>Ga0065711_1046366_pt1 | contig 12927 bp, 7 predicted proteins | sample Hoacrofraction12_FD_59098 | JGI IMG/M metagenome (GOLD analysis project Ga0065711, IMG submission 59098) | Hoatzin crop microbial communities from Cojedes, Venezuela - Epithelial fraction 12 v2 (version 2) | ecosystem: Host-associated > Birds > Digestive system > Esophagus > Crop | place... | reverse complement strand
TCAGGTTCCTCTCTGCCCAACTTTCCAGCCTGTCCAGGTCACGCTGAATGGCAGCACAGCCTTCTGGTGTATCTACCACACCTCCCAGTTTTGTGTCATCAGCAAACTTGCTGAGGGTACACTAGCTCTTCATCCAGGTCATTGATGAAGAAGTTGAGTAAGACTGGGACTAGTACAGACCCCTGAGGAAACCCACTAGCTACAGGCCTACAGCTAGACTCAGCACCGCTGATGACAACCTCTGAGTTCTGCCATTCAGCCAGTTCTCAATCCACCTCACTGTCCACTCATCCAGCCCATATTTCCTGAGCTTGCCTATGAGGATGTTATGGGAGACAGTGTCAAAAGCCTTGTTGAGGTCGAGGTAGACAACATCCACTGCTCTTCTACCCAGCCAGTCATGCCATCATAGAAGGCTATCACATTGGTCAAGCATGATTTCCCTTTGGTGAATCCATGTTGACTACTCCTGATATCCTTCTTTTCCTCCACTTGCTTAGAGACGACATCCAGAATGAGCTGTTCCATCACCTTTCCCGGGATGGAGGTGAGGCTGGTGGGCCTGTAGTTTCCTGGGTCCTTCTTCTTGTAATTTTTAAAGACTGGAGAAACACTGACTTTCCTCCAGTCCTCAGGTACTTCTCCTGTCCTCCAGGACCTTTCAAAGATGATGGAGAGTGGCTCAGCAATGACATATGCCAGCTCCCTCAGCACTCATGGGTGCATCTCATCAGAGTCCATGGATTTGTGAGTGTCCAGTTCACTTAAATGATCTCTAACCTGATCCTCCTCAACCAAGGGAAGGTCTTCCTTTTTCCAGGCTTTCTCTCTTGGCTCCAGGGACTGGGATGCCTGAGGACCAGCCTTAACAGTAAATAATGAAGCAAAGAAGGCGTTCAGTAGCTTCGCCTTCTCTGTACCTTCTGTCACCTGGGCACCCACCTCATTTAGCAATGGCCCACACTTTCCCTAGTTTTCTGTTTGCTGCTGATGTACTGGAGGAAGCCCCTCTTGTTGTCTTTCATATCCCTTGCCAGATTTAATTCCGGGTGGACCTTAGCCTTCTTCATTGCATCCTTGCATACTCTGAGAACATTCCTATATTCCTATTTAGTAGTAGAATAATTTCATTAACTACTGCCTCACTTATGGCCAGTGTTCCCTTTCCAAATTCTCTTACCAGTGATGTGCTTCTCAGCTGGGTTGATACTGAAGGATGAGCTGCAGTGCTGCTTGGTGTAATTACCTTTACATGAGGAGGTAGAACGTTTGATTTTTCCTTCAAAAATTTGATTTGTTTTTCCTGCTGGATAAACAGTATGTATGTATGATTGTATTTATCTCTTTAAATTTATACAGGTATCTCACATTTCTTTTTAATAACAAGGGGATAAAACCTAAAAAAAGCCACTTCTGCATAGCTGTCAGGTCCCCTCCACAGCCACCCATTGCCCACCAACCTTACCTCCCTGTTCCATGGACTCTTCAGGCCGTCCCAGTTCCTTCAGAGAAAGAATGGGTCAAACCTACCACACTTAACTTCAGGATGTGGCAAGAAGGAGGGATAAAATGAACATATGCTAAAGGTACCGGTTGTGAAGAAGCCAGGAAAACAAATGCTGCCAGATTTTCTTAGAAGTGAACAAAGTGAACACATTTTTCAGTGAGCAATTCATAATGCCTTTCATTAAAAAAAAAAATTCCTGGAATGGAAAACAAAGCTTTATGGAATTATTTTTACTGTTTTGTACCTTTACAGAACCTAGCAGATGGGCAGCCTGAGCCCTATCTGGGGGCACTGGGTGCTACTGTAACAGAGCCAGTAGCATCATCATCAAAGTTTCTGTTCTCATGCACGTGGTAAAAACACAACCAGCTGAATGGTTCAGGTCACAAAGGAAATTTTGCACCCTTTGATCAGGACAATAAGTTCAAAATGTGACTACTACCACTTTATCATTTATTTCTCTAAAATTGGCATTTTATAAGTGTAGGTTATCCCTTTGTTTTCTCTATGTGTTCTTCCACTTCTAAATGGACTCTCTTATGCACGCCTTGCTCTGGCTGTCCGTGTTGGCCAGTAGGACGCTTCAGATGTGGCTGCATTTCAAAATTTGGTTATTTATTACCTATGTATCCTATACAAACCTCACAGGCTTGCTGAAGACCTAGTATTTTCAAAAGGACAACATCTTTTTCATTTTTGCTAAATGCTCAGCATTGGATTAGAAAAATGTATCTTTTCTGAGGGAGTGGTCAGCCATTTGAAAAAACATATTTCTTCTCACTGACAAGCCATTACTTAAAGAAAGACCAATATGAATCCATATGCAGATTATCTGGCAATTCTAGCCCTTGTTAACTTCTGGATTTGCTGAAGCAGCAGCCTACTTATTTTAAGTGACTTCTAATAATTTTGCAAATTTTTCCACTCTCTTGTTACCTATGTAGATTTTTGGTGTTAGATGTGTCCTTGAAAGCAACTACCAGACACAAGAATAAACATGATGCAGGAAATAAAAAGGTTTCTATTGTTTGATTAATTCAATTTATTCTTGCGTCTGCATAAATGTGCTACAGTTCTGCATTCTTGTTTACACGGAAAAGTAACTGCCTGCGTATTAATGGAAAAATATTGCTAATTTTAAACTGAAAACTCTTGATATCTCCAGGATTAGCTATATTAAACTAGTCACGCCTGTTACAAAGAAGCAATGAGTATTGCCACAAAGAACTGGGTGCTATCTTGGTCCAAAGGCATGAGTCTGTGGGCTTGGCGTTCCCTGTGTCATCAAACTCCAAACGAATACACACATACACGCACGTGCACACAGTGACAAATCGCTTTGCCTCCGAGGCTGAGCTTAGTGACAAACTACCTGAAACCAATAAACTGAAAGACCTTTAAGACCCAGGCGTTTTGCTGCCTGTCGGTGAGCTCTCCATTCTGTGGACTCGTGCAGCTCAACACTGACATCCGATGGCTGGTCCCAACAACCCCACGGCTCCCACGCTCCCCAGAGAGACAGTGAGGGATTTGCAGCTCCAAAATTGCTGAACAGAGCGCAGGTGACGTTTTTTACAGATTACTATGGGGTAACTATTCTGTTCTGGCTGCTGTTTGTATAGGTCAGACCTGCTGCAGGGTCTATAACTGCCCTAGAGTCTATAGTTAATGACACCAGAAACTTCAGCCCCAGCAAAACGAAGAGGACTTTCGCCGCTAAAGAACTGAGACCAAGAGTAAATCCTCATTTCCACATTTCCAGTGTGGTTCTGCTCAGAGATCAACTGAGCTTGCAGCCATGCCAGACCATGCTAACCAGTTTCTACCAGGATGACCCAGGTCTCTTGGATGAAGGATCTCAAACAGAGGCTCAGGGATGCAAAGCTTGCAGAACAGATACGTTTGCAAATATTTTGACAGTCATGCAGATTGTTTTATGCAGATATTTGTTTTAAATGCCACCTGTAGGAACCTAAACAACAGATACAAAATTGTAAAGACCAAAGTAGGCTGTTCAAAGAGTGATCAGCCTAAAGCAGCTTTGAGAAAAAGTAATATCCTATCGTATTTTTCACCTCTGATTACAGCATATCAAAGACTGAACTTGCTTGCAATGGAGTGGGGCACTGTCCAACTTTTTGCTTCTTTTTTATGCAATCAGTTTCTCCCTGCTTTGGCTAAAGAATGCTGTACAGATATGTAAGAGTAAAATGATGATGAGGGAATTTTAGAAAGAATGCAGGTGTAGCTGTAAAAAAATAACTGTTGGCTAATTCAGAGTTTTGAAAAAAAATAAAGTCTCCATTTTTTGGTATTAGCATGCCACATTTGCAAAAGAACTATGCAAGCAAAAGGATCTGCAATAGACTGGAGATCCTTATCAGCTATTAAGCCACATTAACTCAATTTTTCCAGTTGGTAATTAAATATCTACAATTTCATGTACTAGGACAAAATTTTGACCCAAGAAGCAAGCATGTAGTCTAAAGCAGGCTCAATAAAATGGAGATACAAGTCTGAAAAGAATCCATTCACACCCTAAAGAAGTTAGGAGACATTCAGACGTGGTATCTTGGGCTGATTTCAGGAATCAAATTTACATCATTTAACCTAATTTACCAAGGTGGTATTTGAAATAGATTTATACAAGAAGTGTTTAGGGCTGCTGGGCACTGAAGTGCCTGGGTCATCTATTTTGATAAGTGTTGATAACATGTTAAGGCAACTGTAGAGTTTTGAGCAACAAGGCAGTGCACACTTTGGGGATTCTGGTGAGATGTGGTGTATGACATTACTTAATATCCACTAATGGAATAATTAGAGTGGACCTAGATCGCTCTCAGAATTGCACTCTGGTAATTTTGTTATCCAAGCCAGACCAGAGCTGGCATTTTCTGTTTAAAAGTCTGAGATGCAGTTGCAAATATAATGTCTGGCGAATCAGTGCTTATCTGTTATTTTAGAAAAGAAGTCATAAGATTATGATGAGCAAGCAGCGCTTTTCACTGTAATGGAGATTATTTTACTTATACATCATATCTTGAAAGCAAAAAGCACAGCTAGTCCCTTTGCTGGCCATCCTAGTGAGGAGATATTACACCTAGTGGGACAAACACAGAAATTTTGCATTTGTCTCTTTTCTCTGTCTTTTCAAATATGAAAAGCCACATATTCTGGGGCATGGAGCTCTCAAAACTCCAGTCAGTTCTGTGGATTTTTTAATCTCCAAGAGTCACCTACTGTCAAGAGACTGGAAACACAAAACTGAGTTTAGAGGCCATGTTTGATGATATGGGTCCTAACAGGCAACAGATTTTGATTACAGTACCTTCCATATGACATTTCTTATATGGATTAATGGAAGATTTTCATCTTCATGAACTTCTGGTTGGCCAGAGTCAACAAGATATGGGTGCCCACTTTCCTCCTCCTTCACAAATTTCCACATTCTTGGTTTTTATATACTTAGTAATATCTATTGTATAACACTGGTATGACAGAAAAGATCAGAGGAAAATAAAACATGCATCATCCAAAACAGAGCCCCAGAACTCTGGTTTTTGCTGTAATTACAGCTGAAATAAAGAAAGGTTCTAAAAGCAGCCATAAAAAACAGAAGGCAGTGATTTTTTTTCCTTTACCTAAATAAAAATAATGGGAAAATCTAGAGGAGATTGGCTATAGTCAGGGTAATCAATGCTTGAAAAAGAAACCTCAGTTGCCTGAACGACATTCAGGGCTGCCAAATAGGAATCAATTGTGTTAACCACTTTAGAGAAGTAAATTGACTCCTTTGCAGTTTCACCTTGGACTGGTCAGGAACAAGGAAGGTTGCTCCTGCAGCAAGCTCTTCCCATAGGATGTGCTCATGTACAAAGAACAGTATCTAAATTACTCATCTTGAGTTGTCTCACACCTGTTTCCAGAGCTCACCCCTTGCTAACTTTGGCTTTTGGTCAGAGCCCTGATGTCTACCAGGTGTCTTCTGGGCATAGGAAACAGCGAAGGCTCCAGTCTGAGAGTGTATGGGATCTTTCAGGATTAGGCTGCTCTTGCCCTTGATGCATTGATAGCTTCGATAAGACCCTTGAATCTTCTTACTGGGTACATGTCTAGTGAAATGAATCTCCTGGAGCACCTTTTTTTTTTTTTTTAAAGGCCATATGACCTTTTTAGATCTATTTAGCACTGCATGCTTCATGCCAGAGAGGATTGTCTATTCTATGTGAGTAAAAAGGAATGGAAATCATTTAAATAACAACTTTAAGTCAAAGTAAACACTGAGTCATTATAATGCTATGATGAATTAAGAAATTGTTTGCTTAAATATATTGAATTTTGTGGTTTACTAAATCAAGAGTAGTTGTAGTCTCCATGGAAAGGCAAGCTCCATTTGTAAACCTTTATATTTATATGCAAAAATATTGGAAAGGGACCAAAACATTCTCTGCCTGTAATTCAAATTTTTCTCATTTTGAGCTTTTACAAATGAAATACATAATTTTGACACCTTTTGTATTTATTGTGGTAATGAGTCCTTCAAAGTCCTTATGCAGTCATAAATTCAAGATACAACAGCTAAAGGCAAATACATTTCAGGCAACTAGTGCTTAGGCTCCTCAGATCTGAGACAAGAAAACATCTGTTCAGAAGAGACCATACTTAAGCCGTGGTCAAAGGTATTGTCATCATCGACCTGCTTTGGGAACTTCTTTTGAGGCAAGTCGCTTTTTCTTTGCTGCATCTTCATGACAAATCTACCTGACTCAAGAGGTGGCATCCCCCAGGAACCATAAGCATACTCTCCCTCAGGAACACCCAAAGTGTGGCAAGTTGCCCATGCATGTGTGAAGGGACAACTCGGTTTTGCACTGTGTAATCGCTTCACCAGCACAACTCCTTCCACAAAGGAATTTTGGGCCAATGTCTCATGTTAAACCACCCCACCATCCTGAATACTGATTAGGGCTTTTTTTTTATTCTTCTCCCTGTTCTTTTTATTTTTCTATCTTGGTGCATGTAGGACTATATTTGTCATATTGAAGCTACTACAGAGGAGTTCCTAAGGCAGGGCCTGAGGCTATTGCTTAAAGTTTGAGCCTGCGATCTGAAATAATGTTGCCTGCATGTACACCTCAGTCTGCTCACTGGTACAGACTGCATATTTCGTAGCTTTATCCATCATAGCCCTAAAATAAATGAACAGTCCTCTAGGGAGACAGACAGGCATTTAGTGCTGCTTTTCTTGTAATGTACTATACAGGGAAACATCCTTTAAACACAAAGTAAAAATGTGATCCAGACGTTATTTTTATTTCCAGTTGCAATGTCCCTTTCTTCTTACGCAGCCTTGCTCTCTGATGACTGATTTTTTTCTTCTTCTTCTGTTTGCTGTGGAGGCATATTGCACTCAACAGCAAGCATCGACAGAAGAGTAACTTTAAACTGCCTAATGTACTTGCAGAGAAATTGAATGGTTGCAAAGCCAGTCTATGCCTTCAATTGCCAAGGCGCATTTTCTTCTTACTGCTTTGCCTAGGGAGATATTTTTCTTCCTTGAAGGGGGAGATTTCTCTAATCAGCATCAGCGATTTGTTCCATTGTAGGCTTAGCAGTCAAAATAGACTTTGAAAGAGAAGAGGGAAAGGACAGGTGCTGATTTCCTGCTTTTAAAAATATTGGAAGATTTTTTGCACAGCTGGTGATGGCACTGTGATGTGGAGTAAGTGTAGATATTGCTAGCCATGGGTCCATGGGGAAAATACAGACATGGGAACGATTACAATGATATCTTTTTTGGCACAAGGCCTGTCTTTGCATGCACATGGACACTTGGCAACTAGCACGGAAGAGCTCTGTTTTTATAAATAATACCATATGTCATTGTATTTCCTAAATAATGTGAGATAGAAGAGAGAAAACACTGAGATCAAAGTTCATTAGTTTGGCTAATACTGTCAGGCTAATAAGTTTCATATTTAAATTCTAATTTAATGCAGGAACTTTGAGGAGGGATAGAGACATTAAAATTTTGAAATTACATGCTACAGCTTTTGAAGCAGTAAGAAAGTTGGTGGCAGGAATGTAGCTTTAGGGAAGTGGAGATTGTGGAGACTGCAGGTGAACCATGAACTAGAGATTTGAGGGACGTATAAAGAAACCAGCAGCTCCTGAGGTCTCGGTTGTAACTCTTTCAGGCTTTTTTCAGCATTTGGTTATGTCTGAATTTCTCCTCCTAAAACAAACAAATAAACAGTCCTCCATAAACCCAAATTCAAATCTCCAGACCTCCAAATACAGAATCTATGAAAAAGCATATTGTAGAAGTTAGGCTGTGGCTTTCAGGAGGCTGAATGAAACAAAATCAGCCAATCACTTTCGAACTAGCTATGAGTGAAACAAACACCAGCAAAACCAGAAAATTTCTTTCAGGCATGTTAGCAAAAAGCAACTAACAGTCTTTCAACAATGATCAAAGTGAACTCAAAGTGTTGAATGCACTATTTGCACAGTTGCCCACAAGCTCCACTATAAAAATGACTAAAATCCACCATTAGTTTTTTTATATTGAGACTAAAAAAGCACATAGTTGTGCTTGACATAAGGTACTGGATGGCACTCTGTGGAAAACATGTCATTCTGCACCCTGTGACAAAAACATTTGTACCTTTGGTAACACCAGTTGCAAACAAAGGGCAGTAACTGGTAGAAATGGTCAGACCGTTGACAGGAGAGTTGAAATCTGATTCAGAACACAGGCTTTGCTATCTGCTAGCCTTAAAGAATTTGAACATTGTGCATAAGAACACCTGAGTCAACGCATTTTTATTAATTGCAGCTTTTATATGAGCACTTAGACAGTGCATTAAAATAATTACTTCCAGTGAAGAAGCATTTAACATACTTTTCACTTTTGTTTTTGTGCTAGAAAAAGTCATGCAGCTCACTGACGACAGGTAATCTGAGCTCTTCACAGCATCATTTCCCTAAAAGCATGCAAAATAGTCGATGAAATTGTTTTTAAAAGCGTAGTTAGAAGAGGAAACTATACCCATCTTTTGTGCTTTGAGGCCCACTTCAGCAAACATTTAACCACATGCTTAACTTTAAGTACATACTTGCATGCATTACTGAGCAGGCACAGATTGCTTTTCAAGTGTGAAATGGAGCAGCCATGCTCTCAGCTGGTGTAAATCAGTGCATCGCTGCTGTAGCTCACAGTGCAAAACTCCATCAGTAAAATCTACTCATAGCCATTTAACAAGATGATGCTCACAGACTTCAACAGGGCAAGAGTTTTGTCTGATGGGTCTAACTCCTGAAAGCACCATTTAGTCTTGGGGAGACCTCCTACTCAAAACAATAAATAGTTTTGCCTCATGGTTGTGAGATTTTCATGCTAATAAATGTACCATGAAACTATACATATGAGACTCAGACCTAGTTGCACACATGTGAAGGGAGTAATTACATTTGTCACGAGGCGTTCAACCAAGTCATGGAAGGTACCAGATGCCATCTGAACTGAAAAAGCACAAAATGCGTGTTCACACAAGGCTGCCAAGAAATTTGTCTGCTGCTTCATCGACTGGGAATTTCAAATCTTGATTTAAAACTCCAGACTATGAAGAAATAAGCTTTAGGGGCTCATATTTAATGAAACCCCAAATAGAAGGTAATTTAGTTCATAAAAAAGTCAGCAGGAACAAAGCTCTGCCTATTGCCACCTGGGATCTTGCGAACGGTTTGTTTTATCTTCCCAGGGTTATTGTTTTCAGGTTGCTTTTTTTTCTTTGTTGAACTAGGAGCTAATATTGGAATTAATTTGAGCTTCATTACTAGTGAGTGATGCAGAGCCCTAGTGGCTCTGCTGCTTTACTGACGAGAGACAAATTGTTCTGGCAGCTACAGTGCAGGCTTTGGCTTGCACATGGACACCCTACCCACCAGAGACCACCACCTGGGCAAGGGATGAGACAGCTAGCATATGCAGCCCCTCCACACTGCACCCCAAAACAACACACTGTCATATTGGCAGTCCTTCACTGCTCATACTGTGGTGGATTTATTAACTAATATGCTTCTCATCGACAACTGATTGGAGTCAACGACTTCCCCTCAGGCAAAGCAAGCCCTAAGGTGTGCTTGGAGACCTAACTGCTCATGGGCAATGTGGCAGGAAGGGCACCCGTGTAGCAGTAGAGTACTTCTGAGGTTTCTCAAACGTATCTTTGTGACCAGGTCTGTCTAACAGCAGGTAAATCCCAACAAGCATCATCACTCTAGCATTTTATGACTATTTCAACAGGTTCTCCTTCTCTTCTCCAAAGTAAACAGTCCCAGCTCTCTCAGACTTTCCTCTTCTGTGACGTGCTCCAGTCCCTTCCTCAACTTAGTGGCCATTTGTTGGACTCTCTCCAGTATGTCCATGTCTCTCTTGCACTGGAGAGCCCAGGACTGAACACAGCTACAGGAATGGCCTTACCAGAGCTGAATAAAAGGTAAGGCAGTGTTTTGTCTAATGCAAACCAGGGTACCATTTGCTGCCTTTGCTGCAAGGGCACATCCCTGCCTTACGTTCAACTTGGTGTCCACCGGGACTTCCAGGTCCTCTTCTGTAGAACTGAAATGTTCCTGAACTGTTGAGCTTCAGTATCCCCCTCCTGTTATCATCAAACTACAATGCATCATAATTGCTCCCTACTAAATGTAGGAATCCCTTCATGCTCTACTCTTGAAATATACAGTATTCTGTAATACACTTTCAGTATGCAGAATCACTTGTGTTTAGCATGCCGCTTCTCAGAATTCCCTCCACATTTGTGTGTACAATAGAAATAGATCTATTGTTTGTGTGACTGCAGTAAAAAATTAATCAGGAGTATATAAAACTCAGTTTCAGGTCAATGCTGAACCATTCCAGGAATACACTTTTGCTTTAGTTATCTCAAAAAAGTCCACAAAATACTGCACAATCTTTCATGTCTCATATTATGCATTTTTTGTTATTTATGACTAGTAGCGAGTAGAACACTTCGTATTCCTCTTTGTCCTAACCACGTCTGACAAATACATTTGGTAGTTGATTGCAAGTATGATATAACCTTAAATCACTTGGTTCAATCATGTAAAATTATGTCTATAGCAGTGACATAACGGGAAAGATTTACACACAGTATATTTCTTCTACCTCGAATATTAAAACTCATTTCCAGATGGAAAATATTTTTGTCATAAAAGCTATAATCCATACAAACAGTTAGAAGCTTGTTTATTACTTGTGTTTTCACAGAACAACACTGTAGTGTATAGAAAGCAGTAAAAGGAAAAGAATAAAACCCTAGTAAGTGCATTTGGCCAGTAGTATAATAGAGATGCCAAGAGCTGAATCCTCATTTTCAGCATTCACTATTCTGAATAGCTACAGTTTCAAGGGACCTTATAAGACTAACGGTATTGCAACAGATGAAAAATCTTCCCACCCCTTTTTCTGTATCTGATGTGACCAGGAGTACACACTCAAGCAAAGAATATCATAGCAAGTGTAGAGTAACATTTCCTGCAGTTTGCTCTCCCCATTTTCAGCAATCTGCATTTTAGGGATTTCTTTAGCCAGAGGTTGTAACTGAAGCCCCATGTTTAACACTGCTGCCGCTTCCTCTCTGAATTTGCCTAGCCACAACCCATGAATGAGCTCCACTGTTTGTGCGCTTTGTGAAAAAGTGCTTCTTTTTTACTTATCTTAACATGCCACCTGATCATTTCCTCTGGCGAGTGCTAGTTATTGTGTTTATAGAAGTAGGGAGTACTAGTTTGTGTGTTTATAGAAGGAGGGAATAATTCTCCCTTATTTACCTTCTCCCTGCCATTCGTGATTTCTGATTCCTTTGCTATTGCCTCTTTTCCAACCGGAAATGTCCTGCTCCATTCAGTCTCTCCTTCCTCAGAAGTCCTTCCCTGCTCCACCTCATTTCCCTTCACAGAATCGCAGAATCACAGAATGGCAGGGGTTGGAAGGGACCTCTGTGGGTCATCTAGCCCAACCCTCCTGCTGAAGAAGGGTCACCTTCATCTGAACTTGTCTAGTCCTGTTGCATACTCTTGAGGTGACAGGATTGGCACACAATATTCAAGACATTGGGTGAGCAGCTTCTTTTTGCAATGGCACAATGATGTCATCTATTTTCTTCTCTCTGACTTTTAAAATAGTTCCTAAAGACCACAGCTGAGCAGTAAATTGACTTTTTCAGTACATTTCATGTGGTGATTCCAAGACGATTTCCTGGCGCATTTGGAACTGATAACTCTGTGAATTTGTGTGTGCAGCCATATGGGCATAGGAAAATGCATGGGAAGAGAGAGCATGTCTGTTAAAGCTGCTTTCATTTTGCATTTTCCTTGTTGTTACTGTCGTATGCCTTTTCAACATTTGGTCAATAGCGTGAAGGGTTGCAATTACCTGACAGATAAATATCTAGTCTTGTGATCACTATAATGGCACTTAGATGAAGAGCAGATCTGCTCTGGCCTACCAAGTATAAAAATGGAAGACCTCATGAAGCACATAAATGATCTCTTCAAAAAAGATAGGGATAAATGTCAACAAGACTGTGATGTATGTTGTGGAGGTGAAATCTAAGCATAGGCAGGAAGAGAAGCTCATGCTTACCAGACCTACACACGGCAGCAGATGGAGAGGCAGAGATCCAGTGCTGCATTGAAAACACGGTGCAGGGAAGGGCAGTTAAGATTTATTACTATCTGGGGAGGACAGGATCTGTATAATCCACAATTGAAACTGGTAATTGAGAATTGAAATTTAAAAGTTAAGGGGGAATTTTTAAGCTAAGACCGGGAGAAAGTCGAGACACAAGAAAATGAACATACTTCAGGATGGTGCATTTCGTAGGGGTGAAGTACAAAACCACTATATCCTCCAATAAAGCATAGGGTGGAAACAGATAAAATGCAGCAAAGCAATAGCAAAGTGCAGCTTAGTAAATAAATCCCCATTTCAGCACATACATAAAAATTGTCAAACAGACTAATACTGAATATATGTGTCTGTACTACTGCTAGAGCTCTGAACCACACTAAGGACAGAGAAACCGGAATGTCTGGTGACATAATGAATAAATTAATATCTCAGAAACTTGGTAGAAAGAACATAACCAGAACAGTTCTGATTTCAGGGTGTAATTTAATAATAATTTCAGGAGTGTTTGGAACCAAATAAGGTAAATATCTATGCTGTGTGTACTGGTCTTGGCTGGGATGGATGCATTTTTCTTCGTAGTAGCTCGTATGGTGCTGTGTTTGGAATTTGTGCTGGGAACAGCGTTGGTAACACAGGGGTGGTTTAGCTATTGCTGAGCAGCGCTTGCACAGAGCCAAGGCCTTTCCTGCTCCTCACCCCCCCC
>Ga0065711_1046355_pt1 | contig 12928 bp, 4 predicted proteins | sample Hoacrofraction12_FD_59098 | JGI IMG/M metagenome (GOLD analysis project Ga0065711, IMG submission 59098) | Hoatzin crop microbial communities from Cojedes, Venezuela - Epithelial fraction 12 v2 (version 2) | ecosystem: Host-associated > Birds > Digestive system > Esophagus > Crop | place... | reverse complement strand
CACCTCTGAAGCCTGTCAAGGTCCCTGTGGATGGCATCTCTTCCCTCCAGCGTGTCAACCACCCCACACAGCTTAGTGTTGTTGGCAAACTTGGTGAGGGTGCACTCAATCCCACTGTCCATGTTCCCAACAAAGATGTGAAACAGCGCTGGTCCCAATACCAACCCCTGAGGAACACCACTCATCGCTGGTCTCCACTTGGGCATCGAACCATTGACCGCAACTCTTTGAGTGCAACCATCCAGACAATTCCTTACCCACCAAGTGGTCCATCCTTTGAATCCATGTCTCTCCAACTTAAAGACAAGGATGTCTTGCGGGACAGTGTCAAATGCTTTGCTCAGGTCCAGGTAGATGACATTGGTTGCTCTTCCGTTACCCACCAAATCATCGTAGAAGGCCACCAAATTTGTCAGGCATGATTTTCCCTTAGTGAAGCCATATTGGCTGTCACCAGTCACCTCCTTATTTTCCATGTGCCTTAACATAGTTTCCAGGAGGATCTGCTCCATGATCTCGCCAGGCAGGCACAGAGGTGAGATGGACTGGCCTGTAGTTCCCCAGGTCTTCCTTTTCACCCTTTTAAAAATTTTTTTTTTCCAATCACTGGGAACTTCACTGGACTGCCACGACTTCTCAAATATGATGGATAGTGGCTTAGCAACTTCATCCGCCAGTTCCCTCAGGACCCATGGACTTGTGCATCTTCAGGTTCCTTAGATGATCTTGAACCTGAAGTTCTCCTAAGTGGGCAGTTCTTCATTCTCCCAATCCCTGCCTTTGCCTTCTGCGACTTGGGTGGTGTGGCTGGAGCACTTGCCAGGGAAGACTAAGGCAAAAAAGTCATTGAGTACCTCAGCCTTCTTTATATCTCGGGTAACCAGGTCTCCTGTTTCCTTCTGGAGAGGGCCTATTGTGGCAACACGCCACAATAAGTTACGGCAGTTAAAAAGCAAGCATGCAAAGCAAAAGAAAGCAGACAGAAGCAGAAGCACTTTATTTGGTATCCATAACATTTTTATATTCTCTTGAACCCCACCCCCAGAATCTCATTCGTGAGCGTCTCTTGGCACGCGGTTCCTTTGTTCTTCTGATTGATCATCTTGCGTTGTTCACCCGACCTTCACTCTTGGCTAGGAGTTGGGGTCTCGCATCCTGTTTCTTTGTTCCTTTCCTCCTGTTCTTCAACCACAGCTGCACAATATTTTTTGCTCAAGGATATAGCTGAAATTCATCAAGATCGTCAAGGCCGCCTGCGGCCCATCCGACTCCTACAGCCTATATTTTCCCTCGTCTTCCTTTTATCACTGATGTACCTATAGAAGCTTTTCCTGTTGCCTTTGACATCCCTGTCTAGATTTAATTCTGACAGGGCTTTAGCTTTCCTAACCTGATCCCTGACAGCTTGGACAATTTCTCTATATTCCTCCCAGGCTACCTGTCCTTGCTTCCACCCTCTGCAGGCTTCATTTTCGTGCTTGACTGTGTCCAGGAGCTCCTTGTTCATCCATGCGGGATTCCTGGCATTTTTGCCTGACTTCCTCTTTGTTGGAATGCATCGCTCCTGAGTTTGGAGGAGGTGATCCTTGAATATTAACCAGCTTTCTTGGACCCCTTTTCCCTCCAGGCCTTTGTCCCATGGTACTTTACCAAGCAGGTCCCTGAACAGGCCAAATTCTGCTCTCCTGAAGTCAAGGGTAGTGAGCTTGCTGTGCGTCCTCCATGCTGCCCTAAGGATCTAGAACTCCACCGTTTCATGGTCACTGCAGCCAAGTCTGCCCTTGAGCTTGACATTCCCCACCAGCCCCTCCTTGTTGGTGGGAATGAGGTCCAGCATCGCACCTTTCCTTGTGGGCTATCCATTATTTGCTGCTTTTTTTTTTTTTTATTTCAAGTGCCCAAGTCTTTAAGCAGAATTGTCACAATAAAATTTCAGTCATATGAGACTGGAACTTGAATAATATTAGAATGGAATTAAGAGTTTCTGCTCTGAATGCAGAGCCAAGCATTCAAGAGCATTTGAAATGCTGAGATGAGAGAAACTGTCTTGGAACAGGCTGTTCTTATCCTGAACCAAATTTCTTGGTGTATTTCCAGAGGTACTGAACATAACTGCGAAGTGGGACCCAGAAGAAAAATTTGGAACCCACAAGGACATGACCTGTTCCTCTATTGCTTTACTCCCTTTGGTGTTAGAGCCAACCGAAAGCAAACTGTCTGCCAGGGGTGCCAGGGTCGTGCCTGTCATGTGAAAGCAAGGACACGGAGCTAACTGGAGCAGATAACTACCAACAGGTCGTCTTACGCATGTGAAGTTCTCAGTTGCCAGATTTCCCAGGCTGAAGTTGATTTTGTACCATGAGACTGGATTTAAAATAAACCCTGCAGTTCTTCATTGAGTGTCAACCTATACTAAATGTAGGGAGGTCAGCGGGATCGTGTCAGGTGCAGGATGGTATCTAAGGGCTTACAGGAATATTATAAAAATGGAACATCTCATTTTTCTGTTCTCCAAAATACTAAAACTTTATTATCTTGCATCTGAATATGGAATAGTGAATAGTGAATATCACAAAAGGTGCCTTTGAAATAATTCAAGTTTTGAGAAGAAGTAAAATGTTTGCCTGAGAGGAAACATAAATTTTTATTCCCACCTCAGTGGGAAATGAATGTGATTTGTAGGATTACTGTTGGTTAAAATAAAATATAGTATATTGCATAAGGATGAAGGGATTCAGATGAGTGCTGTGTGCAGTGTTACTTCTGTTGTGCAGTATAAATTTGGTGCTGTTAGCTGTCCACAGCTCCTGTTCTAGGAACCTCAGAGACAGGGTGAGAGCAGGAATTGTGTCTGGACTGGGCTATAGTTCAAGCAGGACAGAGTACAGGTTGTGTGGGCTCATGTCTTCATATTCTGTTCTCGTATCCTTCATATTCAGAAGTGCAGGAATTGCTGAACAAACCCTAATAGAAGAGAAAAAGTCATTGGCAACCTTAGGTATCTAAGGTGATGTTAGCTTAAAGTTATTGAAATGCTGTTCCCCAAAGCTATGGGAGGACTTGTAGACAAAACCGTCAGCTCAGTTTCATCCTGCCAATATTTATGCTCTCTAGTTTGCATGGAAAAGCAGCTGAACCAAATCTGCTTCCTCTGACTGCCTTACACTTTGCACTTTATCTGGACATCTCGGAGGACATGTCAGCTTTCTGCAAACAAGGGATTCACAGAGTGAATGCAAGGAATCTCACAGAAGGCAGTAAGCATGTGTTTAAATGCTCTGCTGGATTGCCACTAGTCATGTAGCTTTTTAGACCCTCAGTTTCCCCTTTCTGTAATGAGGGCTTTCCTACTTCACAGGAGTGTAGTGAGGAGAAACATTAAACACTGAAATATTGCTCTGGCATTCAGGTGACTGTATATCATAAACACCTTCAGAATTGCTCTTCTAAACTTCTGTTTTTCTAAATAGACAATTTCCGTCAACCTCTAAATCTTATTTACATAAATTCTTCTGCTGCTGATTTAACAGCAGTCTTTGAGGAATCAAAGGTAAGGTCAGTCAATAAATGATCCCAAAATCAGTGCTATTTATGAACTTGCTCATTTTCTTAGATAAAAGGATATGTTTGGTGCATGTTACCTTTGCTTTGTTTTAGTTTTGGAAATAATCATAAAAGGAAGAGTAACAAGTTCACAGACATAGAAAACAAGACTTCTATGTAGGTAAAGATGACTGTTTTTTTTAATTGTCTGACTTTAAAAGTGTATTTGAATTTTATTGCTAGTCTGGCTGTGAAACTGTGACATGTCTTTGTAATCCCTCTACAGAGAGGAATGCAGTGCCTTTTTGATATGCACACTGCATTTTAACCTTTGAACTCTTAGTTGTGTTAGCTTTTTGACTGTGGAAAGAGAGCTGTGCAAGTGTCTTACAGGTGGAGTGAGGAAGATTTCCTCCTTGGTTTTATTCTGAATTCTGCCACTGAGTTGCTCTGTAGCCATAAGTGAATCACTAGTATCTCTCTGTGGAGAAGTCACTTCTATTTCTCTCACCCTCTGCTTTGCTAAGAAGGACAGCAAAGTTTATGTGCCCGTCCTATGTACATTGAGGCAAACTGGGATTCTGCTACTGGGTCACTGCATTCTGCTACCTTCACCCAAGATCATCACCTGAGAAACACTGCTGTAGTTTTGTATGTATTTGAAGAACAAAGGAGAGCATTTATTATGCTTGGATAGGAGAGACTTAGTGCTGTTGTGTGTGAGAGATAGCGGTAAGAGAAACACGCTGATTTAAGAGGCAAGTAGAGACACACTACTAGAGAAGTCTCATGGCCTGATTCAGTCCAGGTATTTAGATGGTTTTTGGGGCTAGAATTGCCTAGAAGAACGTTAGGACTGAGATCAAGGAAATTGTTAGCTCCTGTTTGGTGGATGTAGTTTCCAGGATAACTTACTTTTTGTGCAATTCTTTGCACACAAAAAGGCAGAACAACCCACAGTTTTCTGATTGTTGATCAGCTGCAGGGACTAGAAAAATCAACACCATCAATGGCAGAAGAGCCATGGCTGGACCTAGAGCAACATCACTCATGTTCTCCAGACCTACCAGCTGTTCTGTGCAGTACAGGGACAGGATGATGTAATGCCAACAGCGTTATTGAACCAATCCTGAAGTAACAGCCTGGGGAAGATCCCTTAGCCCTCTTCCTGTAGGTGTCCTCATCTCCCAGTCTATTAACTAAATTGAATATTAGTTTCTAAATGCACTGAGGCACTGATGGATCATGCACAGATGTTGCTTATAATACAGCCCACTTGATAGGGCAGAGTACACATCAAAGCATTACTAGAGAACAGCAGTAGCTCTGCCAGTGGGGACTGCTGGGTCCATCCCCACCTAAACTTCACCAAGTTTTGTGGTGTTTCCCATTGCATAAGATTTGGTGCAGGCACAGAGTTAGGATTAGGAATCTAAGAAAGAGAAGTCCTAGAAGTACAGTGAGAGAGGGGTACTCAGAACGGGGTTACCAAAATAGTTGGAAGGCTGTTGGTAGGGTTCCCTCAACACTATGTGACCTGGGGATGTGGCTGAGATCCCCGCTTAGAGCCCAGGCTAGGTTTGGAGTCAAGATTAGGGCTCTGAGAAAGAGAAACTCAAGCCATATAATAAGAGCGGAATTCAAAGGGGATGCCAAAGTAAAGCAAGGGCTTCTACTAGGGCTCTCCTCTGAGTGGTCCTTTGCCTGGCAGACTGGAGTGCCCCATGGATAAGTGCCAGCCTAGGGTTAGGTGAGGGATAGGCCCAAGTGGCTCTTAGGCTGGGACAGTGGGGTCCTTCTCAACCAGAGCTTTGTACCCTTCTGGCTCCTTCCCAGTTAGATTTCCTGTGCTAAGTGTGGATGGTGCATGTGCCAGCACCAAGCCAGGCCCCACACTACACTGGAAGTGTGACCAGAACCAGAGGTATACTGTGCCTGCACAGGAGCCCTCAGTGTCCGGGGGGGATTTTCACTCAGGCTAAAAGGATTAGGGCTGTCACTGCTAGAGAGGAAGAGAACATACTATGACTATTTTCCCCTAGCACAATCAGAGTTAACACAATACAACCTCAGCACCCACTCATTTTTCTTGGGACAGAGTTACTCTCCTTTGTAAACACAGATTAAGTTCATTGCATCCACAAAAAGGACCTTGCTATCAAATTGTGTTTAGAATTGTACAGAGGTCCAGGGAGAGGTCAGGGTTCCCAGTTTCGCTAATGAACTTTGTTTTTGAGCCTGTATCATTTTTTTTTAAACACATCTCTCTTTCCCAGAAATGTGTTCTGCTTTTCAACCTTTAGTATTCATGTCTCATCTGTCTAGCATGCTGAGAGATTCCAGCTCATGCTTCTTTACTTCCTGTCCTTGACAGTTTAACTTCTAGGCATTGACATTGCTTCACCACCATAGTCGAGCTATAGTTTTGTGATTCCTTGCCTTTGCGATTTTTAGCCATTTCATATTGTTCTCTGCTGTTCTCAGAATATTTGGATTTGACATTCCTGTTACTTCTAGTGAAAGGGTGTGACTAAACACCAAGGAACACAGAAGAGCTGACTGACATCAGATTGCATGAATGTTGCTGTATATTGACAGAGAGTGCAGAGCTGCTGGAGTGCTAGCTCTTCAGCATATGTAAAGCTGTGGTCATATGCATTTCTCCTTGTTAGGGAGTTCCTGGCAGTGTCTTGAAAAGCTGTCTCCTTGACAAGAATCTGTTTGCTTTGTCTATGTTCTGGCTAGAGCAAAGTCTGAAGAACCCTGAAGAAAATCACAAGTTCACTGGTTATCTTTTAAATACTTCCATTTCTTTTACATCATTTTACCGACACTTTATGGCTGATCAGAGATGCCAAATTACCACCCCAAGAAAAAAATCTTCTGTTCTCTTACAAGAACAGTATTTGCAGGATGAGAATTCATGCTGTACTGTCAAAAATGAATAGGCATCAGCTTGGAGCAAGGAGGAGTCTGAGGGCTAGTTCCAACTTTTGGCCTTGTTACTGAGGATCCTACTGTGACAGTAGTTCTAAAAATGTAGACACTTGTGGTCTACAGCAAATAGTCACTGTTAATCCTCACTTTGCTGAATCACTGAAGAACCAGCAATGCAACTACTTCGACTCAAAAGCAAGTTTTGTCTCTAATTTCATGTGGAAGCTGGCTATTATGGACAGTAGCTCTTAACTATAGTCTGCCCTAAATATTATTCTCTGTTGTAAATTATTTCCAGTCCATCACATGTTCTTAGTGAGAAGGATGTGTTGTCACTGCTTCTGTTGTGATTGTCAGTTCAGCAGGTGACACCTTTAATCTCAGTTGACTTGAAGTGTGAACATAAATATAACTGGGATAGGAATTGGCTTTTGGGTTTCCCGTGGGTCATGGGAAATGAAGTTTGTCATTTGTAAGCTGGGATTTGAGATGGTTCTGTGTTTATGTTGAACTCTTCTGTCACGGCTTATTTGCATTTATCAGGAGTTCCCATTTAACTGGCCAACACTTCCATGAGTCATGAGCTAAACATCTGATGTAGGTGCAGGGTTATGGTTGAACAGATAAAGCCTGTGTTTTTTGATAAGAGTAAGCAGTTACTCAGATCTCCTTTTTTCTTTCTTTTTATAAATCCCTTTTTAGTTCATATTCCAGGCCTCCTGCCGGCCTGTGACTGTACTTCAACTTGTTTTTCAGAGAAGCCCCTAAAAGTTGGCTCAGTTGCGTAACGTGTCCTTCACAGGACCGGCAGCTCTTTCAATCTCAGAGGGTTTCTTGCTCTCTGATGGCTCATTTTGAGTAACATTCCCAAAGCCTTTATTCCAGGTCCTTGCATGAGCTCCTCTCTGTGACTTCAGGGATGAAGATGCTGCAGACAGGAGGGTGTTAAAGGGAAAATGGTTAGCAGTGGGTTGCAGTAGAAATGTTAGTGCTGCCTGCTTTGAGATTGGCTCTTTCCTGGTAACTTTGTTGCCCCAGATCCACAGGACAGGCCTGACAGCACAGAGTCCTCTCAAATGGTGAAGAGACAGTGTTTCTTTCGGGTCAAATACAGCTACTTTGACAAGTCCTGTTTTTCTAAAATGGAGACTCACCGCTGTTGTTCCACTGCTGGAGTAACAGCAGTCTAGGGGCCCTAGAAGAGTCTGAGAGGATGCAGCACAGTGAAGATGTGGACTGCTTCTCTGTACGTTGAGGCATACACAGGAGTGTTCACAGGCACTGGAATGTGACCGTTGGTGCAGGCAAACTCGCCAGCACATTCCTAATAGTGATCTTGGCCTGTTCCAACCAGCAATTTCTGCAAACAGCTCCTGGATGTGGCTGGCAGTTAGGGAAGTCAAGGAACTGTTCTCAAAAGACAGATTGCTGCAGCCATCCAGTTTTAGGACTAACCAATTTACTAGCCAGGACGTGGCTGCTCTGTGCCAGCTGACCTCCATGTCCCCAGGTAATGTTCTAGTGTAGATGTTGTCACAGAGTCCAGAACGAAACAACTCTCGGCTCATGTTCAAGCAGGGCTTGATGCCGATGGAGTGACAGTCATTGGGTCTTTTAGGTGGGTCACTGTTTCCTCATCTCCAGATCCAGAAGCTGATCTTCTAATAGGACCTAAAGGAATCACAAGATTGTCTTTGAGGCTTGCAGAAGGAGGCATTTGAAATACGATTTTGCAGATACTAAGTCAAGTGAATTGTTAGGGACAGTTCATTGTTGTGCAATACTTAACTTGCTTTACTGTGGTGCTGTGGCTTTTGGAATTGTAAGAGCATTAAAAAGCAGATAAAAATCAGGTAGTTTCCTTAATTTTCAAATAAACAGTAAGTTTGTATGTATTGAGTGTTTTGCTCTGGAAACCTTTAGCATCCAGTAAATCAGAAGCTGGACGAAATTAGAGAAATTCATGAAACTAAATTATCAAGGGCTACCAGATACAAAGGCCACACTTGTGGCTCAGGAAGTTTCTGAGTTGCAATTATTTGGAGGCTGGGAGCAGCATTTAGGGGAAAAATCACTACACATTTGTTGCTATACTCTTCCTGCTGTAGTCTTCCCTGGGCATCCACTGCCAGCTGCTGTCAGAGGCAGGACACTGAGCTATAGGGCTCTGAGTTTGACCCTCCTGTCTGTTTTTGTGTTTTTATGTGAATATAGTCAACATCTAAGCCTATTGTATAGAAAGGCCAGAAACCGAATGGAAGCAAATGAGACAAATGTTCTTCAGATCAAACAGTATATATGACCATGAAACCAGGACAGGGCCACACTAAATGTCTTAACATTTGAATGTTGAACTATTTTTTTAAAAAATATTTTTTCTCTTTCTAAGCAATGTCTGGAGAACAGAGTTTTCCAAGTACAAGCACTTTTGCTTTTACTGAGTTTATGTTTTCCAAATGGCTGTTTGTTTGGCCTTGAATAAACAAGCCTCCAAAACACTGTGTTGGGCAATCTTGGCCACTGATGTGTGTGTGATATATGTGTTTATGTGTGTGTCCATGTCCAACCTTGTTCAGACTGACTGAATTTCAGTGTCAGGCATGGAAATACACAATGTGTGCAGTCTACCAAGAGTCTGGGCTTGGCAGGCTTCTGGAGTCCAGCACAGATCTGCCCTTGACTGCAGCAAATGTCAGGCCTTGAGGAGGAAGGAGAAGAGGGGAAGTCCAACTTGGTTCCGAGACTGATGAGTGGCACCTTGTTAGCATTTGACACTAAAACAGAGACTGATGTCTTGTCGCTTGTCTCTTCTTAGTCACCCCATATTGTAGGGAGTGGGAATAGGCAAAGGGAGGAGAGAAAAGTGCTGATTGCCTTTTGGGAGGAGCACAGAGCCTGCTGAGGTTTGAGTCCAGAAGAAATATTTCTTTTGGACTTGGGGTGCCCCTTGGTGATGGCTACCACTTCTAAGTTTCCTCATTCCAGGAGGTGATAGATGCTATGCAGAGCTGCTGAAAGAAAAGAAATACCCATATGGCATAACCAGGAGAGAGTTACCAGGGAGAGAGTGGCCCCAGACAACAGCTGACCAAGAAAGAAGAGAGATTAAGTTTTAATGATAAGGCACTGCCCATGCTTTTCGGCAACCAAGAGGATCTCTGTAACCAATTATGGATTCCACAAGGTTTGGACCTGACCAGTCACTGCTGGAAGTCCTTTAAACTGTAGCAGACGAAAGCCAGATGTTTCTGTGTGTATTACTTACTTTTTGTCCTTTCTACACTGACCTTGGTGCACCATGTAGAAACTGGTCTGTTTGTTAAATGCTGCTGCTTCTATAACCAGGGTGATAGAATCAGTTGACCATAAACATGAACAATGCTGCTATGTTCTTGGTACAGCCCTACCCATCTGGACATTAGGTCTGGGAACAGAGGGTCTAATCTCTAGGTAACCATTAACGCTAACCATAGTAGGTAATTGTGTCGGAGTGTGGTTCTGTGAAGCGGACTGAAGAAACTGAGCAGGTTTGCCAAGATTGCAAGCCGAGCAGGTAAAAGGTGATTGCGGCAGGGGCAGATCGCGACCACCAACTCACTGACCCCCTACTCAAGTAACACCACCTGCTCAAAAAGGAACAAGGGAAGAGGGTAACTGAATCTGCGCAACAATTTACGTAGGAAGCGAGAAAAGTTTACACCAATCGCCAAAGAGAATAATATTGAATTTGCATGAATAAAATAAATATGTATATTTTTGATCTATATGAACCACATGGAAAAAGTATGAGGTATGTATGTTAGGTGGAATTATCCCCCGTGCATCCAGCACTGCAATAAAGAATGCTGCCTTTTAACACTACGTTGGTGTTACGAGGTTTTATTCCCAGATTTTCGGTGACACTTCCACCTTCCCTTTGATATGGAGGCCAGTAGCTCTACTTTTTATGCAACAATAAAAAGAACATCTCAAGGTTTTCTTGAGTCAACTTCTTTCCTCATGCTACTAGCTTTCTTTTGATGACTTCTGTGGAAGTCTGTGCGTTACTAGCTTAGGGTTTGAATCCAGAGAAATGTTGCAGTGAGTAAAGCAGAAGTAAATTAAAGCAAAGAGATGAAATGTACTGTGCTGCTACAGCTACTGCCACGTGATTTGGAAAGGCACTATGTCATTGTTGGGAACTTTGATTTCTTTACCCAGCTGGAGCCTTGCTCAGAACTGTCTTTTTTCATGTTAGCTGTTGCACTGTCGTACTTCCCAAGAGCTCTCTCATGAGATTTGCAGGAGGTGGCAGGCACCCAGCTGTATTATTTTACTGCTCCAAATATTTCTGTTTTCCATATCTCTGCTTTTTCCATTTATACTACTTGCAGTCAACAGATGTATAGGTTCTTGCTGTCTCTGAAAGGATACTCAACATGTATTTATAATCTCAGATATTTTGGGGCATGTTCCAACATTGTCTTGGCAATCCTGTAGTGCTATGCATAGCATCCCATACAGCATTCACTAGCCTAAGTGCTGGTCTGAGTAGCAAATCCAGATTTTGGATATAAAAAAAGGAAGGACAAAAAAGACTTGCTTATGAAAATTGTAACTGTCTAGAATTTATTGCTGACAATAAGTTACTTGCATTTTCCAATTTGATAAGCTGAAAATGTCTTACTATAATATGGCAAGAAACCTAACCAGCTGTTGTGCAAAGAAAGGTCTCAAAATTAAAATACACCATGTAGAAAAGAAGGGAAGGATATGCATGAAATTCTGAAAACAGCTTATTCTCTGTTGGAATAAAAATATGTAGCACTCATCCAGCTCAGCTCAAATATTCTTACACTACATACTTAACATCAATGAGTATTAATATTCCAATTCTGAATGCAGGGAAGCAGGGTTTTTTTCCATTCCCATTGCTCATTCTCATGAATGAACACCAGCTGAATTTTTGCAATTTCTACCCCACGTTTCAGCTGAGTAAATTCTGGTAATATCAGCGTGTCCCTAGAGGAAAGAGTGTAAAATTTTGAAGGAAGAAAGGAGCCGTTTACAGTGATCACTGTGTGGGAAAGTGGTTAAAGATAAATAATACAACAACTCCAAAGGGAATTGTGCAAGAGCCTGGAAACACTATTTTTTTGGAAGGATTTGAACACTGGGGAATTTCCAAAGTAAAACAGCAGTGAAAGATGAGCAGGGAGAAGGACAGAAAACGAACTCCAGAAGACTGTATTTCTCCTTTCCTGCATGCTGCTCTTCCACTTTCAGGTGAAGAAAGCAAACACTTTCTTGTAATCTTGCATGAGAAAAGGGTTTGTTTCGCATGATCTCCCAGGGCCATTCAGAAGGGAGGGAAGTCATCATGAAGCAATACTGTCATCCCTGGGACCAAGACAGAGCTAGGAGCCTATGTCTGTAATTGCATAATATCAGCAGCAGCCCTCTTTTTTTGCACCAGGACATGGCAAGGGCTGTTGTGGAGCTGCTTTTTCTCCTTCCGTCAGCCTTTCCATTGCTTTGCTTGTGAAGTACATGAGGATCATAAGGGCAGTTAAGAACGTGCTTTTCCCTCTTTCCCATGCAGAGAAACTCATCTTGCACTGTGTTTGCTTATGTACTGGTTCTCATGAGATCCTTATTGTCTTGAAGCACTCACACATCTGGCTTGTATTTCCAGGACTTCTCCTTCCCAAAGACCTGGCAGTGCAGCAGGGAGAGAGGGCAGCGGTGCTGAGTGCTTAGGCTGTGTGTAAGCTGGGGGTCATGAAAGGGGAGTCTAAGGCAAGTGAGTTTCTCCAGCAGCTGGTGGCTTCCCAGAGGCACATCCTGGTCCCTTCCTACCCCTCCTGGATCAGCTGCACAGCTTCTCCCTCCCTGCGCCTTTGAGTGCCAGCTCTGATGCTGGTGGACTCCAGTGAGATGGTAGGAAACTGCAAAACTCCATTGGGGATGCTGTATGCATGAGGTCAGTTTGGCTCCGTTTTTATTCTGAGTGAGCATTCCTGCTCATTTTGGAGAGGAGATGAAATCCAGATGCTAGTCCTGGCCTTGATTCATGACTCAAAGATTTCAATGTGATCAAGCACTTTGGAAGGGCTTGCTGTGCGCAGCAGTACAGCTATGTCATTTACCTGGGAATCCCAGAAAAGCCTGATCTCATTTTCTTTTCACTTCTCATTTAGGGGATTTAAAAAAAAAATATTTCCCCTCCTTACTCCTCTTTCTGAGAGGATAAGGTTGTTTTCAGGTGGTCTTTTAAAACAAAAGTCCCTATTGTTTCTATATATCCTTAACTAACATTGAGAACTTTAAAAAAAAGAAAGAGAAAGTTGTACCAGCTGCACAAACAACCTAATGCACACATAGAATCACAGAATCACAGAATCACAGAATGGTAGGGGTTGGAAGGGACCTCTGTGGGTCATCTAGTCCAAACCCCTGCCGAAGCAGG
>Ga0065711_1011129_pt1 | contig 12928 bp, 7 predicted proteins | sample Hoacrofraction12_FD_59098 | JGI IMG/M metagenome (GOLD analysis project Ga0065711, IMG submission 59098) | Hoatzin crop microbial communities from Cojedes, Venezuela - Epithelial fraction 12 v2 (version 2) | ecosystem: Host-associated > Birds > Digestive system > Esophagus > Crop | place... | reverse complement strand
CCCCCCCCCCCCGCTACTTCTCCCTGGGATTGACTTGCCATTGCCCTAACTTCTCTCTCCCCCCATCTGGATTTAGTCGCCCTCCTGACCCACACAGGGCTCTGCCCCTGCTGCACGCAGCTCCTCCATCCCCTCCCTGTGGTCATCTCTACGCATCATCTCTGTCCTTTGTGACAACCAAACATTTTCTGAATTTTCCACTGCACACAAACTACACCTCTTTTTACACCCCCCACCTTCCCCCTCTCACCTTCTTGAATCACCTTAGCCCCAGAATGTAAGGAGCTTCATTTCCCCTCACCCTATTTTTCCTACCCAGATTACAGCTCCAGTGGCCACTGAGGAAGCGTCAGGGTCATTTCCACTTTCCTGTGGAAAAAGCTACCTCTCCCACATTAAAACTGTCAGGTCAAAGGTCTTTTGGCACCTCTGCCTCCCATTATAGTTTAGGTTTGCAAGTGAGGCTGACAATCCCCTACTCAGAGAATGTCCCCTTTTCTTTTTTCCCGTGTTGTGTTTTTTTTTTTTTTTTTTTTTTAAATATGTTATGCTTATTCTTCATGTTGTAGGGTAGTGAGTGACAAGCTTTAGCTGGGGTAAGCTTCGGCCATCGGGAAGCACAACCAAAACATGTTTTTATTTCTCTGGCTTTCTGGAAAACTGCAGCAAAATGTGGCAAACTTTAAACAAAGCTATTTTTACCAGAGGGCTTTATCCCAGAAACCTTTCACCAAAGCCGGACCAAGAGTGCCTTGCTGCTCGGGGCACCCTGTGCTCCCCCAGCGCCCAGGCAGCTGCCAACTGATGCCAGAGCTCTGACCTTTCAGCAAAAGTCTGCTGGAGCTGGCATTTTGCCCCAGGATGAGTTGTGACACCAAGGCTGGAGAGAAAGTGGGGAGAGCCTTAAAGGTAAAGAGAAGAAGTCTTTATCTAAAGGTGGAAGGTGTGATCATATTTTTTGGTGACTAGTAGGTGCTGGGAAGGTTTTAGTGACAGGAGAATCTGCAGGTATACCAGCCTGTAACTTCCTTTCTGAAGACAAGCATATAAAATAGAGTGAAGGGGTGCTGATATGTGAATCTGGCTTGTGACTATCAGCTCGATCATTCCTGGAAACAAGTGTCTTCTTTTCTGACCTGATTTCTTATAGGATCAGATCTCGCTCTGCGTTTTGCAGAAGATAGATACCTGTTAGAAGAGCTCAGGCTGCTGTCTCTCTAGTGCAGAGTTCGGGACTACGTTGCAGTTTTTGTGTTCAAGGTCAGTGGTCAGGCTATGCTGGAGCCCACAGGCTCCCTGCTGAAAACGGAGACTCCTAGTGCTCTGCAGAGCTGCTTAGCAAGGTCAGTTTATTCAAGTAAAGGTCTCTTTCAGAAAGATTGCTTGCAACACAAATAATCCCAAATGTTTTCTGCAAACCAAATTTAGCACAAAAGTTCACGTCTGCATGTATATTTGTTTCCAGTACTTTAGATGTAATAAAAACTAGGACGTTAAATCACCATAAAAGAAAAGGGAAATTTTTTTAGTCTTCTACCAACAGAGCATGTCTGCTGCTTAACTGGGAGCCCAAAGGAGGGGAATAGCTCACTGAACTTCCAAAAAAACCAAATGCAGGCTGAGAATATTTGCATTGAGTAAGGAGAAATACAATGCACATATGAAAAGCAGCAACTCTATTTCCTATTTGAAAATTTTCCGTAGTATTTCTGTAATATGACTGAACTTAAAATTAGACATCTGTTTAGACAGATTACTTAGCACCTTGGCACAGATGTTCTGTGTTTTTTATTAAAGCACTTTAATTAAAGACCATTCATCAGCGCTCACTCAGCGCAGTTGAGGGCCACTTTGAATAGAGCTGCATAGGGAGTGAGTTCTGCAGGCCGTTTGTAACAGCGGCTTTAAATCAGATCGTGATGGCGAATGATTGCTACGAAGCCAATCACAACCTTTTTGCCAATACTGAGTGGAGAAAGAGGTCAGAAGGGGAATCGCACCCTCACATCTGTGCAGCAGATGCTGACACACCTTCCAGCCAGCCGCTGTCCCCAGTGTCCCCGGAGGGAGGGCAGCAGGCGCTGGGTAACCCATCCAGGGTCTCCCCACTGGTTCCCGCTCCGGCTCTGCCCCGCTGCCTCCGCCCACTGCTCTCTTCCTGCTGGCTCCCCAGCAACCAATGTGCTTTACCAGTAAGGGGCTTTCAAAGTAAAAGTGAGGGTGAGGGGAAAAAGTGACATAAAATTTGTCTTAGCTAAGCAAGGTAACTAGGAGTAATTTGGGCTAGACTCCAGGAAAGCTACAGAACGCTATCCAGGGACGGTATGGAACAGTCCTTCAGAAGTATCTGTCGGGTGATGTAGTCCAAAAAATAAATTCTTAAACACTGTGAACCAAGGATAAAAGTTTACAGGTTTAATTCCACATCCCTGCAAAGTATTTCTGTCAGTTCAGTGCATTCATCTCACAAACGTCTCACGTCAGCCTCTTGCAGGTGCAGGATGCCTTCTACCCCGGGCTCTGCCTGGCAGAGACCTGCGGAAATGACTGCTGCACACCACAGAAATGTGCTGGGTGGGTTTGATTCGTAGAGAGCCTGTAATTTGCTTCCTATCTCTTTTAAACCCATTACATCCCTAACAATGGAAGCTGTCAGCCGAAGTGATTTTGTCAGCCAAATTTGAGAGGCTGCACATTTTATGACCATTAAAGTTTCCTGTAACTTCTCACTTGAATTTTTCCATGTCTAAGAAGATGATTTTTTTCGTTTGTCAAATTCCAAAATAAGCATCAGCTGTGACAAGAACTTGTCAGCTCAACAGGAAAAGAGCTGGGGATTTGTTCTCTGGGTTATTTCTATTCTTTTGACCTAATAAATGTTTAGTATAAAATGCATAGACAATCTACATCATTATGCTATACTCACACTCTCTCTTATGGCACTCCTTTTTTGACCCATGGGTTTGGTTTGCGTCACCCACAGAGGCAGTTTTTCAGTAGCAGGAGGAGAAATACATTCCTCAAAGCTTAATTCCACCTCAGCGGTTACAGTACTTTTCTGGACCATGTAAGGTGCATGCCTGCTTCAGGCCAAGAGGGTGCGGAACCTCAGACTCCCCTGAGGCATAGTCTCACACTCAGCAGAAAAAGCCCACCTGACTCTAAGTGGGGAGTGGGCTTAGGGCAGCCTGAAGCTACCCATACATGTTTTAAGCAGACAGATCCACACGTTTATGCTCTCCCAATGCAATGCTCTGTTGGGAGGTAGGTAGCTCACCCACCGAGCAGGGACAGCAGCCGGCTAACACATATCCTGCGGCCCACCTTGCTGGATGGGACCCCAGGTGATTTCTTTTCATTAACCCACAGTTTCTTCTGAAAGTCACTTTTAGTTGGACACTTCCCTGCCATTTGTGGTTTTCTAAACTACTGTCAGTCTCTAACCATCAAGGACAGCAGCCTGTCCTTTCCCTCTGTGCTAAGCTGAGCACGTAGCAGAAGCACGGCCAAGAGGCACAGTGCTCCCTCGTTATTCTGCTGGGGCACCCCAGGAGAACTCGCAGGAGCTTTGGGGCAACATACACAGTAACTCTCTTTAGCATTGCTTCTAAAACAGTTTTGTGAGTCTCTTTCTGCATGCATCCTTTCTCTTTACACTTCTGAAGTTTTTTTCTGTCCTATTTTACATCAGTACAGAAATTCAGCATCAGAATTCTGCTTATGTACGCTTTGATTCTTGTTGTATGCTGACATAACAGAAAAACAATCGAATGGCTGCAATGGCTTAGTCTCTGTTCTGGATTTGCAGATGTTAAGAAATCTGGGAGACTCTATTTTGGAATGCGTTTCTCATACTTTCATCCCTACCCTGCTGTCCATACAAGATTTTCTGGATGAAAGGTGAAATCCTGCATGCCCTGCTTCAAATGCTGCTATTTACCTTTCATAACTACATGAATCAACAAGTTGGACAAATATTGTTTCACAAAGAAGGGATGAGAAAAACATGGAAGAACAACATGTGATAGGTCTCAGTGAGTTCACTAAATGTATTACTGGAAGGCATTCAAATACTTCAGTAAGAAAAGCAGGCCAGGAAGAAGCATGGAGTGTTCACGATAGAAAGAGCTTTTGTGAAACTACTAGAAAGACTGAAGTGACCTCTTGATTTTCTTATATGCAGGGCAGGATATTTTGTGGGTATGGCTACTTAAAACAGGGTTTGACAGGATCCAGTCTTCAGTTAACATCAGTGTGGCTGTATGTTAAGACGCCATGTTGCAAGAGTAGGTACAGTTTATCATCAACGTGTCCCATTAAAAAACAAAGCAGGTAAGAGATCATTTCCTGCTTAATGTATCTGAGGAACCTGACCCTACAGGAAGGTGGCCATTCTGCAGAAGAATTCAGTCATTTTTCTTTTGTTTTTAAATTCAAATTCTCTGAGACAAATATCATATCCCAGGCTTGCTTTGTGCCTTGCAACAGAGTTGTACATTGCCCTCCTTTCAGATGCTCAGCCTGCAGTCTCTCCTGCCTCCCAGATTTAGCTGCTCCATCAGGTGCACCCCTGGATCGCATGCTGCATGCACACTGGGATGAGCTAATGCAAGCAAAATACACACATCTGTTTTGGGTAAATTTCTTAATCCCTTTAGAAAGCTGAAGAAAAAAAATTGATTAAAACAATTTTGTTTTGGGGAGAGAGGAAGTAGAATTGACGGTTATTTTTCCTGATTTCACCTCAATCTTATTTTGATATTTTCAAGACAAACCAATTTCAAATTAAACAATAATCACAGCATTTCTCAAAATTACGTTAAATTTTACACCATCCACATCAAATGTTCTCTGACTCAAAAATGGTCTGGAGCCTGCAGTTCAGATCCAACGTACTCAGGAACAGAAACTTCTTTCCTATCACGCTGCCTCCTACACTGCCTCACTATAACGTTCCCCTGTGGTTTTGCAGATGAACCTTTGAGCCCAGGGAAGTGACAAAACCAGAATCAATCACTTGCAGGACAGGATTCTTTATTCTTCCATTGCTCAATACCATCAGAAACAGAGACAGCTTCATCGAAAGAGTGTTTCACTATTTCTGCTCCCTTCAAGCTGCTTTCTCCAGATGATGATCCAGTTTGCATCACAGATTCATCTAATTTTTTCTGCTTCCTGACTTCGTTTCAAAAGTCATTTCAGGTCTGTATGCAAACTAAAAGTAACTTTAAGTCACTCCATTTTGAAAAGAAAGCATTAAAAATAAAATGCAAAAATCCCTCAGTAGTATTTGCAACTTGGAAGGACAGAAGAGACAGTGATCCCCATCAGTTTGAATGAATGTACAGCCATGCACAGACAAAGCCCTGTCTGCCATCTAACTCCTTCTAGAAACCAGTCTGGTCAGTGAGACAAATAGTGACAGATGCTGGAAAGGGCATTGCAGGGTTAGTTCTATGAGCTTCATAGGCCAGGGAACTTACAGGCTCCCAAAACCAAATGCCGATGTGCGGACCTGTGATCTCCTTTTCAACAAGCTAGGCTACGGGAGTAGACAAAAAATACAACAGCCTGCAGCATTTTGGAGAGTTCTTTCCAGTGGGATTTAGTTATTCTTAGTATTCATACAGAAACGGAAAAAGATACATGTGAATCCAAACAGCAACAAAGGACTAGGGGTGCTACCTAGTATCCAGATACTGTTAGCAACAATAGTTTAGAAACTATAAAATCGAAGCTGTCTTCAAAGGACAGTTCTGAAATTCTAGATACAGGTCTTCAGCAACCTGAAAGAGAGAGAGATAACTTTAGAAGTAATTAATTTCCCCCAGCAATAGCAGAAAGTAACTCAGCATGCAAACAGTATCATGGTCAGAGGATGACTCCTGAAAGAAATAAGAAGCACAACAACAGAAGCTGTGGCTTATACACAATCGTTGTCTACCAATTCTGTTGCCATTATGCAACAGAATTCTTTATGCAACAGATTTCTGACCCACATTTTTATTTACTTTAGAGATTTGTGTCATTGCAAAGGAAAATTCTGAAAATTAACAGATTTTTTAAAAAAGACTCAATTTCACAAAACAATTTATCATCCGTTATAGAAAAAAATGAAAGAAAAAATGTTTAGATGGCTTTCTTGTTAGAAAATGTAATTTTGGAGCACTACTGCACAGAGGCATTAATACGTACTTTAGTGTAAATCTCAGAGTGTAAAGAATCTTAGAAAAATTGGTGCTGGGAGAATTTTGATTTGAAAATCAGTTTTAATGATGATATGAATATGAAGCTGGCTAGATTCATATGTTAAAGCACAAAATAACTGTTTTGTTTTTTTTTTAAAAAAAAGCCATGAGACAGATTTCATGCACACAATGCGCACCAGCTAGATCCCTGCCATGCAGAGAGCCAGGGAAGACCTTTCTTTGACCAAGCTACACCATATGTCTGAAAGGGAGATGTCCACAAAAGATGTGCAAATATACATAAACAGAACCGTGCCCATACCATACGCATCACCGATTCACCGGCCACCGCAAGGGAAGAGCAGTCGTAGTGGGGAAGCAGCACCTATGTTCTACACATCACCTTGCTGTACGGGCTCCGTCTGTTCCTTGTGCTGTAAATACTACGCTGGTCTTGTGAAAATATCAGATTGCCTCAATAACTGAGCTGGTTGGACTTGTTTCATAGACTATGCATAGACACAGTATCTTTTTTACCCTATTCCCAGACACATTCCCGATCTGTAAATGCCACCAGTGAGTTGTTGCCTGCAACAGCAGTGAAAACCATGACAATGTGCTGGAAAAATAGGCCACAGCCTATGTGTGGGGGAAGGAGGTGAAGCTGCTGCAGCTGCCTCCTTGCGCTTGTTTACTGAAAATAGCGATTAAAATCTGCCGGTGAAGGGTTTCCCTCAGTTGTAAACTGCTGTAAACCTGCTGGCACTGCTTGCCGAATCACTCGGCTTTTAAAATAAGACACAGGAGTCAGAAGGGCAATGCAAACACCCACGGGGCAATGCAGGCTCTTTGCTGAGAGACTCTGCTCAGTCAGGTCTCTTTTGGCCCCAGTCCAGCCGTCCATCCCTGTTCGAGTAAGTCACGTCAGCCTGCTAACTTCATTTTTACAGGTAATGCTTTCCCATTCTCTGGCACTCTCCATCCAGAATTTGAACCAGAGACAGCGCTGCTGAAGAACGCTCGCTGTTCCACCAAAGATGGGGAGGAAGGGAAGCAGCAGCTGCAGGGCTGAGATGGCTTGCTGAAGAGCATAGCGTAGGCAATTAGCTGCCAGTCTGCCAGCAGAGTTTATCTCGTGTCTCAGGTTAGTCTCCCTTCACTAATGCCACATGGGTACATCCATATTCTTCTGCGAATGAACAGAATGCGTTCTGCCAGAAATCAAGGAAGATATGAACCTATGTTTTCTCTTTCACACAGTTTGCCTTTATCTGACTGAATTCAAAGTCTGTTCTGTGGACGTGTAGCTCTGTGAATTCTGTGTGTTTAACACTTTACTTCCATCATTTACAATTTGTTGAGCTATTCAGGAAATATTATTTACATGTGCTGAAGCAATGCAAGCTGCAGGAGTGGTTCTTCAGAAGTGCATCTTGGAAGAGAATCCTTCAGGTAACAGAGCACATTCTGCAGCATACCAACACCATCAATCTCAATGAAAACCCATGGGCTGACTACTTCTGGATTGAGCCCTTGAGGTACATTTTACCAACACACTAGTTTGGTCATCCACATGGCAGCCAGCATACTTGAGAGGGAATAGGGTTGCATCATGCTGGAGATTGAACAACCTTTCAATAAGCATGCTTTTTGTCCTGCAGACCGAAGAAAAATTGAAATCAAAGTGTGAGTAGTGTGTGAGACTAACACTGGAGATGCACAGACTGTAGAATGAGAAATGAAATAGTTGTAACATCACAGTTTAACTGAACTGCCATAACAATCCTGCAGCAGACCTGCACTGTCTGAATCTAGAACTAGATCACAACTAGAGTTTGATTCCAGCCAACAGTTCCCATTTGTGATGTCTCCTGAACTGTTGTGAGAGACCCTGTATTTGTTATCACTATCTTGGAAAACAGCCTCAATGCACCGTCCCAGTTCCCACCCTCAGGGACAGAGAGTGTGCAAAGCATGCTATCTCCACCAAAAACATGGCAGTGAAACTTGGTGGAAACTAGAAGAGATGTCTGGGATAGGTCTTGTTGAATAATATGCCTTCAATGTGCTGACGTATTCATCAAAGACCTGGATGTAGGGACAGAGTGTACCCTCAGCAAGTTTGCTGATGACACAAAACTGGGAGGAGTGGTGGATACACCGGCAGGCTGTGCTGCCGTTCAGTGAGACCTGGACAGGCTGGAAAGTTGGGCAGAGAGGAACNTCACAAANTTTAACAAGGGCAAGTGCAGGGTCCTGCACCTGGGGAGGAACAACCCCATGCATCAGTACAGGCTTGGGGTGGACCTGCTGGAGTGCATCTCTGTGGAGAGGTACCTGGGTCTGCTGGTGGACGACAGGTTGACCATGAGCCAGCAGTGGGCCCTGGCTGCCAAGAAGGCCAATGGGATCCTGGGGTGCATTAGGAAGAGTGTGGCCAGTAGGTCGAGGCAGGTTCTCCTCCCCCTCTACTCTGCCCTAGTGAGGCCCCATCTGGAGTACTTGTGTCCAGTTCTGGGCTCCCCAGGTCAAGAACGATGAGGAGCTACTGGAGAGAGTCCAACGGAGGGCTATGAAGATGATGAGCAGATTGGAGCATCTCTCCTACGAGGAAAGGCTGAGGGAGCTGGGCTTGTTCAGCCTGAAGAAGAGAAGGCTGCGAGGGGACCTTATAAATGCCTATAAATATCTTAAGTGTGGGTGTCAAGAGGATGGGGCCAGAGTCTTTTCAGTAGTGCCCAGTGACAGGACAAGGGGCAATGGGCACAAACTGAAGCAAAGGAAGTTCCGTCTGAATATGAGGAAGAACTTCTTCCCTCTGAAGGTGACGGAGCCCTGGAACAGGCTACCCAGAGATGTTGTGGAGTCTCCTTCTCTGGAGATATTCAAGACCCGCCTGGACAACGTCCTCTGCAGCCTGCTGTAGGTGACGCTACTTCGGCAGGGGGGTTGGACTGGATGATCCCCAGAGGTCCCTTCCAACCCCTACCATTCTTTGATTCTGTGACATCTGTACTTTGCCAATCACAGGTTGACTGACAGCAGGCTTTTTTTGCTCCCAATAGCTCTGCCAAGCCATTCCTGATGGTCCTGTACACTGTATACACTGAATCATGTAGGTTGAGTAGTGATATAATAAACAAAAGATTATTGTTTCAATGGCTTTCCATTTAGTTTCCAAATTTGTTTCTACAGTAGAGGTTGAATATGCCAAACAGATCTCTGTAAATTCTTTAATAATTATAAACATTTTTTAGATTTCAAGTTCCTGAAGCTGAAGAACTTCAGCCAAAGTTGTGCAGCAGTACTCTGGATGCATATTCTGCCTGAAGACTTTTTCCAGAGATTTCTTTTGTATGGCACTCATTTTTCCCCTGAACTTTTAGATTTAATAACAATCAATTTTTAATAGTTCCAGCTCATGAGTCTCATTGTATTATTCAACAACATAAAAGAGCTGCTCATCATCCAGTTTTGTTAGTATCTCATAGCTCTAATCTTGACCTAGTTTGTGAATGTTTTATTTATTGACAGTGGGCTATGCGAAACCTGATCTCGGAGGAATTCCAAACACAGGCTCAGTGCAAGAGGACACAGCTTCTCCAGGCCATCCCCATCTCTTCCATTTTTGTTTTTATCAGCTACTCCCTTCCTCCTAAAAGGTCTTTCAAGCTTCATTTTTCCTTGACAGTATTTCTATCTTTCTCTCATTGAGAAACATTGCCATCAACATATACTTACTGTTAGTTTCTCCTTTCTCCTATGACTTTAAATCATGCACACAAATCTTGCAGCATTATTGGGAAATGTCTATGATGGTATGACTCATTTATCAGCTGAGATATTGAAAATGCTTTGCAAGCTGGGGCTTTGCATTTTTCTCATCTTTCAATAAAACGTAATCTAGGAGAAGAGAAAGTCTGGAGCATCAAGGAAGGAGGAGCAACAGAAAACCTGAAAGAAAGTTGAGCACCTATCACTAGCTTCGTCAAGATCCACACATACCAGTGTTACACTGGGCTTTCTAGGGCTTTATGGCACTTCTAAATTAAAGAGCAGACAGAAGTATTACGTCCATGAAAAGCTGGACATGAGCTGGTAACATGCTTTTGCAGCCCAGAAGACCAGCGATATCCTGGGCTGCATCCAACGCAGCGTGGCCAGCAGGTCAAGGGAGGGGATTCTGCCCCTCTGCTCTGCTCTGGTGAGAGTCCGCCTGGCATCCTATGTCCAGCTCTGGAACCCTCAGCACAGGAAAGACATGGACCTTTTGGAGTGGGTCCAGAGCAGGGCCACAAAAATTATCTGAGGGCTAGAGCACCTCTCCTATGAGGAAAGGCTGAGAGAGTTGGGGGTGTTCAGTGTGAAGAAGAGAAGTCTTCAAGGAGACCTTATTGTGGCCTTTCACTACTTAAAGGAGGCTCACAAGAAAGATGGGGACTGGCTTTTTAGCAGGGCCTATTGCAATAGGACAAGGGGTATTGGTTACAAACTAAAAGAGGGTAGATTTAGACTGGATATAAAGAATAAGTTTTTTTTGCAATGAGGGTGATGAAACACTGGCACAGGTTGCCCAGAGAGGTGGTAGATGCCCCATCCCTAGAAACATCCAAGATCAGGTTGGACGGGGTTCTGAGCAATCTGATCAAGTTGAAAACGTCCCTGATCATTGCAGTGGGATGGTGGGGAGGAGGGAGGGTTGGACAAGGTGAACTTTAAAGGTCCCTTCCAACGCAAACTAGTCTATGATTCTATGATTAAACCCTTAATGTCAACATCTGAGAATGTCCTTCAGCCAAAATCCAAACAAAAAAGCAAACAAACAAAATTCAACCAAAGAAAAAAGCCAGGTACAGCCACAGAAGATTTTTTTTCCCCATTTAATTCTAGAACATAACATGACATTTCGTAGTAGCATATAGAAGGAAATTAGCCATTTATACCTTCTACCTCTTGCTATACCTTTGCAAGAAGCTCAGGTAGGTGGGCTCCCAGCAAGTTCTGAAACTCCTTGGACAGAAGGTGTCTGCTTTCTAGATAGCCGTTACACTGTTTGCAATACTAGAATAATGCTGTACCAAACAGCCTGAGAAAACCAACATCAAAGGAGAGCAAATAGAGACTTTTACTGCAGGAGGAGTTATTTCAAGAACAAAAATAACAGGCTTTAAAAACAGCAACTTGATCCAGGAGAAGTGAAAGACTCATGTCTGGAGTGTGGCACAGGCATCCCCAAGGGAGATACAAAATCCCGCAGACTTCCAAATTTTCATGAGAAAAATTAACAGTGCCATGAAATGGGCAGAGCCTGGGGGTGAGAGTGGAAGAAAGAAGACAACCCTTAACCTGTCTAACCACCTCTCTAACCAGCCGTGCCTATTTTGACTCTTGGCTCACCATGAGGTCTCAGAGCAGGTGCTGCCTCTCTCTGCCCACAAAATATTTACAGAATGAATTTATTATTTTCTCATCGTGTGCCCAAGGTCCACCTTCTGTCCAGCTCTTTGTCTCTACCTCTCCCCAGCTGTTACTTTCTGAGCATCTCATCAGCATACACTTTCAATTCCCTTTGAGGCTATTTACAAAGTTGTAAAGGAACATAAATTCGCATTTTTTTCCTCAAAAAAATAGAGATTTGACTACGTGGTGTACTAAAACTGGACTCATACAAAGAGGGTTTGAAAAGGTCAATCTCTGTGAATATCCAGTTTCTAACTACATTATATTCAGCTGTGCTTACACTCTTCTTGTGTTCATTTTGTCAGGCTGTACTAACAAATGAGTTTGCTGATATTATTTATGGGATAGTAAATCTTATGTGCAACAACATAAAGTTCATATTAATGAGCAGAAATCCATCATTGACCTGTGTGTTCAGTCAAAACAAAAATAAATATCTGAGACTGTGAATACCAAATTGTTAATAAGTCCTGCAGATACACAATTTGAGGATTAAATTATTCATAAAATTTCCACTGACTTCAAGTAATAGGCACATTTGACAAATTTGTAACTCGTTTGTGGTTAATTTGTAAATGGGAAAAGGTAAAATTTGCCATAGATGCGATTATTGCAATTTATTTCAAATAAGAACCTTCTAATTTTAATTAATTTAAACTCTTGAAAGTTTCTTAATGAAGCCCACTTCAATTAGTTTCAAGAAGATTTTATCACATTCCAAATTGATTTACACTGATATGATTTCCATGCAGTCAGTGGAGCTAAACTGATTTAATCCTGATGATGATTTAGCGTGCAACAAGGTACTAAAATCCAAGAGAAGGGTTGCACAGAAAGTGCTCACAGCTGGAGGTGCCTGCGGTGTTGCCCCTGGGGCAGGGGAGCTCTGGCTGGTAGAGAATTCATGCAGTTATTTCCATCAGACCCTGGGTTGCTGCTTCTCTGAAGATCAAGTGAAAGAAGGGATTGTTCGGTGTAATCCCAACATGGCATGGAGGTGACACAGTAGAATTCATTGCACCATCTCATATCATTTTGGGCATCTGTACCCTCAGCAAGTTTGCTGATGACACCAAACTGGGAGGAGTGGTGGATACACCGGCAGGCTGTGCTGCCGTTCAGTGAGACCTGGACAGGCTGGAGAGCTGGGCAGAGAGGAACTTCACAAATTTTAACAAGGGCAAGTGCAGGGTCCTGCACCTGGGGAGGAACAACCCCATGCATCAGTACAGGCTTGGGGTGGACCTGCTGGAGTGCATCTCTGTGGAGAGGTACCTGGG
>Ga0065711_1046365_pt1 | contig 12929 bp, 6 predicted proteins | sample Hoacrofraction12_FD_59098 | JGI IMG/M metagenome (GOLD analysis project Ga0065711, IMG submission 59098) | Hoatzin crop microbial communities from Cojedes, Venezuela - Epithelial fraction 12 v2 (version 2) | ecosystem: Host-associated > Birds > Digestive system > Esophagus > Crop | place... | reverse complement strand
AGCACTCGTGGATGCTAATCCCTTCTTTAAAAACTATGACCCCATAATTCCTAGCTCCCTGGAAAACACCCTAACCGTCTTGGATGTGGTACAGTTTCTTCTAAGAGCAGTGATAGGGAAAATAGGGAGTGTAGACTATTAATACCTTGTATTTATATCACTTGCCTGCACTGTTTAACCAGTAGCAGGGCCAGTCATAGGGCTCTAGCTTTATGGCCCAAACACACAAAACGTTTTATGTTAATTGACCAAACTGATCTAGTTAAAGGTGTCTCTGCTCTTTGCAGGGGAGTTGGACTAGACGACCTATAAAGGTCCCTTCCAACCCAAACTATTCTGTCATTCTATGATTCCGTCAATTGTTGAGTGAAGTAGTGATGGGAGCCCAAATGTCTTCTCTTGCAGGTATGGTGCCCTGAGTGCTACACTTGCAGACTGATGATCACTTTTGTTCTGTGTGTCTACTAATGCAGATAGCCCTCAGTTACCAGGAGTTGAACGCACTTCACTCTTTGCTCCTAATGTACAAATCGTTTTGGTTTCACTGTTCAAGAGAAAGATTGTTTGTAATGAATTTTTTTGTGTTTCGATTACTGAAGTGAGTGAAATGGAAAAAAGGAGGATATGTGACTGGGAAATTTCACCAAGAGTAAGAAACAGAAGTAATCCACTGTGATTAGCTTTGGTAGCTGCAGACACTTGAAAAAATCTGCAATACATATAGCAACTGGATTTTGCTTGTCATTTATTGAAGCAAAAGAATACTATGTAGAGGATCAAGAAAAGAGATATTGATTGCATCTTCAGAAGATTTTAGAAGCAATGAAACTTCACCATTTCTATGTGATTAGGGATTAAAGAAAAAATGACTCTTTCTTTTGGAGCAAGTTGTAAATTTGAGGTAATGTCATTTCTTTAAAGCCATGCACAAATCCTCATACAGATCCAGATCAATGGATACTGGAATTCTCCAAACACAGGGGGAAACAGCAACCTCTCGCAGGGTGACAGTCTCTTGCCTGCTTAGCCTGGTCTTTGCCTGCTGTTTTCAGCAAACACCTCAGGTGCACTAGCAGGGATTTCAGCTGGGTTTGACCTTTGCATCTGCTTTCTTTCCGCTTTCTGTCGTCTGCCCCAGAGGCAAGTCTCCTAGCACAGTGTGTGCACAACACAAGGCAAAACACTGCAGAAATGACATAGTAATCATTTTCCCTATCCCAGAGCACAGGAATTACTATTTTTTTCCATTTCTCAGATGCTATGTGTTTTTATTTTTATTTAGAAATGGATTTGAGATCACTTTGAGCTGTCTTTTCGTAAAGCAAAGTTTTTGCTACATCATGTCTCTTGTCAGAGCTATAACCCTGCATGGACAAATGAGCATTCAGAGTGATAGCTCTGAAGCACAGACCACTGAGAAATCTGTTTTAATAATCATCCTGACACCAGAAACTGTAAGAACATCTACATAACAAACCAGTGCATTTTACTATGCCATGTGGCAAGTATAGAAATGTTGTGATCGTGTTTAATTGTGAAGGTCATTTTATTTATGACTTTGCAATAATAATAATGCAGTCATCTGAAATACCTGATAAAAAAGCCTTTGCACCATGTTACACCAGTAGATATACTCCAGGGTCATTAAAAACAAATTAAGTAATTTTAAAAAACATTATCAGAACTTGTTAGTCCTTACACTTATTGACAATAAGACCAGTCTCAAGTGTGTTCAAAGTCCAGAAGAAAATATGAATATATCAAAAAACTGACATAAAACTGCTTTATTGAAGTAAATATACCACTTCCAAGAGCTTGTGTCAGGACTAAAATTGAGAGCTGTGTTTCCCATTCTAAAAACTCAGACTGAGGGATAAAAAGGTCCTTTTTCCAGTCCAAAAAGTCACAAAATATCAAACCTTCATTGAATACTGACTTACTCCAAGACAGTGATTTTACAAAAGACAACAAAATTGTTATGATTGGGGGACTGACAGCAAATTAATTTGTGAAGTCAAAAAATTACCTATAAATAGGGTTATTTTAGGCTAGCTATTTGAATGACCAGATTAAGTTTGTGATGGGTCACAGGAGAGACTTTAGTGCACAGATTGGTTTCTCATATGGCTGTGCAATTAATCACAAAATTATCTCCTTTACATGATGTTCATGTACTAAATACTGTCATCCTCTGGTAAGCATCACCCGATTTCTAGTCTGTGTAAATCAGCTTCTCTTTAGAGGGGAAACAAGTAGCCCTATCCCTGCATAAATCCTCAGATTACACCTATAATAGGGTCATACAAGATTATTTGCCACTCTCTTGGAAAAGAGATGGGCATGACTAAGTCGCTGTCAGATTGGTGTCCCTGGAGCTCCGCTGACAGCAGCCCCTGACTTCAGGAGGTGATTCTTCTTCCGTAAATTATCCCGCTGTATTACCAAGTGTAAGAAAATCAGTTCCCTTGCTGTTTGAGCCTTTACTTTCCCACCTACCCACTACCGACACCAAAACAGGCCGAGCCCAAAGTGCTGTCGCATGCAGCGATTGCCTGCTGCTCACCCACACCACCCCGTGAAAGCCCTTGTCATAGTGCCATCTGGTGACACCTGCCTAGGGAACCACCAGAATCAGATAATGGTGTGGGTTGGGAGGGACCTTTAGAGGTCATCTGGTCCAACCCACCCTGCAGTGAGCAGGGAGCTCTTCAACTAGATCAGGTTGTTCAGAGCCCTGTCCAAGCTGACCTTGAACATTTCCAGGGATGGGGCATCTACCACCTCTCTGGTCAACTTGTTCCAATGTTTCACCACCCTCACTGTAAAAAATGTTTTCCTTACATCTAGCCTGAATCTACCCCCTTTGCCTCTTACCCCTTTTTCCATGGCTACAGGCCCTATTAAAAAGTCTGTCCGTATCTTGTTCCTGAGCACTCCAGAAATCCCAGAACACGTTCGTTGCTACAGCAGGCAAATTTTGATGATGATTTCTAACTGTTGCACATGGGGATAAATGAATGCATCAACATGTTGTCCATGTAGCCCCCAAAGATGACCTCTTCCCAGTTCTAGACCTCCTTCCCTTCTGTCCATCAGTTTCTACCCTCATCTGGAGCAATCATTCCTGGGTCTCAGTACTTTGGTGTCATCCACTAAGAACAAAAGAGTCCTTATTTATTCTCTTTATCCTATTCATGAAGCTTCATAGATCCAAAGTACGTGCCATTTTCAGATGTAAGTGCTATATAGTCTTTATTAAGTACATATAATGTACCTGTTAGACTGACTGTGAATGTCAGACTACAGAAAGTACTGAACATTGTGACAAATCTCTTTCACAGCACCACCAAGAAAATGTCTTGATTACCTCAAGCACTGGATAATCATGGTCATTGGGTGAGCGTAGTCACTGAACAACCTGCAGTGAGCAGGGACATATTCAGTCACTGAACAACCTCTGCCAGTCATCACAGTAAGAGATGCAGCATAAACTGTAGCACAGACAGAACAGATGTTTCAGACACTGAAGATGAAGTAGTTACATTAGATTTAAAATATTTTCAATTTCCACAGCTCTCTGTGTATAGAACAATCCTATAGGGAGTAATTGCTCAAAATAATTATTAATATTTAAAAAAAAACAGAAACAAAAAGAAAAAAGAGGTGCATTGCAAAGATTCAACTAATACTTAATGCTTTCCTGCAACCAGTTGCCTAGCTTTCGTTTCTTTGCCCGCAAGATGTTGGTGTGCCTACAGATGACGGCAGGACTATCAGAAAGTGTACCATCAGATGGATTAACTACTCAGTCTTTGAGAGGCCCAGCATGCTTTTAGGAGTATCATCTTCTGTTCTGAGGGCTCTTCTTGTGTGGTACATCTAGAAAGCTTATGTTACCCTTCATGTCAAATCTATCTTCAAAGCCAGATGTGGAGCAAACAGATGGTACAGATGGTACCTTAATTGTTTGTTTGTTTTTGATTCCTTCTTCATGTCTCCTTTTCAGCAAGACCAGACAGAACACATACTTTCCTTATGGAAGAGCATACATTAGGACTGCACCTCTGACCCTTTATTATATGTCACCAGAAGTCTACTATCTGCAGACACACTACTGATAGAAATGTGTACGATCAAAGCTTTCCATCACTTTTTAACCTCAAGAATTTCTTCTGGTTGCTTATACCTACTAAATATTTCCACGGGATGTTTGCCTGGTTGTGTTTTTTTTGAATTTTGGCAAAACAGATTGAACAATACAATAATAAAGATTTTGTAATATACATTCTCATAAGTCATCCTGGAAGATGGAATTTGCTCCCTGATTTTACGGTATTCAGCTGTGGTAGGTAATGGGGTTAATTTTGCCCTTTAGCTCAGGAGAATTTTTTTGCTCTCTCTCTCCACATTAGTTCCCTAACTGAAAATCAGTGGTAATTCTATTTCTTCCTCTCTCAGCTAACATAAAAATCATGTCATTTATTTTGGTTATTTTGAACATGGTGACGTTAGAGTGAGCACCACAGAAATGCCTGCATTTGGCATGCTACACAGTAGATACTGCTATCAACATATACATAGAAGAATTGAATGAAAGAGTGCTCAGTCAACATTGTCTATCCAATGTACAGCATCCTATGGAAAAAAGACCTTACAATCATACATATAGAAATTTACATAATCTGTATGAATATGAGAGAAAATAAAATGGTCTTAGTTTTGCCATAAGCAAAACTTAATAAAAAAAGAAATTTTACTACACTAATTGAATATATCTCTGTTATATGGGTACCATATACAGAACACAGTGTCTTGATACATCATGTAGAGGAAATCAGTTCTTTGTGCCCCATTACAGCTGTACTGCACACAGGGGCTGTATCTGCAGGATCTGTCTGTTTCCCAGATCACAGCTTCTGGGCAGAGAGCATTCCAGACTAATTAAATATTTTGCTGGTGAGTAGTGGGACCCATTTAAATGAGTGAAAGAGAAAGTGTTTAATAAATATTCAAAGAACGAACATTGTCTGCTGTCTTTTTGAAAAGAAATGTCACTGGGAAATCAAGAATAAAAGAAGTTTATGTTTAAACAAAACTGGTTTGACACCTTGGAATCATGTGTTGGAGGTTTTTCAAAGATATTAGAAGAAGATAATAGTGTGTCTGCATAACTGTGTGGGTTCTTCCAGCATAGTCTCAGGGAAACTTTCAGGGCCACTAAGCAAAGGGAAATTGGCAGGAGCTTTCATAACTTGAACAAAATGCTCCTTAGTAGATTATGAATCACTTAAATAAAACTGACCACATGAAAAGGTAACTTCAATAGTTACCTCTTGAATTCCTGAAATGCAGAATGGATCTAGTTCTCAGGTTAACCCTTTCTTACTCAATACCTATCTTGCAGTAGGTCACGATGAAACCACAGCAGTTAATAATTGAAATGTGGCTACATTTGTCTGGTGTAAAGTTTAGTTATGCACTGTATTGGATATGAGTCCCACTTGAGAAGTGTAGCCTTAATATTTGGGCCAAATATTTTTATTTGTCTCTCAGAATTGTCAAAGAGGATTTAGTGAAGAAAGGTCTCAGAACCCAAGAATCATAGAATGTTGAAGGTTGGAAGGTACCTCTTAAGTTCATCTGGTCCAATCTACCTCCTCAAGTAGGGTCACCAAGAGACAGCTGTCAAGGACCATGCGCAGACGGCTTTTGAATATCTCCAAGGATGGAGACCCCACAGCCTCTCTGGGCAACTTATGCCAGTGATTAATTACTCCCACAGCAAAAAAGTTTTCTAGTATGATCAGATGAAAGTTCATGTGTTTTAATTTATGTCTGCTGGCCCTTCTGCTGTCACTGGACATGACTGAGGAAAGTCCCCTTCATTCCCTCCCTTCAGGTACTTGTACCTACTGATAAGACTCCCATGAGCCTTCTCTTCTCCAAGCTAAACTATCCAAGCTCTCTCAACCTTTCCTCAGAGGAGAGATACTCCATTCCCTTATTCATTTTCATGGCCCTTCATTGGAGTCTCTCCAGCAGTTCCTCATCTTTTTTCAACTGGGAAGCCCATAACCGGACACAGTACTCCAGATGAAGCCTCACCAGTGCTGGGTAGAGGGATAGGGTCACCTCCCTCCTTCTCCTAGTGCAGCCCAGGATACTGCTGGCCTTCTTTTGCCACAACAGTGCATTGCTAGCTCATGTTCAGCTTGTTTACCACGAGGACCCCAACATCCTTCTTGGCAAAGCTTCTTTTCAGCCTTCTGGCCCTCTGCATATACTGATACATGGGGTTGTTTCTCCCTAGGTGTAGGACTTTCTACTTCCCCTTGTTGAACTTCATGAGGGTCCCATCAGCTCCTTTCTCCAGCCTGTCAACACCCCTCTGAATGACAGCCTAACCTACTGGTGTGTCAGCCACTCCCCTAAATACAGATTTTTGGATGTTAGAAAATACTTATATTTTCTGGTGTAAGTAAACAGGAACCTGACAACCTGAAAGTGTCCAAGCACCAGCAGAAGATGACTTGAAACAGCAATTAATGGTTTCTCTGCCAAAAGCACAATCTATACTTCAGCTTCTTTATCTTTGCTTTGAATCATCTGCAGTCCAAGACCTCTGGCTGGTCTCTGACGCATTTTCTGATCTTAGCCACTCCTGCTTTTAGAAGTCTAGAAAACAAGAAATCTGGCTCAGAAAAAAATTCGTTTGTTTTCAGAAAAGTTTTTTCATTCTTCACTGGAACAAAGCCAGGATATTTCCAAATTCTTCATCGGGAAAGCAAGACAGAAAAGAAAACAAAACCACAGAGAGATAACCCACCATGACGTTGCACATAAAATATTTACCTGATCCATAGGAGATCATGTGTCAGTTCTCATTTCTAACTGACTCTGGTCTGGCACTTCACTTCCCCATTGAATGCCCTAGTACACAGTTACAGCTTTACTTTCTTTATTTGGAGCAATAAATAATGAAGAGCAGCTTCAAAAGGAGGATTAACTACTCCTCCTGGATCCAAAAGAATGGGGGATTTGCATACAATTCTTCAACACCTTCAGGACATGTACTTAGCATTTTCCTGTTAGTAAATTTGTGAAACCGTTTTTTCTTCCTCTCCTCATTTTTTGCCCTGCAGCTACACAGACTTTGCAGTGAGGTTTTGTTTAAAAAGACACATTTACGTGAGAAGTTTAAGGTTTGACAAACTGCCATCTCCTAATATAAACTGTTCTTACTGAAGAAAACCCTTATCAGCACTCCCTTTGACTGTCTCTCCTATATTTTTTTTCTGTTGTGTCCATTCTTTTATTTTTTTTGCTAAAGAAAAAAAAAAGATATATTCAAAAACACATCAAATTTAAAGAGCAGCTTTTAAATGAAAGCAATTGAAGAGATTTGTTTTAAATTCTAAATTAAAAAAATACATAAAAGATTTCTTGTTTTGCCTAATTTATCCTTAAGAGCTCTGTCTTGACCAGGATAGGTGCACGCACAATTAGACTTATGGAGTCCTGGGCAAAGCCACAGCAGTTGTTACGTATCTTCTGTTCTTTCAGATCTGTAATCTTCTGCTAACTGTCTGTATCTGGGAACAAATAAGGTCTAAAGCATAGTATAATGTCATTTTAAGGAAATCAGAACCACTGAAGCGTAGTGCCTGAACTGGGGAGTCCTAATGTTAGCCCCCTTCTACCTTTTGTCTTGCCACGGTTATCTGTTGCAAGTACTGTAATGTGTTAGCTGGAGAATGGAAGAGGAAAATAAACAATTACTTTAGCAAATATGCTAAATATATTTCCATTAATTATTTACAAAGTTATTTTTTCTTGTCGAATCTATGAAACAACTAAGACCTTACACTGTTTTGCCTGGGCACTGTACTGCGTCTATCAGCTCCCCCAGCTCTGGTTCTACTCTAGTTTTCATCCACAATATTCCTTACAAATGCCAGGATTTAGAAATGACTGCCAAGTTTACTTTTATAGATTTCTCAAATTTACATTCAGGACAGTATTGCTGTGGCAGGAAAAAGCAAAAGAGACAGACAATGAGAGACATAAGACTATGTAGTATAAACCACTGTTTTTCTTCACTTTAAACCATTTTTGGAAAAAAAATATCTCATGGAGAATTAGGTATTCACCAGAAGAGACAGGTGCATTCATATATCTCCTGGGTAAAGCCCCAAAAGAGACTCTTTTGCATTATGGTTTTAGTATAAATAAATAAATAAATAAATAAGAATGACAGAAAAGGAGAATGCCAATTTTCAGAAAAAGTTCCCAAGAGAGAAGGAAACGCATTAGAATATGAAAGGTCTGTGGGCATAATAACTGACATTCCATAACAGGCTGAAATATAGCTCGGTGTAATAAAGCAATAGTAAGGTAATAATAGAAATGTATTATTCCATTTAGACCACCAGTGTCTTTAGGACAGACAAAAGGGTATATAACTCTTAACTGCTTCATTTAATCTTTTTATAAGTGAAGAGCGTAATGTTTTCTCTGCTTGCAATTTTCATGATCTTTTTGAGTGTTCCTTATAGGTGGTTTAATATTGCTTAAAGACAAGTTCTCATCAATAATGTTGCATTACACACTCCTTTCTGAAATTTGATGGCATGCAATGATATTGCTAAACAATTATAATACTACACAGGACTCAAAACTATGCTGAAAGTCTGTGTCCAGCATTGAAAAGTCCCAGAGAGTTGAACTCTGTCTAGTTTATGAGAAAAAAATATACACAATGACAAGGAGGACACACAAAGTAATGGTGAAAGTGGGGTAAGACGGCACCTGGTGCCAATTCCCTTGACACAAATTTCTGTGGACACTTGAATGGATCCTGGAGCAGGGAGTAAGACAGTTAAATACATTTTTGTTCATGTGCACATCGATTTACTTTTGTGATATTATCCTAAACCCAAGGAAGGAAATCAGAGGTGACTGCTGGAGGAAACAGACAGAAGATAAATCAATGAGGACAATGCTGTTTGGTTCCAACTAAAAGGATAAGATTTATGCTTCACTGGGTTTGTCAGCAGCAGCTGAAATAAGCCTTCCAAAGAAAGACACACACAAATTGCAGCTAGCCCCTATCTCTCCCAAGCTACAGACTGGAAATTGAAAGGCCAGAAGGAGCATTATAAATTACAATGTAGATAAGACCCATGTTGATAGTGGCTTTTTTATGGTATTAACCCTTTTCTTTACCTGCGCTATTGTTCTGGATAACTAGCATCTTGAAAAATTTGGGGTTTAATTTCCATAATCAACAGCTGTTGCAAGCACAGCAATCTCTGCAGTTTCATTCTCTATACCTGTTTACAGATACTAATGACATATAGAGTAAATGACTGTGATTTTTTAAAAAAAGTCTGTCACCTTGAAGGTAGAGGCCATTTTTTTCTGACAGTTTATTTCTGAGCAAGAGTGATGTATCAACAAACCTAAGTAACGAACATCAGAGTGCAAAAAAAGGAAGTGTTAACCACATGTACATTCATAGTTTGGACTGAATTATGTTCCAGTTAAAATCAAATAGGGATTTTACCATGGCACTTTGTGAGCTCTTCTCTACAAAGTGCTTTTGATTTACACGTTACTTCGGCCTGTAGGGATCCCTGTGGTATGATTGATGCTATATGTAATGTACATTGTGCATGAAATTTAGAATAGGCACTGCCATTAGATGACAATGTCAGAATTCAGAGTTAGTCATTCATATGTTCTTGCAGAAGTTGAATTGTTATTTTATGTCAGTTTAGTTTTGAAGAAATGAAGTTGAGGAAAAAATCAACAGCCAGAAATAGCTTCAGCTACGTAATGGAAACACTTGATTTAGTCTTTGTGATGAATGTAAGTGAAGTTAAAACAAGTTTTAAAGTTTGACATTGACTCTCAGTTACAGACAAGTCAAATATCAGTACTTGCATTTTTCAGTTCACTGTATTACGTAAATTGAAGATGTTTTTCTCCTGCCTTATGAAAACAACATGATTCTTTCTGAAGATGGCGAGGTTGAAAATATTTTTCTCCATTTTGCAAAGTTCATTCACTATAAAAAAGTGTGAGAAGATGTAAATGTGTTATCATGGTACAAAATATTCTGTTTTAATCAGAAAGTAGTCAAATAGATGTTATTTAGTGCAAAATTGACAGCATTTTTGATAGAATAAGCTGAGGAAAAATATGCAAAGTGCTTTATGATACTTTTATGATTATCTTATGAATAGGTATCTTCTGTACAGAGATGACATGGAAGTGCCAAGCCAGCCCTTGCAGAGCCACTTTGGATCTGGAGTTGGCATGTGTAATTTTGCTTTTAAGCTGAGAGGGTTGTTCTGACAACTAGCCTGATGATAGATACTGCATTCAGCCTGACTTTTTAAAGCTGGTTCTGGTGGAAACAGCAGCTCAGAGAATTTATCTAGAGGGGAAACTAGCTCTAAGCTTATTGTGCAAAAACTGACCTGTAGTGGAACAGGTAGTTGGTGTACTTTAAAGAACTGGAGGGGTTGTTTTGGTTATTGTCTTAATTTTTAGTATTCTGAGATATAAAGGAAAAAAAATCTCATTTAACTCCTTTCTTCATAAAACAGTTCAGTTTTAATTAAAAGTTATGATCTTCTCATATTCAGAAATGAATTAAAGACATCTCAAAGTCATCAACACTTTAACACACAGTTAACTAATCTAGCCTTTATGAAAAGACCTGGTGTAATTGCCCCAAGGTTAAAGATTCCTAACTATTATGCCAGCCACAGCTTGAGTCCTCTAGTGCCCAGTGTCCTCTCCTGCTTCAGGTGTACCTCCAAATTTTTTACCTTCACTAGAACAGTTGCAGACCATGGCCTGGGCTGCAATGCTGGAGCGGACACCATGGCCAGTGCTGTGGCTGTGGCAGCAGATGGACGAAGCCAGGGAGTCCCCTGGCCCCAGCACATGGGAAGGTGGGTCAAGGTGGGCTGCCATCAGCTAAGTCACATCACTCATGGAGAAATCTTGGGATGCACAAGCATGAAGATCACACCCCAGTGTCTAAGGAGCTGAAAGTTTTATCCTCCTGCTTTTGGGGCACTCCCTACAAGGAAGAGTTTCCAGTCCTGGCAAATCCTCACCACCTCGCTTAGTTGGCATGAGTCTGAGGACTGCCCTTTGGGTGTGGTTCAGAGAGCTGTGGTTTAAGCTCCACTGGAAATGGATTTCTCTGGTGTATTAGAACAGACACATGACAAAATGAAATGCCTCTGCCAGCTTGCATTGGAGTTGGCAGGGCTTTTGCTTTTCAGAGCACCTAGAATCTGAAAGAGTGCCATCAGAGGACAGACAGTCATACCTCCTTGGAGTTTCCCTATTCTGTGCATAATAATCTAATACACCACAGCCTGCAGTAGTCTCTTGCCTTAGGAATCAGCATAGAACTTCTTCATAGATGGAGACAGTGGTTATTACACAATGTGAGTATCTGTCACTGGGATAAATCTATAATTAGGATATCCACTTATGGACGTTTTCCAAATACGTCTGAACAGTTATGCCAATTACTGGCATAATTGTAAATGAATCAGAATAAGCATCAGCAAGTGAATCAAACTGGAAGTTGTACAGTGTGCCTTGCTAATTATGTTGCTCATAAAATAGCTGACATGAGATGTCTGCTACCTGCTGACTGGGGAATGCAGGGGGTTCTTTATGCTAATGTTAAATACTATTAATAAATAAGACGCTTAAATAGAAAAACATAAATAGCTTCAGAGAGTGATCAAGAGTGGTTATTTTAACATCTAGAACATTCCCATTCTACTGGATTTGGAAACCTGGCGTTGGTGGGAACACCTTTTCAGTGTCTTAGAAGAAAATACAGATGCTTTTCTCCCTAGTTCAGACTCTGAATCCAGTTCCAAATAGCTTTTTCTTTTCAGCTTACAGCTACCAAGACAAGTAAATTCTGGTGGGACAGGCTGAAGAAATATAAATTCAGGCCTTTGTTGGCAATTTATTCATGCCCAGTTAAAGTAAGGAGTTTCCTGAGATCTCTATCATTTCACACCCCTCCCCTCATTGGAGTATATGACCCTTTTTGTTGATTCTGGAATCATGCAAGGAAGTCTTTTAAGGAGTAATTTGCCATGGAGTTTTGCTGCGGTCATTTACAAAGAAACTCACAGGAAGCATGCAATACTGACAGCTAATAATATCAGATTGATGTCATACTCGTCAGAATAACCTTCATTTTTGCAATTGACCCTTTTCAATGGTGCTAATACTTGACTAATATAATGAGCTGTGCCTGCTCCCCCACCACCAGCTGGTTCAGTCCCACACAAGATGACAGCAAAGCCTGGTGAGGGGGAAGCGACAGAAAGGAAGCAGAGACTAAAGCTCCTGCTGCCTCTACTTTGGCATTGCTTGCTTAGCTGTGCAGATCAGAAGCAGCAGAAGTGCCTCACAGATGCCTCTTCAATCAACTGTGCAAGTGTTGGTGCCTCCTCTCCACTCCCAGGAGTCACGGAAATCAGCACATCTGTAACCCATAATAGCAAACTTACAGATCAAATAAGAAGCTTGTTAGCAACAATAAGGAGTGCCAGGCTCATCATTATATCTTATGGCTTCTGCACTTTGCTTCTTCTCAAAAGATCTGTGATTATGGCATGTATGGAGAAAAAGGAGAAGCAGGAGTAGCCACATGTCTATGGATGGCTGTAAAATTTTGCTGGTTCTGAGCAAGGAAAAGTCAAGCCTGCAAAAGTGTAGGGTAGAAGACAGTTCACAGTCACAGAATCACAGGATCACAGAATCACAGAATCACAGAATAGCAGGGTTGGAAGGGACCTCTGTGGGTCATCTAGTCCAACCCTCCTGCCGAAGCAGGGTCACCTACAGCAGGCTGCACAGGACCGCGTCCAGGCAGG
>Ga0065711_1046362_pt1 | contig 12930 bp, 12 predicted proteins | sample Hoacrofraction12_FD_59098 | JGI IMG/M metagenome (GOLD analysis project Ga0065711, IMG submission 59098) | Hoatzin crop microbial communities from Cojedes, Venezuela - Epithelial fraction 12 v2 (version 2) | ecosystem: Host-associated > Birds > Digestive system > Esophagus > Crop | place... | reverse complement strand
CCCGCTCCGGTGACACCCCCGGACAGCCTCCGGGGAGCAGCGCGGTCGCAGCTCGCCTGGGAGGGCAGTGACGGCGCCGAGCCCCGGGGCCGAGACAGCCGGCGACATCGGCTGCGACAGCTCCACCTGCCCGAGGGGCTGCTCCCCGTGGCCTGGCAGCGAGGGAGTGCGTGTGGAGCCTTCTGTGCCTTGGCACGGATGTCCAGGCTCCGGTTCTGCCTGTTTTATTAGGAAGCTGTGATCGGGCACCTGGCTCATCATCCCTTGCTTTCCTTCTCCAGCGGCAGAGCCCAGGCCCCTGCCTGACCAGATATCTCACGAGAGAGAGAGAGATCACTTCCACATCCTTTTTCTTTCTTTTTTTTCGTATTTTAAACAGTGGTTACCTTCAGCTCTTCCCTCCTTCGCAAGAGCTGTGAAGGGCTGCTAATTCTGTGTTTGTTTTCTAGTCTGCTGTCCGTTCGCTTTGTCCATGCCCCCCGCTTGGCTGCGGGTCACAGCTGCTAAACCAGAGCCCAGGTGAGAAGGTCCCCGTGAGGACGGGCAGCCAGCGCCCTTCACCGGTTCCAGAAAACAGTCTCATGCCCCGGTCAATCTGCTGCTGCAATTTTGTGTGAAGGTGAAAAAACAAGTGAGCAAACAAAGCCAGCCAGCAACTCCGCGCTGATCACAGGGACCAGGGTAACAGTCGCAAAGCAGGAGGGCATGGTCTGTGCTGTGAAAAATGAGAAGGAAAATAAATACAAAAACTACTTGTAAAATTTACCAGCTGAAATTAAAAGTTCTGCAATGGAAGCGTGTAACAAATACCAGCTTTGTCTAAAATCTACAATAGAGTTAACAATTTGATACCCACCATCTGGTTGCATTGGTCACAGAAGGTCATCTTGTGCAAATCACCTTTTCTACCAGGTTGTTATCAATTGCATTAAAAAACTATCTAGAAGTCACACGGAAAGATCAGAGACTCACTGTGTCGCTCACTAAATAAACACAGCAAGGAGAAATCCTGTTCCAAAATGCTCATAATCCACATCTACAAAACAAATTTAGAGTAGGAGGAAAATGTATTATGCTGCAGATGGTACGGAGAAAGCAACTGATTTGCCCAAGGTCATGCAGGAAGTCTGTGGCAGAGCCAAGAACCAAACACAACTCTCCTGAAACCCGGTCTAAAAATAGTGCCTGGTAATTGCACATGAACTCCAGAAAACACACATTACACAGATAATCATCTTTTGACCAGTGTTTTGGAGGTACTGGGCTCCATTTCATTATAATTTTCAACAGCACTGATAACTGAACTGTCACTTTCTAAATTTAAACCACATTATTTGAAAGTCCTCTAACCAAAAATTCCTGTCATGGAACAAAGCACCAACAGACAATGATGCTTTCTGAGTGTGGTGGCTTCTGTCACCCCTTCCTGGGGGGAACCAGAGGGGCGTCCAAACCTGCACCGTTGTCTTGGGAGGGGGAGACCCTGCTCCTCATAGTGTTCTCCTGGGGCTCCAAGGGGCCACGTTGTCCATACCCACACCCTGCCTGGTAGCAGTGCCCCCGGATTTGATCCCGTATTCCACTGTCCCCAGTTTAGCCTCTTTAAAATATTCCCCGAAATACAGCTTTCATTTGCTCCCATCGCAAACCTGTCTCAGGTCTCGGAAGGTGCCTCCCCTGTGTCCGCTTCCGATCCCGGCTCCCTCTTACCGGTTTTCTTAGCCAATGCAGAGGTGTTGCTTGTGGTGCAGAACCCACGCAACCGGAAAACAACAGTAACATCGTGTTGCACCCTTCAGGCACCCTTCCTTGTCACTTAGGAAAGCTATTTACACATACATTTAGTGAATGTTACAACCTATAAATGCTAATGAGTATTAGTAGAAGTAGTTAATGCAGTTTTCCTTATTAATCAATCCTACCAGCATGGTAATGATTTCTGTTGTTCTTCAGGAGCTTCCTCCAGCAGGGAGTGAGTTCTGTTGATTAGCAAGACCATTTTGCATGTATATAACATTTTTGTTCATCTGTAACAATCTCATTATCGTATTTCTTCTCAAGGAGGTGAGCGGCTCCCAACTTACGCTTAAGGAATAACTGGGGCAGAAGGAATCGCGTTGTCTGCTGTATCACCATTTTACAGCCACGTGAGGTTTAGTAGAATTTACACCGCTGTGAAAGAGGATGGGGAGCAGGACAGCTAGGATGCTCCAAATCAGGTAACAAGTCAGGAATGGACAGGAGCAAAGCTCTCAGCTTCACACCGCAGAATCATTTGCTATTTTGCAGTATGTCTTGAACAGTAAACAGCTTCAAATGACTCTTGGAAAGGCAGAAACATAACTGTTGTGTCTGATTAATAATGTCATCATGCGCTACAGATACAGACCAGGAAGCAGCTTTTAGGTGCCCGCATCCTGAGTAGCGAGAAGTTCTCCTTGTTTTTCTGCCAAGATGATCAGATTCAAGAAGATATGCGTGAACCACTGCGACAACAGAGTATTTCTTTTAACTGAGTAATTTACGTTGAAATGATCATAAATAATTCAGCTGGTATAAATAAAAATCAATCCAAGCAGAAAGAAAAGGTTTTCCCAAAGATTCAAGGTTCGGAAGACAGGAAGACAGGTTTTAGACCTGATGTTAGCTGACCCAGCAGTGAGCTATTGAAGCTGACTCTCAGCATACTATCATAAATTATGGAACATTGACATTTCACTTTGAATTAATGCAAAGAGCTATTTACACACCGATTTAGAGACAGTTGCCTGGGCAAATTAATACACTGTTTCCTTCACCAGGCCAAATGTTAGCAACACCACTATTTTTCAAAGTATCAAACTATTTGCATACTGAAAATGTTTGAATACAATCTGTCCCCCAGGGCTGCTGTGTGAGTTACTTTGAGAAGGTAATCAGTCATAATTTACTGGATCCTTGATCCAAAATCGAACTTGATTCAAAATGCTACAAAGATTTTCAGTGTGAGAGGTTGGTCGTTATCAGGGAATTGCTTTCTGTTAGTAGGGCCGCAGGCTGCCAACATGGGAAAAGACATTCAATGGGCTACGATTGCCTTTCTGGGCTTGCTATCAACAAAAGGTCTGGGTAGCAGCGACCAGTGGAAGAACGAGGCATGGGCACGTGACAGAAATATTCACTATACCTCGCCTGAAATGTGAACTTTCAACGTGAGTACGTATCAAAACATCAGTTTATTGCTCGTGTGTATTGGCAATGCTTTTGTCTTTTTTTTTTCAAAAAAAGAAGGGAAAATTATAACACTCCAAGTGACTTTTTGTGAAACTGCTTTTTACAGATCAGTGTTTTAGGTGTCATTACAATAAAGCATCAATTAAGAATGTGCTCAAAGACTGAATGTTTAGACTTACAAACATGCTTATGTGCTTCACTAAGCTGCGGGTTAAAATAATGAAGATAGTTATTTGAAATGCCATCCAAATGGTATTAAAATCACTAGTCACTTTTAGCAAATTCCATGGTTTTTGAATCCATCATTATGAAAAAGATACACTGGTATTTACTGCTCAGAGCCTTTTCTTTATCTCAGAGATAAAATCTCCCAAATCAGAAGTGCCTCAAGACCGATGTGAACAAATCCGCAGCCAGGTAACAGGATCCCGTATCCCGCAGGTGGGTTTCTCTCTAGCTGTCTGATTCCTGGTAGAGAGGCAGCCTTCTGGTCATATCGCAGACTTCTATACAAATCACTTCCAACTTTTTTATGTCTTCTCACTTCTCATAACAGCGGGTAACACGAGCGCGGTGTTAAAAAGGTTAACACCTTTAGGTTGAGTAGTGACAGCGCTCATAGACTTCTCCAGCAACGTGATGTGGCAGCACAAGACAGCTCAGCGGTGACGACACCAGAAATTTGCTTCAAGGCCATTCTTCGCGTTTCCTAGAAAGGCGATTCCTACACGAATGTTATTCAAGGGCATTGCGTGGCACAGCTCTGCAGGAGGGTCAGCAACAGAGGGGTTTGCAGCCTGCAGGTGCTCCCACAGGAAGAATTAAGGGGCTAGGTACGGCACATAGTTTATTGCTAGCTAGCGGTGCCGTTCAAGAAGAAAGATCTGCTGTTAATGAAGGAAACATTGCATCAGGGGTTTACCGTGCCTCTCCGTGTCATTTAGAGACTGAAATGAGATCACACATCAAAAAATTCATTTTGACAGTTCTTGTTGAAGTATTTCTCTTGTATTATGCCAGATTATGCCCGGCAGCACAAACCTATCAGCATTTCTAACAGCTGAACGTCAGAGGTTTGACTTCAACTCGTAGAGTGAGGTCATTCCACATAGAAGAGAAACATTTGAGCTGGTGTGTCTTCAGTTTCCAGCATTTGAAGGATACAGCAATATTTGTGAAGGACCGGGTAAGCTTTGATATTGTAGCTTTGATTATTTAAGTTTGCTTTGCTTTTCGGTCTGTCCAGTGCCTTCCAGCCATGGCCTGGTCTCATTTGAGCCTGGCTGTGCCTAGCACTGCTCCAAGAGAAGCAGATCAAACGCACAGCCTCCCTTCGCAGGGAACAGACCTGCCAGTCAAAGAGGGTTGAAGTGCCATCAGTGAGCCGAAGGCAAATCGCGGCAGGTGATGCTGGAACATTTACCCTCCATCGGGGTAAGCTGCATTGGATGGCTTGATCTGACATATCAAATCCTGCTCACAGAAAACTGAGAGCAGGGGTTTGTGGCTTCTTTTTTTTTTATTTTATTTCACTGAGACAGATCTGAGAGAGGAAGGAAGTGCTGTGTGGAGCCAGAAGTTTCCCATTTGTCTCAGAGCTCTGCCAGCGAGTTTCTAGGTAGCCCTTGACCTCCACCTTAACCTTCTTGAGTTTGATTTTCCATTTTGAAAAAATAAAGGGAGAGTCACTGGGGATCATAAGACAAGAAAATACGATCTTTTATGTGAATTTACTGCTCGAATTGTAGTTTGATTTGCTATTCTGCTATCTGTATCTTGAGAGACAGTAGAGAAAATATGGGTTATCTCTGTGGTGCAATTTTTCTGTCTGTGATATGAAACTAGAAACACTTTTGGTCTGTATCCTTTTTTTAGACAAATAAACCTACTTATTTTTATGTGTTTTACAGTGATATACCTTCTAGAGGCCCGACTTCAATTGAAGTCCTTTAATTTTAATAGTAGGGTGCGATAAATAGTTTTGAGATCTCTGTTGGAGCTGTCTGAGGGCAGTGGAAAGACGCTGTAGAAGAAGCACATTAAGTTAGTTAATAAACGAGACAGAATAAAATGAAAGTTACTTGTATGTATAAAAGCTGTGGAAGGTCCTGCAACCAGACAGTAGAAAGCCCTTAGGATTCAGGATACCGTGCAGCAGGAGAGAAGGACCGATCTTACCCACAATAGTTTTGCATAGCTTTTTCTGTTCATTGTCTGAAGAACTGGCTTCAGTAAATATTTAAACATGTGCTTAACTTGATAGACATGAATGGTTTTTTGACTTCAATTTTAATGCACATTTAAGCTTAGGCATGGCTGTTTGTAGGGTGGGGATTTACTACGGGATTCCCTGATCCTTTACACACATGATTTCATTAGGTGTTGTCTGTTTCTGTAGCACTGGCTCAGGGCGTGAGCCAAGCCCAGCTGAAGTCAGGGGGAATCTCAGCACATTTTGATGGCAGTTGGACTGGACTCTCTATAGGAAACAAAAACAGATTTTTGTGGAACATAAAAGCCAAAAAAAAATCCTCCTAAACTGTGGGGATGAAATACTCATTTCCTGTTTTAGGACTAGAGACTTTATAAACCAAGCTTCTAACCAGAGCAAAATTTTACCAGCTGTGATATAAGCTCCTGAATATAAGGGGAAAGTATAACATACTCTTAGCAAACCCTTGGTTTTTACTGAGCAGAAGGCATTGCTTGGCTGCGCATAACAGTTCAGCAGGAGGTAATGATCATGTTTATTTGGGTTCACAGGTTCTTTTGCTGTTATATGCTTTCACAGTACCTGGCTTTAAAAAAAAGTCTATGAAGAACATATTTGCAAATGCCAGTTTATTGGTGGTTTCATGCCATAACTGTCATTTCACATGAGGTGAGATGGCTTTCAGTTGCCATACCAAGCCATCCTGGCTTAACTCATATCACAGCTCCAGTTTTCTGCTGTTGGGATCAGCTCATAATAGAGTTACAGGATTAAAATCTTGTCATTCCTGAAAGCTTTCCTGGTAATGAGCGGAGTTTGAGAGGCAGATTTAACTCCTATGTGATTGCATTGTTATTCTCCCTCTTTTGGTGGCCACATTAATGACGGGTTGGCAGGTGCAATTCGTACTTCCAGTCTTGGCTTCACATGCTGCCCTCTGCACTCTGCTTCCAGCTGCATCATTCCCTGACCACAACCCCTGGTGCTTGCGCTTAGTGAGATAACAAATAGAAAAGACGGAAAGCAAGGAGAAAAGAGAGGTTAAAATAGAGAGGGGACAAAGGAAAAACATAGCTCTCTGCTGGTCAGATAAGAACATCCAATAAGCCAGTGGTGGATGACTTCAGTAAAGACAGGTAAGAATAGTCAGCTGCTTTATAGGACATAAAGAGGAAAATAGAGACCATGAAGTATGAAAGAACAGCTGAAATGAAATGATAAAATATGATAAAAGTCATTCAAGACAAGTATAGCATTGTCAGCTTGGAGCATCTTTGTGTTTTGAGCACTGGTACCTGCTGAGTGCCTGCTGCCTCACAGCTCCTCAGACTACCAACTGGACCTGAGAATTCAGAAGATTCAGCTTTGGAAGGCCTCTAACTTTTCACTGATAATCTTTTCCCAGTTTTCTGGAGATAACTGCGAAGGTTACTGTCACTACCAATTACATACCCAAAGGTTAGTTTTTATCTGGGAGTCAAAGGAAGTCCCAAAGGAATAACAAGGGCTGGAGATGGTAAAGATGCCCAATTACAGGTGCTGCAAGTTTTGGAGGGCAATTTGCAAAAACTGGAAAGGGATCTGGTTAATTGTTAGCTGTTCATTACTTGCTGAAAATCAGGAAGCTCTATCATTTCCTTCCTTCTGGGAAATTGAATCATAGTTGCAAGTCTTATCCTGGGGCCACAAGGGCAGAAATGGATTCTCTGGTTTCTATTAAGATGCAAATTGAGATCTTTTCCACTTTAGAGAAGTGATGGTATCTCTTCGTAGTGAATTCATTGGTATCTAGTAAGTCTGTTTCAAACTTTTTCTTCTTTCTTGCAACTTATTTTTGTAAGTCTTACAGGAATTTAATATCTTTGAGATCCCTGTCCTTCAAAATGGAGATTCAAAAGTCTTGGGAGCAGACTGACTGACAAAGGCAGTCATACGCAGTGTGACTGAACAAGATGTTTGCTCAGCAAACGAGGCTGCAAACTCAGCTCGGAAAGGAGCCCTGCATTGAGATCTGAACGGGGGAGACCCTCGGTGGGTTTGTGATTTAAACCTCATAAAAATGAGACCTTTGACTGAAGTAATTTTGCTTTCAGTCATAAGTCAGTGGTGAAACTGCTGTAATCTCCAATGAGATCAAGCTTTTGTCTCTGAATTTCCATAAAAAAGAACTTCCTGTCACAGAACATCCGGCCAAACCTACGTTAAAAGCAACGTTACTAGAGGCCCTTTTCCCTTCACCCAAATACGACTCACCCATTCATCCCTCAAAAGACAACACAAACCAAGGCTCTGTCATCCCATCCAATAGAGATCCCATCCTCTTCTCTCACCAGCACCTCCTTTCCAGACAGAAAGGTGTTTTAATCTGAGGAGGTTATGTGATAAAATTATGGCCATTTCTGTCTGACGGGAGAGGTAGCAATCCATGGGAAAGGTACCTTCTGAAAGCAGGTCCAGCTTCTGTGGTATGTTTACGAGGCTACCATACAAAATACCCCAGTAATCTCAATTAGAGTGTGTCTTAAAACAAAAGGCAAGCCTATTCCTAGTAGCAATATTTCAAGCCTCTTTAATGTCTTAGTTACATTCTTCTCTTGCTCTGTATATTCCACAGGACTTCTGGAGCCATTAGAGGGTATGACATGCATACAATAAGATTGTCAAGCTACTCTTATTTCATGTATATCAATTAGTTGCTGGGATTAACTACACTAGAGAGAAGTGGCAAGGACAACTTGAGAGAACCAGCTAAAGGCAAGTTTAGAACAATAGGAGAGGTGGGAGAGAGGTGTGGAGATTTAAGGGACATGCTTAGGAGATAGCTGGAGGAAATGAGAAAGAGCTTGAAGAACACAGGTTGGGGCTGCCTAGAGAATGATGCTTCTGTGAGAAACATAGAAACATAGAATCATAGAATCATTTAGGTTGGAAAAGACCTTTGAGATCATCGAATCCGACTGTAAGCCTAACACTGCCAAGTGCACCATTAAACCATGTCCCCAAGTGCAATGTCTACACATCTTTTACATACCTCCAGGGATGGTGACTCCACCACTTCCCTGGGCAGCCTGTTCCAGTGCTTGATAACCCTTTCAGTGAAGGTATTTTCCTAATATCCAATCTAAACCTCTCCTGGTGCAATTTGAGGCTTTTTCCTTTTGTTGTATCACTTGTTACTTGGGAGAAGAAACTGACCGCCCACCTCGCTACAACCTCCTTTCAGGTAGTTGCAGAGAGCAATAAGGTCTCCCCTCAGCCTGCTTTTCTCCAGACTGAACAACCCCAGTTCCCTCAGCTGCTCCTCATGAGACTTGTGCTCTAGACCCTTCATGAGCTTCGCTGCTCTTCTTTGGACGTGCTCCAGTACCACAAAGTCCTTCTTGTAGCGAGGGGCCCAAAACATGCGAAAAGGCTAAAACAAAGTACAGCCTGAGAGCAGCAGCGGAGGCACTTGAGGCATGGTCTGAAAGAGGAGAGCCTAGCTGGTGGTTAGGAAAACTGGAGGCTATTTGCAGGGGTATGTGCATCATGAAGCTTTGTAATGCAATGTGAGACAGAGCAGGCCCAGCAGATTTTATGAGTCTCCAGGCAAAAGCTGAGACTGTGACCCTCTGGACTGCAGGATTCATCACACTGTTAGGGCCTTCCTCACCATCTGAAAACCAGGACCTTATTGCCATTTCATCTGCTACTTGGAGGGCTTGGACACAGCAAGGAACCCTCCTGAACTAAACTGATACAAAGTTGAAAAAAATTATCTCTATATATTTTTTTAGCAAGCATAAGTTTTGTGGGAGAATTTCTGGACTGATCTTCATTGGAGATCAATCATTTGAGAAAGTGAAGTGCCACTCTTCATTTAGGCATTGTGGCAAGAATCGGGGAGTTGCTAGACTGGACCTAACCAGACACCAGTGGGATTCAGCTGCCTGGCTGTGCATGTGTTTGCCTCCTGATATTTTGTGGGGAGAGGGAAGAAACGCCCTAACAGATGATGAGGGAATAACTTGCAGACAGAAAGTTTCTTCTGGAAAACTCCAGACAGCCATTGATTGGCTTCTGCCCTGCGGCATTACAGTTTATATCCCTAATATCTTTTTATATTGCCTAATAAAACTGTTGGCTGTTGCCATTACATGGGTGAAGGACATTAATATAAAACTCTTTATGAGCTGTAGATGGAGATCATCCTCTTCACCACACGCATGGAGCCAGCTCTGGAGTAAAATGCAGTAGCTGTTTAATAGCCTGACACTATTAATAGACCCCAGTTACACTGAAGAGGAAGAATGACTCCTCATCAAGTCAAGACCGAAAGAGAAATTTAGAAAACCAGATTTTCCTTCTCCTAGAAGAGATTAGACCAACACAAGGCTTTTCTGTGCTTCCTGGAAGTCATTAACTCCCAACAGTTTGGGTTTCTGTTGGATATTGCCTTTAGAAAGAGAGAAAACTATGGCGTTTCAAAAGCACCATGGAAGAGTTCCTCTCCAAGGGTCATCTGCTGTGGTTTGAGAGGGACATCAGACTTCAGCATCCACTGAATTCATCCAAACATGTTTCTTCAATGAGATTTGATGTAGAAAAAAATGCCTGCTTGAACAAATTTGCCGTTAGTCATTTATTATTTTGTACTCTTTGTCACTTGAAATAACTTTCTTTGTTTTTCATTTAATCCTGCTTTGCAGATCACAAGAAATTATTCCTCTAGGAATGAAGAAAAGTCATTGTTGAAACTGAAACTGATAACTGATTGCCACTTCCCTTCACAGAACGATTGTTCAAAAGACAAAGTGAAATACAACTGCAGAAGCTATGAAATCCTTGGTCATGTCAAGGGAAAGGACTGTCTGAAAGAGACGTAAATAGCTAAAAAGTAAAAAAAACAAAGGTAATTCAGGCAATATCTGCAAAGAGTCTACATAACATTTCAAGACTGAGACGTGAACAATTTCTAATTTGGCTTACACAGTACAAAACATTTGATGCAGAAGTCAGTTTCAAAAAGGAATTTATTTTTTTCTTCTCATTGCTTCTGGATACTTGACAGTATCCAGCACTAATGTTAAGATTCCTATATTCAAAAGACGAGAATTAGTTAAACGCAAATTTAAAAATAATCTCCATAATCTCCCAAGGATAAATATTCCCTCCCTATGGCATTTGGGGATACTGAGAACAGAGTTTAAGCAGATTGCTCAGGGCTTCCCCAACCTAAGCCAGCGTTAGAAGAACGGAGTCCTTGTCTCACAGATTTTCCTCCTAAAAAGGTGGAGGGGGGTTGCACCTATACCACTAATTTCTTTGTCTTCCTTAAATACAAGCCATCATTATAACATATCTTACTCATTTGAGTTAATCAGATATAAAACATTAACTTTTGCAGACGTATTAGAGCCTCACCAGAGAGCACTCACAGGTATTACAGAGTAACATCAAAATTAACATGGAAGCAATTTAGTCCTTCAATTTCAATACCTCCAGTCAAGAATGAAGATTTTCCCATTACCACTCAAGCACTTCCTTACACACCCCCTGCTTATCGTGCTCCCCTTACTTATTGTGCTAGTTACCTTTTTGACATAAAAGTGATGCTGGGAATCTTTCGTCTGGGTCCTGATAGCTTCATCATTTAATTACAAAAAGCAAGTGCCAGTGTTTTTATTAATGTGTGGCTTATACTTTCCTCTAGATATTCCCTGTGATATCCAGATGAAAATATTTGTGAAGCTTGACCCCCTCCAGGGCAAAGACTGAAAATAAATGCTGATATGAGAAGGATTACGGAATGGGGAAGGCAATGTTCATTAACAGATCCCAATGAACCCTGGTGAGAAAGCCTTGCATATCGATGCTGTGGATTAGCAATAAAATACGATAAAACAAACATTTTTCTTGCTGGTAGAGGTGATAGTGCTGAAAAGGCTGAGGGCATTTTGACTTGTAGCAAATAAGCTCCCCTTCTCCTGCAGTGCACCCGGTGAAAGAAGGTTTTCTACTGACAGATTACAAGAGAGAACGTTGGTGGAGGTTAACAGCAGCTGCAACCATAAACACATTTCAGCCAGAGAAGCCATCAACATGAGCTTGGTGTGTGCACCCATTCCCTTTTGGAAACCAGCCCACGCATTTTTAAATTCTTTGCAGGTGGCAATTTATGTGATGCACCGATCCAATATTCCTGGGCCCCTTTTATTAACCCACTGCAAAGCCTTTTTTCTTAAACAGTACTGCCTGTGTGGTGAATTTGTGATGTGTGAGAAAGTCACATCTGCCTGGAGGCTCTCTGTGGTGGGAAGAAGGGCAAATGAAGCAGCTGAAGTGAGCATCAGATGTGAGGAAGGCAAGAGCACTCTGGGTTCAGAGAGACTCAGAGTACATACTAAAGCCTGATCTTGGAGAGATAACAAGAACCTTTTGTTCTTTCTTTCTCCCAGGAGCCCTTTAGATGTCATTAGCACAGGTGGTGGGAAAGTGTAGACTGGGAGCACTGAGGTGGCAAATATTTTAGGGAGAGCTAGTGACTGAATTGGGACAAGTGATGGAGAACGTGCAGTCAGGATTATCGTCCTGTATGGCACAAGAGAGGAGATGGAGGGATGTCATGGCAGGAAGCCCTATCACCTTCCTGTCTGAACTGGATATCGTCTACACCTGCAAGTACTTAGTGAAATTTCGACACCTTTGTTTTGAACTGAACTTGATCCCTTGTGTCTCTGAGTTCAGGGCAGGGGCATGAGCTTGTTAAATCAGGAGGGAGGGTCTTCTCACTTCTGGAAAGGGACATTCGCTTAGTGGGTGATCAAAGCTGGTGGCTGTCAGTGATGAGACGAATACACATTTCTGTACCTCTCAGCTGCGCTGGCAGTGAAAAAAGTGGCTCCATGGCGTGGTTGTGGTAGTTCTATGTAGTTGGAAAGATACTTTTGGCCGATGGAAAGGGGCCTGGAGTTTGGAGTCGGACTGCAGAAGAAGTGCAAGAAGTGGAGAAATAGATTTGGAGGGAGACCTTACAAAAGAGCTAGGAGTGCTTGTGCTGTTCTGTCTCACAACATTCTGCCTCCTTAAAAAAAAATTCTGTATAACAGCTTGAGTCTTCATTCAAGAAGCGTCCGTAGTGATGTTGCCCAGTGCTGAGGCTGGTGGGCAGCCCTGCCTTAGGGTTTATCCCTGAACATGACAGGCTGAATGTTGAAGCACAGAGAGTGGTAGTGAATGGAGCTAAATCCAGCTGACGGCCAGTCGCGAATGGTGTTCCCCAGGGCTCAGTTTTGGGTCCAGTCTTGTTTAACACCTTTATCAATGATCTGGATGAGGGGATTGAGTGCTCCCTCAGTAAGTTTGCAGGTGACATCAAGTTGTGTGGGAGTGTCGATCTGCTGGAGGGTAGGAAGGCTCTGCAGAGGGATCTGGACAGACTGGATCAATGGGCTGAGGCCAACTGTATGAGGTTCAACAAGGCCAAATGCCGGGTCCTGCACTTGGGTCACAACAACCCCATGCAA
>Ga0065711_1046361_pt1 | contig 12931 bp, 9 predicted proteins | sample Hoacrofraction12_FD_59098 | JGI IMG/M metagenome (GOLD analysis project Ga0065711, IMG submission 59098) | Hoatzin crop microbial communities from Cojedes, Venezuela - Epithelial fraction 12 v2 (version 2) | ecosystem: Host-associated > Birds > Digestive system > Esophagus > Crop | place... | reverse complement strand
CCTGTGCCTCAGTTTGTGCCCATTACCCCTTGTCCTGTCACTGGGCACCACTGAAAAGAGCTTGGCCCCATCCTCCTGACACCCACCCTTCAGATATTTGTAGGCATTTATAAGGTCCCCTCGCAGCCTTACCTGCTGCGATCTCTATTATTGGAGCATAGAACTTAGCCATGGTATTCTCAAAGTCAAGGCAGGGGGAGGATAGCTATATGATCTACAGAACAGCAGTCTCTCCCAACTTATTTGTAAGGTGAGAGATGATAATTAATGAAGAGAGCAACACTGAATTTTAATTGGGCTGTAATTATAACACAGCAATTTATATTGTGAGACTTTCAAGACTGTTCAGCCCCTACAGCGTTTTGTTCCTAAGCTAAATCTAGCTCTAAAAGTTAGAGGAAGATAAATAATTGGTTCTGAAACATACTTATGATAAGTAGGTCATGTGTGTGTGCATGTGTGGCACCATTTATCATAATCTACCTAGGGGAAGAACCTCTATGTCTGATCTGATAGACTGGAGACCAGGCAAGCCAGGGTATTTGCTGTTAAGCAAGCAGAGCTGATACTGGAGCAGTACTGGATTTATAAGAAGGCAAGAGGCTTACCAGCTGGACTCAGTCCACGCTGTCAGATGCGTGGAGAATCTGAACATAAACCCCCAAATTGCTATGAATATGAGTGAGAGAAATGCAGAGATTTCCTTCCCTGGGATGTTACAAACTCCTTCTAAAGGAAACTTCAGTCTGCATAAACTCGGATTAGTCAAACTAGAAAGCAAGGAAGCTGATGTGGTTCTGTAGAAAGTGGTCTTCTTAATCAGGCTTAAGAAATTGTAGATTGAATCTCTTCATCTTATTTGGATCATTGTGTTAGCAGCATGCATGATGGTCGATTTTTGCTTCTGCAGAAAGGTGCTTGAATTTATGGATGGGAACATCTCAAAAATCTCAACTGCTGGGCTGGCTCAATGAGTAAGATGCTTATGTCAAATATCTAACCATTTGAAGACCTTGATTTCAACTTTTTTTTAAGAGATATCTGATTTTTCTTGCTTCCGACTGAGCCAGAAATGCCAGAAGGGTAGATTTTCCTGTGGTGTGGAAGAAAGATGTAAAATTTGTGCTACTGCTTGCTCCAATCATTATTTATAAAATACCATCTACAAATGCTGTTTTACCTCAAATAAAGGCAGTGAGTAGAAGAAAAATCAAAAGATGGCCAGCTGGTCACAGTAGGGGCCAGCATTAAGCATTCCTGTAGGAGGAAGGTACAAACAATTACCTGTCTTCAAGTAAAAAAAAATCTCAAGAAAAATAATAATAGGAAAGTCCATAATCCAAGTTGAATTATGAAATGGGTCAGATCCAGACGGCTGTAAAGACCCCCTTTCGGTTAGCTCATTACCAGGCCTCCCGTCTCCCACAGGAAATTTCTCTTGCTTCATGGGTTTTCAACCCTGAGTTTACAAATAGTGGAGAAAAGTAAATACACAAATAAGTTGAGCAGGGATTTTAAATGTTAGCTTGTAAAAGCATATTGAGGAGGTGAAATTCCACCACTGCAGATCTTTTGGAGCACGTTAGGAAAAAAATCTGTTAGGAATGGAATAATGGATCCCTTTGGAAAAAGTAAGGCTAAACTAGGAACTTCTACAGGATGTTACCGGCCCTACTTTTACATATTTTGTGGTTAATCAAAGCTTTGCCAGTTTATAGGCTGTATTTTAGATGTAACCTTTATTTTCCACCAGTGATTGCTAATGAAGGGATTTCTGGTTGAGTTTTTCTGGAAAGTATGGTGGTTTAACTTGGGGAAGTTCTCAAAAGGAATGGGGAGAAAAAAGGACACATCTATAAATACCTCAAGATTAAGTAAAAAATTGTCATCTAAAATTCTTGCTCTGCTAGAAATGCAAGAAATCATCATGAAAGCATCCTTCTCTCTTCTCTCACACACACAAACTCCCACCACTAATTCTGGATTAACCATTTCTGCTTCACACAGAGAAATATCCCATTAGGAATCTTTGCATATACCAGGGGCTGAAGCTTTGGGTACATGGAAAGCAATACAGGTGGCTATTGCAACTCCTACTTCAAACAGTTGCGTTTTCTTGTCATACTCATAGAAGCTAATCATCTAATCATTGCCTGGACAAGGTCCTCTCCTCTACAGCCTACTGTAGGTGACCCTGCTTCGGCAGGAGGGTTGGACTAGATGACCCACAGAGGTCCCTTCCAGCCCCCTCCATTCTGTGATTCTGTGATCTCAGTATAATGTGGAAGTCAGAGGCATCTTTTCCATGCAAGAACAGAGAATATCTGCAGTGACTGACACTAGGTGGAAGGGAAAAAGAACAGAACATGAATCTCCCACAGCTGAAGCTTTTAACTCAAAAAGGAGTTTTTAGGAAAGAAAAACATGTTTCTTTTGCAATGTTTGATTATGATTTCCCTTATTGTAAGTTGGCAGAGGGGGGTTGATGTATATTGTTTCGTCTGGGAAGGGGTTCTGCCTTTTCTATATCTGCAACAACAAAATTGAAAATTATCTCAGTTTACCATGGAGAACTTAATGAATTCAAACCGCATGAACATGCCATTTCCAACAAAGATTTCTGTTTGTTTGTTTTGTTCATGGTGTCAGGAAGCTCTCTCTACTCTGGAAACTATCAAGGCTATGCAATTTGGCTGCTGATAAAAGAATTTTCATTCATTATGTTTCTTTTCTCCCATGTAGAAGCATTTAAGTTATTGAAATTAGTATGAATGCTTTAGTTCATTTCTTCAGATGTACCAGTTAGCAACAGCTCAATTTGCAACTGCCAGTCATGTTTAACCAAGCAAGTGAGCAAGCGAGCCAAGAAAACAAGGTTGTGGTTGCATGTGCTGACTGCTTAAGATGTACAGCTCGAAGAAACAGCTCATGATCAGAAAAGGGATTGCCTTACTGGACCTTGCTACATGACCTGTTCCTGTCTGTATTTTTGTTGCAATTGCTATCCTTACCACTTCTATAGGAATTAATCAGGCATTGACAACCTGATATCAAGAAGGTTTTTGCTTTAAAAAGAAAAAAAACTTAATTAGCTTGCAAGTAGCAGCACCATGTATTCCGCAGTGCTCGCCAGCAGATGACAATGTCTTGAACAGCTTTGAGGCTCTGGGTGAAAATTCGGAAAAATTTGAGCTTCAACTACCTTTTAATATGACAATAAGCACAGAACAACTACTCACTCTATAGCCAAGTCTACCATATTGTCTCTTACAGGGACTTTCAGTAATGATAGCCAAGAATTGGACTAGGTTGGATACTCTGAACTCAGGTAGTCCTGGGAAAAGAATCAGCTCACTGAAACACAGATTAAAGTGCTCAAGGGCAGGCCATATGGCTAAATGGAGCTAGACTCAGGGGTACACTGTGAGCCAATAGCCACTGGAGTGTTTACCCGGGAAGATTAAAGCCTTGATTAGCATGATAAACCAAGTTACTAGGTTTGCCAGAGGATATTATTAATGCATCCAAACATACTGCTTGTGGGTGGTATAAAATCAAGTCCCAGAAAATATTTGACTCGTAGGTTGAGTTAGACTGATGAGGGTAAAGACCTTTTATACGAAGGGAGAGCTAGGACAGGAAAGGCAAGCATGGTCTGGTGCTGGATAGTAGATGGCTGAAGTCAAGTCAAGCAAGTCCTGCCCGACCAGCCTAGTGGCTTTCTATGATGGCATGACTGGATCAGTGGACAAGGGATGAGCTATGGATGTCATCTATCTGGACTTGTGTAAAGCCTTTGACAGTCGCTCACAACATCCTTCTCTCTAAATTGGAGAAATATGGATTTGATGAGTGGTCTGTTCAGTGGATGAGGAATTGGTTGGAAGGCTGCAGCCAGAGAGTACTGGTCAACAGCTCGATGTCCAAATGGACGCCAGTGACAGGTGGTGTCCCTTAGGGGTCCGTACTGGGACCGGTGCTGTTTAACATTTTCATCAATGACTTAGCAAGATTGAGTGCACCTTCAGCAAGTTTGCAGATGACACCAAGCTGAGTGGTGCAGCTGACACACCAGCAGGATGGGATGCCATCCAGAGGGACCTGGACAAGCCTGAGAAACGGGCCTGTGTGAACCTCATGCTGCACTTTACACAAAATACTAGATTCTGACCAAAGATACTCATAAGCTGTGACCTGGAATATACTCTTGCCTTCTACCTTAAGAGGGTTTTGTTTCTGTTCGCATCACAATTGTAAACTTTCCCATTTGTTTCAGCCTGCTTTGTTCTACTTTTTTTTTTCTTTAGAGCTAAATGGAAATTTAGTAGTTGTGACTCAGTAAACACATTTTTTATGCGAGGCCAAGTGTGAAGTCCTGCATCTGGGTTGGGGCAACCCCCTCTATCAGTACAAACTGGGTGATGAAGGGATTGAGAGTAGCCCTGTCCAGAAGGACCTGGGGGTACTGGTGGATCAAAAGCTGGACATGAGCCACCAATGTGCGCTCACAGCCCAGAAGGCCAACTGTATCCTGGGCTGCATCAAGAGAAGCGTGGCCAGCAGGTCGAGGGGGGTGATTCTGCTCTTCTACTCCGCTCTGGTGAGACCCCACCTGGAGTACTGCATCCAGCTCTGGAGCCCTCAGCACAAGAAAGACATGGAGCTGTTGGAGTGGCTCCAGAGGAGGCCACACAGATGATCCGAGGGCTGGAGCACCTCTCCTAGTAGGAAAGGCTGGGAAAGTTGGGGTTGTTCCGCCTAGAGAAGGCTGGGGAGAGACATTATAGCAGTGTTTCAGTACCTAAGGGGGCCTATAGGAAAGATGGGGAAAATATTTTCACCAGGGCTTGTTGCGATAGGACAAGGAGCAATGACTTTAAACCAAGGGAGGGCAGATTTAGGCTAGATATAAGGAAGAAATTTTTTACCATGAGGATGGTGAAACACTGGAACAGGTTGCCCAGAGAGGTAGTGGAGACCCCACCCCGGGAAACATTCAAGACCAGATTAGGGCTTGAGAATCCTGGTGTAGTTTAAAATGTCACTGCTCACTGCAGCAGGGTTGGGCTAGATAACCTCTAAAGGTCCCTTCCAACCCAAAGCATTCTATGATTCTATGAAGTCATACCACTGCTAACACAGCCTTGATCTCCAGTGTCTCCTATCTCCCTTCCTTTAATTTTCTCTATCATAAAACAGCCTAAATGTTACGCTGTTAAAGTCTGCAATGGTTATAAATATGTGAATAGTGCTAGTTGTAAGCAATAATCATTTTGGTTATTACAGAGTAATAATGAACACCTTTCAAAATACATATATACATAAATATAGGATGCATATGCATATATGATATAGTTACTAATCAGGTTTAGTTGCTCAGGCTTGGGGTTTTAGGATGTTGCTTAATGTTACTTGTTATTCTTTAAAATTCTACAACACTTTGTTGGAAAATTATGGACATCTTTGGCGGTTTAATGAACATAACAAATAAGAAAAATCTAATATGCTGCACTTTCATGCAGGAAAAGAAATGCAGCAGTAAAACCCAATACCAAGGCAACTTTTTAGCAACAGAACAGCAGCAAGCTTTTTCCAGGATTTTTTCTAGAGCTCTGAAATTGTTAGTTAAGGAAAAACCTCCTCCTGACAGTGAGAATTTTTCTGCTTATTTCCGGCAGATATAATTTCCTACTAAAATATTGGTCTTGTCTGAAAGATTTTTTTTTTGACCACATGGCTATAAGAGTTTGATAGTCTACCTATTCTTTTGACAACAATGTAATAAAATATAGGGTTTGTTTTATGGTGAAAATTTAAATAAAATGAAATCAATCTCTTGAATTTTAGTGTCAACAGTATTCTGTTCTCTAAAAAGCATCGTAATGTCGACTTTACTGAGGGCTGTGGCATCTTCATGAAGATCTCTTGTACAAATGTAAGGAAGGAAGACTTAGGCATAGGAAGTTGTTTTATAAGAGATTTATGTTAACATACTGAAGCTACTCTGTAACTCAAAAGATTATAATGACTCGGTTAGTTTAGAAATGAAAAACGTTTCCTATTTTTTGAGTTGTTCACATTGCTACCGTGAGGTTTTGTTTGGGGTTCTTTAAATTTTTTTAAAATTTCTTTCAAGTTTGTAATGAAGTGCAAGATTAATTTGAAGTAAGAACTTTACAGTAGTAATAAGTGCTGATAGTGGTTTGCCATAGATGTAAAAAGATGGTGTGTGTTGCCAGAGTTGGTAACCTTAATATGCAAATCACATACAAGTTGGGAAGTGCTTCAGAACAGAAATAGTCATGTAAAACTGAAGAGACAAAAAAGAAGATACGAAGACATGTGTGGGATAAATAAATTATAAAGTTTTCCTCAAGGTGGTGTTTTTGTCCGAAGACTTTCTTGCTATGCCAGGTTATGCTACAAGTAAAGAAGAGTTTATGTCTAAACCATGACAGAAAACTGCTTTGATTTTAATAATAAAAGAATATTAGCTCTGTTCTTTTACTGAAGTAGGTCCATAATAACTCGTAATAATTTGAGGGGCTGGTCAAATCAAGGTTAGTAAAAGGATCAAATATCATCTGAATCACTTCTCGTCTCTCAGTCCAAGCTCACAGTCTCTAAGACCGTTACATATTTCCCAGATCTGACTATGGAGCTGTGTATTACTGCAACATAGGGAGCTGATGCCTCTTGGATAAAGGAAAAGGGGGTTTACTACATTACACTGCTGTTTCATTGGGCTGGCCTATACAGACTGCAAATTAATTAAGTCAGGGTATAACCAGTTTGGCACTGAGTTATGTGTCCTCACAGGAACACAGTCAGCTTCCAAACAGATTGTTTCTGCCCCCAAAGCTGTGTTTTCAGGTACAGCACAGAAATCTGTATATTTGCTTAGGAAACTATTTTATTTTTGTGTAGTAGTCACATTGAACTTCTTTTGCAAGTTAATATTTTTGGAATTTAGTTTAAGATGCTGGTCTTGGCAGAAACTGTTGCTATGCAAATATTATCCTCCAGAGGTGAAGTGTATTATGGAAATTAATAAAGAATGCATCTCTATGAGTGTAGCTAGAACATACAGAATAATGTATGTCACGTCTCTTTATAATAAGAACCATGAGATAGAAATAATCAATGTGACAAAAAGTGTACATCATGGCGCTGTCATAAAGCTTTGACCCTGCCCTAATTTTAAACATTTTTGTTCAATGTAATAAGTTCCTGTACAACAATTTAAATTATTCAGGGATAGATTCACCTGTAGAATGCATGCACAAATACAAAGTGGGCACGAGGAGAAGTAAGGAAAGAGAGGCTTGTACACTCAAAAGCTCTTAATATATCAGTGGCTTGGTATTTGCTCACTGTGAGTCAGAAAGACGTGAAAACCCTAAGTTTAGGAAATGTGGATGAGACCTTCTCTATTTCAAGGTCAATTTTATATAATTTGGAAACTGAAAAATGAAACTTTACTTCTCATTTTATACTGAAGGAGCAATACACTCTTCAGTGACAGATTTAGTCTTGAAATAAAGAAAATCAAGGACCCTGAAAATAAATACAGAATAACAATCAATTTTGAAATCTTCAGCGCTCCTATTGCAACATCTGAATAATCTGATCTTTTTTTGCAGCAATTACTGTACTTTAGGAAAACAAACAAAACAAAACAAACAGACACCCTATGCTGTAGTAGGGCTTGAGCCTCAATTGTGGTTCAGGAATGTATGGTGCTATTCACCCTCTACTGTGCCCCACGTCAAGTCAGGCTGCAATTATTAGGCAACAGGGATAAAAGTGGTAGAAGCTGTCGGGATACAGCAGCAGTGAAATGAAAAGAGTTCAGTGGAAAAAGTACAGTCACTGCTCACAGCTTGCTTAACAAACAGCAGCCACATCATTGAAACTCATAGGACTGATCCAGCAGAGAAGGAGGATCCTGACCACCTTGCAGTGTCAGGTTCGTAGATAGTGACTGAGAAATCTTTTCTGGAAGGCTGATTATATGAAGAAGTCAAAAAAAGCCACCCTCAAAACTGCTCAGCAGCAATATTTAGATATTTTAGGAAGTTTTGCCAGGTCTTTCTATGGTTCTTTAAATTGGACCTGTAATTGAATACAAAAGCTCATGCTGCACTTTACACAAAATACTGGATTCTGACCAAAGATACTCATAAGCTGTGACCTGGAACATACTCTTGCCTTCTACCTTAAGAGGGTTTTATTTCTCTTCACATCACAATTGTAAACTTTCCCATTTGTTTCAGCCTGCTTTTTTCTACTTTTTTTTTTCTTTAGAGCTAAATGGAAATTTAGTAGTTGTGACTCAGTAAACACATTTTTTATGCGAGGCTTTTATATCTACCTTAGAAAGCTCTCATTTGTTTCTTTCTTCTGTAGGCGTGAAAGATTGTTTATTAAATATAATAATAATAATAAAGTAGAGATAAGCTTTCTTAGCTGGCATTCCTTCAGATTCCGACGTTTTTTCCCCCAGCCTCACTTCATTATAGCTCTATTTGGTAGTGCGTAACCAGCATGTGTCACACTGAATGAAGGCTGGCTTCAGAATAACATGTCAGTAAGATGATTGCTCTTGGAACACACAGTGCCCTTACTGTATAATTAAATGCAAAACCTGTGTGGAAAAAATTGATGTTAAAAGTCTTAGCTTAAGCTCACCAGAGACTAGTAGTGCAGAGACCAATGCCGTCATACTAACCTTAATTGCTTCCTCCGTGTCTGGTTGCGGGAGTTTCGGCACCGCGATACTCCTGCCGGGGATCGCTAAGCCATGGGCTGATGTGGGTGTGGGGGTGAAATGGTGCAGCCATGGGTCGGGGAAGCAGTACTGGCAGCAGCAGCGCCGGAGGACGGGGACAGGGAGGGAGGGATAACTGCACCACTTGCAGAGGGGCAAATGTGACTCGTGAGGCCCCCTGGTGCTTCCCCTTCATCTCCCTGGCTCGCTCCGGTTGGCCTTCCCTGAGCAGGAGTGCTCGGCCTCCATCCATCCTCCTCTCCTGGGAGCGGTGCGGCTCAGTCCTGCCTGCCTGGCTGAGGGGGGGGCACCCACCCCAGCGTACGTGTGGGCATGGCACTGGGCCGGCCCGTGCTGGCAGGTTCGAGTGCTTTGAATGGCAGGGAAATTTAATCTGATCTTTTTTTTTTTTATCCAACTATTCGGGCTGGTCAAAATTTCATAATTCAACAATTATAAAAAGGTAATAAAAACGTCATCCTCCGTTTGCTATTGGGCCATAATGAAACACCTTCCTGTTCATCCCAATTTTTAATGGACAAAGCTTTAAGGCACAATACTTTATAATTTCATTACCTTTAAGGATACCAAAGCCTCAGATTCCTAGAACAGCAGTTATAGACAGGTGCATTGGTAGAAGGCGGTTTTAGATAGGAAGGAGAAAGGAGGGGGCCGTGCCAGGATTGCTGGCTGTCAGTGCTGTCCATCTTGCATAGTTTTTTATAATTAATTTTAAGTGTACAGAATCAGTCCAATTTCAAGCTGAATGCAGAATATATTGTAATATTCTCAAGAAGTAAAATGTGTTTTAGGAAAGCTTTGATTTTTCTGAGTTTCTTTAGATTTACTTGAATAAATCTGAAAAGAGGTAATTAATTTTAAATAGTGGTTTCTAACCTGACTTTTCCAATCAGTACATTATGAACATTGAGATAAGTGAACTGGATTTCTACAAGGTGAACAGAATGATATTATTTTAAAAAAATAAAAAATGTATCATGTTTCTCTCTTTTCACATTTCCCTTGGCTGTGTCCTGACCTTCTCACTAGAATTTAACAAAGTTTGTGTTCTTCCAGGACAGCTTGTAGTCTTTCAGACCAGAAGTTTCTTTCAGACCAGAAGTTTCTATCTTTCTTTCCCTGTAAAGGTCCATTTTTCTTACGTAAAGTCACCTTCTTCTCTACCAGCCCTTGCGTTTACTCAGTTCTCATAAGTTGTAGCCACATCATACTTCAGATCAGTCCAGCATTTCAAGACAGTAAGGTGCAAGCTCCTTAGACAGCCGACAGTATCTGTTTGTCTGATATAGTATGTGTCCTCTCTTGACCTGGCTCCACCATTTCCACAGCCATATTCTTCTGCTGTCTCCTGAGACAAGATATTCACTTTTGATCTTGTCCATGTCTTCTTTCTTCACACACAACTTTCAGTTTTCAGAAAGGCCATCTCCGTCATCTGTCATTTGGAGGAGGCCATTTGATTTCCCTCTTGACTTAGCTTTAGAGTTACACAATAATATATCAAACAGCAAAAACGGTCACCTCAGTAACCACCTCAGTCAAAACAAAGAACCTCCGAGATGTTCAGTGAGAGTTTTTTTCTCATGCTACCTTTTAAAATCTTTAATTTCTTCTTTTTGATTATTTTAAGTTGGGGAAGTTGAGTTTTGTACCAGATTCAGCTCATAAAAGAATGATGTACACAGCTGAAGCATGTAGTCAGTAGGAAATCAGTGGCTTTTATCAACTGATTTTTTTGGCTAATGAAAATAACAATGAAAAAAGAACCATGAATTTTGGCTGTGCTTCACTGCTATCATTTTGGTTTTGACATTAAAATCCTCTAAATGCCCAAGAAAATGTTATGGTAGGCACCAAGCAAGTGTTCTGAAAACATCTGTGATGTTGCCAGCTCCTTTTACTCCATTCCCTCACATCTCTGCAGAAATCTGAAGTAAAGTTATGTGAATGGATGAGCTCTGGCGGTCTTCTGGGGCAGGTTGGGTAACCCTTAAGGGTCCGATTTTCACTGATCCTTAAACGGCGTTTCACTAGTAGGAAATACTGCAATTGGTGGTCTTTTAAAACTCTAGCAAAGATACTGTTTTTGCTGCCACTCCAGGGTCTTCACTGACCTCCCTATGGGACATTAGCTGCATGGAGGAGCTCACCATGATGTAGGGTAACTGCCTGGGCTATATGTTGTTACACTGCCTTGCTCTGTAATGGTTTTATCCCATTTCCATTGAATCCTGAGGAGCTGCAAAGCCCAACAGGTGTAGACTGTATTCTAAAAGGTTTCAACTAGATTTATCAGCAAGAGCTCTCAAAAATTTTATGGAAACAAAGGTGCCGTAGCATAAAAGCAAGGGTACTTTTTGAATTAAATAATGTCTAAAATTTGGGAAAAAAGTGTATGAGTAAATGGTTGGTGAGGGGAGTCTCATGGTCATAAGGGCAGTCTCGGACATGTGTGCTGGGCTCTGTACAGCTCAACACACTTATAAATGGTGTATAAAAGGAGTGGCTTATAAGATGTCAAAATGTGCTGATGCTGATAAGTTGCAGAGGGTGAAAACATGAGGTCTGGCTGTGAAGAACTGCACTCTTACAAGAGTGGTTATTAAATTAGCAAGTAAAATTCAATGTAAATAATAGTGAAGTGATGCACCTGGGGAAAAAGTAATAAAGTCTTATCTTTGCATATAAGATAAGGTCTGAGCTGACCACTATTGCTTGGGAACAGGACCTTGGAGTAAAGGAAGTTCTATGAAAAAGTCAATTCAATGCTCCACAGCAGTCAAAATCAAATAAAAATAAAAGTATTGGGAATTAAAAGGATTTAGTTAGGAAGCAAAGTACAAACATTATTATGTTCCTGAATGCTACACAGATAAGCTTGTATCTTGAATACTGTCTGTATGTATGCATTTTTGGTCTCTGTTTCAACAAGGGTAGTGTGAAAGGGGAAAAGATATGGATTTTCTTCATACAATATTCCTATGTCTATCAGACTGTGAGGAAAGTTATTGAGATTAGCTATCAAGTGTTCAAAGTGAGAACCACCTTTGACTATTCTCCATGCCCTGGATTACGATTCAGAATACAATTTTTTTTCCTTCCTTTTATAGTTGGGAACAGGTTTGCAAGTTTCTAGGCCTCACTGAGGGATTCATTCAGTATTTTGTCTCAGAGGTCAGACTGTGTCTGGGGCTGTGGAAGAAAAAGAGGGGAAGTACTCCTATTCTACACCTTACACCTTTTATCACCTGCATTTCTCTAACAAGTTTGTATGAAAGCCACATACATACATCAGAGGGGCAAGTCCTTCATTGATTTCCAGCAGTGTAATATTTAGGTAACTCTGAGGTTAAGAAATCACTAGGAAACTCTGTGGGGACTGGAGGGAAAAAACATACAGACAGCAATATTTAACAGAATTGGGATCTACGTCACCTCTTCTGTTTTCTTCAGAGGTTTTTTCTATTTTCTGGAATGTTAAAATAATTATGACAAAGGCTTGAGATGGCAGACATAGTTCTCAGATAAATTATAGATTTGTACCTGGGGAGCAGAGATTAAAACTGTACTGTATTTATTACAGAATTTCAAAGTTTTTCTATGTGGGCAATAAGAGGTTTCCTTTCACTAATGTCAATACTACAGTTCATTTCTATTTCACAGTGAGTATTATCCGTATTGCTGTAATGTCATAACAACTCCTGTTAGATTGGTAGCCGCTGGAAAGGTTTTTGAAGACTGCATCACCTAATTTTTTCACCCCTGATCTCTGTTTCGTCTTTGTAATAAAGGAGCTGAACATCCAGCAACTCTCTTGAAAGTCAGCTGGATGTTGCTGGGTGATCAGTTCTCTTAGGAATTAACTTGTCAGCTTAGGGAAAAATTCAGGATTTGATAGACCACATGAAGGCTTCTGTAGGCATGCGTAACGGACCGTTGTAACGATGTGACCCCAATATGAGTATGATCGTACAGCTTTATTAGTCAGCAAAACAAGGTTTATATAGCACAACTATTACAGCATCTGAATGGTTAAAACCCCAACCCATATATAGGCAAAACTACTGCAACTCGTTGTGATTGGTGCAGAGCTGCATCTCGAAGTGAAAACAGTACTGTGGCAGGAAACAGCAACGTGGC
>Ga0065711_1009241_pt1 | contig 12931 bp, 15 predicted proteins | sample Hoacrofraction12_FD_59098 | JGI IMG/M metagenome (GOLD analysis project Ga0065711, IMG submission 59098) | Hoatzin crop microbial communities from Cojedes, Venezuela - Epithelial fraction 12 v2 (version 2) | ecosystem: Host-associated > Birds > Digestive system > Esophagus > Crop | place... | reverse complement strand
GAGCATCTCTCCTACAAGGAGAGGCTGAGGGAGCTGGGCTTGTTCAGCCTGAAGAAGAGAAGGCTGAGAGGGGACCTTAGAAATGCTTACAAATATCTGAAGGGTGGGTGTCAGGAGGATGGGGCCAAGCTTTTTTCAGTAGTGCCCAGTGACAGGACAAGGGGCAATGGGCACAAACTGAAGCACAGGAAGTTCCGTCTGAATATGAGGAAGAACTTCTTCCCTCTGAGGGTGACGGAGCCCTGGCCCAGGCTGCCCAGGGAGGTTGTGGAGTCTCCTTCTCTGGAGATATTCAAGCCCCGCCTGACCCTGCTTTGGCAGGGGGGTTGGACTAGATGACCCACAGAGGTCCCTTCCAACCCCTACCATTCTGTGATTATGTGATTATCGATAAGGTCCTGTTTGCAGCCTAACAGTTATCAACAGTAGGGTTTTTTAATCTGTAACTCCTTAAAACTAGCTTTGGATCAAGGCCAGTTTGCTTGATACATTGCGGTATTGACTGCTGAGGGTTTGGTTCAGATTCTCTGTTACAGAGTTCCTTTCGTTAATCTGTAGTTTCCCATAGGCTATTCCCTGGTAACGCACATTCCTGCTGGAGCGAGGGACATCCAGATAGTAGAACGGAAAAAATCTGCAGATGTTCTGGGTGTGTATAACCTCTTGGTACTTCCCTAGAATGCATGCCTGTACTAGCTAATGCTTTTTCCAATGCGAAGCTGAGCATGGTTTTATTGCAGACAAAAGCTAAATCCGTAGTCGATGCAAATCACAACCGCGTTGTCTAAGCCAGTGGGTTTCTCCTCTCCGCAGTCTGAGCACCTGGGCTGTGTGTTGCAATGCTTTGGTGGCTGTCATGCAGAAGCTGCTGGTCTGTATTACTGCCACTTCAATGTGGTGTGACAAACACCGTGGTGCTGGATCAGATAGCCAAGTGACTTCACCTCACTTGTGATCCCCTTCATCTCCTCCTGCTTGGGGGACGTGCAATGGCCACATGACAACAGCACTGCGGGGATGTGACCTACGTGGTGCCTCACTGAACTGCTGGTGGCCACACCACCCATCTTGCGCTGGAGATGGCAGAGCTGTTCAGGAGGAGTGTGGAAAAATCTGGACTTGCCCAGGAGAAGCATATTCGCTTCTGCTGCGCTGTGATGCTGCCTCGGAGGCTCGTGGCTGTGTGAAGAAAGGCTTGGATGAAAGAGGCTTGCTTGAGTGTGGTTCCTGGGCTGGCCCTGACCTGTCTTGGGCCACTGCTGGGTCGGGTGGCAGCAGCTCGGTGCTCCCAAGGAGAGCAATGCCTGCTGTTGGCCAGTCTGCCGATTTGTCTGCAGAGCTGTGATTACTGAATGTTCATGCTGTGCTAGTGCCAAAAGGGCGAAGGGAGCCATGGAGTAGTACAAGCCACATCTCCAGCAGCCTGCAATGTAGAGGGATGCATGGCCCAGAACTCTGGGCACATGGGTGTTGGTCTCTTCTCCCAGGTAATTAGCAATAGGACAAGAGGCAATGGCCTCAAGTTGCATCAGGGGAGGTTTAGATCAGATATTAGGAAAAATTTCTTTACTGAAAGAGTGGTCAGACATTGGAACAGGCTGTCTGGGGAGGTGGTGGAGTCCCCATCCTTGGAGGTATTTAAAAAACGTGTAGATGTGGCACTTCGGGGTATGGTTTAGTAGGCATGGTGGTGTTGGGTTGATGGTTGGACTCGATGATCTTAGAGGTCTTTTCCAACCTGGGATTCTATATGGGATTCTATATGGGATTCTATATGGGATTCTATATGGGATTCTCATTGGAAATGGGTGATAAATGCATTGCAATGTAAGAGAAACACTTGTTTTATTACTGTGATACTCCAATAATGTCATCCCCTGAATGAACAAGTGGTAATATCGCATGCCTCTGCTCTTACATATGATGACACTGATTTTTTTTCTCTCTTGTTTGAAGCTGTGGCTGACGAAGCTGGATACTATTTCTTCAATGGGAACTACAAAGTTGACAGTCCGAAGAACTTCAACATTGCAGGCACAGTGTTCAAGTACCGCAGGCCCATGGATGTCTATGAGACCGGCATAGAGTATATTGTTGCACAAGGACCAACAAATCAAGGGTTGAATATAATGGTGTGCTTTGACTTTTTAAGTTTGCAAGGCTGGGGGTGATAGGGAAGGGAAAAATCTGTGTTGGATTGAGGAAGGGGTGGGCGTGGGAGCAGAGTCCTGCCGTGGTTTCCCAGCTTTCCTGGGCAGCTTGAGGAGGGGAGTGGGAGCAGTGACTGTGCTCAGTTCCTTGCACGAACCTATTTCATTTGCGTCAGTGTTCTTGGATGCAGGCAGGGCTGTGAATAATGAACGTGGGCTTGGTAACCCCTCTCTCTGCAGGGAGAAGATGCCTCAGGCACTGCAGGGGGATTTCTCTTCTACTTCTTGGCATTTTTATCCAAGTTACCTGGCAGGAAAAGTAAAAATAAGAAATTAGGCCAGACAGCTTAGAGGAGTGCACAAAACTTAAACCCCAGCTCTATCCTGAAAGCAGACCATCTAAAACCAGGCATATGAAGAGAAGTTATTTAATTTTTCTTCTGAGTAGCCATCCGGAGTCTAGCTCCTGCCATCTTCCATGTAGCCCCAGGCTCCTCTGGAAGGGGAAGGGATGGCTCCTTGGGTGCTTATAAAGCATCAGATCAGTAAAAGATGTCGTGTATCAGCTGTGAGTCCCCAGCCCCGGTGGGGATGTAGTCACTGAAGGGGGGTGCATGCATGCTCCTCACTCACCACAAAGACACAAAAAATGGGTTTTCAGGTGATGGTCAGTAGCTTCTGGAGTGGCTCTCCCGAGTCTCTGGCTGCTCAGCAGCAGAGGAGGGAGCGTGACCTGTCTCTCCCAGTCCCTGAGCTGGGGCTAATCCCCAGGGCAGTGCTGCCAAATAACCCTTGGCAAATTGTGCTGGGCTCCAGTTGTAAGAAGTTGGCAATACGATGGAAAGCAGATTGGAAATAGCTCACCAACTGTCAGGTCTCAAGATGAATCACAAGCTTTGCATGCAATATACTCACTGCATCCGCTAATAATTTAATTTGTTTGCTAGGTTTGGAATCAAAATGGCAAGAATCCATCCATCACATTTGAATACACCCTCCTGAGGAAGCCCCACTCAAAAAATCTGCAGCCCATCTACTATACCTTCTCCGAGTCAGATAGTGAAGAAAGCAGAGAGTTTGATGGAGACGTGCCGCTGGGTTTTATCCAGCACAATGCAACCTATTTTGGGAAAATCTCCAGGGGAAGGATAGACTTGGAGAACCAGGTGTTTGGAAGGCAGGACACGGAGGAAGATTTAAACTTGAGCAAAGGTCAGGAAACCAATGAGGTCTATGAAAGAGCAGAAACAATTGACTGTGAGCCAAAACTGAAGGGCAAACAACCCCAAGGTAAGGAGGAGACTTGGGCCTCACTGTTCTGCCTCTCAGAGCTCTTGTTGAGAAACATTCTGTTTCTACCTCTGGTGATTCTGCTGGTTTGTTTTTTGGAAACCTTGGAAAGTTCTTTAAAACATCTCTGCTCAGAAATCCTCTTTGCCCTTCAGGTTCTGGTTTCTGGTGGGTGGGGGGTGGCCGTGGATAAGATATCCCTGCTGCTGCCATGCTTTGCCTTGTGCCAAGGACAGGAGGGAGACCTGGGTGCACAGACAATCCCCATCGCAACGTCTTCCATCCCCTCCCACCTCTGCCCAGCCCCCAGCAACCTCCTTCCCAGTCCAGTCCCTTAGGCATCCTGCCACCAAGCTGGCTTGAGTGCTTTCCCAGCATGGCTGCATGGACTCTGGGGCCAGGAGGGCATCTTCCTTTCTGACTGCTGTTGCTTGGGGTGGTGCTGGCAGGTGCTGAGCTCTCCTCTGGCCATGCGATAGCAGGATGAGACCCATGGAGCTGCACACCCTTCCCAAAGGGATGCAACCCCCTGAGATTCCCCCTCCCCGAGACCCTGACTCCTGCCTCTAGCCTCCGGGGCAGCTGCTCCAGCTCTGCTGTGCCCCCCTGCTCCAGGCTGCTTTCGCCTCCCAGCCTGAATGCATTTTGTGGTTGTCACTGTTGTTTCCCCCTGTTGGCTCCAATCTAGATTCAAACGTAACCAGGTCTACTTACCAGACAGACCATGACGACAGAGACTTCGAGCCCAGGTTCACCTCCAGGGAATTCCTTTCGGAGAATGCCATCACAGACAAGCTGCTGGACAAGACCTCAGACTCCAAGGAGCTGGTGCTCAACATGACCGTGAACAGCATCTTTGCCCAAGGAGACCCGATCAACTCTGTGGGGTCACACGTTGACAGCCTCTATGTTGACTACGAGGACACTGATGGCGTTGTGACCTACACCATTAATAGCACTTACATGGAGCTGAGCAATGGCAAAGCCACGAACACGTCTGCAGAGACCCCATTTTCAAATGCCACTGTCACCATGAACAGCCCTCAAGGGAACAGAACCCACAAAGCAAGGTAGGAGACACTTCTTTAATTATAGTAAATCCTATTTATTGCTGTTCTTGACTCGTAATAGCCCTGTGCTCAATGTAGACCCTGTTGCATGATTTCTGTTTGCTTTGGAAGCCAGAAGGTAAGTGTGGGGATAGGATGATGTACGTGAAAGCTTTCTGTTGGGGGGTCAATTTGGAAGGAAAGGCCGGAGGTTTGGGAGCAGAAAGTCAAGAGAGCATTTAAGCAAGAGGAAAACTCACTGCCCTTATTAGTGGGGACATTGGCAAGACCATGCTGATGGCTGTCAGCTTGTGCATTGCTCTCTGCTGTCATAGCTCATTATCAGTCATGGCCGTAAAGAAGTGTCTTCCTTTTGCCTTCTCTTGACGTCCTGCTCTGATTCCTCAGGCTCCTTCCTCCAAGTTCTGATGCAGCAGAAGTTGGTCCTGGCCCCTTTTTACCCATCCTGTTGACTGCCACCCACGATCCTCCTCACTTGCGTTGGCAGGAACATGCTTCCAGCAGCTCCCAGTCATGGCCCTGCCTGCTTAGCTGCTGCTGGAGAGGCAGAGTGGGACAACAGGAGCTCGGCAGAAATAGCCTGGGTTTGCTGCCTCGATGGATGCAGAAGCAGTGCAATTAGTTGCTGCTTTGACAAGAATATCAAAAGCTCTCTGGTGACAGCTCGCTGATTGATATTAGGGCTGTCACTTCAGGATTCCTTGAATGGCTGTTTTGGAGCGGCAGTGTTATAAAATGCAGTGGGAAGGTAAAAGGAAGCTTAGTCTAGCTTCAGTAGCAGAATCCATCCAGGCAAGGGAATCTCAGGATAGTGCTTGTCCACAAGTTTGTGTCTAGGGTCTTTCGGGGTGCCCTGGGGCTCTCTGGGGAGCAACAACAAATTAAAGCAATCTGTGGATAGCTGGGGCTGAAATCAGGGCCTTGGGAGTCATCCAGGTCCCAGACCTACAGCCGTGAATTTGGGTCCTGCTGTGCACCCCAGGGCTTGTTGGGGGCCTGTGGCACCCACGCCTCCCCGGTGGGTCTCCTCTGGGCTCTGCTGCTTTGACTCTTCTGTCTCCCAGGCTTCACCACCGGTAAAACATGGGTTGTGATGCTGAGCTTTTGAAGATACAGAGCATTGAGCAGATGCTCTCTGGTTCTAGTTAGCTGTTTTTACCCAGAACTTATACTAGCTTATGCTAAAGCAATTCATGCTAAAGAAAATGCCTGTGCAGCCAAATGTATCAACAAACTTCTTAATGAGCAGAACTTTAAAACATTGCCAAGGGCTTGAGTCTGTCATCTCATCTCGTGGCTTCACGTGGAAACTCTGCCTTCAGCTGCCAACGCAGGCATTTCGGAAGACACAGGGCAGGGATTTAAACCCCTTCAGGAAGGACACCCAGCATGGCTTTCCCCCTCCCCCATTCTTCCCTTGGTTCTTCTGCAGTGTTCCCTCTTGTCCCCCCAGGTCTAGAAGAAAACATGGACTTTTCAGATCCAAACATTAATATCTAAAAAGGTGTTTAGCTGAAGTTTGCACTAGCCAAGAGGCTGCATCCAAGCCCAGCTGGGGCTGTAGTCGGGGCTGAGAGATGCTCAGCTCCTTGCTATGGGGTAGCTGAAAGGCCAGTGGAGGCAGATGTGGGGCACCTGGGGTGCAGGAAACATGCGGTGTGGAGGCATGTCACTTTATAAAAAAAAAAAACAAACAAAAACAAAAAAAAAAAAGAGGGGAGAAGGAAAAAAGACACCAAAACGACTTGAAATGCATTTCAAGAGGCTCCACCAGCTGCTTGGAGGCATTGCTTGCCATGCTGGTGGCTCAGAAAGTCCCATAATGTCGCAGACAATTAGAGCACCCTTGGGTGGGGGCACTTAGAGGAGGGTGAGCTGGGTATGTTTGGGCTCAGGGTCCAGCTGCTCTGCCACCACCGCTGGGACGGGCAATCCTCGCTTCCAGGCGATGGGGCAGAAGGGACAGCCCGCTTGTGCCCAGGCCATTGTCACTTCCCCCAGCTCTTTATTACTTCAAGCCCAGTTGTGAGGGTAATACTGATCCCTAATCTGTGTCTCCTGGGTGGGAATGATGGGTGAGGAGCCCCGGGCTCAGCTCCTGCTGGTACCCAGCGCAGCAGGGTGAAGCCCACACTGATAGCAGGGTGTGGTTCTGATGGTGTGTCCTGGGCAGGGTGCTGGAGCACGAGGCATGTGAAGAGCACTGGGGGTTGGAGCTGTTCCTCCAGGAGGAAGGGGGATGGAGGGGACATCCAAGAGCTGCGCCGACAGAAGCAGCCATGGGGCACAAGGGAAAATCTCTTGCCCTGGCTGTGGGGCGGGGTGGGGGATCTCTGTCCTTGGAGATGGGTAAAACTGGACTGTGCAAGGCCCTGTGGGACCCAGTCTCTTACTGGGGTCAGCCTAGTTCTGAATATGAGCATGACCTTGAGACCTCCCAAATCCGTCTGGGATGGACAGTGGCTTTTTTCATCTCTTGGCAGGCTGTAACCAGCCAGTCTGTACATGCTGGACAGGGTTGGCTTGAGGTGGGGCATTTTATTTCTTTCTAAATTGCTGTAGTTCTTAGTATGGAGTTACCAGTTATAGGAGCAGCTCGTACTGGTGTGGGGTGTTAGTATTTCTTCCCTGGGAACAAACCTCACAGGGATGGGGATGGGTGGGCAGCTCTTGTGCCATGGCAGGATGCAGTGCCGCTTTTCTTCTCCTGGAGCGGTTAAACCTTTCCATGGCGTGCCAGGCTGGATCCAGGCACGCTTCGTCCTTCATCCCATGCTCACGCTGCAGTGTGTGGCCAGGGCTTATCCTGCAGCAGGAGCCATGAGATTACCTCTTTGCTTAAAAAGAAAATCTGAAATAAAACACATAAATGTGAGCTCAGGGACTCTAGATGTTGATCTGTGGTGCTCGTGTGCACTTGTTAGGGCTATTCTGCTATGGGGACTGTCCTGGGAAGACTTGGTGGCCCAGACCTCAGCTGGGGGTGAGGTACTGGTGCTAATTTTTGGTGTACTTTCTTGCTTGAAAAGCAGAAGCGAAGTGCAGGCAGGGAAGAAAATACTTGACTTTGATAATAAAGCTCATAAGTGGGGGGGGAGGGGGAAGAGGAAATCCCCACCAGCTTTGTAGGACAATGTGCTGCTGTTTGCGTTTGGACGAGAACAAAATGACAGTTTTGTGTTTGCTTGAAATGGTGAGAGAGCTAAATGTTGCCCTGTGACCAAATGTCTGATTTATCTGGAAAGAACTTGTCCCTGGGACCTCGTTACACAGAAAAGACTCTATTTAGGATCACATACTTTAAAGGGACACTGTTGAAAGTTGTTTTTTGTTTTTTTTTTTTAGTCCTCAGATGTAGTATGAAGTTTACTTTGAAGCTAATTTTCCCCTTTGAAGGGAGAGGAGTCCCGGGCACAGGATAACTTGGTATTTATTTGGTGCCTCTGAGAGCAGGGTATAGACTGGAGGATCTAGGTCATACCCCATTTTCCAGGCAGATTAAAGTACAAAACTCAGATGTTGACCATGTTTTAATGGACCTTACTGAAAACTGTCATCTTGTGAGCCCTCTCCTGGCTGGGGGCAGCAGGCAGCACACCGACGGCAGCTGGATCGGGGGCTGATGTGGGTCCCCAGGCAGGGCTGCTTTGACAAGATAAAATGCTATTTATAGTGAGCCAAGGTTGTTATTTTTCTGTAAAAAAGAGTCACATTCATTTTGGTTCCATTTCAAATGCAGGAAGCAACCATTTGCCAAACAGACAGAGCCAAATGAACAGGGAAAATAAGATTGTTGTTGTTTTTAATCCTTCTGGAGGCTCAGTGCTGGCGGTGGAAGGAGGGTGGGTCTGAAAGGAAGCGGCTGAATTCTCAACGGTGTCCTTTTAAAGGCTGATTTGATAGACTGGACCTCAACTTTCTGATGAACAACTAAATAAGGCAATTTCAGAGCTTCTGCTGCCTAGAAATCATACAAGCTGCATATCTCGCCAGGCCAGAGACAACTGGATGTCAGGATACAACCTTGTACGCTATTTCAGTGTAGCCGTTTCAAGGGTTTGAACAAAGGTATGAGAACAGAACTGAAGCATTTTGTTGTAAAGGTGCAGTATCCCTGATGTGTTATAACCTCACAGCACGGGTGAGGTGCATAGGATACACTGAACGGGGTGAAGCTGTTAGTCTTGGTTTGACAAATGCTTTTTCATGCTCCAGGCTGACTCCACGACTCCTTTCCTGATGGCATTAACGTGTCTGAGCACAGCGTGGATATGAGAGATGCAAATTACCTGTCTAAACCAAACCAAAATAAAACAAAACAAGAGTGGCAAAAGCAGTGGGTAGGCAAAGGGCATGCCTTGGTGTTGAAAAGCAAACTGTGCTTTGAGAAGCGAGCTTCTAAACTCCTGTGCTACGTGTAGGCTTTCGGAAGGAGTGAGCTGCTGAGATTGGGGCAGCGGCGAGCTCTGCCGCATTGAGCAGCACGAGTCGGCGTGCCCGGCCCTGGAGATGCAGGGGAGGAGATACTGCACCTTTAGTCACTGTATGCTGAGGGCCAGGTGTATTTGAGCAGAAAATGCAAACTTTGTTAAATTCTGAACTGTTTCTACTTGTGGGTATTTTTATCCCATTCTCTCTATTTCTAGACAGTGGAAGCTCTGCCTCTAACCGGGCTGGGGATTCTACTTGGGGCTCAGGACAGGTATGTTGTGAAACAAACCGAACCAATTAAATCAAACAAACAAACCCCAAAAAATCAGAAAAACCAAACCTAACCGCCAAACAAAGCCAATCCCCTCCCAAACCCGAACCCAACCGAACTGCAGCCTGCTGGCAGATGTGTGTGTCTGACGTGGCCTATCACCGCTCGCCTTGTAAATGCCTTTTTTTTGTTTTGTTTTGTTCTTTGTTTTTTTTGTTTGCTTATCGCTAGAAACAGATTGAAGTTGTTAAGAAAGGGCCAAGGTGTGAGTGCTGCTGACATGTACAGGTGGAAGCTTTCCTCCCATGAACCCTGCAGCTCTACATGTACCACAGGTAGTTATAAGAAGCAGCCAAATTCTGCACAACTGCTGAAATCACCTGGTGTGTGAGTCACTTTTATGTCTGTTAGGGATGGGAAGGACCTGGTGATGTGTAGGGGATCTTGTAATCTCTGGAGCTGGCTTGGCACAACCCCCAATCCATTCCACCCGGCTGCAGGCACGGGGAGAGGAGCTGGGGTGCAAAGCCTTTGCAGGCACACTGGGGGCCGGGCATTGGTGCCCAGTGTGTCCATCATCCTGCAAACACTTGCCTGGGGAGCTCTGAATGTCACCTTTGCTTCCCAGCCCAGCAGGGATGCGCTGGGGCTCGGCAGGATCCCCAAACCTGTGCTGAGTCTCAGCATATTGTTTCTTTTATTTTTTTTTCTCCTTCCTCCCCTTTTTGATCATTCAGAGGGGTTTGAAAAGCTCAGCTGCTTCCCCACAGAGTGAAATTTTGAAGATTGTTCAGCTCTGGTAGGAAACAAAATAGCATTTGGCTTTTTGATTTTTTGTTTTCTTTCTCCCACTCCTACCCTGGAGCCTGATCTCGGCTGCGAGGGTGTATATCTGGAACAGCGACATGGATGCCAAGGATATCAAAACTAAGCTTGTATTCTTTTTGCATAAATTCTCCCTTTTTTGCACCCCTGAAACACTTCAAGCCACCTGATCTCTCACCTCCCTTACTCCTTGGTTAGGGGCTCCTGACCCCTGCGAGCCCCTCGCTTGCGATGAAGCATCTGTGTGGGTCCTGCACTTGCCTGCACCATTCCCTGCTGGCACCGTCCCTGAAATAATCCAGATCCTGCTGTGCTTCTAGAATTAGAAAGAAGGAAAAAAGGGAGGGAGAGGAGACTGCAGTCTAAAGGACATCTCTTAAAAGAGCAAATGCAAGGATTTTATTTTGTAAGCACCCCAGAGCATTTGTTCTAGTCCAGCAGACGCGTGCCTGTAGCGTGCCGGCAGCGGGAGCTTCGCAAGCCCTCCCTTTCCATGGGATCCCATCAGCTGCATGTTCTGGGACATTTTTAACTTCTTTGATCCCCTCTGAACAAATTTTCCCCCTTGATGGGGCCAGGCTGCTCTGCTCTGGTTTGCAGCTAGCAAAAGGAGGTTTTACTTAAATTTCTCCTTTCTTGTTGCCTTTTCTTAATGACATATCGCATAGAAGCAATACCATGTCAAGAGCTGTAGATCTTTTTTTAGTTTCATGTAAACCATATGTTCCCAAAGCTGCAATTCTTGTTACCTGTAGCCAGAGCAGCCTCCTGGTCCCCAGCCAGGTCCCAGAGAGGACTTCACAACATTTACTTTGGCACGGCAGGCTGCGGGGGAAAAGGTCTTGGTCCAAGGACACTGGCTGCCGGTGCCTTTGCCGCGCGAGCAGCAGGGGCAGGTGCCTCCGTGCAAAGCCCCCAGGAGCCCCTCTTTGGCCCCGAGCACCTTGGGGGCATCCGGGCACAAATGAGATGCAATGCAGATAGAGAGTGGGTGGATGGAGCGGGCTGGGGACTATTTTCTGTTGCCTCCACCCACGAGCTGGGCAGGGTGGGAGCTGATGGCTGCAAGGCGGAGAGAGCTGCCAAGCAGAGTAATTTTCCTGAGCATTTCCTACAAAAACATGTTAGTCATACTGATCTTGGTGGCAAACCCTGGCAGGGGCGGCTGTGCCCACTTTCGGAGCCGGCCAAACTCAGCCACGCTGCCCGTGTTGGCTGGGTGGCCACCATGGTCCTCCCCTCCCATCCCACAGACCAGAAAGTCTGGCTTGCTGCTTTCCATCAGGAGGAAGTTTTGGAAAATGCAGCTGAAAAAAAAAAAAAAAAAAAGAGAGAGAAGAAAAAAGAGAAAAGTTTTGGATTTCAAAATCACCAAGCGTCCTCTGTTGTGTGTATGTATTCTCTTTGAAACTAGGAGTGATGTCCACATATGCTATGTGTGTTCGCTATGATGGGATCGAAGTGGACGATACGTACTGTGATGCCATGACCCGTCCCGAGCCCGTCCATGAGTTCTGTGCTGGGAGAGAGTGCCAGCCAAGGTACCACCTCGACAGGGTGCTCCTGGGGCCTCCGCGCTCGCTCTGCCGTGGATGCGTCTGAGGGAGGGGGCTGGCATGAATCTGGGGGGAGGCAGCAGGGGTGGCCCGTTGCAACCCAATCCCCCAGTTAAATCTGCCCAGGCTGCACTGGGACTCAGCAGGGCTTTCCTCCCGAGTGCTTTAGCTCAAGCTGCCAGGTTAATGCTTCAGTAAATCCTGGCAGAGTTTGCACCTGGGGCTCCCATTAAGTCCAGCTTGTAATGATACAGGCACTACCCTGCCCTGGACAGTGCGCGGAGGAACGTGTGTGTGAGTTGGGTGGAGGGGCTGGGCTTGCAGGCTGCGGATCCAGCCCTGTGGTCCTTTCGGCATCCTGAGCATTGCTGAGGTTTGCTTGTATCAGGGCAAGAGCTGGTGCAGAGGGGAGCCCATGCTGGAAGTCCTGCGGCAGGTTTCCCTTCTGATGGTGGCTCTGTCGGCGATGGTGTCGGACTGTGGACAGGGCGAAGGGAGAAGCAAAGCTGTCTGGTGCTGGCTCCGGCATGGCATCGCTTGTGAACGGTGCAGAGCAAGACTAGAGCGATGCCAGGGACCAGGCACCTGCTCCCTGGAGAGTGCTTGCTTTCACCTCGGGTAGCTGTGGAGGAGGATGGGGTTGGAAAGCACGTGCCCTTCGCAGTGTAAGATCTCGCCGAACCTCACACGTTAAGGCTGAAAGCCAGGGCAGGCTTCAGCTGAGGCAAGAAAAGTGCGGGGAGGTGGATGGTGCCACTGCTGGGAACATTCCTGCACTGCAGACACCGATGGGGACTTTAATCTCTGTTTGCTTTAACTTTGTAATCTTTTAGCACAAGCATTAGGGCTTTTTTCATGCTTAAATTATCCCACTGGTCTTTTATAAAGCTACTCCTACTTATAGTTGTGCTGTTCCAGCTCCGTGAGCTTGCACTGTGCGAGAGAAGAGCTGCTCTGATTTACTGGCGCTTGCAGCTCGGCGGTGGGTGAGCTCGGACGGGGCAGCTGAGCCCATTCGCTAGATCTTAGATGGGATGCTGCTTGGGCTGGCAACACGTTCCTAATGGAAAGGGTTGAGAAAATTTTGCCTGATCTGGATGGGAAAGACCTCGGTTTCACCTCCCTTCTGAATTTAAGTGGCACCTCTAAGTGTGTGACGTCTCCCTCCAGCTGCCCGTTACGTCTGGAGCCCAGGCAGGGTGCAAGGCCGGCATGCAGCCGGGGACAGAATCACAGAATCACAGAATGGTAGGGGTTGGAAGGGACCTCTGTGGGTCACCCAGTCCAACCCCCTGCCGAAGCAGGGTCACCTACAGTAGGCTGTAGAGGACCTTGTCC
>Ga0065711_1008380_pt1 | contig 12931 bp, 13 predicted proteins | sample Hoacrofraction12_FD_59098 | JGI IMG/M metagenome (GOLD analysis project Ga0065711, IMG submission 59098) | Hoatzin crop microbial communities from Cojedes, Venezuela - Epithelial fraction 12 v2 (version 2) | ecosystem: Host-associated > Birds > Digestive system > Esophagus > Crop | place... | reverse complement strand
CCTCGGGGCGGGCGGGCGGCGCTTTCCCAGGGAGCCGGTCGCCCTTGACATCCTGTGTTATAGAGGGAAACTTCTGGAATGGGCAGCTCGGGACGAGGGTTGGTTCGTTCCTGAAAGGTCTGTGGTAAGGGAGCACGGGCGCAAACAGGAGGCCGGCCCGGTGGGGCGTCCTGCCGTGAGCTCTACTGGGGGATCGCCGTCCCTGGGTCCCCAGAGATGGGGGTTCTCACGCCCGAGCGGCTCTGTCACCCTGGCCGGTAGCGTTCCGTGGGGGATGCTTCCTCCGGGACACGGGGAACCGGCCGAGGCTTGAGCGGAGGAAGGGCCGGGGACTGAGCACAGCCCAGCTCCTCAAAGGAAGAGCTCTCCTTCGAGGGGGAAGGAGAGAAGGGGCTTTTTCCTCAAAGGGTGCATTGCGACATCAAGCATCTTAAATCAGATGCCCCTTGGGTGTTACTGGGCAAAGTGCTGCTTGTATAAGTAAAATCTGACTGCTCAGTTAAATAGTTCTGGTTGGCTTGTGCCAAATTAGTTGCAAAGGTAATGGATAGAAAAGCTTAAGTCACTGTATTAAAATGATGAAGCTCAAGTGCTTTCCCGTCTCTGCCCCCACCTCAGAGTCCAAGAATGCCAAAGAGGTGGCCCAACAGAGTACAGACGGATCCCAGCCACCCGCCGGCCACCCCCCTGCTGCTGCTAGCCAGAGCTCTGCTACCAAATGCCCGTTCCTGGCAGCTCAGATGAATCACAAGAACAGCAGTGTTTTCTGCGAAGCCAGCCTAGAACTCCAAGAGGATGTGCAGGAGATGCAGGGGGACAGGAAAGGTATGTATTCTGTGCACTGAATTCCTTCCGAGAGCTTCTGGTGCATGGCTTTGCTCTAGAGTGTGCTAAGTCTAACAGTCACCACTTAAATTGCGTGGGTAGGATTATAGGACACTGCTTTAAAAAGCTGTGGAGAATATAGATGTGTTAATGGCATACCCGCAATATTGTGCAGTGTTTCCCCTGGTTGATTTTGGTGGGGGAATACCGTGTGCTGTATTTTGATACCCTGGCTCCAAATGTGCGAGTCAAGCTGTTACACTTGCACCCAAAGTTGATGCTTAGAACTGAAGAGAGCTTTGTCAGGGTGCTGGTGTAGATAAAGGTGGTATATCCAGAGATGGAAGAAACTGAGTCAAGGTACTGTGCAAGTACCAGCACAGATCCAAGCTGGAAAGCAAACAAAATCTTTTTTTTGTTTATGGAACTAAAAGGTGTTGGCGGGCTCACAATCCTGGTGCGGAAGGGCTGTCCTTCAAAGGAAGGAACTCTTACCAATAGCAGTAAAGCCTTGCCATCTGTCTCAGGAAACTTATTTTACTTTTCTGTTTGTTTTCTGTGCCATAGTTTAAAAAAAAAAAAAAAATCTGTGCTAACTGAACAAAGTACTAGGAACGAAAAGGAAGCGGCTGGCTAGAACTCTGCCTTCAGATAGGTGTGTGCCAACTCTTTCAGATAAATGCTGTAGCTGTATAGAGTGGTTTTCTGAATCATGATGAACCAAATGTCTTGTAAGGAAGTTGCGTGTTGCATTGACATTGATTAGCAAGGTTTTGCTTTTTTCTTGTACAATGTCATACTGTGAGCAATTAAAATAATCTTAACAGGGGCACGGGGATTCAGGCCCTTGCTTCCTAAAGAACGAAGAGTTAGAGTTACTTATTGTTTGCTCTGCTGAACTCAACTTCATTTTGTTTCAAACTGATAAAGCTCACTGGAATTTATTACAATGTCTGTAGGTACAGAATTTGCTAAAATACCAACTACTTCCACAGTGAGGAATGCTGAGACTGAGGGAGGAGAGCGGAGTGGCTTGCTCAAGAAGTTTAAGGATATTGTGCTGAAGCAAAGACCAGAAAGTGTCTCTCATCTGCTTCAGGATAACTTGCCAAAATGTAAGACTGGGAAAACCCTTACACGCCTGGTCTCTTGTGATTATTTCCTGTGTGCTTAAGTCTCTGTCTCGTTTCAGCTGTATCCACCTTCCAGTATGATCAGTTCTTTGAGAAAAAGATAGATGAAAAGAAGAAGGATCACACCTACCGAGTATTCAAAACAGTGAACCGAAAGGCACAAATCTTTCCCATGGCGGATGACTATACTGATTCTCTGATCACCAAGAAAGAGGTGTCTGTCTGGTGCAGCAATGATTACCTGGGGATGAGTCGGCACCCTCGTGTGTGCGGAGCAGTTATGTGAGTAGTGCTGTGTTCTTAAGAGGCAGTTTCAAGCTATAGTGCCCTGCAGAAGCCTTTGTGGGAAGACTTTTGAAGCACTGATTTCCGTACTGTGCTACGTAGGCTACTTGTGGTATTATTCTTGGTATAATTAAGCTTGTGCTCTTCTCTGGAGCTGGGTAGGTAACCTAGTATTTAGCTCCAGGGTGCAGGATACCTGCCAGTCACTGGCCTTGCTCCTTGGATTTTCCTCAAAGCCCCCAGATGTTACCAGATAAACTGGATGGTGTATTGCAGCTGCACTCAGTAAGCAATTTCTTAACTCGCTGGATTCCCGAGTTGTGCAGTTTGCTCAGAGACCATAAACTTAACATCTGCTTTTTGCAGCCAGTTCCTTTTTGGTACAGTACCTATTGAGTAGTAGAATGTTTTCGGCAGTGATCCTTTAGTCATCTGTGTTGCACAGTAATGCTAATAGTGTCTCTTTGGACCCTCTGTAGGGATACACTGAAACAACATGGTGCTGGAGCAGGAGGCACAAGAAACATTTCGGGAACAAGTAAATTTCATGTCGATTTGGAAAAAGAGCTAGCTGATCTTCATGGAAAAGATGCAGCTCTGTTGTTCTCATCTTGCTTTGTAGCCAATGACTCCACTCTCTTCACTCTAGCTAAAATGCTGCCAGGTGAGATCTCACACTGCACCCCCTACTTATCACAAAAAACACAACTCTTCCCCAAGCGGTTGGGAGTACGTCTTACAAATGGCTACTCAAAGTGAGGATTCATCCTACTCTATCAGCAGATTTTTTTTTTTTCTGAACACTGTACTCAAATTATGTTCAATTCGTGCAAATCGTAGTAGCAGCCTACTGAGATTGAGGTCTAGGAACTGCGAAGACATCGGACAAAAAACATGGAGTCTTCTGCTCTTGCATTTAAATTCAACCTGAAAAAGCAGGAGCAGTAATTTAGTGTCCTCCCATCTGTGGGTGTGAACTTCTCTCCCTTTACGCCTCCCCTGTACTTCAGGACAGGTTTATTTTGACTTCAGAAGTCAAGTTAGATAAAATTATGAAGGTATTTCATTAGGCTCAAGTTCATGTTAGTTTCAACAGCTAAAATAAACCTTAAATATTCCCACTTCATGATCTGTAAGTTGCTCTTTTGATCAAGAGCATTATTTTCTAGAACATGCTACTCTTGCTGCTTGAACACTTCCCATACGTAAAGCAGTGCTGGGAATCAGTTTGTGCTTTCTATACTTAAAGTGTAACTGGGCTGTTCCCTCAGGCTGTGAGATCTACTCTGATTCTGGAAACCATGCCTCCATGATCCAGGGGATCAGAAACAGCAGGGTGCCAAAGCACATATTTCGCCATAACGATGTCAACCATCTTCGAGAACTGTTGAAGAAGTCTGATCCATCTACCCCTAAAATTGTTGCATTTGAAACTGTTCACTCAATGGATGGTAAGTTGACATCAAACTCTTTTCACNTTCCAGTGCAGTTAGTGTGGAAATCATCTGTATTTTAGGTCTAAAAGTGTACAGTGCTGTAAGAATTTATGTGAAAATAGGCTTTCAAAATGCTTAGTGTTTGGGGGTGTTTCTAACATTTGTCCAGACTGAGTCCATGGAATCCTAAACTGCCAGGCACTGCTTTGGTTTCTAGGTGCAGTCTGTCCTCTGGAAGAGCTGTGTGACGTGGCCCACGAGCATGGGGCAATCACTTTTGTGGATGAAGTGCATGCGGTGGGGCTGTATGGAGCTCGAGGTGGTGGTATAGGAGACCGGGATGGAATCATGCACAAGATGGACATCATCTCTGGAACTCTTGGTATGCAAGGCCTGGCAGTTTCACAGAAGCTAAGGCAGCAAAGCTTCTGAGCAGCCAAATTAAGCGGGTTAACTCGAAATCAGTCTATTCAAATGAACTTGCTCAGGGCTGTTGGGGACTACGATTTTTCAGAAAGCCCAAAATATTTAAGTGTGCCCCATGGTTTGAAAAGCTTGTGTTAAGCTCCTTATGCTGCCTTACAAATCAGTTCAGGTAGCATTGTTTGTTGCAGGGGGGTGGGGGTTTAACAATCTAGCAATAAGTCCTCCAGTGGCATATTATACAACTCAAGAATAAATTCAGGTGAGAATGATAGTAGGGTAGTGCTCTATATTTAGTAGTACTTAGTTCTTTTATGTGAGATGGAGTGCTCTTAATCTAGAAACCCGAGATGGGGAGTTATGCAAAGAGATTTGGCAAGAACTGAAGCAACTGCTATTATCTGAGTAGAATGCAGGCTTAGGAGTTAAGTTTACTGCTGCAATTGGAAAGTTGTTTAAACAGCTTCCGAAATATAAATAACACTTACTAGGAAGGTTCATGACTTTGAAACTTACAATCGTGGGTTAACAGCCTAATAAACGGAAGCATTCACCAGACACCCTAGTTCTACCTGTGGCTCTGTTCTGGTACCTGAACATATGGAAAGGGGGGCTGCTACCAACCGCACAATCACGGTAACAACCTTGTGCGCTTCTTAGGAGCGTAGGCTATTTCTAGCATCTCTCAAACAGATTAATTTAAATCTGCCGAGAGACTTAGTGTTGACTCTTGAGGTCACTACTGAAGTCTATACCTGATTATTTGGCTTTTAATGTCTTCCCCAAAATCTAAACTTCAGTATTTGAGAGAGTCTTGAACTGTCCTTGCTGTGTAATAACTAGATCTGTGTTACCAGGATTGGCTTAAAAACAAAGCTATAACATGTGCTGAGCAAATACAAGATTAGCAGGAGGGGCTAGAATTGTTGCCTACCATGAATGCATTAACTGTGTAGTCAAAATAACTCATTCTATCTGGTGAAAGGCTGTAGTACTTCAGGCCTATCTGATGGGTGGAAAGAGTAAGCTTGGTTGCCTCTTTTTTTCTCCACAGGCAAAGCATTTGGTTGTGTAGGAGGATACATCTCCAGTACAAGTTCTCTGATAGACACAGTTCGTTCCTATGCTGCTGGGTTTATTTTCACAACGTCCCTGCCACCCATGCTCTTAGCTGGTGCCCTAGAATCCGTCCGAACGCTGAAGAGCGCAGAGGGGCAGGTTCTGAGGCGTCAGCACCAACGCAACGTGAAGCTTATGAGACAGATGCTGATGGACGCGGGGCTTCCTGTGGTGCACTGCCCCAGTCACATCATTCCAATAAGGGTGAGTACTTACGATACTGTTGACACAGGACTGTGGTGCCTGTTTTCCTGCTCATGATCATGTTACTTTCAGGTGTTAGTTAACATCCACAAAGTTCAAACCCACCCTAGCATTCAGCAGTGGTGTGCTGGGAGCCTGGCTGAAGTTGACCTCAGCCTGCTGTAACTGTTGGAAAGCAGAATGAAGTGTATGAAACCCACAATCTAACAGTATACAGAAAGCAAGGAAACTAGTAACAAGCTAGTAAAAAGAAGATTTTTGGGTATAAACAACTACCTGCCTAGGCATTGATGGTGTGCTTCTGCCCAGAGGAGTCTGCAGCACAAGCTTTTAGCCCTGCTTTCTGATGTAGATACCATGTATAGTGCCTCAGGGAAGACTAGTCCTGTTTGATTCTCATGGCTAGCAAAGTTGGGCTGACAGTTCTGCCACCTTGGGGTGTTTTGGTTGATCTTGTAACTTAAACTTTGAACATCAGGTTGCAGATGCTGCTAAAAATACAGAGATCTGTGACAAGCTGATGAGCCAGCACAGCATCTATGTCCAAGCAATCAATTACCCCACAGTCCCCCGTGGAGAAGAGCTGCTACGTATTGCCCCTACGCCTCACCACACTCCTCAGATGATGAGTTACTTTCTTGGTGAGTAGATTCCTGCATCAGTACGATGAAAATGCTGGGCTGTCTATGGGGTCTTTATACTAAAGATGAGACTAGGAAATAACTGAAGTTTTACATGGCATGAGCTGGGCAGCATCTTTCCACTGCTGCAGCATACATGGTGCAGGCTTCTGCACTTGTACTGCTCAAAGCATGGCCTGGGAAGGCCAGTGCAGCACTATACCCAGTCACTTCTGTCCCAGCCACCTCTGCTGAGGCTCTGCTCATGTGTTGTCCAGAGAAGTCTTCATTTGTTACATGAGGAGAGCAGATTTCCCTGGACCCTAGCTGAGCTGTTAACCTGTCTTAAGCATGGATCTGTCCAGGGAAAGTAGCTACTTCTTGATCCTGTCAGAAGAGGTGGTATGAGGATAGCTGAGACTTAGTTGCAGCCTAGTCACCTCACTCAAGGGGTGAACTTTGTCACAGTGAATTCCTCTTATCCCTCCTCATTTGTTAGGAGCGTAAGTATGCTGACGCTTCTTTTTTTCTGCTGCTCTAAAGCAATTCACTGTCTTAAGATCTGATCTTGATTGACTTTTATGTTCCTGACAGAAAAACTGCTGGCTACGTGGAAGGATGTTGGTCTGGAGCTGAAGCCTCATTCATCAGCTGAATGCAACTTCTGTAGAAGACCCCTGCATTTTGAAGTGATGAGTGAAAGGGAAAGATCCTACTTCAGTGGCATGAGCAAACTAGTATCTGTCAGTGCATGAAAGCAATGCTGTCAGTTGTATTCCTGTCTAGTTCTAGTACCCAGTCAGTAGCATTTTTAAATTGCTTAATAAGTATTTTAATCATAGTTGAAGCACTAAGCTCTGAAAATAAATTTCTAGAGCCACTATGCTCGGTTGTGTTTTTGTTTGCTTCTCTACTTATCTGAAGTGTCAGTGGTTGGAAGGGCTTCTGATGGAATAAAAACAGCGGTCTGCAGCTTCCTGTGCTTCAGCTGAAGTACTGCCTTTTCACTATGCCAAAAGAACTTCAGTAGTGTTTCCTAGTGTACTGCAAGCAAGGGATTTATTTCTTATGAAAATAGAAAATTGGTATTTATAGCTCCTCATGAACTTGTGAAAACATGCAAGTATAGTACTCCATGCATACTAAACCCTACGCAAGAGTACGCTGCTTCAGAAGGGCTGTGCAATGTCTCTGGAGGCAGGCATTTGGAACGGGCCCTGCTCTGTGCTGTCTCCCGCTGCTGCCATGCTCCTCTGGTGTAGGTTTGTGCACAAGCATTCCCCCCTTGATGCTCACTATTAAGAGGACAAAAGTGCTAATGGGATTTAATAAGTGGCATTTTGTGACTGCCTGGCAGTTAGAAAACCAAGGTGGGGTGGTGGGGTAGCTAGGAAAGGAGAGCACATCTATACAGGTGGTAGATGCAGGTCAACTCTGGCTGCCTGTGTCTCTTCATGTCTGCACGGTCTGCTCTCCAGTACACTCAGAGCTAGGCTAAAAATAGGGTCAAACCTGCTTATCAGTAAACAATCTAATAATTCGGGTCTTTGACAGAAGTCATTGTGAGAGAATGTTAGTGCTGCTTTTGCAACCCCTCTGAAAACATAGGCCTCTTGCCTAATTGCCACATTATTTAATGCGTTCATGAATAGCAAGGGCATGCTTTGAACAGGGGGAAGTAGTTCTGGGGCTGTACACGTGTACTGAGGGGTCAGTGCTGGTCTGAAGCCTAGAGCAGAGCACGAAACGGCTTCCTTCACGCACGGGCACATCCCATAACTGCTGCAGTCTAGCGCTCACAAGTCACTGAACAGCTGCCCTGCCCAGGCACTCTTGTTTTCCGGGCGTAACAAGCCAGCCTCCTGGCACTGCCTATCGCTGTTACGCTCACAGGCGAGCTGTGAAGCTCCCATTAGGGACTCGTTATAATATCACAAGTTGCCACGTGTTGGGGAGATAAAAGCCTAAATTAGAGAAAAATCATCAGCTCCAACAGGAAGACGCCATTACTTAAGCATGTACTGTAGCACGCTGCTGCTGTTCTCAGAATGCTTATAAAAATGTTCGATTTCCCAAGCAATCAAGCTACTCTTTAAAAGCCCCCTGCCAGCCAGTCAAGTGGTAGCTGCCTCCACCATGTGCAGATGTTCTGCAGGAGGGAGGGAATACCCACCATCAGGCTATAAGATTAACATGGTAATTTAGCTCACGGTTGCTAAACAAGGCACCTTATGAACTTGCATGCTTAAGCCCGCCACCAGATTATCGTCTATGCAGGTAGCTGCGTGGCTGTTCCAGTGGATTAGCTCTCACTTGCTGTGACATTATCCCGATCTTACTTAGGCAAGTTCCAGTGCTGTTCAAGAAAAAACACAGTGCCACAGCCTGACTTCCCTGCCTTGACACGAGCGGTTTGTGGCCTCAGAATGACTGAACATGCATCTGCACTACAGAGCTTTTCTCATTGTATACAAGGTTATATCACTATATTAACTTGAGACATCAAGAAAAAAGCCACAGATCCTCCATCAGCCTCTTCTGGAGCAGTGTCCTTAACACCACAACACGTCTTCAGCGCCATTTTGAACTGCGTGTGTAAGCAATCAATGTGTAGGGGGAGATACACATGACGTGTGGACTAAGCTATAATCTGACAGTACAAGGTTACTTGTGTTTCTGGTTTCTTCACTGAAAGCGTTCAGAATTATCCCAGTGCATTTTACATACCAGTTAATCAGCCTGATTTTTCCATCTAGTTTTTATAGCAGCTACGCTACACTCCGTACTGCAGAGGAGGAGACACAAGACACAGAAAGAGTACCAGCTATCAGAAATCTCAAACATTGCTCCAAATTGGTCACAGGAGAGAACAAAATCCTAAGATTCAAAGCTAGCAACCTCCGAGATAACAGGAGCACAAGTGACCTCAGCACGTGGCAATCGGTATCTCTGCACCCATTAACATCAGATGTGACAAGAAGTTACCTGAAGTTCCACTGCCGGCAAGCAAGGGTGTGAAAGCAGAACCAGGGCGCAGTAAGAGGCCAGTAGAAGTCCATCACTTCACTGCAAAAGAAAGACAAATCCAATGACACATAGAAAGGATAAATTTTCCCCAATGAAAAGGGCAGGGAACGAAAAAACAAGCACATATTGTTTCCCAGCAAACAAGACTTGAATGGCAGGTTGCACAACTAGGAATGGTTATATAAGCTTTAGTTTGGTTTCTGGAAAATAATAGAGGAAGTAATTGGTAAAAGATGTTTAAAGTCGAAGACAAATGGTCCATAGCAGCGGCAGAGCAAGCAAGCACGGAGCTGTAAAGCCACTGCTGACACTTGTCTGGGACAAAAATAATTCATCTAGTTGAATGTTGAATGTAGCCCTAAACTCATATGCTCCTCCATTTCTCAACCAATTACACAGCGGAGAAACCCCAGGTGGTACAGGGGCAGTGGCAACGTCCCCAGGGCAAACAGGAGCACACATTCCCCAGCGCTGGGAGAAGGGATCAGGAGGGTGCCCTTCCCACCATGTTCAGGACAGGGTACCAGGTCGGCAGGCTGGGGTGCCTTCCACCCCCTTGTCCCCCTTCACCCACAGCACAGTCCCACGGGCAGAGACTGCTAATTAGCAGAGCTGCTAATGTTCATGAAACTTCTGGGGGCCTTGGTTTTCTGCCAAGCCCCTCGCTGCATGCTGTAGGTGGTTGGAGATAACCTGTGGGTTCAGCCCAGAAGGAGGAAACCAGCATCATGAGCTCATGAGCTCCATTTCTTTAGGGAACTGGACTAAAAATATCTTGTCAGGCTAGGGTCAGCTTCTCCCTCCAGCAGGACCGCCACAGGAGAGGGTGGATGCTGTCATGGCTGCCAGGCTGCACGCTCCCTCTGCCCTGTGCTGCACAAGGTGTCCATTCACCTTGTCCAGCCCCAGCCGCCCCTCGTTGAAACACACGCCTGTGGGGAAATAAATGCCCCCAAAACCTCTCCTAGTCCCTGTGCTTACTGCTGCTTTCAGCCATGATGTCTCCTAGCGAGCAATAGTGGCAGTAGTAATAATAATAATAGGAGCACTGTTAACACGAACAGGTTCACAGCTCTGGTATCCCTGGTGCCTTGCACCCATTCATTTTGGGGCACTTCTCTCACACTGCGTCTCTCAGCCCCTGCTCACTCTCCCAGCACTCACATTTACCAGGGTTTCTCTCCCAGCACGGGGAGGGCCACACAGCCCCTCTCTGGCCCCACCCCAGGGCTTTAGAAGCCTCGCGAGCTCCCCGATATCTGCAGCTCATGGAAGGGGCTCCTGCCTCTTAACGAGCATTTTAGAGCTCGTACTGGTGGCTCACCACATGCATTTCCCTAGGGGTGTGTTCAGCCCCCAAAAGACCTTTCCTCTCCTGCTCCCAAAAAGCAACACCATGCTTCACTCCCATTAAAATTCGGGCTGAACTGTTGCTCCCTCCAGGACCCACCACCTCTCATAGGCTCCAGATGGATGCACACAGCATGTTCTTACTCTAAACACCAGCAGCATGACCAGATGACCACAGCATGGGTCCAAATCTCCTGCTTTGCTTGTATTCAGATGAGCCACCTAGCTACACACCAGTCTGAGATTATGCCTTGAACGAACACTTTCTTTTAGGCAATATTTATAATAGCAGCCAAGCCTGAAATCATTGGGGATGACTGCTAACATCCCTACGTGGAGGGACAGACAGCAGTGGCACAGACAGGGTGCTTTAGGCAGAAACAAGCTGTTAATGCAGGGAAACATCCAAGGGGTCAGAGATCTCAAGCCCTGCCCTTCTCCCACGGTGATCACATGGAGCAGAAGGTGGCAAGCAAGCCCCACTGCTGGGTTTTTCCCTGACCCCCAGCAGAGCCTGATCCGCTGCTGGTGCTCCCCAGGGAGGTACCAGGCTTTAAGGGGTGGGAAGAAGCCACCCATCCCGACAGCACCTCCTCCTCCTCCAGCAAGAGCCATTCTCCCAGTTCTCCATCCCAGCGAGGGTTGTGAAGGGATGCCCCAGGCACAGACCTCCCACCCCCTGCATGGAGGTCCCACCGGCCCTAGTACAGGAACCCTCCTTCGACTGCCTGTTTTGGCTGCCTCAGCACACAGCAGAGCCCGCTTCTTGGCAGACACCAGTTGGGGTGCGCAGGGGGGAGAGGGCAATAGCCATGCTTGCTGCTCCCTGGGAAGAGCGACAGGGAGCTCCTTGCAAAGGGGACAGAAAATGGGTCCCCTGCCCTGCTGCCAGCAGCTGGGATTGGGGCTGCAAGTAGAGACTCACTGCAAACTGCCATAGTTTGCTCATAGAAATCACTCTCACCCAGGCAGACAGATCTGGGAGACATCAGCCAGGCTGCAGCTAGTGCTGGCACCAGGCACTGAAGCCTGACTCAGGGTAGCCCCTGGCCCAGAGCTTCCAGCCCAGCACCAGCATGGCTGGGCTTCAGGCTATTTAGGATGCTCTGTGCCAGCCACCCTCCAGCCTGACCCTGAACCCTCATCAACCTCAGGCCTCATCGGTCTTCCTCCTCTCCCCCCATACCCCCAGGCCCGCACAGTCCTGGGGCACCGATCCTGGGTATACTTACCCCCTTGAGTAAACATCCTTTCCCTCCTACAGCTCCTACACGCTCCTCCAAGCACGTTTTTGGGCAGGGCAAGGAGCTCTTAGGAGGGCAAGGCCTCATCTCCCATTCCCACAGGCACCTGTGGCTTCATAGCCCAGATGCCATGTGGCTCTTGCAATTCACACATTCAGCTTACAACCAGGTGTAGCTGCTTTGCAACTCCTCTGCTTCAGCTCTCAGGGGAGCAGAAGCCAAAGGAGTTTCTCCTCTGAGATTTTACCCTTTGCACTTTTCCACTTGCGAATGCCCTAGGGAAAAGCATCCTGGTCCCATCCTTTCCCCTGAAAGTTTGCTGTGGAGTCTGTGAGCCCTCGTTTGTGAGTCCTAAAAGACCTGAGCGCTCGGGCTGGCTGCGGGGATGCTCAGCCATGTCCACCTGCAGCTGCCTCCTCTTTCTGAAGCTGCTGTTCCGCACTGCTCCCTCCTCGGCTGAGTAAACGCTGCGATGAGGTGGCCTTGTCCCCTGGCACATCTGCCCCGAGGTGACACCGGTGGCTGCCAACCAAATCAGGGTTTCTCAAGCATCAACTCAAGCCCCAGAGCTTTGAATATGCAGCAGAGGAGACCTTTTTCAGCTCAAACATTGAGGAGTGAAGGGGTGATGCTTGCACGAACCCTCACGTGTATGCTGAGCGTAGGGACGCGGGGTCAGGAGGTGGCAGCCCGATTTGTGAGTGCTTTAACTGCCCCGAGAACTGCTGGGTGTTGAGCATCGGCTTTGTAACCTGGTTGCCAAGGGGAACTTGGCGCACGCGATCGTTGGTGCTCTGCCTGCAAGTAGTTTGGCTCCTCTCCTCCTCCTGCACCACTTCAGCACCCTCCCATCCCGCTCTACAGATTCTATGCAACTATTTTTCAGCCAAAATTAGCAGAGGGTGAGCTAAGAATCTGTCTAAACCCCGACAAGCCTTGCAAAAGCAAACAGCTGGACAGCGTGTCCCTGCTGGGCTCTGCAGAGCCAGGCTGTGCCTGTGGCCAGGCTGCCCTGGGTGCAGTGCTGCCTGCCCGCCTGGCCTGCTGCTGCCCATCTGCCTGCCCGCCTGCCTGCCCGCACCCAGCCCATTGACACCTGAGCCAGGTGAGGATACAGGGCCGGATGGGATGGAGTAGGATGGGGGGGACAGGAGAGACAGGTTGGGATAAGATGGGATGGGACAGGGGGAGCAGGATGGGATGGGTTGGGATGGGATGGGACAGCAGGGGATGGGGTAGGATGAAAGATGGAGGATGGGATGGGA
>Ga0065711_1046360_pt1 | contig 12932 bp, 4 predicted proteins | sample Hoacrofraction12_FD_59098 | JGI IMG/M metagenome (GOLD analysis project Ga0065711, IMG submission 59098) | Hoatzin crop microbial communities from Cojedes, Venezuela - Epithelial fraction 12 v2 (version 2) | ecosystem: Host-associated > Birds > Digestive system > Esophagus > Crop | place... | reverse complement strand
TTTTTTTTTTTTTTTTTTTTTTTTAAAGATTTGGAATAGGCTTTGTCAAGTCCACTCCTAGATCTTCCTGTTAGCTTTGTTTCAGGTTCATATTTGAGGTGGTTTAATTTAAAGAAAAGAAAACCCAGGAGTTACAGGTCGGCTGTTTTCAGATAGGACTTACTTCATGAAGTCAGCAGCCAGGAGTTACAGCTCTACTAGCAGCACACGTCACCACATGAACTATGTCACCTTCCTGAAAGGAAGGGGACATGCAGTACTCACTGCAACACCAGCACTTCTTGCCGTAGTCTCAGCTTTGAGACTCAACCTGACCAGCGCTGCAGCAAACGGCATGTTTAAGGGCCTATAAAGAGTGGTTGCCATAATATTGCAGTACAATACTCTAGGGAAGGCATAAAAACCACCATCATCCCCCCCCACCCCACAAACAAAATGTCTGTGGCCAGAAACAGCCCATAATGAAACACAGTTCAGTAATTCCTCCCTGAACTGCTGGTGTTGTGAGACAGCATCTGCTTTCTAGTGCGGTGCCTGAGTGCCCCACAGGGGATTAGCTTTATCCATGGGGCTACACAAGCCTCCTGCCTCCCAGCCCAGCCCAGTTTAATAGGTAAAGCAAAAGCCACGCACACAAGCGAAGCAGAGTAAGGCATTCTTCACCACTCCCCATGGGCAGGCAGGTGTGCAGCCCTGCGCAGGAGAGCAGGGCTCCATCACACAGAATAGCTACTTGGGAAGACAAGTGCCATCACTCCAAATGTCTCTCCTCACCCCAGCTTTTATTGCTTAGTGCGATGATGTATGGTATGGGATATCTCTTCAGTCAGTTGGGGTGAGCTGTCCCAGCTGTGTCCCCTCCCAACTTCTTATGCACACCCAGCCTACTCACCAGTGGGGTGGAGTAAGAAACAGAGAGGGCCTTGATGCTGTGTGAGCACTGCTCAGCAGTAACAAAAACATCCCTGTGTTATCAACACTACTTGCAGCACAAAACTAAAACATAGCCCCATATTAGCCACTATGAAAAAATTTAACTCTATCCCAGCCAAACCCAGCACAGACCATATTATTCAGAGGAGTTCCACCAAGACAGAGAAGAGACTTAAACAGAAGGGGGTGGGGGTAGTTAAATATGTACATGAACTTACTATTTGCCAAGTTAAGAACAGGAGCATAAGCTATACCTTGCCTTGATATATGTACACTCATGAGTATGTGTAGTTCTTGAAATATATGTTCAGGAATATATATCCCAATTAGACAGAGTACCTCTAGATAGAGCGCTGTGTGAGCCCACTTCACTGGGGTCAGCCTGCTTAGCTTTGCACGGAGACAAGGCACATTAGCTGATGAATAGCATCAGGCTAATGTAGCTATACTGTTTGTCACTGAAGCTAACATGTCTTGTAGTGTGCCATGTGGACATATCAGCCACCTCAAGGCAAAATAAGGACTCTGAACTTCACTCCAAAGAGTGGATACACCCATGTTTGCACTGAATTACCTTTTGCAGATTGATAAGGGCAAAGTACCTGCATGTAGTTAAATTCCATACAGAAAGGTTTTGGAATCTATCAAGCTTTTCCACAGGGGTTATAGATTGTAGAGAGTACTTCATACATTAAGTAAAATAAAGTCATATGACTAAGAAATAAAGTATCTTTAACCTTGTATTGACTCAGGTGGATTAGTGTGCATTAAGTCTTAGCCTGCAGTGTCCTGAGGTAGAGTCATTTTTTGTACATACACACACACAGCTCCCTACTCAAATCCATTTCCCACCATTCAGAAGTACAATGATAGATAAGACCATGTTTTGGCTTGCTAAACTAGCTTAGATCCCACTATGAAAATAAAAAGGGAGAAAAAAATAATAATCAGAAACCAAGGTTGGTGGCATCTAAGGCCAAAATGTGATGTAGGTTTGCAACAAAAAAGCAAAGCTCTGGCAAATATGGAATCTTTAACCTTGCATTCCTCTGTAGTTTTGACAGGTCAAAGGGTTGAGCCTTGAATTACTCCTTCCCGATGCATTGCATCAACAGAAATTTGTGCTCTTACTCCAGGGTTTCTACTAGGGATGACAAACCAGGTCACCACTCATGACTAAAAGCACAGAGGGTGCTAGTCATTATACACCCCTGTCTAGAACTTGCCATAAATTGAAGTAACAGAAAAATACAGGTGGGCACGTGCCAACATTTGATAAAAGTGTCGCTTCGACAGTGGCAAGTACAAAGCTAAACTAACACAACTTCCTAATCATAAGCAAAGCCACACTCTGCAGAAACTACCTCTCTAGCCCATGACATAGGTAAAGTTCACATGAACTTTTGCAGTGGTCTCATCCCTTCCACAATGGAGTAATATCACTTTGAAGGCAGGTTAATCATAGTAGGATGTGACAAGATAAAAAAGGACAGAATACAACTGTGTGAGCATAAAGCCGTTCGAGACAAACGCCACTCACTCACACATTGCAAAGAGACCTGCACAGACAAGAACTCATGGAGGCAGACCTCAGATAGAAGTCCAGGAAAATATGCCACTTCAGAACAAGTCTGATTCCATGCATTTATTTTAGGTCCAAACTAACAGCGGTCACTGTGTTGTGGGTGACCTGTTCGTTATTGCATGTCATTTATAGTTCACTTTCTCAGAATTAGTGGGAAATGGGAAGATTCTCCCACAGGCCCAGTAGCCATCTGGTGCTATTGCTGTACTTCATGAAAAATTCATTGCCACTTTATCATAGTAAGTTATTTCAGAGATTGTAGTGATTTATGTTTTATAAGCAGAATATTTTCTTCACTTTTGATGTTTGCAAATGTGCTTCAGCATCACAGTTCAACAGATTATGTTCTTTCTGCCTTCATCCTGTGGATTTCTAACAGCCTTGAAGGCAGCAGCAGCAGCAGCTGAAAAAAAAAATCAGTTTTAGTAATAGCTTTATAAAATGGATGTCAGAGTAGTCTGTTTTCCCAGGCTAAATAAAGCAAAAAATCATCAGTGCCAGTGAAACATGTCCAGACATTAGGAGTCACATTACAGCTCCAGACTCTCATTCAGTCACCCCAACTTCAGAGCTATCTGTCAAGTAACATGCAGCTTAGTTTGATGGTCATTCTACCTCAGAGAAATTTTACACTTCTGTCACTTTCTACTCACAGGTGATTCTGCACCCAGAAGTGTTTCAGCAAGGTGCACACAGACCATGACAGCTCATATCAGGGCTCATATCAGCAGCCCTGATATGAGCTGCTGTGCTGTGGCTTTGACTTCGAGCACTTAAAGTTTATATGTTTTTTCTTTACCTGCTTTCAGGCTTATATGAATCAGGCCAAAAGAATTCAGGTAATACAGCTAGGCAATTCCTTTAATCAGAACAAGAGTGGTTGTGAGAGTTGGCAACATCTGAAGAGTGGGTGTGGAATATGTCCCCAACAATTCCACACACAACAGGCTGCAATAGGAATGAGCTACTAAAATTGAGAAGGAAGCAAGTGAATATTCATAAATTCTCATCAAAACTAATATCACCTTTAGCAGTCCCTTTTCATATCTGCAAGTACTTTATCAGCCCACACAAGACTTCAATCTCAAGCTCTGCAAGTTACCTCAGACATGGGTATTCATGTATGCTAGGGTACGTTTTTTTTTTGTTTTTGTTTTTTTTAAGGTCTTAAAAATATTGCCTTTACCCAAGGAAAATCCCAAGACAGGTATTTTACTTTGTTAGTTAAAACCTAAACAAATTATATGACAGCCCTGAACAAGCTGATGAGATCCCACAGAAGCACACAAAAAGTAGAAGGATGAATGGAAACAGGAACATTGCCTGAGTATGTACGGATAGTCCTAAGGAGGCAGAAGCTCCCCTGTGGCCAAAATTAGTGAAAAATGCAAGAGGCAACAACAATGGCTTCTCCTGGTACAGAGTCAGCAACAGCAATTTTAAAGAAAACATGATTCTGTTGCTGAATGGACTGTGGCACTGTGAGGCACTGTGAAGCCAGCGAGACTGCTGGCCAGCACCATTGAGACACCACTCAATCACCTTTAAAAGATCACGGCCCTTTCGGAAGGGCCCAAATAACTACATAAAGGCCAAAGTGTCACACTCCTCTTCAAGAAGGATGATCTTGGGAACCCACAAACTTAATCACAGTCCCTGGAAAGACTGAGTACCACATCTTCAAAGCCATTTCTAAGCACAGTAAGGATGAGAAGGTCATGGGGAACCAGCAACAGGGAGTTACCAAAAGGAAGTAGTGCTCAATGGACCTGATCCCTTTCTATGAATAGAAGGGTGACTTTGAACAAAGGCAGAGCAGCAGGTGTAAGTTACCTTAGCTCTAGTGAAACTTTCAGCAGTCTCCTTCAGCATCTAGTTCAGCCAAGTCATAGAGGTATGGCTGGCATAAGGGAAGTAGAGAACTGTCTGGACCATTAGGATGAAAGTATCAGTCATTAAAAGCTCTTTGGCTCCCTTGGAGGAGGGGGATCAAAATAAGGAGGTCATAGAATCTCAATCCTTTTAGATATTCACAACTTGACTGGGCAAGGCTCTGAGGAAATGTACCCAGCTTCAAAGCTGGCCCTGCTTTGAGCAGGGAGTTTGACCAGAAATCCTGTAAGAGTTTCATTCAATGATCTTGAATGCCAAGACCTAGGCTGTTCTTGTCTAGGGAACAGGAAGATATTCAAGTACAGCCTCACGTCAAGTTTCTTTCACCTAAAGGACAGAAGAAATGGCTTGAAGGAGGATTTTCAAAAGGTACTCAGTCCCCCTGCTTTATTTATTTTTGAGATGGAAAGATCCAGTCTCTTGTAGATTCTGAGCAGAAGCCACAAACATGCAGAAAAGATTATTAACTGCCAAGTTTAAAAGAGTAAACTATGCAAACTGCAAAACAGCTTGAGCTTTTAGCTTTCCTGCATTACAGATGACTTCATTGTCAGGCTCTAGTTGTTCTGTCGAGCTAGCTTTGCAGGGAATACCTACACGCCTAAACCAAACAATAGTAGCAGGAGATATGAGACCTCCTATCCTATCATTTCAGTACGGCCACCTCAAGATGGTCTTAGAATCATTTACGCACAAGCCAGTTAGTCAAAGAAGTTCTTAACTTAAAAAAAGCTTCAAGGAGCAGGGAGGAGACTTGCTGCTTTCAGTACAGTTCTTCCCTGCTTAGGAAGAGACCATGGCCTTCCTTCACCTGTATCAATTTTCACACAGTAACATTATTACCAACTCTGTGGCATAAGGCAGGTGGCTGGTTTAGTTAGTTATCACTTTAAGCCGCTGATAAAACATTTCCCAGGGGGGATAGTGGAGCTACTGCACCTGCGTGAATTCTCACAGACTACTAACACCTCTTTCCAAAGTCAGCAGCATTAGCATTCAGCCAACAGAAGTGAGAATAATCCCCTACTCCTCTACTTCCTCCCTGTTTGTCCTCTGGAACTCTTACCCACTCCAGTCTTCAAGGGACAAAAACCATGAATAGAGAGACTTCAGCATGGTTTTCTCAGGCATTTTAAAGTTTACCATTCAAAAAAAATCCCTATAATATTCAAAGCACAGTATTCCTATTGGAATGTATCTAATTTAGATGACAGCACTAGGAAGCCTTAGAAGCCAGAGTTGTCCCTGTGATTTGTTTCATTACCAGTATGCTATAGTTGCACTCCCATTCTGAAGGATGCTGGTCTTACATAAGGTCACATAGCACATCAGCATCTGGTCAGTGCTCTTAGGTTCCTCCCACTTCCCTTCATACTGTATTCCTCCTTCCTACTCATCTAATTTAGTTACAAAACTGAGTATTGACATTTTGGTCTGTTTGCTTAGCCCTTTGCACAGTGATGGGGAGGTCCGAAGGAGGTCTTAAGCACAATGTTCAGGCAAATCAGACAAGTTCGTTCTACTAACTAGGAAAGCACTGCTCCCATTACAAGTTCTTACACACTTTCTTCAGTACTTCAGTCACTCTAACTTATTGCATAGCAAGAGTAATCCAACTGCTGTCCTAATTCTAAGAAAAAAATTCACCAGCAATATTATATGAATTTGCAATAATCTCCCCACACTGTACAACTGAACTCCTCTCTCCAAAACAAGTAAACATGCTGGCTTAGAACAATTAAGCAGTTTGGTCAGTTGCCAACAAAGGACAAGACATTTAAGAGTCAAAAATCTCTCCCAAGGAAAGCTAGTCTTAGCCTTCACTAACCCGAGAATCTGTTTAACTGTCTCCATCAGTGTCAACCATGGTTTCTCAGTAGTATTCCCAGTGCTCAACAAGTTTGGTTAATAGCCTAAAGCTCCATCTGTGACAGGCAGCATTTGCTTAATAAGGAGATAGCCCAGAGGCTTCAGTGGGACTGCTTATTTCTGCTCTTGCTGTAGCAGGCCCCAAACACTTTGTACCATTGGAAAGGAAGGAGATAGGATCTGGTCCTCATCAGCTTATGTGAGCAAGTCTTTCTGCTAAGAGGGAAGAGAACAAGAATTCTATTCAATACCCACTAAAATCAGTGGAAAGTCTCCCATTCTTTTTCTACCCACTTCCCACGCCCCACTTCAAAATTCAAGGCTTGATCCAAGCATATGCAAGTAAGTAAAAGACATGTTTTACTTTTCGCTGCATACATTGAAACAGACCCAGAACTTCAGTTTTGGCTTCTTCAGTTTAGTTCATTTTGTTTTCCCAACCAGAACAAGATGACAATCAGTTTAATAGTTTTTATTGATTGCTGCATGTAGATATTTCAGACTTGTAGTTCATTTTAAAAAAAATATTCTTCAGACAAGTCCTTCCGCACACACAATTTGTTCGTAATATAACTCCAAGGCTTTTTGCAAGAAAGCATCTTCCAGTGCAATGTTTAAACATTCACTTTTAAAAAGGGTCTTAGCTAAATTGAGACTGCTCACAAAAAGATAAATATAGTTTAAGATAAACAGATTCTTACCAGAACATTCAATTACAGTGTTACTGTAGTAACAGTAGTACATACTTGTACTTCATCACAGCCAAGATAAAAATAAGAAGAGGCCAGCTGTCAGGCAAGTGCTGAAGCAAAGTTTTCAGATCACATCCAAAAAGAAGTGGTCACATCAGCTGAGGTGGCATCAGGCACTGTGACTGATGTTTCAGTAACTGACTCTGGTTTTCATTAAGCAAGGAATGCTGATTCATATAATGCAGCTGTCAGGTCTAGCCAGCTAAGCTGCTGCAGAATCATTTCCTCAACCTAAAACTGCTCATGCACACAGTGCTGGACACCATTAGTAGTCATCTGCATCACGCAGAGCACACAGGATTCCAAGGCTCACACTACAAGCAGTCCAGAGCGAGCCTATTGCACTTTGAGGTATACAGAAAAGACAGATTGCCTCCGAAGCCAGTTTAAGTTCAGCAGCAAAGAGACAATATACTTTTACCTCGCCATCTGAAGGAAACAGTAACCAAAATTAACTCCTTTAAGTGTACTGACCAAGGAAGAGTGTGAAGTCCACAGCTTTCCCAAAATCTAGCTGCATTACCTAGTTTCATTCAGGCTCCTTACTGGCCCCACCTACCTTTGACCCATGCAGTGCTTGGCATTTGTAGGGAACCCCTCAGCTATTACAGCTGCCTGAGCCAGTCCTGTGATGCTGCTGAAAGGACTTTGCCTCCACTGTGACCTGGCACATGCCATAAAGTATGTTGTATGGGGGGAGGTGGACACCCTTTCCTCCCAGGTGCGTCAGGGCCACGCCAAGAGCATTCCAGAGGGTAATAATAGACTTGGTCAACAAATGAGGCTTGGAGACAAGCCCCAGGGTCCACTGTACACAGCCAGGGAGGCAAGCGGTCACAGCTGAGCAGTAACATGAAGACAGTAACAGCTCAAGGGAGAAAGTCTTTGTAGTCACCATTGGAGATGACAGGTCAAGGATGTTAAAAAGGAAAGAGCTAATTTGTTAGGCAGTGACAAAGACTTCTCCATACGTGCAAGTAGCTATAGCTGTGCTAACAAATGCACCGGCACTGGTCCTATACACCTTCAAACACTGTAAACGGAAAGACACTTCCAGATAAGCATTTTGTTTCAAGAAGTGACAATCTTTCCTTTGAAATCAATCTTTTCTAACTGTTTATCACCATTAGTTTATACTATCAGATTCAGATTAGGTAGGATGAGAAAGACCCACTAAGATCACAGACACATCCAAGATGGACTAGTAAAACTGGAAGGTCCTTCCTTATCTAAGATTTCACATTATCAAAAAAAGCATTTGTTGTGGTATAATGTTTTAACTTCACCTACCTCACCAGCATAATTATACCAACACAAGCATTTATTCTCTTGTTATCAAGTCTACAATATCAGTACATGCAACAACACTGCCAAGTTGTCATCCTGCATCAAAACTTTGCCAGGTAAAGTTTCAAAAACAGAAGCAGCACGAAGCCCAGCACATGAGAGGAGAAACAACAAATACAGAGGCAGAACTACATCCTTGTTGGATTTGCTTTTTTAATAACCCCCACCCCCCATCTATGAATGATTGCTGTAGACAGATCGCAGAATGAATGGCTGTATGAAATACTAACAGTGGAATGGTGAGACTTACAGCTGGGGACAGCAAGCTGACAAGTCTCCCACGAGAAGGAGCGAGAGAAATATTCCCAAAGGCAGTACTGATCCCTTACATTTGATCTTATCCCCCCACCACAGTCTACACATCGTTTTTTGGCAAGGTGACAGGTAGATGAAGAACGAGTTTACTTCTCTATCATTGGGATGGTTTGGCATGCTACAAGCAGCACGTATGCTTACAACCACAAAGTCAGAAGGCTTAGCAGAACCACCCTGTTTACTTAAAGTGACGTAAGCCACACAACCATGCCAGCGTAGCCTTTGTTCTTTCCTCCAGCTATCCCTGTTTTTCCTCAATACCCTCCCGCTAATTTCAAGTCTAGCAAATTACTCTGTAAATCCTGAAGAAGGTACTGCATCTTTTCAAAGTCCAAGCGTGGTCTGAGTAGGCACCAAGAAAGTACCTAATCATGATAAACATGAATATAATTGTTGGCAATTGGAACATTCCTAGAAATCCTGCTTTATAAATATATGTATGTTTGACCACTAAGAAATTTTGCTTCAGGAATTTTAGTGTTTTGAAGAAGTGGTCATACTTCACAATGTATATATGAATATCTCTTTACACTAAGGAGTTACCAAACAATTAACAGATGGTGTTATACTATCGTAGGTCCAATTCTTTTCAGTGACGTACATAAAGATGGTGAAGCTTCCTATTGCTCAAGACATGCTACTCACATGTGTAACAAGATTAGGCATCTATTAATCAATTCTATGGAGGATAAATTCCTGATTTGTTAAGTGTGACAGGAAAAAAAACAATTACCTAATACAATAGCAAACTAAGCAGAACATAGCTGAACTGTAAGATATTTGTAGATCACAAGACAGGCAATTAGGATAATCAAGAGAATCATACCAGGTTTTATTACTATATTTTAAGTCTCAGCAGGCTTGTTTTCAGTCATTTCAAGATCGTTTGTCATTCCACTACTCAGACACAGAAATCACAATGAAGTTGGCCAGATATAAAGGCAAGTCACATCCCTCAGCTAAGACAGCATTCACTTCAGATAATGCAGTAGAATGCCACTATCTATTTTTGTCTAAAATATACAAAAAGCAATACTTGGACAAAAGGCTACAGGGGACCAAATATGAGTTGTGATTGTATTTATTAAACAACAAATACATTACAATTATTTTCCATATATAAATAAGCCCAGGTGTCTAGCCCGATGCAAGCAGCTCTGCAGGATGCAAGGGGGTGAGGCCCCAGTTGAGGTCTGGCTGGGCAGGGGAAAGAAGGATGCTGTGGGCTGCCAGCAGTTGCCCTTGTGGCAGCACTGCCAGGGAGGCTAGGGAACCTGCGGTATCCATCAGGGACAGCCCAAGTTCCTAGTGCTCTTGCAATAAGGTGCTAATTTAGAAGGGAGCAAAGAAGAGGCTGAAACTGCCTTAAGCACACACACACCTCTTTAAACCCTAATAAATCCACACACAGGAAACGAGACATGAAAGCAGGAGCTCATCTGTGTACATTCCAGTTTACGTAGTTGGAGATGCCTCAGCAACGAGTCATCCATTCCCATGGGTCAGAGGTGACCAGCAAGACAGACGGATGCTCTCAGCCGGAGCACCTCCTCACACCATAGGGAGAGCACACAAACCATTCCAGGCACCTTGCAAGCAGCTGTTTGGCCTGTCTAGAAGCCCAGATGCAGCAGCCTCCCAGTACACAGGTACTCCCCAGCCCCAGGAGCAGCAGCTGCCTGGCCAGGGAAGGGAGGCAATTGCAAGGCTGTTGTACCTGGAGAGATCAATTGCATCCTCCTCTGTGGTGTTATTAGGTAATCTAATTACTAATCTAAGAATTTGACTGACTGACAGCAGCCAACTCCAACATTACTACATCTTTTAAAGAGTTATTTTTATACATCTCAAAAGCAGCTGCAGCTCACCACTTTCTGAAATGAAAATAAACACCATCTGAGACAATCAAAAAATGTCTCACTTCAAACATTCAATTCAAATACGTAATGAAGTGAATGTTGCTTTTACTTCCAGTTTCATTATGATCACAAGCTTTCATTTATGCCTAAAACTCACCAAGAACCAAGGTGACCAAGATGATTTGAGAAGCTGTCAGCAGAAAATATCACTTTGAAAGATGAATATGAAATTCAAGCACAGACAATTTCACATCATAATTTAAGATGAAATATTGCTTAATACTCAAGTCAGGTATTGTGTATATTGAACAACCCCAAACTAATGGAAGAAACAAAGGTTAAAGATAACGTACCTAGAAATGTCATGCTTGCTCAAGTAATTCCTAAGGTATCATATTTTTCTCCCCAACAGCATTGGTGGAAGGAACAAGAGGGGAAACAAAGAAGCATACGTACCATTAAGATAAAGACCTGCCTGCCTTATGCACCACATCAAGAAACAGTCAAGCAGGCTGAGGTACTGTAGCACGACCCTCAGAACAGACAGTTCCTTGTCCTGAGCCACCATGAGGTCTCCAGGCTTTGTTTCCCAGCCTTCAGAGAAGGATCAAGTCCTCATCCTTCTGACCTCACAAGTCAGGGGAAAGAAAAAAAAAACAAAACAAGACACAAAACCAAACAGAAAATACCACACCACAAAAGAAGCCCACAAATAAAATTTTCCACCACTTCAACTGTCATCACATCTTGTAATTGACCTCACATACTTGCTGGTACCCCAGAAATTATCAAACATAATACAAGGTTTCTGCCTCCTATTTCACTTTTTGCTTTCCAGATAGCAGTTTTGAGGCTTTAAGAAGGCTTACAGCATTAAAGCCCACAAGATTTCCCTGTTCTGCAGAAACAAGCTTGTATTTTGATCATTGAATCAGAGGGTGAAGTATAGCAATTACGTAAAGTTTTCAGAAACGTAGAATCCATGCTGTGAGACTGAAAAAAATGGCATCAGTACACCATACAGTGATATAACAGACGTGAGCATGTGTAGAAAATATTAAAACAGCAATCATAAGAAATCTTTGTAGATTAAGGCAGACACTGTTAAGAACTGAGGTTCACCTCTTACTTCTGCTTAAAGCAATTTCAGCTCTTTATTTTGGTGATGGCAGCCAGCGAGACCAATGACACCTACCTAGGAATCCTTTCAAGTCCATTTTGAAAAGCTGCAAAAAATACTACAAATAAAAGAGTACCATTTTATTGAATTACATTTCATTCATGTTGCTATTACTTAGCAAACATCAAGGCTCTAATTCATAATCCAGTATTCTTCATCAGCAACAGCACTAGTTTAAGGTATTGCCACCATCCAGCCCCATCTTTTGAATCTCTGCACAGCCCCCTCCAGTTGTGCTGGCACGCAAGTCCAGCAGCTGCAGGCTGAACTGATAAGCCGGGAGATAACCCAGATCAGCTCACGTAAGGGCCATAATACAGATGCACAGGCAACTGTCGGCACAACTACAGGATGCAAGGCAACTTTTTGACCAAATACTTCATACCATAAAGATACAGTCAAAAAAATCTAGCTGTTTACAATTTTATTTTTTAAACTCTTCTGCCTCATCCCACAACTACATAGAACTTAGACATACCACTTTAAAAAAAGTCAGCCTTAATATTAGAAGATCTTAATAAATAAATAGACAGACTATATAATTCAAAGGATAAATAAAAACTATAAGTTACTTTTAAGGATCATTAAAAAAACTGATAAGGAAATGCTAATACTGGAAATAACATTCTTAAAGACTGCAAACTTTGGCTACAGGAAAGTCTTTATCCAGATAACAGTCACCTGGGAAAAATCAGTGCTCTGCTGGATTATATCTCTTTCACTTCACCACAGTAAAGAAATTTAGAAGTTGTAATACTTGGAAGCCACAGAAAAATTAAAGAGGAGGCGCTGAAGGAGCTTGCTGTAATGAGACCAGGCACACACTACAAGCCACAGAAGTAGTACTGTGTTTTGTCAAAGGACTAGGAGAAGGTGTCAGGTACCTACTGCCTGGACCAGACCCCTCCACATGCCATGGACAGGCAGTGAGGAACAGCAGACCCATCTCTCCCTCTCTTCCAGAGAATCCTGAGGCAATATCACACCAGCTACGGCATCCAGGCCTCACAGAAGCAGAGGCAGCAGCCCCACAATGGGCTGCATTGCAAGAGTGTTCCACATCCATGAGCTGCAATGGGACCCACTGCTCAGGGTAAGGCTCAGGCTTGGCCCATCCCTGCATTCCCACCAAAGGAAGAGTTTTGCTCCCAACTGGTTATCAGAAGGGGGAAGAAAAAAAAAAAAAAAAAAAAAAAAAA
>Ga0065711_1008379_pt1 | contig 12932 bp, 2 predicted proteins | sample Hoacrofraction12_FD_59098 | JGI IMG/M metagenome (GOLD analysis project Ga0065711, IMG submission 59098) | Hoatzin crop microbial communities from Cojedes, Venezuela - Epithelial fraction 12 v2 (version 2) | ecosystem: Host-associated > Birds > Digestive system > Esophagus > Crop | place... | reverse complement strand
TTTTTTTAAAACTTGTGTAATTATTCCAGTTATGGCATTGGCAATACTCCTGATATATTCCAATGTCAGCAAGATCAGAATCAGCCCTGGGAAACTCTATTCTTTATGTATAGTTTCAACAGCAGTGAGGCTTTCAGATAACAGAGGCTGTCAGCAAGCAGCCTGCCTCGTGCAGAGACTGAAAAACCTGAGGCTTACGAGAGGAAGAACACCGATTTTTTTAGTGTCTTCTGTCCAACTGCTTAACTGCATCCTTTTATGTGCATTTTTGGATGTTTTGCTGGATGAAAGCGCGAGCTACCAGAACTGTTGGGAGTGAGCTTTTACCAGTTGTGCTACTGTCCTCACCCTGCTGCGTGATGACAAGCATTGGGAGGGGTTTAACACGCAGGCCAATGTTTTACTCATTCCATCATTTACAGATGCGGTGGTCATTCTGTCCCCACTTGCTGGAGAATTTCCATATTTTATAAGTCGCTGGATCAAAACTTTTCTGTTGAGATGGGTGTGCCTCGCCACCAGTTGTTGTTCAGCCTGTTCCTTGTGTCAAAGGACTAGGAGAGATGGTGAGATCCCCTCACATTCCTTCTTTCTCACAATCTCTAGCTAGGAGTGATTTCCTTTTATATGGAAGCGCTGCTGCTATAACATATTTCACAACAGCCTGAGGGCTAGAAGAAGTAATCTAACACTGGAGAGACCTGAAATGAATTTTTGTCTATCTGAGGTGTGCTAATGCCTTTGGACTCACTCCTGGGAAAGCGTATTTTGGGTAGTGCCCTATTCTGCTGGTCTCTAGTAAGTGTATTTTGAGAGGTCCTAGGCAATCTCCTCCCTTCTTTTGCGATTCTGGCTGGGTTTAGATGCGAGTAAGATGCCAAGCTGCTCAGACAAGGACAGTTCCGGGCATGACCAAAGTAAAACTGTAGGTACTGAGGGGAGGTTATGTGAAAGGGAGGTGCCATCTCAGTTTAGACATGTTCCTGGTTGGGTGGCAGCTGGGCAGGGACTGCAATTTTGGATTTAAATGCCTGACTCTCATCTCAGTCCTGCGGTAGGTGCGTACGTCTTTTATTAGAGCTGGTCCCTGTAGGTCTCGATCAAGATAGCTTGTAACCACCTTGGCTGGAGAGGCAAATACACTGAAAAGCTTTGATTCTGCCAGACCTTGCGCAAATCAAGTCACTCTTTTCTCAATCCTTTTCAATATCAAACTCCTTAACAAATACTGAGCTGGACTATGAACGCTGATCAATGTCAACACTGTTCTGTACCATTCTGCCAGTTCTAGCATATTATTAACTGTTCCGGTGTCTTATAGAAATATCAGACCGTGAGAACTAGTCTCATTAACGAGACTTAAACACCCGCTCCTTGAGACTTAGGTAGGATGGGACGTTTTGTCACGAAGCTTTGCTGTCTAAGTGTTTCATGGACAGTCCTAGCTTGCAGTTGTAGCATTGTGATAGTCGTGATAGTGTAAAGTAAAAAGCAAGATGAGGTAGGTACATGGCATGAAAAAGCAGCTCTTACGAAACTGAGGCAATTGGAGAAATAGAAAATCTTTCCTCAAAATTTGACACAAAAGTGTGAATCTCTACATTTTATTCCGTTTAAGTATCTAAAGTAGGATCCGATTCAGTGCCTTGTGGAGGAGTCCTTCTTTCTCCTGCTTGCAGCTGGAGGGGGAAGCCAGACAACGGACAAACCCAAACACCTAACACAGGTGACACTCACCCCTGGCCTCAAATTGTGAGAGAAGCGTGTAGAGAAGAACCTGCCCCACTGCTTACACGAAGCTCTAGTTCCTTCCATAGGCCTGCCCAACTTCTGCAGCAAATCTAACTTTTTATGTAGCAGAGGAAAGAAGCCAAGCCAAAACGAGCCAAATGTTTTGCATTAACCAGCGCAGAGAGTCTGCTGTGGAGGATGATTCATAGCAGGAGCCTATCTCTCTCAGCTCCTCTGAATTGACTCTACAGAAGATATTTTCTTTTTGTTGCAATAAACTTAGGAAAATTAGTGTCACCAGGCTAAAATTAGCCTTTATTAATTCTGCCCTCAGTTGTAAATCCCTGCAAGAAGAAAGCACCTCAGTTTGCAGTGCATAACTTCTGGTTCAGTATACTCACTGGAGGTCTTCAGCTCTAGTTTTCACGAGCACAGGGTACTAACAGACAGTGCTGGTAGCACGTCTGGTGTTTGACCTTGTTTCATTTGCATTTCTTTTTTTAAAAAACCTCACATGTATTTTTCCACATATTTTTAAAAGAGAGTTAATACAGCTTAACAGCAATAGTTTTATCTCTGCAGGTGGGGGAACGATCACACCCTGTAAAAATAATGGGCTTGCCATTCCTTGGCTTCCACTAAGTATGAGTGTGTGGTCTGAGGTTCCAAAGCTGCAGGGATGTTCTGGACTTTTCAGACAGTGCATGCCTAAGTGAGCTTTTTGAATAGGTGGGAAAAGGCTCCTCATCTACTAAATATGTCAACATTTCTGTTCAGAATTTATTCCCGTTTATATCGTGAACAAGTAGGGTGGGGAAAGGTAAGATAAAAATATAAACATTCTAGAGTCAGATTAGAAGGATTTTACAAAATACCTCTCATAACGAGGCAAGATAAATTTATTTGTGAATTAAAATGTGTCCATAACCACAAATCCAGGGTTAGTTCTGTATGTTAGTTGTGATCTTCATGAAAAACAAGATTCTGAAATATTTTGCGTGACAGAACTGAATCTTCAGCTCATGATTATAAATCTAAGGTCTGCAATAACAAGAAGCAGGCTGGAATTGGAACATCTCATACTTTTTATTTATTTATCCTCATAACTCTACCATGATGATGGAGAGTCTACTCCTGTTAAGAGCAATAACATTCTCCCCATTCCATAGAGGGGAAGAAGACGCATCAAAGCAGATGACCCGAATCAGGTGTAAATTTCCCTACATTTGTTGCAGACAATGTGACTAAGTTTCTGGACTCCCCTTCTTGCTTAAATTCGAATTTGTAAGTTGCTGTTAAGGGATCAGCTGGGATGGTTTGTCCACATTTCAAATGAACTGGAGACAAACTTAAGGAACCTACCCCTACACTGAAGATCACAGTTCCATGCCAGTGCCCATTCAGTCCCTGTTGCCCAGCAGTGCAGTCAGCTATTGACAGCATCAGCCGCGGCAGAGATTCCGGATGTTGGCTGGAACTGTCAAATCCATAAAATCCACAGAATATTTGCCAGCCAGAGTTGCACAAGGCAGATTCACCCATAAGTATTTGAGAGTCTGGGTATATTTATGCTTCCCTCCACTCCTTTCATGGATGAAGCAAGCGTTATTTGCTAAACCTGTAATATTTTACCCTAACAGGCCATTTAGTCTTTCCTTATAGCAAAAGCACATCTGCTGCAGAGAAAGATGCTGCTGTAAAGTATGTAAGCAGCTAACAGCTTTAATTACTTAACTACAAGCTCACGTGAGTCTTGTAACAGCTAGAGAAATGGTGAAAAGGACTAATTAATGACAAGCATAAATCAAAATAAGAACCAACCAAACCATTCTACTTGATTGCCTGTGGTACCTAGAGCCAGATGACTTCACTAAGCTGTTTAAGAATGCATGTATCCAGGAGTGCATGACTGAAAATGACACCTTTTTCTCCAGGGAATGGCCTCATTCTCAAAGTTTGGATCCAGACCTGAGTTCCCTCAAATCTTAGGCTTTTATAAGGCTCCTTTCAGACACAAGGACTAATACTAATTGATGTTTTTTTTTTTTTAATTAATTCATCAAGGGGATATTTTTCCATGGAATTATCTTTGTAAAAATCCTCAGACATTGTAAAACAAAATAACTCTCAAAAGAACTCAAACCTAGCCTGACCAATTTTTATTTTCAAAAGAGTTATTTCCACTTTTAACATAAGAAAGGTATCTTGAAGAGCACACCTGAACAGTGAGCTAACTTCTTGCAGAAGAAAAAAACTCCAGAGAAGTTTCGATGGGCACTGATCATTAAGATCCAGTTTTGAAAAGCCGTATGAATCCCTCTATAAATGGCACAAATGCTAAAAGTATTTTTAACGTACAAAGATGTTCTCAATGTACAAAGAATATACAGTGTCAGCTAGCTTCTGTAGGCCAATAAGCAAGAAAAGGAAAATTCGGCAGCTCATCTGTAAATAAAGCATGTGCCCATAAAAAGAATTAAGCATTTTTTTGAATGTAGCCAAAAGTTCACACCAAGAGACCTGCTGCAGAGAAAGCATTCCTTCTGTATGGGCTTAATCACACAGAGATACATCATTTTCTGCTATAAATAAGTTCAATGCAGTTGATGATAGTGGAACCGTATTGATGCTCATCCATTTCTTTTCCCTCTCCCACATTTTTGGAAGAACTGCATAGTATTCTATGCTGTTCGGCATTTTAAGAGCTTTTTAAAAAGTTGAAAAACCTGAAAAAAATGAAGTTGAAAATAGGAAAAAGCTGATGGTTTACTATTTTATTATATATCTCTTGTTCAATAATAAATCTGTAATATCATTTCAGAAAATAACGTTCTAAATCATACAAACATTTTACAATTGCAACTTATCATCTGTATTCAAAGAAAACAGCAGCATAAGCCCATCAGAAGGCTAATGTAATTTTAAGGTACCTCTGCATACATTCTGTTATTCTGGTTTATAAAGCCGTCTTAGGTGCAGAAGGAAGAAGGGCTTTTTAATGGGTTAGGCTTTAAAGCAGCAAATAAGCAACATGGAGAGTCAAGGCAAGAGGTGAGGAGAATTAGACAAGGATACTAATTACACTCACTTGCCTTCTATAGGAGCTTGCTACCTAGTTAAAGTGCCAGCATAGTGTCTGTCATTTTAAATATCACAATGGTCACACAGATAATACAAATAGACAGGGTTGCATTTACTACACCCCATTTTTAATAAAAAACACTTCTCACAAACAGATATTTCCAACTCTTGCATAGTCTTGTATGAAAACACTTATAATCTTTGCTTTTACACGCAACCACATATAATGAATATACCATAATTGCACGGCAACAATTAAAAATCTACATAATTTAGAAACTGACATTTTAGTTACCTGAAGTAATTTTTTGCAATCTCACTCTTGCTGCCTAGTAAGTTCGTTAGAATTCAAATACTATAGAAACAATGCTTCAAAGAAAACGAATCAGAAGCCATTTACAAAGGTACAAAATATACAGGAAAGTTAACCTCTCATTAAATAAAATATACAGATTAGCTGATGTTCCAAAGCATTAGCTAACACCTTATTTTAAGGGATAAACTTCCAGGGAGCTTTTCCTCCCCAATACAGGACAATTGCACAACAGTTCCTTTCTCTGAATGCTTACGCAGTGAGTCACGCTCATTTTAACTCCTGACAATAAAGAACTGAGTTGATCATTTTGCATAGCGAGGGCCAAAAATGATCCCTGGTGGACTCACAGTAAAGTCAATGGGAAACCCCAGAGATCAGTTTCACCTAAGGTATCACAGCCTATTTAAACATTTATAGCAATAACGCCAATCATTATCACTGCGGTGGCTGTTAAACCTCCATGGGAATTCTCCTGCAATCTAGCAATCGACGTACCATTAAAATAAAGTGTTGCCAACATACTCTGCGTACGCACTGTTGTTAAAATAGTGCGCTATGAAAACCGCCTACTTACTCTTAAACTGATCTCCCTGAAAACAACTGAGTTTTAGAAAAAATAACGTGTTCCCACTAAACCAGCCATTGTAATTTAACAGTTTGGAATGAATGGTAAGTGCTTGTATGTTAAGTTAGCAAAGACGTGTAACACCAGCTACGATTACAGCAGTGTCGCATCCCTGACGTTTACTCTTGGTCCAGGCGTATATTAACCATGGCAAAGCATCGGCCTACGCTCTGAAAGAATGGCACGACGAAAACATCAGTCAGGCTCTTCCATACAGTTCGCACTGAAGGCAAGACCATGAGACAGGTTTTCACGAAAGGCACCACAATCCTGCAAAAGAAAGAAGATTTCAAGATTGCTGCTGCCACGGCACGGAGAAATCAGGATAAACAAAACTAAGCGTGAGATCTTCTGAAAGAGTAAGTGATTTTGTAACTTGAAATCGCTAAACAAGCCGATTTTACATGCCTGCACTCATTCTCCATCAATGTCGTTCGCTCACAGCCTCACACCCGCACATACAGAAGCACCACGATGCATGCGGTCCTCCCTCTGGCCACTACCATTTGTGTGCAACACAGGGGACAGGAGACGCCAGCTTTCTTTTCATCATGTCTCTGCTTCTTCTAACTTGGCAATGCTGAGCTAACATTTGGACGTGCCTTTTACAGAGGTGAACTTCTGCTGTTCTCTCCCCGCTGCTGGAAGGGCTGGTGTACGTGATCTGCTGCAACCTTGATGCCACCCCACTGTGGCTGAGGAGCAGAGTCATCTGCTAAGGACTCTTCTGCGCTGTGGGCATACTTGAGTGTGGGTCTTCAGGGCTTGACAGAAACACCACGTTCCCCAGTTTGATCGACTGGGAACGGTGCTCTTGACGATCTGTTCTTGCTCTGCTGTCTCCTTGGGTGTTTCTTTTACCCCTCTCTCTCTCACACGCACAAATGCACAGGCACACATGCACATCGCCATTCTACCCATCTCACATCGCTGCTACAAGTTGCTACAATAAAAAAGAAACAGTAAAGCAATATCCAGTTACACTGGATTACTAGAGTACAGACACATGCCGAACCCCAGAAAAACGGGATCTTGCTGACACTGTAAAGGTTTTAATCTGTGGGTCAGAAACTAAGCTAGAATGAGGTCAAAACTCCCAGCCAGGGGAAAAGATCTTTTTAATCACTCAGGGTGCATATTTGAAAGTACTGTGCTTTCATCTCCTGAGCACTAGTAACCATCTGGAGATGCTCTCCATATGTCCCATCTTCAAAGCAATGTCACTAGCGGTGGCTTAAGCCAAGGATGCCAACAACGGAGGCGAGCCAGAAGTACATATATGGGCAGCTCCCGAGGGTCAGGGGATATGCTATTTTAAGTTATTCTCTCGTTTTAATCATTTACTGGCCAAACCTCCTGGTGATTTCACTAAGCTGGATGTTCTTATTTGGATGCAGACAAATTAAATGTATAACTAATTTATATAATACTGAAGTGGTACTAGAGCAAGGTTTTAAAAAATCTCTGTGTCATCTATAACACATTTATTTCCCAAATTAGGTAGAATAAGCTATAGATTCTCTTGATAAAGATAATAAACTCTGTTCTAGTTTGCTGTTGCACTCAGAATTTAAGATCCCAGTCTAGCATCCACGTAATTCCATTGCAGAACTCTCATCAACTTTGGTTGGAATCACAGGAAATATTTAATTTACTATTTCATCATAAGTCTGAAAAACATGTAAATGTTGTGTATTTCCAATCAGTACTGCTCAGAATGACAAAGTAGGAAAAAACACTGTACATTTGAAAAAAGTTGAAGCTTACAAATGCAAAGAGTCAAAATCAATTATTTTCAGTGTTTGTCTAACCAGATTCTCAGCTTTTATCACACAATGCAAGCTATATACTAGTATGTCTATGCTGCACTCTAAGCTAACCCAGATGGATTTAAACAAGAATAGTTTTTCTAAAACCTTCTCTTTTTTTGTCTCTGCTGAAACAGCTAGTAATATACACACCATATAGAACTGTGAGCGTTACTGGAATAATGTGTATCTAGGTTTAAACAACTCAGTAGGTGGTTTTATAACCACCTACAGTATCACTGCATATAGAATAGATAATTTCTAGAGAATAAAATTTGGGCTTCACGTGTTAGAATACAGTTGATAAACATCAGCAATGCAAAGGGAAAAAACCTGGTATTTCTCCAAGCAACACAGGGAAAACACCAGAAATCGCTACTCAGCTTGTGTTGACTTCACCCCTTTTCCATTTCAGCTAGTTTATAAAGGCTATGTCACTGCTCCTTTGCTGCCATCTAAAATTAATTTGGCCTGCATTTTTTAAAAAATCTAACTGAATTGCAGAGAAGCAGAAAAGCCGATGTTTCTATTGGACCCTCTGTTGACAGGATCACACAAAATAGAAACTAAACAAATACCACACCATGCAGAAGTTTCACAGAAAGATGTAGTGAATCACCAGGACATCATTAAGGAAGGATGGAAAAGCAGTGATCGTACTACTTGCAACTGTTGTAGACATCATTCACACAGTACCAGAACTCAGCCTCTTTTGATAATGTTACATACAATAAATATCAAAAAGTTTTGGTAATGTTTTATAATCTTTTCACACCTGCTATCCAATTTTATGGTAGATGTACGTAAAAAACAATGTAGGCTGTGTAGGAGGATATGTGAAACATGCTAGCACCAAACCTTATTAATGTAAATGACTTTCAATTTTAAAAGAAAAGTCAGTCTACTTGGACAACGATTACTCAAACACCTTTCCTCAGAGAAGAAAGTCCTTTACACCCAAGAGAGCAGTAAAATGCATTTTCTAACTTTTAAAAAATGAGAGTGTCTCTACATATGTATCTACATGTATGTAAGTAGGCATCCTGGTCTGGATAGGTCATGTTATCCTACTGTGCAGCATTTCCAAATCATCAGAGGGTGCAATGTGCCTTCGTGGAGTGGCCAGGCACACTTGAAAAACAAACCGCCAAGCGCCATTAGAAGCTATGTATTTGTTTTCGTGATCTGTCAAATAAAGATTAACATACACATCCTTTACTCCCAGGGCTGTGGGTTTACTGCAGTCTGCACTTCTAGTCACAGAGATGGTAACTGCTTGCTTGAGTAACGTTTAACAGTGGAAGTAAAGTCGGTATATCCCGAGGACATCAACATTTACCGCAACATCGGTACTACTAGTGTTACCACATGGCACAGCACTGCAAAGAAAATCAAAGCTCTGTTGAATTTGGCATCTAAGCTGACGCGTGGCCAAGGTATTTCAACTACCTACACAACCTCTCATTGAATCTTGCTACGTATATATATCATAAAATACCCATCCTTTCACTAAGTAGAAGGAATCACCTCTTGTGGGAACTGCTGAACTGAACAGAGCAAATTACCCCATTTTTTCCATCCTATCCTAGTTTCTCTTCTTTCTTTTCACAGTATGGCAGTTACAAAGTCATGTAATATGTAACCTGTTAACGTTTCTCGCTTTTGCTCTCGTTATTTTTTTTCTGCTAATGCCTGAGTGAGCATTGTCGAGAACCAAACACCTCCTGGAAATGGCAAAGCACAATTTAATTCCCACTGATAAGGGCATTTTCAGCTCAAAGCAGCTCAACTTTTCACAGAGTTGGGCAAGGTGGCTGGAGCAGTCCTTCCATATTAATTCAGATTCCTGCTTCAAAGTGAAGAATTGCATCTTCTCCTGAAAAGTTTTTCAAAATGGAACCTCAGACATGTCTTGGTTCTATTTTTCAAATGCTACATACCATTCAGTGGTTAAATTGCCTAAGTCCAAGTATGCACATGTACTACACCATGATTTTGAATTAAAAGTCTTGCATGTCTCTACAATACAAGCAAGCATTGTGAACAGATGGCTAAATACTACCTAGCAATTGCAGAGCTTCTTGCTGAGTCCCATTTAACGCTTGGCATATTTATGAGTGAGGCAAGAGATAACCACCAAAACCTTCCGGGACCCATACATAGTGTATGAAGTGCATTAAACTCAAATATTATATACCCCAGCACCTGGCTAGACTGGAAAAGATACAGCTGAAAACAAAGCAAGACTACATCCACCTACTTCCTCGTCAGAAGCCCAGGGATATACACTGACATGAATAAAGAGGCATCAAGGCAACACCAGATCATCATGTGGGTCCTCGTAGCATAGCTGTACTGTAATTTGATTTCAGACAGCCAACAGGGAGGTGGTTTTGGGGTTGAGTATGGTAGCAATAAGTTATGTAAATGGAGGTGTGGAGAAAGAGGTAAGAGGTGATCCATGTCCACTTCTCTGCATGTAAGTCCCTGGCTACACCTTAGCACTGTGAATGGAAGCTCAAGCCAAGAGGAGCTCTGAGTACCTACTGCTCCAGCTGATGACACGAGCATAAAACTGGCCAAGTCCTTGTGCTTTAGAGCCCATCTCAGATCCAAGACTCCAGCTAGGGATCCTCAAATGAACCACTGATTCTCACCATAAATATCTAACATACCGGAATGCTATTCAGACAAGACTACAACAATGCATATATGAGATTCAAGTGGTAATTTCCAAGAGCTGGCAAACATGTGGCTCGGGAAAAAGAATCAGTCCCTGACCTATAATAAATATCATGATTTTGCATGTGCTACCTGGAAAAACAGCAGTGTTCTGCTCATGTTAAAAAATCAATTACCTTAACAACCTCAATCTAAGGACACGTTTAAAAGCTTGCTAATATTCACAGAAAGACATTAAAACTCAGTCTGACAAATTCTGCCACGTATAGTCTGTGGTGAGAATGACAGCCATCAAAAAGGAGAAGAAATGTGGAGAAGTTGCCTTCCTTGAACTGGCTTGCATGTAGGTCACCAGCCTGTTCTCTGGCACAGTTTCAGCTCATCACTATATTTTACTAGGTAGTGTAAAACTGGATTCTGGCTCAAGCAGCCACCTTAAGAACAGGAACAGAATATGCTCCATCTTTATAAGTAAAAAGGAAAATTAAAGCGTACTATTACATATTTCTTACTCAGCTTTCTTTTTGCTTTCCACAAAGTCTCACATTTTTGCTTCCTTCTGTAGCAAGCTTTTTGCTGGTAAAAGACTATCAAGCATGAGGGGTACAACTCATGAGGTGTCCTGGACGCATGAGGAATGCCGAGCCAGACTTTTGTGGATTTTTAGCATGCTGACAAAAGTGCAATAACAGGTGTGACAATCAACAGAGCTTTGTGCCTGAGCACTTCCAAAAGCTGTTGAAACATGTTCAAATTTAGCCTCGGGAAAGGCTCCCCTGTGACAGATCAACATCGTCTTCGCACTGGTTTGGATGGCGAAGGTGAGGCACAGAAGCTCTGGTAAGTCCTCCCGCAGGCAGCCATGGGGGAGGGTGTGCCCAGGGTTTTCCCATGACGTTTCAACAGCTGAAGACAGAGCTACAGTGGAATTCCCTTCCTCTCACCCACAAAACAAGGAGTTGCTATTTTTTTTCAGACCCAATGGGGCTACACGGGAGCCCGGACCATGGGTTTAGGGTCCCTACACCTGCACTGCTCCTGCGGTACCCTCCCAAATGCAGAAACTTTGACCTCCTTATTCCCAAGAAACCTGGAACATGGAGAGCTGCAGAGAAGCCAACTTGGTCTCAGTGTGTTCCACCTTTGGGCTGAAACAAATCCAGCTTGTAGCTGTGGGAAGATGAGACAGTGCTGCTTTGGATGGTAGCAGTGGATGGGGTCCAAGGGGGTGCAGACAGCGCTACTGAGTTACATGATTCTTTCACACCCATCCCAGGTGCAAGGAAGATCAAAATGAAAGATGGCTTCCATAGTGACCATGAATGTAGGGAAAGAAAATTAGTTGTTGGGGAAGCAAGTGTGTTTACAGAAAGTCAAGGGAAACTTTTCAAACGAAGTGCCACATTCAAACAGTCCTATTTCAGATGTACTGAGAACCCACAGTTCCTGGGAGAGTCACTGGGGACTACCTGCATAAATAGCAACTGACCTCTGAGTCCTGGTTCAGCAAAACTCATGTCTATGTACCCAAGCTGTGAAATCCAGATACAAGATTATCCCAAAGCATGAAAACTTGTTAGAGTCTTAATAAGTTTAGCATCAATGAGTTCTTCCACAGATATTCCACTGCTGGAAATCTATACGGCCACCAAACCCTCTCCCAGTAACGTGGTACAGTACAGCACAGCGACAGCTGACAGACCTGAAAGTCTGGGCACGCTATACAATGTTCATTGTAATTCAGGGAGTAGCAGGTGAGCAGTTCTAAACTACACTGCAGCTCCTTTACATATTATGCAAACTTTATGCTCCAAAAATCAAGTGAATCATTTTTTGAAGCGGCTCCTGACAAGGTCATCAACCCAAACCTCCATTCCACTTTTGAAAACTGAAATCTGCACCCAAAAGGTTGCAGCCACAGGTTCAGACAACCAATGTATTCCTATTGCTTTGAGATTGTCCCTTAGTTTCTGGATTGTATTTTTTTTCCCCTAACAACTTCTTCATGATTGCAGTGTCATCCAAGTCAAATGAGACTGCTCAAAACCCATGCATACAGAAAATCCTGGTCTGCAGGAACGATGTTGATAATCCATATTCACCCCCTCCTCTGCAGCCTGCTGGATTCTCAGCTCTTTCCTCAAGCTCATTCTTTTCCCTGCCTCCCTGACTTCTCCACCACCATCTGCCTTTCTGGTCTCCAGGCACTCTTCCCTAGTGTTTTGCCTGTATATTCTGTTTCAAGTACACCAAGTTTGCTGTGACTTGGAGGGCTACTGTATCTGCCTGCGAACCTGGGCCATGGCCAGAAGCAGCCGTCCCGAGCTCAGCGGGGGTTCCTTGCTGAGGTGGAAGTCTGCGAGGGCAAAAAAGGAAGAGGTAACGCTACTGAGAAGGCATCAGGTGTCATCCTTCATTCCAAATACACACGCTGTAACGACGTAACGACCGGTACAGGGAACACCGGCAACCGCCATCGCTCCGCCAAGCAGCCAGCGCTGCGGCAGGTGCCAGGCAGAGGGTGAAACGGGCTCTCTGCCGCGGGGAGCTCCCGCAGCCCGCGGGCAGCAGCCAGGCGGGGGCCGAATGGCGGAGAGCGCTGTTCTCCCCGCTGCCCCCCGCGGAGGCGGCGGGCTGACCCCCAGCGCTCGGCCCCGCCAGCGCCCGGCACCCCCAGCGCCCGGCCCCG
>Ga0065711_1046352_pt1 | contig 12933 bp, 13 predicted proteins | sample Hoacrofraction12_FD_59098 | JGI IMG/M metagenome (GOLD analysis project Ga0065711, IMG submission 59098) | Hoatzin crop microbial communities from Cojedes, Venezuela - Epithelial fraction 12 v2 (version 2) | ecosystem: Host-associated > Birds > Digestive system > Esophagus > Crop | place... | reverse complement strand
CAGGTTGGATGGAGCTCTGAGCAACCTGGGCTGGTGGAAGATGTCCCTGCTCATGGCAGGGGGGTTGAAACCAGATGATCTTTAAGGTCCCTTCCAACCCTTACCATTCTATGATTCTATGATGTACACCATAAAAGATGGCTGCTGTTTGAGGCCCAGGCTTATTTCTTTCTTGGCTGATTGTGTTCTCCTCCATTTCCATCCTATCACCCATGTCTGTAGTGTATCTGTCATCCTCCAGCTGCTCAGCAGTCTGGACAAGCCTCATATATTTTCATGTTACATTTCTTTTTTTCCTGTTGCCAACCCCAAAATAAGGCAATTGGGTGTTATTCCTAGGGGATGGGTCAGTGACAAATTTGGGATTGCACCATCTCCCTTGGGATAACCAACTCCATCCATTTGCAAGTGGCTTTGCAACATATCCATAAGATTTCAGCAATGCTTATTGGAATAGGTGTGTGCTCATTTTAAAAAATGCCAATATTTATCTCCTTAAACCAGCGTTATGCTTTGCCTGAAATCAGGTGTCCAGAGGTGCCGGTTGTATCTCATGGCAAAAGCTCCCACTGGGTCTCTCTCCTGAGGCAGAAGGTGGGTGAAATCACAGTGCAAGGTGCCGTGCAGTGGCCTGTGCTTGGACCAGTGGTGGTCACCAGAGTTCCTTGCCAAAGCATTTTCTTGCAATGTTATCCCTGTTGTGGTCCTTTGAGCCAGAGGAGGATTGCCTTGGGTGCAGATGTACTGATGCACAGAAACAAGTACATAAAAAAGGCAAAGAAAACACCTCCTCAGCCCCCTTTCCACTAGACCATTGAGAGATCCTGCATGTCTTGCTTTGCATGACCTGCCTGATACCCTCAGCTCTATGCAATACAAACCTGCTCTGGTTTTATTTCAAAATACTCTAAGAAATGTAATTCTCTGTTGTCCCCAAGTGTTGGGAGCTCTATGAAGCAGAGAAATGACCAGAATGAGGCCTTAAAGATGCTCTCTCCTTCTCTGTCCAGCTCTGTGCATGTTCAGCTTCCAGGTTTTGAACCTTCAATGCAAATTTATGACCGATGGAGAATTATTTGTGTTTTGTGCTCTCCCATACTGGGCTGCCAGAGTCTTGCGATGGTGCTCAATAGGAAGCTCGCTGCGAGATGCTCCTTGGGCTTCACAACATCGTCTTTCCAGCTTTTCCAAAGTCCACCATGGGTCTGTAGCAACACTCCCAGGGATTTACAGCTGGGAAATAGCGGTGACCTCCTGAGAGAGCCTGATGTCACAAGATTTTTCAGCTTGATTTCCAGAGCAGTGGTCTGGATGTGCTTCAAAATTCTGACTGCTTTTTCCAAGCTGAGATGTTGCTTGGGATTTTTGGGTTTTTTTTTTTTTTTAGTGGACTCTCCTTTCCCCAGAACTCAAGCAGTCTTGTGCAATCGGTGTCCCTTCGTAGACAAGTCTGTGAAAAATGCGGAGATTTCCTGAGAGCAGTGCAGTGGAAATTCTTGAGATTTCTGGTGCAGACAGACACGGAGCTGGAGCAGGGAAGGAGGAGGCATTGGTTTAAGACATGGATTTTCTGCAGAAGCAAATCCTTTCTACTCATCCTCTCCAGTCTGCATCTGCAAAAGGGTTATTGATCTCATGGTAAACCAGAACTGTGGGTAGACTCAAGCATTTGCCACTGTGCCTAGTTTTCATTGCTACTTTTCTGCCTCTGGCAGTATGGGGGTTTGCAAAAGGGTCTTGGACCTTTCCCTGTCATGCACATCACAGTCAGCTCAAGCCAGGCCTGGCCATACACGCTTCTCCCTGATGTGCAGGAGATGCTCTCGCCAGCTTCCAAACATCCAAGTGATTTCCATCTGTGGAATGCCAAAAGAGCAAAGGTGTGATGAAAGCTCGTTTGAGGTAATGGATTTTGGTGGTGCATGGCTGCCACCTCTTGTGCCAGGTCCTCCCATGCTGCTGCTGAGGCTGGGGAACTCATCATAGGCAGCCTCTCGCCTGCCTGGAGGAGCCTGGTGGGATGCGCAGCACCACAGAGTAGCAAGGGAGGCTTTGCAAACAGAGCAATGATGATACCCCGACTCAGGGGCCGCTCCTGCACAGGGAAACTTGTCTGGGAAAAGGTTTGAGCCCACGTCTGCAAAGAGGGGAGCCAGGAACATGGGCATTCGAGCATCAGCCCACCACTGGTTCAGTAAATCCTTGAGCCCCCATGGAAGAGAGCTGAACTTACTACTTACAGGCACAGGCTGTCAAAGACAATTTGCAAGCAGGGATGTTCCCATCCCTGTCTTTACGTGACCACCAGCATTAGACAGCCCCACGATGGAACACAGCTGTAGGGACGATGCACAGGACTGACCAGAGTACAGCCTGCTCTTTTGCAATGAGTTTGGCTCTGGACTATGAGCAAAAATGCCTTTTTATTCCCAAAAATAAAATTTAAAAAAGAAAGAAAAAAGCAGGCAGGATTCCAGCAGCTGCCTGTTGCAGCAGCAGCAGCAGAAGGGTGGAAATGAGGTGCCAGTTTCAGTGCACTGCTTCCTCATTGAGCGATGCTCAAATGCCTGCGGCCAATAATGAAGTCTCAAACTGGGGACTTCGGATGGAGGGGTGTCAAATGGACCAGGGACACCTTAAAGGGATTAAAAAAGCTATTGAATGGCACCTAACTGGGGAACAAATACACTCTGAGTTATTAAATGGAGACGTGCCGGTGATGGTCATTGGTTCCCAAAGCCATGGAGTGTTGCAAGCCCAATGTGGAAAGGGTCACCATCCATTTCCCTATCCTCACTCTCCTTCCCAAGGCAGCTGGGGCTGGCCCATGTTGGAGGCAGAAAAAAGAGCCAGATACAGCTTTGTTCGGACTGGGGGAAAAATACTAAAAATTGGAGGTAACCCTCAAGTCAGGCTCTTTAATCTGGGGTTAACCCCATCCCCAAGTCCGCGCAGGCATGACACTTGCCTTTCTCACTGGCCTCTCACTTTCAGGATTAAGATGCCTTTGATACCAAACACTTCAGAGCTTGTTAAGCTCTTCCAAACAGCAGATATTTTTCTAGCCCTAACAAAGCTTTTGCACTGGGCTGCTAAACCCGACTAATCCGCCCTGTCCTCCTGGGAAGTGGGCGAAGAGGGGCTCTTTGGGCTGCATTGTGAGGATGCTCTGACTGGCCTATTTCAAGGAATAGCCTCCCTTGGGAAGAGAAAGATAATTTTTCCTTGCTAGGAGAATTAGCACTTGTTTCTAAGACCATGGGCAATATGCAGATGTCATGTAAAGCAGCTGCTACGAGCTCCGAGATTCCCATGCTGCACTTAATCTTTGTTGTACCAATGTGCAAAGAGCTGTAACTGTCCTCAGAGACCTTTTCTGGTGAAGTTTTTCAGGGCAATGTTTGCATTTTTAGGTTCCCCTTTGGACAGCTTTCTGCTTTTTGTCCCAGATTGACACCTACAACCTGCTCTGCATTGGCAGGCATGAAGAAGGAGTGCAGCTTCCAGGCTGCTCCTGGGCGTGCTCCTCTGCCTTTCTCCCATGGCTACTTCCATCCTGGGGGAGAAATAGCATTAAACAAAATAGCTAAGCTCAGTGAGAAGCCAGTCTGGGACCACCTGCATCCAGTGCTGGGGGGCATTGAGGGCAATGCAGAGCTTTTGCCCATGGTCTGCATCCCAGGGAAGAGGGATGGGGGACACAGAGCAAGAAAGCATAGGGAAAACGAAGGAGAGTTAAAATGCAATTGAGGATGGTGGAGATTTTAAGTAATTATTTTGGAAACAGCTTCAGGATCTGGCATCTTTTTCCTGAGTATCAAACTGTCAGCTGGTCCATCCAAAATCTACCCTTGCATAACTCCGAGCACCACCAGCCCAGGAGCCCAGGGAGGTGGACCTTTCGCACCGTGAGCCCTGCGGGGACCCCAGCACCCAGGGCAGGAGCACAGGGTCGAGCTCACTGGTTTTTCCAAAATCATTTCTTGTGTCTAACAGCCTTAAAAAATGAACTGGGGCAAAATGCAATGCCATGAGAGCAGCAGAGCTACAGGTTAATGTGAAATATCAGGCTCGCTATATTTAATCCTTCTGCTGCAAAATGCTTCTTTTAAATCATTGATCATCTTTTACTTAGAAAATCATTCTTACCACAAAAATTGCCAGATTTCCGGGGAAAAAAGTGTGAGCAGTGAGTAAGCATATTTAACTTTCCTTTCCAAATGGTTCTTGTTTAAACTTTAAGTTGCTAGACAGTAAGTGGTAATGCTGTCATCCGAGATTTATGTGTCCTGCAGTTAAACGGTCAGTAAATACAAGGATACTTTAAGGGCTGGAGTAGGGAAGCAGCAGCAAGCCGGGCAGGGGAGCCTGAAACACGTACGCCATAGAGGAGCGGCCGCAGGAGTCCAGTTATTTCCAAAGTAGGCTGTGTCATGCCCTCTGCAATATTCCAGTCAATTTAATGCAATGCTCATTTTTTTTCATTAGCCTCCAACGCAATCTCCCCATCTGCAGAATTAATCACTGCTGGAAAACTAGGCAAATATTTTAGAAATAGCAAACTACTGCTTTCATCCCTAGCAACATTATTTCAGGCCTTTCAGTTCCGCTCCATTTCATTGACCAAGCTCACAACTTCACAGATCCCAATTATAAGCTATATATTATACATTAGTTACATACATGCTTAAATATTTTCTACCTTTTTATAAGAGTGACAACTAATATGGCCTTTGCCCACTGGGATATCCTAAAATTGAGACATTTGCCTCTTAGGTGAGATCCCCAGCAGCACACTGGGGTGCTTTCACCCCAAGTTTGGAAGCTGATTTTGGTGTCTTTGAGAGCTGGGTGTTATTCCCAGGGAATTTCCATGCCTCTCTAGGTACTGAGCTGGGAGGGTCTCAGTTTGGAAATCCCCGTTGCTTGCACTGGCCTGGGAAACCACACCATGTGGTCCGCCCTCGGCAGAGCCTTCCCAAAAGCTTTTCATCACAGATGGCCAGAAGATGCCCCATCCCTGGGAACGCAGGAGGAACCTGCACAAGGCAGAGCCTGTCTCTCTCCCACACATCTCACTCCCTCCCTGGGTGGGAAAAGTCCAAAAAGATGGGTGCCTTGGCCTCGTTCCCCCTATACCTGCCCTTCCCCAGCCCCACTTTCCCAGACAGCACAGCAAAAGCTGTGCCTATGTGCAAATGTTCAATCATCTGCCCAGGTTATGTCTTTATAATATCAGATTTTAATGGAGTAATACAGTGAAGTCATCACAGCCGGCTGCACTTTTCTTTCGGCACGGTCGCTATAGCAGCGAAGGTCAAAACAAAACATATAGTTCACCAAAGCAAAGTTTCCTGGCTGATGGTGTTCATTTTTCTTTATGAGCTGACTTTGGAAGACAGCGGAGCAGCAGCTAATGGAAACTCGAACGTCTTTCTCTCTCCCCTGTCTGCTCCTCCGTCTCCGCGGCAATCGAGATAAAGGTTAGACATCTGGTTCGGATCTGCTCTGTTTAACTGAAGAAAAGACCCGCTCCTGCTGTCTCATAAATCATCCCGCAGCTGGAGCACAGTCTCAGCTATTTGCTGGGGTTGTTTACCCCACCACATCCAATTTAGCCATGGGTTTTGCTTTTGGAAAGCCTGCGCTTCCAGCGAGCTGCCTGTTGCCATTTTGTGAGCAGTCCCTGCCTGCTGGGCCGGGGCTCTGGGTGGGTGGAAAGGGCTGAGAAGTCACCATGGGTTTAAAATTATCTCGGGATTTAAAGCCATCCGGGGTGCTGGTCTCGGTGGCGGGCACGCTAGCAGTGGTCAGCTCAGCTTGCGGGTACGGCGCTCACTTGCAGTGAGCTCTCTGCAAGATGCTGCTCCTCAGGAGAGAGCACCCTGCCCCAAAGTGCTTATGGGCGCGCAGGGACCGTAACACATGGACAGAAAGCAAATTATCACCTACAAAACCTAACGTCTTCCAGATCCCCTTATCTCAGCTTATCCTTGTTACTTGGAGGTTCAATGACTTTAGGGTTGGGAGATGTAGTATTTCCATCTCACAAGCAAGAGGCTGAAGCAAGAAGGGATGAAGGGTAGGGTGCTGGCCACACAGAAAAGCTGTGGCCGAGGAAATGCCCACATGTAATCAAGACACTTATGTCTTGATTATCTGACTATCCTTTCTCCAGGCTCAGCTGTTTCAAGTTTATCTGCATCTATGCTGAAGCACTTGGCTACAGTCCTAATTTCCAGGAACGCCCGGCATGGAAGACATCCTTTTCCTTAAACTCTTGACCTTGCAATGTCAACACTCAGGGTGTGGGGTGTTGCTTTGGTGTGGCACTGCTGGAAAAGCCGCCTTAACTGAAAGGAGCTAGGCAGGTACATGGGTGTATATGTGTATATACATCTATATACTTTTAGACTGGCGTCTTTTACTGATGTAATAAATTTAATCGTGGATAATAAAATGTGTCAGGGACACTTTCCCTCTCCTTGTAAAGGTTTCCCAAGAAGGCTATGATTAAATGCAAAGCTACAGCATTAAGAGAACCTAACAATGCACACAAACACCGGTGCCTTCCTAAATTTAAGGGTCTGGCTGCAAAGCTTAACTCAGCTACATGTCCTACTCTTAATTTTTTATGATACCGTCAGTATCATAAAAGGTTATGTCTCTGCTCTGGGGTTGAACTCTGTGGTTTTCACCAGCAGACTCGTAGCTTACTTGTATCCAAGGGCAGCACTTTCATCCAAAAGCCTCCAGGTTTCAATTACAGTGTGTGATATATGAGATTGGCTATTGCAAAATCCGTGTACTAGTTTGTCCCAGGGACTGTCCACTCTCACCCTTTAGGGCAGTTATAGGATTGCCCTAAATCTCTAGAGTTTTCTGGGAACAGGCTAGACAAACCTTTGCAAGGCTGATACAGGTCAGGTTGACCCTGCCTTGGAGACCTGCATAAAGTTCAAGCAAGTCTTGGATTTAATGCTTTGTCTGCAAGTCCTAATGCTAATTCTGTCCCAGACAGCAGAGCTACCAGCCTTTATTTTACCAGTGACCCTCCTCACAAAGTGTTTCACACTCAGGTTGCCCAGAGGAAACCACAATGTCCTACATCCCCTCCTGTATCCAAATCTCCTTTTCTTAGTGGGTCCTGGTTGTCTGAATGTAGGCCCCTGCTGCAAGTAAAGATACTCAGTGTTGGTTGACAATACCTGCATGGGGTTGGAGGACACAGTGAAGGTTATGGGGACCCCATGTGCACCATGCAACTGGTGTCCAAGGGTTTCTGAAATGACACATCATGCCTAGATGCAGGCAAACCTATCCCACACATATTGTCTGTATGTATGGTCAGACCTGCCTAGCGTCGCTTCATGGTGCCTCAGGGCATGAGTCCCACAGGCAAGTTATGGTAAAACATGTAGCCAGGCCTATCCAAAAGAAGAAGCAAGCAGGTCGGAGTAGGAGGAGGATGCCAGGTTACCCTTTCCACTGACTCTGAACTTTTTTATCAGACGTCTTGACAATTAGCAGAAGTGGTGTAGCTGTTGTGGTCTGGCAATGAGAGATGCAGTTTATAGAGAGCAATAGTATCTTTTATTAGGCTGATGTGCTGCAAGAAAGCAGGCTTTCAGGCCCGTCACTACAAGAAAGTTGCTGGAGCGTGTCCAGAGAAGGGCAACAAGGCTGGTGAGGGATCTGGAGAACAAGTCTTATGAGGAGCGACTGAAGGAACTGGGGCTGTTTAGTCTGGAGAAGAGGATGCTGAGGGGGGACCTTATTGCTGTCTACAACTACCTGAAGGGACGTTGTAGTGAGGCAGGTGTTGGTCTCTTCTCCCAGGTAACTAGTGATAGGACGAGAGGCAATGGCCTCAAGTTGCGTCAGGGGAGGTTTAAATTAGACATTAGGAAAAATTTCTTTACTGGAAGCATGGTCAGGCAGTGGAATAGGCTGCCCAGGGAGGTGGTTGAGTCCGCATTCATGGAGGTATTTAAAAAATTTGTAGATGTGGCACTTCAGGACATGGTTTAGTAGGAATGGTGGTGTTGGGTGGATGGTTGGACTCGATGATCTTAGAGTTCTGTTCCAACCTATGATTCTATGCAAGTCCCATTCAGGCCACAGCCCAAGAGTTTGAGAGCATCAGCCCAGCCATGGGGCACATCCTCCAGTGGCTCACTCAGAGCTCATGCCAAAATATGGAGAGACTTTCTGAACAGCACTAGACCACAGAACAAGTCTTCACCAGGAGACTTTGCTTCCAGTGAAGATCTTTTATTTCATAACATGCCCTCAGCTTATGGGGAAATGCTGGGCTTTAGTCCAGCTTTTATAACTTTGCTGTCTCACTTTCAGGCAGGGGAGGAAAACTGATGCTGTACCTTTCAAAGCAACGTCATGGGCATTTTTGATGCAGGAGATTTAGATGGGATGCCTGCATAAGAAGTTCAGCTTAAAGGACTATGTCCTCTGGATTACAGCACATACATCCAACACATCTGTCGAGTTCATCAACACAGTATCTATATTTCTTTTAGGATGCTGCAAAGAAATGTTTCACAACAGGATGGAAACTGTTTAGCCAGCGCTAATGTGTCTGCAGAAAAAACACATTAGGGGAGCAGCCAGCTAGATCCGCAGCACAGGGGTGCTAATAAATGGTGGTGGGAGATGGCGAAGGCCACCCCAAGAGCAGCAGGGTGCAGCTGTCAGGGATAAACATCGGCAGCCAGGAGCGGAGCGTGCTGCTTGGGGCTCTGCCGGGCTGGGCTGAGCTATTTTTACTCCTGGTCTGGTCCTGCAGCCACGCTGGCAGATGTGCTCCCAGCTGCAGATGACTTCCATGTGTAATCCTGCGCGTCCGCTGGCCAGGGGCCCGGGGTGTAACGTGCTTCCTTATAAGGCTTGGGAGAGGCGACTGCAATGCCCCACAGCTCCAGGGATGAGCGGGGATGGGATGGGGGGCCCCTTTCCAAGGTGCCTGCTCCCTCCGGCATGCTGTGAAAACCCAGGCTGCGGCTTTGCGTCCTGTTAGTGCTGTAACAAAAGCAGCTTTCCTGGGAAATGGAGGTGGCACCGGCATTGGGAAATCCTCTCCTGTGCTGCAGAGGGGTGGGAAGCCAGAAGGAAGGATGGTTTGTGGGTAGCTTTAACCTAGCTGCAACTTTAATACCCTGTGAGAGCAAAAAAAGAGGGTGTTCAACATGGCCCTGTGCATGGTAAAATGCAGGGCAAGCTGCTCTGTCCTCTGGAACAGCCACAGCTGGGTGCAGCCATTACAAGAGCCAATTATCATAATAAATAAAAAAAGTTACCCGTTCCCCTCCTTTTTCATAAAGCCCTTGTGATGTTCTTGGAGAAGGGGCCAAACAAACAGCTCGGCTTCCCAAGCACGGCTGCCAGGGCTCAGCTTGTCCCCACTCAAGCAGTGTCCCTGCCATTCCCAAGCGCTCTGCAACTGGCTTGGTACTGATGTGGAATTTTGGGAGCTGGGCTGCTCTATGTGCCAGGAATTGCATAAAAGCTAGGACACCTAAAAATGTAAATTCCTGCAGGGACAAAGTCTGGAGCAGCCCTATGCCCTCCCCTTGCCACAATGGATCTGCAGCCCTACTCACCTGCACAAGTCAAGGTGAGCCTCTTGGACCCTCATGGATTGTGTGCAGCACTGAATGGGGAACCTGAGGTGTCTGGCCAGCTTAATTTAGTCTTGTAAATGGTATTATGGAAGGCAGATGCTGTTGGGAGGGCTGCTTTCATAGGCATCGTGTACAACATGTGTGGAGTGTCTCGTTGGGATCCTTGAGTGCCCACCTGGAATGCTTCAGAATGTGGCAGCCCAAAGTATCAGGCAGGTGACCACCAGGTCACCTGCTCCTCGTGACAATCCCACTCCAACCCATGGAGGAAGACACTGGATAAGCACTAAATTGTAAGCTTGGTCTCCTTTCCAGGATTTAACCAATTCAACCCTGTTCTTCCGAAGTGAGTGAATGCCCTCTCTCCTGTGGACCTGCTCTGGTTTTGACATTCAGCTGCTCATCCAAGGTGTGTGGCTGCAAGGCTCACGTCTTCCTTCTGAGCATGGCCACCGGGCCATGGGCGCTGTTATCAACCCCTCGTCTGCATACCACAACTGAGGCTCCAGGAAATTCCGGACCTCAGTTGCACAGCCCAGAGCTGCCCCATGCCCTGGAGGGGTCAAGTACATCTGCTTCATGCTTTTACGGGGGATTTTCTGTAAATTTCAGCTTCCTTGGGTGAGTTCAGATAAGAATAGGAATATTCCGGGGTGAAAATCATCATTGGTATGGACAGCAAAGCAGACACCCGAAAATGCCCACGGGGTCATTGAGCCACGCAGGTTGGAAAGGACCTCCAGATGCCTCTGGTCCAGCACCCTGCTCAAAGCAGGGCCAGCTGGGGCTGGGTTGCTCAGGGCCATGCCCAGCTGAGTTTAAGTTCATCTAGGGCAGAGATTTCACCACCATCTCCCGAGTCATCCCAGTTTCCACCTTCTTCCAAGCTGAAAAACTCCAGGTTGTCAGCAGCATCTCAGTGATGTCCCCCTGAACAGCCATACTGCATCCATCCTCCCTTTAAGGGCCACTGGGATTTCCCCCCAAATAAATGGTTTCCAGACCCTGGACTCCACTGATGCCCACCACAGCTTTTACAAAGACAAAAACATGAGTTTCTCAAAACCTCCTTTAGACTTTATTTAAAAGTTCTTTGTATAGACTTCCTGACACAATAAAAATAAAATCCCCCTCCCACCCACTGTCCCCCCCCTCAATTGCTTTGCTTTGTATTTTATAAAACATACAACATCAGAAGAATGCCAGAGGCATCCTACACCACATTTAAAAATTTGTTAACTGAGGCCTTGGTCCCAGCAGTGCATTTGCATTCGGAAACCTTGCTTCCTTTTCCTTGCTAGTTCAGTTGGCCACGTATGTTACAAATGCATACAAGAGAACTAGTTTGAAATCTAATCCAGCAAAAGGAGAAAAAATAAAATAAAAAAGGAAGAATGAAAAATCAAACCGCTTGTTTATCAGAATTAGCTACTCTCTTACACGAAGTCTTCCCCTGTAAAGTTATGCTCAGTTATGAAAAAGATAAAAGCAAGCATGTAACAGTTGTAGTGAAATTATTATGATTTTTTTTTTGTCTTATTTTTACAGTGCCTTAGACAGGCAGACTGCCAGAATCGGAAAGAGAGGGTAATTTAGAGACATGTTCAGAGACAATAACAATCTGCAATTAGGTAAATATTTGGTAATGTTGAAGATATACAATATAACCCAGACACATGTAGCACTCAGTCCACAAACAGTTTAGCACCATATTGATATGCAGCAAAACACTTTTTTCAAGGTTTGCTTGGAAGTTAAAAGCATGAAATAGTGCAGTGCAAGGTAGTCTATACCCTTAGCTTCTATAGGGGTAAGGTGGCAACGGCTGATGCTCCTGACTGTCTCAGAGGTATGTGTTGGCAGGTTGCTGGCTCTATGTTTCTATTGTCGTCACCATGCCAGGGTTGATATTATCTGAAAAGATTTGGTGGAAACAGAGAAAATAAATGAGGTTATTTCGAACATGGGAAGCCGTGCATGATATTGAGGGAGGGGAAAGAAGTTAATTGCCAGCACCACAACCACTCTGATGTCACTACAGCCATGCACCAGACTGGAAACACCAGGGACTTGGCTGGCCCCCTCTCCAGCCACCCGTACGCTGCTTACCAGGCATGCAAACTTTTTCACAATCGGTCTTTGTGTCAAATCTGTTCTCATTGCCTCCGCAGCCGCTGTGCCAGAACCGGGCACAGCTTTTGGTCTTGGGATCATAGTGCCATTTCAGCACAAAGTCCTCGCATGGCCCCTTGTCTTTCTGTAGCAAGCAGATCTCCTTGACTGTGGATAAAAGCAGGCGCAAGAAGAGTCAGCAACAGCACCCCTGGGTGAAACACAGCCTCGCTGAATGTATTTGCATGGCAGAGAAACGCCCGCAAGCAGGGCTGGCATGCAAGCTCAGAAAGTGAAACCTCAGCACAGACTTTGCACATCTCCTGTGACTAAATCCCATCTCACAGTTTGCAAAGAGAGTGTCTGTCTTTAGATGCCTTTGCCAAAGAGGACACCAGACCTCATCCACAAGCCCTCGGCCGTGTTGCTGTCATGCAGCCATGGAGCGATGCTGAGATGAAGAAAGAGTGCTGCAAGGCAGCGCTTGCCTGCAAATCCACTGGATTTGCAGGAAATTAGTTGGCAGGTCTCAGAAGTAAGAGAGGACTGGATGGGCTGCAAGGGAAAATATATTTGCACCATCATTTTCCTATTAAAAATACTGGCTTCCCCTGAAAAGGGAAATCTTTTATGTGAAGGTGCTCCCGGACATAAGACACGCTGCCCTGTGGCATCCTGCATCCCTTGCTGGGTGAGCAGGAAACTAAATAACAAAGTACTTGGATGTGTTAAAATGAAATTGCCAAATAAAAAAGTAAAAAAAATTAAAAATCTGAGATTAGCCACTGATGTACCCCCAAGTCACAAACAAAGCATCCCCTGCAGACAGGGATGCAAAAGCAGCTCATGCCATCTCTGCTCAGCACAGTGTAACCATCAGCCATCATAGTTAGTCCTGGAAAAGCCTTGTTACCATAGCCCTGAGTCAGGCAGATCCCCAAAATTTCTGGTATCACGCTTATTGCTGCCACTTATGAGCGGTACGGCTTCAAGCTGCTGGTGTCCAGCCTTGGGAATGAGTAAAATCATTAAGACATCAGTCAAACAAGTATCAGTAAAACAGCCAGCACTGAAAAATGAATGGAGACGAGGAAGTGTCAGATGGGCAAAGTGTGGAGTTCCTCTTTCTAGAGGGGTATTTGCAACCAGGACTCTTTTTTTAATTAAGAAAAAAAAAAAAAAA
>Ga0065711_1046358_pt1 | contig 12935 bp, 16 predicted proteins | sample Hoacrofraction12_FD_59098 | JGI IMG/M metagenome (GOLD analysis project Ga0065711, IMG submission 59098) | Hoatzin crop microbial communities from Cojedes, Venezuela - Epithelial fraction 12 v2 (version 2) | ecosystem: Host-associated > Birds > Digestive system > Esophagus > Crop | place... | reverse complement strand
CATAGTTACTGGCTGGGCTGAGCTGCAGAAGTCACACCTCCTTGTGGTCCCGCTGGATGCCCTTTGGGTAACCAAGTTGACCTCTGCCCCAGTGCGATGGAATTATAGTTACTTCCTCCCTATCGAACGGCCTCACCAACCAATCGATAGTATCTAAATAAGGTGACACAAAGTCCTGGCATTGGCCGAGTATCGTTGCCTAGAGCCTTTGCCCACGGGTTTTTTAGTTGGGCCCTACCAAATTCTGCTGGAGGGTATTTGGTATTGACTATATCCTCAAACTACTGTGACGAAATGGGCCGACCGATGCCAGTCACCTATATATCAGTGGCCACACAAACAAGTCCTTTGGACTTGAGGGACGCTGTGGCCACTAGTGCCACTGTTTGCCACAGAGGTGTGGTGGAAGAGGGAATGAATCTTGAGTGGGTTGGAGTTTACGAACTCAAGACTGTATGGCTTTGAGGGTTTTGACTCTTCCACCTGGCAGGACAGACTGGCCAGGTTACCAGAGGTATATGAGTCGCTCACCTCTTTGAATGTTGGGGGGATCTCCATCAGTCCACCGAGGATGGAGGAGGAGAGTGAGGAGGAAGGAGAACCTTCACCTCCAGGGTCCTTGGCGCAGTCTACTCTGCTACCATCGCCACCTATCCTTGGTACCTGCTTCGACCTGCCCACTGAGGGCACACAGGTGGTAAAGGTCCCTGACAAAAATCCACCTTGTCCATGTTGTGGGAACCGGACAGGGAAAATGTCGGGTCTTATTGAACACCTAAAGAGAGTGCATGGAAGGAAAAAAGTGTTGTTTCAGTGTGCCAAGTGTGGAAAGACTAATGTTAAACATCATAGTATTGCCTGCCATTATCCGAAATGTAAGGGCATTGAAACATCTGCCCCTGTGGAGGGCTGGACCTGTGAGGAATGTGGGAGAACATTTGATACGAAAATTGGCCTGGGACAACATAAGCGCTTTGCACACCCAGTCGTCAGGAATATCGAGCGGATTGCTGCCTCCCGCCCTGAAGAATGCTCAGCCAGAGGGGTACATCGGCAGTGCTGGACAGAGGAGGAGGTGGAGTTGTTACAGAGGTTGGATAAGCAGTGTGAGGGAAGTAAGAACATCAATAAACTGATTGCTGAACATATTCCATCTAAAACAGCGAAACAGATAAGTGACAAAAGAAGAGGGCTTCATAAGAGCCCTGTAAAGAGAAGGAAAAAAGACCAGGAAAAGAGGAAATATCTTGAGAATGAGGAGTTACATCTAATGGACATTGAATCGCGGTCTGAGAGAGGATTAAGGTCCCATTATCGAAAGGTTGTCTCGGATTGGATAACATCGGATAAACTGACCGTTCTTCGGGGAATATTTGAGAAAGTGATTGAAGGTGAGAAAGACCTACCAACTCTGATCGATGAGGCAACCAAAGACCGCTGTGCATGCCTGTTTTTCAAGTCCCATGAGTTGAACGCGGCCCAAGGTGGAAGGCCCAAAGCAACCCAGAGGGTTTCCCCTTCCGAACCACCAAAAATGTGGATGAAGAAGAGGGCCAAAAGGCGAGGGCAGTTCCTACGGTTCCAACAGCTGTTTTACCTCGATCGAGGGAAGATTGCCGGTATCATCTTGGATGATGTGGAATCCCTGTGATGCGGTATCCCGCTTGATGATGTACACGCTGTGTTCAAGTCGAGATGGGAGGTGCCAGGAACATTCAAGGGCTTGGGGGCCTTCGTAACCGAGGGGCAGGCAGACAATTCCGCATTCGAAGCCATGATCACGGCAAAAGAAGTCTCTAAAAACATCAATGAGATGAATAAGAACGCGGTGCCAGGTCCAGATGGGCTTAGTTTGTGGGATCTTAATAAAACTGATCCCCACTATACCCAGTTAAAGGAACTACTCAATCAATGGCTGGCAACAGGGGTTATACCGGATGTGGTGAAAGAGTGCCGGACGGTGTTAATATCTAAATCGGCCTTACCGGAGCGCCAAAAGGACATCAATAATTGGCACCCAATTACCATCGGATCGATTATCTTGAGATTATTCTCAAGGATCCTGACTGTAAGGCTATCTAAGGCGTGCCCTATTAATACACGACAAAGGGGCTTTATTAAATCATCAGGATGCCCGGAGAATCTAAAACTATTACAACTTTTGATTCAGAGCGTGAAACGGGAACATCGCCCCTTGGGGGTGGTCTTTGTTGATTTGGCCAAAGCCTTTGACACGGTGAGCCACGATCACATCATAACGGCTTTAAAACAAAAGGGAGTGGACGATCATATTATCTCCCTAATTACCAACATGTATCGAAATGTAAATACTCGCATTCACCTGAGGAATGATCAGTCGGACTGCATTAGAATACACACTGGGGTCAAACAAGGCGATCCAATATCCCCTATTCTATTTAACTTATTGATCGACCCTCTACTGTGTAAGCTTGAGTCAGAAGGGAGTGGGTTCCAGCACTACGCGAAAAACATAACCACCATGGCTTTCACGGATGATTTGGTACTCCTGAGTGGGTCATGGGAAGGGATGAAAGATAACATCACGGTATTAGAGGCCTTTTGTGAGCTTACTGGCCTCAAAACACAGGGGGAAAAGTGCCATGGCTTTTTCATCCAGCCAACCAAAGACTCATATAAGATCAATGACTGTCCACACTGGACAATCAATGGCACCCCCATTAATATGATTGAGCCGGCTAGCTCTGAGAAATATCTAGGGGTAAGAGTCAACCCATGGATTGGAATATCAAAACCAGAGCTACTGGAGAAACTGCAGGGATGGTTACAGTAGTTCTCCGCTTAAACTAATGCAGAAAATTGACATCTTAAAAGGTTACACGCTCCCATGATTGATCTACTTGGCGGACCAATCCGATGCGAAAGCCACATACCTCAAAACTCTTGACTTAGCAATACGAACAGCTGTCAAGGAATGGCTACCTTTACCACCTAGCACGTGTGACGCCAACCTGTATTCCAGTACCCGGGATGGTGGATTGGGTATCACCAGGCTTATGGGATTGATCCCAAGCGTGCAGGTCTGAAGGCTGCATCGTATTGCACAGTCTTTGGATGAAGTAACAAGGGAGGTGGCCCGAAAAGAGGGAATAGAAAAGGAATTTGAAAAATTACGGATTACAGCTGGTGGCGGTAAGAATAAAATACCATCTATTTGGGACCCAAAACCCGTTATGGTTATATCCAAGGAATTGGGCGAGGATGAACCGGCATCCGAATGGGAAATTCCAGCCCCATAAACCATCTTTCCTCGACCCTGCGAATGGAGAAGACAAGAATTTATAAACTGGACCAAACTTTTATCCCAAGGCTGGGGAATATCAAATTTTGAAAAGGATAAAATCAGTAACAGCTGGATTGAGCATTACAGGGGCATTCCTCACAGGAATATCATCACAGCCCTACAATTACGTGCGAATGTCTACCCCACAAGGGAATTATTAGCTAGGGGTAGAAAAGATAAACAATTAACATCATGTCAGCACTGCGGGGCAGATAATGAGAATTGTGCCCACATGATCGGCTACTGCCCCGCCGTCCAAGATGCCAGGATTAAAAGACATAATTACCTGGGCGAATTATTAGCGAATGAAGCCAAGAAAAAGGAGTGGCTTGTTTTCCGGATCGGGGTCCAGTAGCCAGGCAGCAGGGTGGGTGGCTGCAGGCAGCACCGCCCAGTCGTTGCTCCGGGTGCCGCTGAGTCTGCTGACGGGCGGGCCCTGCTGGGTCTAAAGAACTTTTTGTAACTGTTTCCCTGCTCTTGGTTTTTTTTTTTCCGTGTCAGCACCAATCAAGAGAAAGAAAGCCTTTGGTGAGACAGTCCGTGCAAGCTTAGTGCCTTCCACTAGATACGGCTAAGTCTCAGAAACGGGGGGTGAGGGGGGATCCCATTTCAGGCATGTGCCGCCTCTCCCCCACCCACCTCCCCCGGCAAGCAACGGGAAGGGGCGCCGCTTTGTATCAGCTTGGGTGAAATGTCCGAAGCCACGGCGGCGTGTTTGTGTCAAAAGGAAAAAAAAATAAAAAACCCAACAAAAACCAAAAAATTGCCGTGGCCCCCCGTCCCCAGGCACCGGAGCGGGGCGCCCCTTGTATCGGGTTGTGTTCCACAGCGGGTGGGGGTCGAGTCAAAGATTCGAAAACTGCCGTGCCCCTCCCTGACGATTAAGGGCCAGGTCGGGGCCCCCCCCGCTATCAGATTGCATTCAATAGCGGGGGTGGGGGTGTGTGTGTGGGTGTTGCATTCAAAAGAATGACCCGAAAAAGACCCCACCCGAAAACATGCCGGGCGCCTGGACCTACCCCGGCACCGGGGCAGGGCGGCCACGTCTTCCCCGCTGTGCGGCAGGCTGGCCACGTGTACGCCGTCTCCCGGCAGGGCGGGCAGGGAGGCCACGTCTACCCAAAAAGCGGGCAGGGCAACCAGGTGTACATGCCAGAGCGGGCAGGGAGGCCTCGTCTACCCAAAATCCAGGCAGGGCTGCCAGGTGTACATGCCAGGGCGGGCAGGGAGGCCACGTCTACCCAATCCTGGCAGGGTGGCCAGGTGTACCCACTCCTGGCAGGGAGGCCGTGTCTACCCACTCCCGACAGGACGGCCAGGTGTGCATCACCTGGAAGGGCGGACAGGTCTACCCGGCAGGCGCCGGCCACCGGGTCCCGGGTCCAGTGCGCCCCGAGGTGTCTGCCGGAGTGGCCGGCGGAAAGGGATGCATCGTCTACCTGGCTCTGGCGGCACTTGGGCACTGCCGCGGGCCTGACAGGTAGACGTGCTCCCCGGCGCTTCCTCGGAGCTGCCGAAGGGGTCGCTGCTTTTCGCTGCCTCCAGTTACGTCATGGTAAAAGTCGGCGTCACTCGCTCGCCTCCCCGCCAGGGGCGGGGACCTGGCCGTCTGTATATTAGGGAAAAGGGCTGGTGCATGCGGAGTGGCGCCAGCGAGCCGCTGCAGCCACCCGTGGCTCAGCCGGCAGACTCGGGCGCTGCGCGGCATCTGTGGCCGTGACCGTTCCGCCTTCTGCCTATCGGGCACGACGCCTCCGACAGCCAGAAGTCGTGCAAAGCCACAGCTTTCCCGCAGGCTCCGGTGGCCGTTGCCAACTGGAGCGAGGGCTCGAAGAGGGGCTTCCGCGGGGCAGGGCCAAGACCGGCGGCGGTCGCTGGCACTCGAACGCTGGAAGGGCCAGGGTTTGGGAGTCGAGCCTGCGGTGGCTTCCCCCCTCCTCCCCCCACCCGGTGATGGCAAAGGTCGAGGGCTTGGGCTAGACTTGGGGCAGCGGTGCCTGCCGGTGCCCGACTTGCCGCTGCTGCTGCCGGCTCCCGAGGGCACCGCGTCAGGGTGGCACGGGCGAGGTGGTGGCAACTCGTCTTCCGTGCGTTGAAGGGGGGGGTAGCAAAGACTGGCAGACAGCAAGCATCTGCAGGCACGTTGCAGAAGAGCCTCTACGGCAGGCCGGCTCTGCTGGTGTCCACGCCGCATTGGGCTTCTGCTGCCCGGGCTTGGGGGCCAGTGTGCGCGGCCGTCACTGTCCTAGGACCGTGGCTGCGGGGCCTCCGCTTCCAGCTTCCCACCGATCGATGAGGCGCTCCGGGTGTGTCGGAGAGGCTCCGCAGTGGGCCGGCTCTGCCAGTGTTCAGGCCGTGCTGCACCTTTCCGCCGATGCTGCCCTCTCGCTCGCACCCAGGGCCCCACGCCTGCCGCCCAGCCCTGCCCGGGGTGGGGGGCCGTTGCACGTGGCCATCGCTGTCCCAGGACCGTGGCTGCGGGGCCTCTGCTTCCCCTCCTCCCCCCTTTCCCTTTCCTGATCGATGAGGCTTTTCGGGTTGCGTCAGAGAGGGCCCCGGCGGGCCGGCTCTTCTGTGCTCCCCGTCATAGGGAGCCACGGCGGGGTTCTGGTGTTCAGGCCGGGCGGTCTACTTTCCAAAGTCGCTTCCCGTCTTGTGCGAGGTGTTGTCCCCTTCCCCCCGAGCAGCGGGGATTGTGACGAGCAAAAAGACGGTGGTGCCGGCGGTGGGGCGCGTGCCTCCCCGAGTCGCCCTGTCCCCCCCCTGCTCCCCACTCGGTGGGGTTCCTCGGGCTTCTTTACTGAACCAGGCTGTGTGACGGCCGTGCAGCCCTGCAAGCCTTCAGGTGTCCTAAACCACGCCAGGTGCCGGTGCTGGCCTTGGGCTGGGTACCCGTTCGGCTCACCTGTTCGGCTATGCCTGTGCCGAACTGAGGATTGCGGTTGTTCTGCAGACGACTACAAGGGGCAGCACCTCTCCGAGAAAGACACAGGATGTACGAGGATAGCTGGATATGACTAAATATTTTAAAGCACTATCAGCAGCCATTCCTTGTAATCTGCCTACTGGCATCTCCCAGCAGGAACCTGTTCCCCGCGGGCAGCAACATCCCCTGGCAGAGACTGGGCAACTCCCAGGGCCTGCACAGCAGCGTCCCTCTGCCTCACCACACGCTTCAACCTCTGCAAAGTGAGCAGTGACCTCCCGCGCAACAAGGCGACTTTTCACACGTGTCCAAGCAGAGCTCCAACAGAAATGCTCAGCAAGCTGGAGGTAACAACATGGGTGATTCCTACTCCCTTCGAGCACAAAACTTGTTTTACTGCCAGTGACGGACAGTGAGTGGCTACTGGGCTTTTGTCAATCTGACCTGTGATTAAAACTAAGGATTCAATTAATTCAGCAAGCTTGCAGAAGCAAGGGAAGATTTGGATGTTATGGTAAAGTCAGGAGCAGAAGAGACAGAGCAGTCTAGTTGCTATCTACTCTACAAGAAAATAGGATGCTTGAAAGAGTCACAGGAAAGAAGTATTTCAAGGAATGAATGGAGGAAGACAAGTTAAACAATAGCTACTTTGACTGCTGCCTCACAGTGACTTAGAAAGCTTAAATTAAATATTGCATTGGTGTCCACAACCTTCTTCCTGCAAAAACATACAAACAGCTCAGGTTGTGCTTTGAAGTTTATCCTGTGTGAAATGTGTTCATCTGATTCATGTCAATAGGGAACAATGCTAGGGCTGCATGATGAAATGTGACCTTCTGTCTTGCATACCCTTGTATAACCACAAGCCTAAGGAAAACAGAGCGGTTAATGTACATAGTTCCTGTATCTTGCAAAGTTGCCTGACAAACACCCTGCTATACCAGTTTAAACCAGTTTTGTTGCTAACCGCATAGTGTTCTGTAAGAGAAATCTATAGGGCGCATGTGTAAAGTCTAGAACCTTCTCTATGAGTATGTATTAGCAGACGATATATAAACTGGAAACGGGGACTCGTATGGTGTGCGTCTTGGTCGAGCAGAGACTCCCGGCGCACCCAGCACTGTTTACTTGCCTCTATTCGTTTAATAAATTGTAAACTTTAATTGTAATCCTATTTGGGACTCAGTCATTTATCTCATCCTGCTTCCCATTTAATGCACAATTTCAAAATCCCCTTTTCCAATTCAACTGTAATTCTGAAAATCTGCTAGTTTTAATAATTTGTGTCATATGTATGGTATAAACAAGTTACTGAAAAAAGTTCCTGCTTTATTTTGTGGCCTGCTGTAATCCACCATGTTGAGTCTGACAGCATTGCAAAGGCATCTCTCCGAGCACTGTCTAGAGAAGTGTTTTCACCCCGATAAAGGACAGAAGCTCATCAGAACAGAAGTCGTCCGAAGGCAAGCCTACATGTGGAACAACAAAGAAAAGCCTCTGTTTGGCTTCGATGCCTTTCCAGCCAGCTATTACATGGCTGGGGAGAGGATCTGCAGGGTAAGAGATGAAAACAACAACTAACGTGCCAGACTGTCTCTACCAGAAAACAGGGTAACTCCCAAGAACAGATTTTCTCCCCAGTGCTTAAAAATATTATTTCTCCTCGTGTCATTTTTAACTCTGTTCTAATCAACACCACTTGCACTCTTTGCGACACACAAATCACCTCTGCAGCTGGCACTGAAAGCACTGCCTCGAAACTTCCTGATTAATAGACTGGGCTACCATTTCTGCATCTTCAGCTTCCACCAAAAGAGGCATCGATGATCCCATCTACAGCTGGTCTATCATCATTTCTTGACTTAGCTAGTTCAGTAGGCCAAAAACTTCATGCAACTTTTGTTTGCATTATTCTTACACAGCACTGTGCTCCAAAAGAGCACCCGCATTGCTTTGAAAGGATGAGTCAATAGCATCTAACGTACTTCCAATCATTAATCTGATTATACAGACTATCTGATGCCTTAATGCCTTATTGGCACTGCTTGCCCTTTCAGCGTGTGAGTGGCAAAGCGAAAGCCATGCTGGAGACAACGTCATAATGAACCAAACAGTTTAAAAAAAAAAAAAAGTGTAAATGCATCATTCCTGAGAACAGGCTTTTGGAAGGGAATTGTGCCTTTACAAATCATGCGTCTATAGTCTAAGCACGGAAGAGGACATGCCACACCCCCACACCCCCTCTTTTTTTAAAATAGGTCCTAACGATCCCTTTTGCCTTCCCAGCATCTTAAAAAGACTCCCTTCTATCCATTTTTTCCACTGATATTTAAAATCCTGTGCTTTTAAAGGGGAACTTTAAAACTACTCTGAAACCAATGAGCCATGTCTGCATTTTCACATGAAAAACACCCTCTCGAAAGCTTCAATAAGCCTCTGTGTCATTAATACACCAAGTATCAAATTTTATGCTCATTTTACAAAGGTCCAAGTGCAACACAGTCTACCTAGAGGAGGATCTTGTCAATATTAAACCTTTAAGTACGAAAAATCTTCCTCCTTTAACTTCATCTTTAGGCAATGCCACATCTGATATAACCTAGCAAAGCAGGTGCTCTTAAACACTGGATGTAGGAAAAGAAAAGCTACACACTCTGTAGAACTGGTATGATGTGGATCAGAGTAACACTTTATGGGGTAGCATATTTAGGAGGATAAAAGTTTCTTCTAAAACTTTACTTTCTGTTCCTCACTGGCTATTGCAGAATCCATGTCTTTGCCCTATTCCAATATATCTTTTCTTCTGGTGATAATAATTGGCCTCCATCACAGTTTATTACCATCCAACATTCTGGTTTTCAGGCTGTTTCACACAGACCAAACTACTGCAGGAGTGATGGCAGCCAGATGTCCAGTCAGCCTGCGAGCACCTGTGACACTGAAAGTCCATTAGTGATTGAAGAGAAAATTCAGAGACCCTGCTGCCCCAAAGCACTTGAAGCCAATGAAGCATTTTTCAAAAGCTCTTGACAATTTCATTCAATACTGCTAGAAAAATTCAAGACTTCAGAAACATATCACTTCCTGCATGTGTCATGCCATCCAGTGGCATCCCTAAGACCCCGGAACACTGTGCTGTGAAGTCCCTTCACAGACGTTCTCCTGAAAATAGTGTAAATATCTGTAGATAAACAGCGAGGTTTAGGTCCAACCCCTTTAAAGTCTAGGGCTGAAGTTACAGTTACTGCAGCATACACATTATTCTTCTTAAGTTTTAATACATGAAACAGGAAGACGAAAAAACCCCACTAGTACACATTTTAAAAAAAAGTCAAAAAACCCACATCTTCTCTCCAAATTAGCCATCTGTTCTATGTCTATCACTTATAGCTTTCTCCGTCAGATTTCAAAAAACCTGGCAAGTTTGTCGTTACAGGATATCCTCCCAAATCTCCTTATCATTTGACCTGGAAGAATTCCAGGACACCAAATCTTCTGTAAGCACTACATGTCGCCCATCAACCATGCAATCTTCTACACCCAGCTCCACCTCTAAAGCACAGATCCGAAGGCCGTTGTCGGAACAGCAACCCCAAAAGAACAGCTCTGTGAGGCCCCCAACACAAGTCCCAGCTACCGCTCGTGGCCGAACGACATTACCACTGCCCACTCCACTTGATCCCAGCGCCGCTTGCCCTCCTGGTTCCCTGCACGCCAGCAGGATGGGCCCGAGGCTGACTCACGCTACATGGGGACGAGCTGCAAAGAGCGAAGCGCGGCTCCAGCAGGCGGCAGCCCCACGGGGCAGTCTGCAACGCCGGCAGCCGGGCGGTCCCCGAGGCCCCGCGCCTGCCGCCCCACACACCTTCTTTGGTCTGGGCGTCGGTGATCTGCAGATCGCAGCTGGACGCCTTCAGCTCCTCGCGGCCCATGATCTGGGGCTTGAGGTTGCACAGGGAGATGTGGAGGCTGTTGAAGGTGACCATGTCATAGGTCAGTTTGGAAAAGAACTTGTAGTGGACAGCAGACATGGCTGGGGTCAGGCGGTGCCTGTTCTGTGATGGCGTCTGCCACGTCAGAGGGTGGACGGGAGGATAATGGGGAGAGGCCCCACGGCCCTGGCTTGGCCTTTGCCCTCTCTCTCACACTCAGCACTGCCAGGCACGACTGCTCGCGATGGTGACAGCACCAGTGAGCCCCTGCCTCAGTGTTCGGCACACGGAAACCAACCCCTGCGCCTCAGGTGACCCAGCGCATTGTGACATCAGGCCCGTATCCCTGGGCGGAGGTCACAGAGTCACAGAATCACAGAATGCTTTGGGTTGGCAGGGACCTTCAGAGGCCATCTAGCCCAACCCCCCTGCGGTGAGGAGCGACATCTTCAACCAGACCAAGTTGCTCAGAGCCCCGTCCAACCTGGCCTTGAATGTTTCCAGGGATGGGGCCTCCATGACCTCTCTGGGAAATCTGTCCCAGTGTTTCACCCTCCCTTCGAATAAAGCTATTGCTCCTTGTCCTATTGCTACAAGCCCTCCTGAAAATATTTTCCCCATCTTTCCTATAGACCCCTTCAAGTACTGAAAGGCTGTCACAACGTCTCCTGCAGCCTTCTCTTCCCCACGCTGAACAGCCCCAACTGTCTCAGCCTTTCCTCATAGCAGAGGTGCTCCAGCCCTCAGATCATCTTTGTGTCCTCCTCTGGACCCGCTCCAACAGCTCCGTGTCCTTCTGGTGCTGGGGGCTCCAGAGCTGGACACATGACTCCAGGTGGGGTCTCACCAGAGCGGAGCAGAGGGGCAGAATCACTTTACTCTGCTCTGCTGAGACCCCACCCTGGAGTACTGGGGCAGTAGTTTGGCATTAGAGTTGCTTTGAAAACCAGCAGCACGTGTATGTGTGTGTGTGAAGTAGCGACTGGTCAAATAATTTTGCGAACCACGGGTGAAACTGCCTTCAGGCTGCCCCAGTTTCAACAGCAGAGCTCATACGCAGGAATGCAAGAATTCCTCTTGGAATGCTGTACTTTGTGTCCCAGCCTCTCTCCTCGGCCGCCACAGGCCAGTTGCCAAGTTTTGATGATATCTCCCCATCATAGCCGCACGGTACCGGTACCACCCCTGGCAGCTGCCCTTGCTGCCTGAAAATCCTCGCTGTGCTGCTCAAGGCTGTGAAAACTGTCACGCTACGGCTGTACCCACATCAGCGCACTTCTTTCTGAGGGACACTGCCCGTTTCTGTGTATTCCCACCTGCCCAAAACCATCTGTGTTTTCAGTTTGGGAAGCATTTTGGAAAAGCACGCTGCTTTTATCTGAATACCTGCTTTTACCTCACTACAGTGCAGGACCAGAGTCCCTGGATATGGCTGGTAAAGTCTGTGGCGATACAGAACTGTGTGGGGTGGAAAACCACAAAACCCAGCAGTTCAACTCATATCCATTGTTTAAGAGAAGGCTTTTGGCTAGAAAACAGTCAAGAAAATCTAAAACCAGACCTAAGTTACACTCCCCCCTTGACTGGCACCTCTTTCTTCACCAGTTCTTTGCATTTCTTTAGTTGCTGGGGAGTACATACCTACATTTTCCTGTTTAAATGAGGCAAGAAGAATCAGCCACAAATATGCAGAAAACCTGCCGTTCACATACATGCTGCCCACACAGTAGCATTACCAAGGCCCCGCACCAACACAAAGGATTAAATTAACGCACCAGGGAGGGGAGAGCAGCAACAGCCCTCTGGCACCCACGGTTAGTAACAAGAGTTGCTGCCCTGACCTGGGCCTCAGTCAATGTGCAAGCACAGCACTAATCCAGACACGAACCTGAGCGCATCACTTCATCCCAGGTGCCACAAGAGCTGCACCTTCTTCCATCACCTCCTGATGATGAACTGTTTTCCAGGCTCTTCCATCTTGTCGCAGCTCAGGTGACTGCACTCTGGCTCAGGGCTGACTGGCGAATATCTCAGTGCTTGAACTTTGCCTTGGGCTTGGTACGAGCACTAGGCTCCATCCCTTCAGCTTGGCCCCCGGCAGAGGTGGGCAGGCGGCAGGTCTGCAAGTGGTTGGATGGGACTGAGCTTGCACACCTACCAGAGATTAAAAACCAATCAAAGAAAAAGCCCAGAGACACTGTGTTACAGAGTAGCAGAAAGAAACATCAGGGCCCATCACTATTTAAGAAATGGGATTTGGAATTTTGGAGACTGGAGCTGCTAACAGACTCCACTCTTTCAACGGAAACATCCCTGAGCTTTTGATCCTGACAGAAATATTACAGACTGCCCCCACCTCTACTTTGCAATTGCTGGAAGTGTTTGGTTGTCCATGCCCAGTTCTCTTCCACACTCACAAAGCATGTTTAACCTGCAAAACAGCACTACAAACTGGCAGCCAAACACCTCTTCTCTCCAAGATGTGAAAAGTGCAGTTAAAGACGGCACAGGTACCATGACCAGCCTTCTGGTCTGGGTCAGGGTTTAGAAAGCAAGGTCTTCTGCACCTCTGTTTTCCAGCTGCTGCCAACCGCTGCAGAAAGGGTCTGGTTTTGATCAGCTGGATGATCAATGCTCACTACCAAACTAGAGAAGAGGACATTTACACCTCAGGCTTCAGACTCTGAGCCCAGCCTGCAGGACTGAATGACCTGTCTCTGGCCATCGGGCTGACTGCAGCATTGCACATGCCCTG
>Ga0065711_1046357_pt1 | contig 12935 bp, 12 predicted proteins | sample Hoacrofraction12_FD_59098 | JGI IMG/M metagenome (GOLD analysis project Ga0065711, IMG submission 59098) | Hoatzin crop microbial communities from Cojedes, Venezuela - Epithelial fraction 12 v2 (version 2) | ecosystem: Host-associated > Birds > Digestive system > Esophagus > Crop | place... | reverse complement strand
GGCCCGGCCTCCGCCGCGTACGGAGCTCCGGGCCGCGCCTCGGCGAGGGCTGGCGGTGGGAGCCCCCGGCGGCGGGCCGCTCCCTCCTGCGAGTCGCCGTCTGTGGCGGAGGTGAAGCCGGTGCCAGTCCTGTTCGCCTGCAGTGTGCGTAGCAACTGGGCTGTAAACCTGTCGGAACGGTGTCTGTGCCAATGGCTGCGGGCGGAGGAGGCTCGTTCTCTTACAGGGGGAAGCAAGAGGGGACAAGGCGTGTGGTCTCCGTCTTGGGTGCTGTTAGAGCAGACTGAGGTTACTTTCTTGTTTCAAAGTCAGTTTGCGACTGTCTACAGAGAAATTCTTCTAGAAAGCTCGACTTTCTCCCTCTTTTTGCTATACTGTTTCAGTAACCTGAATAGTTGGTAAAACTCTTCATGTAGTAGTGCAATTAAAAGAGGGAAATGTTGCAGTCTAGAACGGACAGAGCTGAGCTGAGGTTATAGTACATGGCCTGCAACCTAGAGTAAGTGTTATAATGGTAAAACATATGAGCAATGCTGGAAGGAGAGAGAACTTCCTTCATTTCCATGCTCTTGTGGTTTTGATCTACCATATTATTATGCATATAAACTGTCTGGTAAGATTTTCACAGTGCTCAGTGGTGTTATTGCTACTTGTTAGAATATCCATAACAGGCGGTGAACCGGTGGCGATCAGAATCCGTAGTCAGCTAAAAGCTGATCAAAAATGTCTTCCAGTAGGAAGAATCCTTTCCTGAGATACCTGTATTTGCACATGTGATGTCATTAGCCACCTAAAATGAACATGGAAAACAGTTTTAAAATAATTTTTTAAAAACTGTGCAACAGCTGTCAAGCTTTCTCAATAATCCATGTTTTTATATTACATAAGTAAAGCCTAATATAGTCATACTCAAACTTCATTTAAAAACTTACTTCAAAGTTTTCCCATTTACAGTTTTTAGAGTAACACACTGAGTAGAAAATTAAGATCTTTTTAAAAATCAACAGGCAATAAACCATAACTAGCAGTCTGCTTTTGCAATGTAAGTGAGAATTTTAAGTTCATTTTAAATGCAACCCTTGCTGTACATTTACTACCTGATATTCTTCTGATCTTGTGGCCCTTCGCTACATTTTACTTTTGTAGGCAGTCTCATGAGAACAGTTGTTGTGTTCAGTTTGGCACTTCTGTGTTCTCTCTCTGTCCTTTATGTTTTTGTCTTTGCATTCTTCAATACTTTGTGTATTTGTGGAGTGTAAGATAAAGAGACTGATCAAGCCCTGCTTCTTTTCTTACCAAGATTTTTTTCCCCTCTCTGTCTTTTTTCATTTTCTGTTGTTTTGCAGAATTGTTGGTACCTATGACATGGTACGCCAAACTCAAGCATGAAAGCACAACACAATATTCCATACAGCAGTCACTTCTGTGCTGAAGCATTAAATTACTCTGAAGCTACTACTGCTGGTACTGGATCTGCACATGATCACTCTTCACACAGTGAGTGAATTAGTAATCAAGAAGCATGGTGGGACTACTTATTAACAGCAGAAAAGCAGAAAGCTGTGGCAGAACTTCCATTTGTTGAAAATTGTGGCAAGTTCTCTAGGTAAGTAGTGGTGTAGAACTAGTGATGGCTTAGCCATTCTTGAGTTTTATGTGGCTTTGTACACGTGTAGTTTTAGGAGCTATTAATCAGCTGCATTTCAGTAACTTCTTTTTCTTCTTCATCCTTGTAGCACTTTTATTCAGTGATTAAATTCAAGACATGGGGCCAATGAAATACAAGTCAAGCGTGTCCTCAGTGTCCTGTGGTCTGCAGTATCACCGTTCATTGATAAAGTGGAGTCCAAAAATGAATTTACACATAGTGCGGACTTACTGCTCATCAGCACCGAAGAGGCCTGAAGCCAAGTCTGCGATAGAAGTGGCCACGGGTCTTCTTAATCGGCTGACAGAAGCTGGTACCGTTATGGGAAAAAACTCCCTGCAAAAAATGTCTGCAATGTGCAAGAGTTGGTGGGATAGATATGAAGAGTTTGTTGGAATTAATGAAGTTCGAGAGGCTCAGGGAAAAGTGACAGAGGTAAACATGGAGATAATGTGGAAATTTTAAAATTATGGGTTAAGGTATATGAAGTAGAAGCACTGACTGTGAGGCAAAAAAGATCCTCCAAGGAGAATCATGTCTCTTTTTCTACCTTGACTGTCTGCACAGATGCTGTGAGTGTGTTCTAGTCTATGCATATTGGTAAATGTAGCTTATTCCTTAGTTTGAAATGTAGTGTGGTTTGTTTTGGTTTGGGTTTTTTTCCCCAAATTCATATAATGAGTGATTTAGATCTGTTCACAAGTCTCTAAAATAAATACTCTTTCTTCTCAGGCTGAAAATGTCTTTATGATAGCTCGGGGGATAGTACGAGAGGCTCGTGAAAATGTAGAAGCCCAGCAGATCAAACTGAAGGAAATTCGGGACCGCTTAGACAGGGTCTCTCGGGATGACACCCAGTATTTGGAACTGGCTACTCTGGAACACAGGTTGCTGCAGGTAATTTGTTGGTACTTAAGCACTGGCAGCTGTGATGAAAACTTCTGTGCTTTGCTTCCGTCACTAGTGACTGCTTTTGCAGAGGCAGTTCAGTTCTGAAGTACAGTGATCTGAGTTAATTTCTTATGATACTTGTTTTAGTTAAGTATTACTGATGGTTTGATCTGCTATGCAAATTGTATATGTCAATGCTGAAATAGGGTAGCAAATTCGGAGAAGAAAGCTGAAGATGGTGGGCCTAGAAAATTAATTGTTGTAGCGGTTACCTGTTCTTGAGTCGTCAACAAAAAGCTGGGATTTAGTGAATTAACCTTCCACGTGATGAGAGAAGCTCCTTTCTGATTGTTAATCCATGAACACTCAGCTGCCTTCTACGTGGCTGCAACACCAAGGCAATTCAGTAAAGCTTTTGTCAGAGAGCAGCAAGAGCAAGACTGCTCCGTGAGGGAGGGCAAGCAAGAGGATGAGGTGACCACAGCGCAGGCTGGGGCAGTCTCCTCACCAACAGGACGCAGTCCTACGGCACCTCAGCTGGATGAGCCAAGCAGGGCTGGTGACAGGAGCCTGTTTATAACAGTCCATCAGTAAGAGATGAAGATGAGGTAGCAGCCAAAGTCAGTCCAGGAAATCCAGATGAAACTGCAGGAACAACAAGGAGCGGGCCTGGAAGCAGGTACACCTATGGCAGAGCTCAGGCAAGGAGTGGGTACCAATGCCTGAGCTTAAACTGGGCTCCTGATCAGTGAGTAGAACATCAGGAAAGAACTAGAGAGCTGTGGTTGTTTAAATAAGGAACCAGGTCTGCGTGGATGAGGCTTAAAGAAGAATAGAGCTCTGCATGACTGTGGAGAAAGAGAAAACTCAAGTCACCACTGTCCGTAACGTGATAGTGCCATCTTAGAAAAGAAATACACACTCGCAATAACGAGAATAATTCTGGGAGATGCAGGGAGAAGGGGAAGACATTTACCTCTGAGCAGGGTAAGAAAGAGAATGCGGAGGAGTAAGAAGTGTGTATGTTCATGAGATGAACCTATCCCAGACATCCTTTTCAGTCCTATTTTCAGTTCCCACTTACGAGGTTTAGAACTGAAAGGGAGAAGCGTGGTAAAGGTAGTGTTTAGAGAAGTAAGCAGGGCTGAAAAAGTGTACATTATGGGGAGAGAAAGACCTTGCCCACTCATACCCCTTATCAGTCGTCAGCATGTGACAGACTGTTGTGTAGAGGCTCTTCAGCTGTGATTTCTGATGACCTTTTCCATTTCTCAGTTTTGACTTAAAATGACGTCTCATTGACTTAAGTAGGATTAATAAAGAAAATCCCACATTAAAAGGAAAATTTCTGAAACAGAACTAATGGATGTTCTTAATTTCCGTTCCTCCTTCTTCACTGGGTTTTTGGGGTGGTTTTTTTTTTTTAGTTTAGACTTTATAGTTCCGTATTGTACTTTCTCCTTCAAATCACTATGTTTCTTGCAGGAAGAAAAGAGGTACCGAGCTGCGTATTTAAATGCAGAAGAATCTGAGAGAGAAAAATTCTCTCTTTTCTCTGCAGCTGTAAGGGAAAGTCATGAGAAAGAGCGAACAAGAGCTGAAAAAACGAAGAACTGGTCTATTATTGGTTCTGTACTGGGAGCCATTATAGGGGTTCTTGGTTCCACCTATGTTAATCGAGTAAGGCTGCAAGAATTGAAAGTCTTGGTGCTTGAAGCACAGAAGGGCCCAATAAACTTGCAAGAAGCCATCAAAGAGCAGGCCTCCAGCTATTACTTACAGCAGAAGGATCTCAGTGACGTCATAGCAGACCTGAAAAATGTGCTGCAAACAAGGACATCACAGGAAGCAAAAGAAGGCACTTTGTTAATGAAAGAAAACAGGAATGACTCCATAAAAATAGATTCTCTTTTAATTCCTTTAAATGAACAGCTAAATTACACTAAACAAGTCAGTTCGTGTCTAGGGAGTTTACAACAGCAGTTGAACAGTTTGCAGGAAGGTGTAGCGCAGATGACTTCTGAGATGCAGAGTGTTAAACTGGCAGTTCATTCTAGACCTGTGGAAAGAGTGGTGCCAAGGTCCTCAGTGGAGGGTAAGGGCCAGGCTTCTGCCGTGAGAGACGTGATTTTAGAATTGTGTGATACCGAGCAGAGACTGGAAACACAAATCAAGAGAAGTTCTGTTTACAGCACTGCGGTGACATGCGCTGTGTTTGCTATTACGCTGCCAGTACTTTACGTTATACTTAAAGGGAACTGATCTCTAATTAATTGCCACGATTTACTAGATTAATAAAAATAAACTTGCACTCCAGGTACTTAGAGTACAAGCCCAAATAAAGTTGCATTAGCATTTCTCATTATGCTTTCTCCTGTATATTTGGAAAACTTGAAAAGACTTCGTCCATCTGCTGCTGCAGGCTCCATGTTACCCATCTTTGTCATGCATTGTGTTTTTTAACTCCTCAAGCAAAGGAAATTCCACAGTTTCATCTGTTGATTTCATTCCCTGCTTCACTCTTTTACTGTCTAGTCTTGTATATCATGCCAATCAGTGACTTTCACTCTGGAGCTGTATTTGTGATTTTTCTGTTCAAATGATTCCTTTAATCTATTGTTGATCAAAGCACTTCATGTGTAATCCTTTATAATTTTTCTTCTCATTTCTTCCATACATAAAATATTAGGAGTAATTTTACCAAACAGGTAGGAATATTTGCCTTGAAGTTTTTGTTTTGTTGGTTTTTTGTTTTGTTTTGTGTTTTTTTAATTCTAGATGCAGTTACTTGCAGTGCGACCAATAGCAGGGGCCATGTAACTAAGGAGGATTAAAGTTACCATGATACAATGTGGCTGTACAGCCAGATGATATGTTTAAAATACATTTAAGTTACATGTGGTAATTTTTTCCTAGGACAGTTTGTTATGAAGTATCCAAAGGCATTGCTGGAGATGTAGCTATTTGTTACTGATAGCTCTGTGTCATTAGAGGCTTACAGGCAGGGAAAAAAGATTCAGATACAGAGGTGTATTAGGTATGATGATGTTCATTCTGCAGATGCAAGCCGGTTATCCTTTCTGTGCAGACTCCTTAACCCGTCATTCCTTAGGTATTTTGTGGTTTTAGTAATGATCTATGGAGCAATCACTTTCTTATCCTTACTAGTGTCTCACTGGAACTTTCTCCGATTTTTGTTATTTTTTTCAGTGTTGTTGTGTATGGAAATTGAAATGCTACTCTACAGCAGGTGCTGTTAAGCAGGTGCATTAATGGTAATGGCATTATGCAAACCACTCCAAAATAAAGGAGGAAGGATGAAGAATGGCTGATGGAGGAAAAATGCTTGTCTAAACAGCTAAATGTCAGTATCTGTGTGTGGCCTACCACAAAGTTGCTGGTATTGCTGTGATAAGAAATAGATTTTTCCCTGTGATGGTAGCAGATGAGCAAATCAGATGTGGAACTCCTGTTCTGAGCACTTCTGTGGAACCTTTGCAGACAAAGGGGCGACAAGCTCACTTCGTGGTATAATGCCTTTGTGTCAGCATTTCAGAATGACTAAGTTGTATTTAGTACACAGTCTGCTGTGGGTATATACTTTTTTTCTGTCAGTTCTTTCTAGTTTCTTCTGCCCAGTAACCGTATTAAAAGAGTTTGAGTTCTTGACTGTAAGCTCCTAAGACTTTAGCATCCAGACAAATATTGAATTTTGGGACAGGGACATTTGCTCTATGAAGCGCCAACTCCATTTGGAATCATTAGATGCTATTATAACATGACTGAATAAACAATATTAGGAAAGATCTGTGATGATTCACTACATGAAGTATGCAAAAGGTGGTTTGGGGAAGGACCACTGCTGATTTATATATTGTTTGGAGTGTAAAGTGAATAACAAGCGTATGTCAGGGAAGCTGTTTGATCTGATGGCTTGGGAACCAGGATAAAAATTCCCATACACTTAGCTGCGTCAAGAAGTATACTTACAGATCAATACATTTTTTCAAATCTGTAATATTTAATTTTCTCATTTCACAGATAGTTTTACAGGTTATACTTCTTGCAGGAGCTTGACGAAAATCAGAGACAAGTGTGCAATTAAAGGGGAAGGGGTAGTACAATGGGTCTATTTGTAATTTGCTGGCAGTAGTCACAGAGGATTTTGTTCTGGTTTTGTTTTGTTTTTTCCTTCAGTTTAACTACAGAAAGTTAGGTTCCCTTATTCTGTGAGTGGCTGAATTTTAGATACTCCGCATCACTGGAAAATGTGGGTCATATATATGAGCATGGTTTTAAAATGCTGCATGTTAGGCAGCTAAACTTGTAAGCTGAGGCAGCACTCACTGAATTGTACTTGGTGGCATCAAAAATGAGTAGAGGTCCAAGGCTAAACTTTTATACAATAAATAAGAGAATACAAAAACAAGGATTGTTTATTGTTCTAAACAGATCTGCTTTCCACCCATTTAAAGAAGTATGATAGTAGGTAGCTTTAGCATTGCCTAGAGTCACGGGAAGAAGAAATCAGTCAATAAAAACAGTAGTAAATAAATCTGTGATAAATGAGAATTTGAAATGCGCAGCATGAAATTTGAGGAGAGCTGGATGGTGTGCTGCATACCAAGGTGCAAATAACTGGATGTCATCCTTTGTAGGGACTTTGGAAGATTCAGGAACAGATTCTGTGTGCAGGGTCGTACAGCTGGCAGAACTCACCGTTACGAGTGCTTACTGTGGTCCTCTTATTTCTGCCCTTCCTTGCTAAATCCTCAGATGTGAAGTGACAGCAGAATAATTTCAATTAAGGAAACAACCTTGTAATTAACTATGTCTATATAATAATTAGGAGGGCAGATTTGTATATTCCCTCAATCCTGGATTAATCATCACTCCACTGTGGCACTGATCTAAACGTGTAGTTTCATGCTGCACCATATGTGTACCCCAAAGCCAGAAGGTGTGGCTGCAGGAGTAATAGCTGTACCTTCAGCTAGCTGAAGGCAATATCCAGGAAGACGCTAGAACATGGACTGTACACATCATCTGTTCAGTACTTTACGCTAAATCTTTGTCGTGGTAACGCAGGCAGCAAATACACAAGTTTGAATAAAATGAGCACAGCTGTACAGAGGTGTTTATCTGAGCACTCATGTTAGTTCAGGTACATTTGCAGCGCCAAGAGTGATTTACACAACACACAGTGACATCTCAGTGCATGTTTCCTGATGATTCAGCCATGGCTAAATGAATAGTTCGTTACCTGTGCTCTTCTGGACTATTTTAGTGTTCTGTTGCGTACCTAGGATTATTAAAGAAGTTTGTAATAGATACTTGAGTTTCCCTTTTGGAATGAGGTCTCTCAGCTGAAGCTTTCCTCAACAAGAAAATTCTGCTTTCTAAGGCCTTTTAAGACTTCAGTTCTTGCTCTTTCTGTGAGCAGAGTCCTCCCTGGGCAGAATGGCTCAGCCAGCCCTGTTTCCCAAACGCTGATCAGCCAGGAGGGATGGTGGTTGCAGTAGTTCCTACGGGTCTAGTGAGTCTGAGGACTGACCTATGCGTTGTGTATAGGTCAGGGAAGGCCGGTGCTGATTCAAGTTAATTCCACTGTCAGTCAAGACGCAGAAGAAAAGTTAAAGAGGGATCCTAGTAAGAGCAACAGGAAGCGCTTTGATAGACATTAATTATAGAAAAATGGGTGGCAGCGGCCTGAGCTCGGCCCATGCTAAGTTATTTTGAGTTCTTACTGCTCCATGGGAAACCACTAGTAACTGAAAAGCAAACAGCCTAGTGGCCATGGAAATAACTTTTAATGAGGTCACTGCAGACCTCTAACAGTAGGTGCATTCTGAAGAGAAAAGTTGCCAGTCCTTCCACTCATGAAAGGAATAGCAAATGTTGCTTATGAATACAGGACAAAAGCAATTACATGTGGTGTAACAATGAGGGTATATATATTTATTTATTAACACTTGAGTTTTGAATGTTCTGATATTCTGAGATCCTGGTCGGAAATTGCAGCTGCTCTTGTTGATTTCATTGTAACTGTCTGGAGAAGACAGTTTATTTCACACAATACTTTCTAAAAACAAACAGTTCCCTCTTTATGGAGCTGAGGAGTGGTAGAGCTGTCCTGTTTACTTCAGAAACAGGATTGAGATGTGCAGTAGGAGTGAGGTTCATGAGCTAGGAAAAGAGGAGACAATGCTGGGTTTGTTCATAATATATTTAAAACTATGTTTTAGTGCCAGATTTTTGGTAGCAAGTTATGATCGTGACCTTCCTCATGAAACAAAGAAGTGCGATTTTTGGTGTTTGGCAACTGGTGGACAATTTAAGGTGCGTGCTTAAATACAGAAAAAAAACAGGTGGGCCACAACTTTGATTTTTAAGGTGAATTAAGCCTTCAGGTAATTATGGTTGTGGCAAGGTTTTGGAGTTTTCGTCGTGGGAAGTTTTTAAGAACAGTTTCGATAAACATCACTAGGTTTGATACAGATGTAGACAGATCCTGTCCTGGGACAGGATGGATTCAGTCAAGAGTTTTCAAACTTTTCGATTCTAAGAAGTGGTGCGTTTTTGTTGGTTTTTTTTTTTTAATAAAGTGGGAGAGTCCATGGATGATTTGATGTCCTAGTCATTCTAGTGCAGGTTATCCTATAGCGCAACTTATAGCGGAATGAGGAAGTGTTTGTGCTGAGAAGATAATAGCTCAGTTTGCTATGGGTTGTGTGGTGCTGCGCACCAGGAGAGAGGGAGAATGCATCTATGCACAGCTGCAGTAAATTATCACCCTATAGGTATTGTCTTAGTAATTATTTTTCAGAATCAAATTTGTAAGGTCACTTCTAGACCAATTTTGAAGTACTATGCGAGGAGATTTTTTTTTAAGACTGTTTTTAATAGAGCTCTGCAGACTTCTGTTGTTAGCCTTTTGATGGCTGCAGCCTACACTGCCCTTTCTGTGAGTTTGCCTGAAGCAAGCTGGCCCATTAAAGATTATTCTATTTAAATACTGGCATATCATAAACAGAGGAACTTCCCTGTACTTCAAGACTTGTTTTTAAGAAAAACAAACACATCATCTATGTTGGTTCAGTGAGCTGTTCACTTAACCCTCTGAATAAGTTTGGTGCATGTGATCTACTTCATCAAATGCATCTAATTATTGCTCTTCGTGGAGGTGACCGTCACATTCTGTGTGGCTGGAGCCCTCACCTGTGATGTTGGAAAACTTGTTCACGGTGACGTTGGACAAGTCATGCATAAGTGCTTAGTCCACAGAGCTCTGAGATAAAGGGATTTTCACAAGCATCCCGAGCTCGTTTTGCTGTGATGTGCAGAAAGAAAGGTAAACCCGTGCAAATAGGCATATGCTCAGGGAGTCTCTTGCTCTGCTCCTGCAGGTTCTGGGCTGCTGGGCTCTGTTCAGGCTGCACAGTCTGCGAGGCACATTCAAAAGCAGATCCTTAAACAGCAACAGACTGCTGCTAGCAAAACTGTAAGTGCCCGAGTGAGGGTAATGAAGACCTTAATGTCATTTCTAAATGTTCTGACAAACTGAAAACTTGAAAGGAACAGAGCCAGATTTAAGGGAGGGCAGATGTAGTCAAGCCTCTATTGGTCCCTGAATTACTGCTCTAAATGTAGTTTATTCCCAGAAGCGACAGACAGTATTCAGATATCCCTTGTGACTTTCTTAACTCCTCTCATCCCCTGCTTGGAGGGGAAGAAGAGTAACAAGAAAATCAAAAGGAGCATAAGCAGCTGCTAGCCTTGTGATTATCATAATAGTTATGTAAGAAACTTAGCTAACCTGCTTAGAACAAGACATGAACAAGGGCTTTTATAGAGGAAGATCCTTTAGGGATTTAAATATAGTTTAAAAAGCTTCTGAACAAATGGAAATTAAAAAACTGTTGAAAATTGTTCCTCAATCTATTTGTTCTTTGTGTGATGCTGTTTTCAGCTGTGTAGTGCTTGAGAACTAGCTTTTTCTCTAGTTTATTTTTAAGAACTCTCAGAAGAGTTTTGTGCAGACCAGTGAAAACTCCTCCCTGCAGAGGGAATGTGTAATCCCATGGTGGTTTTATGATAACCTTGTCATTCCAGAGGGCTGTAAGTACAGTAACAAGGGTAGGAGGGGAGTTCTGTAACATCCTTCAGGGGCACAGAAGCTCTTCCTGCCCTGCTCCCAAGGCAGACCCCGCAGCCAGCTCCCTGACCAACCCTGCCATGCAACAGGAGGAGAACCTGCTCTTTTCCAGTGCACTCTCATGGGGCTTTTTGCTGCTTTTTAAGTGAAGCTTGCAGATGTTTTCTTACAGACGGAAGGGGCTGCAGGTTGGGACTGGCTCTGGAGGAAAGGCACAAAGGGGATTAGTGTTTTGAGTCAGGAATGTGTTGGAGCAAAGGAAAATTGTTTTTTTTAAAATGCTCTTAGTCACCAAAACTGGATTTTGGTGAAAGCAATTTGAGTGCAGTTAAAATGTCTCTGATTAGAGATTATAATTTTCTGTTCAGTGAGCTCTAACCTGAACAGCAATTCAGTGGGTAGGGTGTAGTAACAGGATGGCTTTGTCTGCGTGGGGAGAGGAGCAAGTAAGGGATCATCTCCTCATGAGAGTCCTCATGGGCTCTCTGTGCAGTAGGCCCCAAGGACTCCTCAGCATAACGACATGCCGGGGAGCGAAGGTGCACAGAGGCGGGCAGCAGCTGTCTCTGAAATAATCCTTCCTTTGGGGGACTGTGATCGTGGGGACTATTCAGCATCTCTAAACTTTCAAATATATTTTTTTCCTTCATGAATTAGTGGCTTTTTGGGGCAGAGGTGGGAGTATGAGAGGCTGATGGATTGTAACAAAGAGGGTAGATGTTTAATGACACTTCTGGACATGGAACTTGTACCAACTATGTTCCTCTGAAATGTCAGAAATGCACGTGGGAGGGAAGCCTGATTCAGACTTTCAGAGCAGCTTTGTGCCTTGAGCAGAGATCTGTAGCTGCATCTAGCCAAAAAGGAAAAACGATGGGCACCCCTGGCATAGAGCAAATCTGTACTTTGCAGAACCCAGGCCAGTGCCCGTTTCCTCTTCCTCAGTTTGCTTTAACCCACAGCTCCTCTATCACTTCTTGTCCTCAGATACGTCCTCTTTTTCCACACAGAATTTGTGGCTGGGTGGTGAAGCCGTAACTTCATATTTTGTCTGCGATTTCCAAATGTCTGACAATCAGCTCAGCAGGGAAATGGCTGTTGGGCTGTGCAGCTGTATTCAGTACCTATAGTCGGTCGCTGCGTGTATAGCAAGGCAGTTGTTAGACTGACTGTACATTTGCTGATCAACCACGCAACAGAGTCTGGGCAACACAGAAGTTACAGTGTGAGCGAGAAAAATGGGTGCATTAATTCTGTCCCTCTGTAGAGCTGTTACTGACAGAACTTACCCCTAATTCAGAGAGGTTTTTATGCAGTCAGTTCTCGGGGCAAGAAATGCCTCTGTCTCATACAGAGCACTCTGCTCTGCTCGTGACTGGAGCTCTGAGCTTCACAGGAATAAAAATCACAGCACGAACAGTCAGTTTATATCACACGTATTACTTCAGGCACTTCTGCTTTGTGATGCTTTTGTCTCCGCCGACTTCCAGCCGGAATGGTGTGTTCTTCGCTGTTCTGTGACTAGAGATAACGATGCTTCTGTCACATTCTTGAGTCTTGCGAATGTCCTGGTTCCCACATCATCTGCAAGCGAGAGCAGCGCCGTACCCCAGCCGCCCGGTGCGGTGTTTATCCAGGCTGATTCCGAAAGGAGTAGGAACTGGTTTTGCTATCAGATTTTGCACGCGGCATCGCTGCAGATTCCCACTCACCCACACCCCTTGGTTGGAGCAAGCCAAGCGCCGAGGCTTGTCGAGCCAGACACCGACACATTGCTACGGAATAGGGGGCGAGAAGAAATGCTGCCATTTCTCCCAGAACACGCAGCTTGAAGTCCATCTCCCAGTCCGGGGGCTGCAAAGGCCGCTGTAAGAGCCCGCTGCCCCGCTCCTGTTGGCGGTAGCGTCCAGAACATCCCCCGCAGCCCGTCCCTCGCACGGCTTCGGGGTGACTCGCCCGACGCAGAGGCTCGTTGTCCGTTGGGCGCTCGTCCCGGCGCCCTGTTCAGCCGGCAGGGCCGAGGCAGGGCGCGGGATCGGGGCGCTGCTGAGGGGAGGCGGCCCGCGGCGCTGAGGGGGGCCCCGAGCCACGCCCCATATGGGGCGGGGCGGCCGCGAAGGCGAGGTCTCTGAGGGGCGGCCGCCTGCTATTGGAGGAGCCGGGCCGGGGGGGCGTGGTCGTCGCTCCGCGGCTCGGTGCGGGCAGCGCTCCTCAGCGACGGCGCGGCGGGGAGCGGAGCGG
>Ga0065711_1046356_pt1 | contig 12935 bp, 8 predicted proteins | sample Hoacrofraction12_FD_59098 | JGI IMG/M metagenome (GOLD analysis project Ga0065711, IMG submission 59098) | Hoatzin crop microbial communities from Cojedes, Venezuela - Epithelial fraction 12 v2 (version 2) | ecosystem: Host-associated > Birds > Digestive system > Esophagus > Crop | place... | reverse complement strand
ACCAGAGCTGGACGCAGGACTCCAGGTGAGGTCTCACGAGAGAGGAGTAAAGGGGCAGAATGCCCTCCCTCGACCTGCTGGCCACGCTTCTCTTGATGCATCCCAGGATATGGTTGGCTTTCTGGGCTGCAACCGCACATTGCCGGCTCACGTTGAGCTTCTCATCCACCAGTACCCCCAAGTCCTTCTCCTCCGGGCTGTTCTCGAGCCACTCTCCGCCCAGCCTGTACTTGTGTTTGGGGTTGCCCCAACCCACGTGCAGGACCTTGCACTTGGCCTTGTTGAACTTCATACCCTCTGTACCACTGGTTACCCTTCAAAACACTTTCCTCAGCAGCTTGATCACACTGTAGCAATGGCTTGGTATGAGCACCAGCAATGTTTGTTTCTTCTTGTGTTCAGCAAGCTATGCACTTCTGTTTATCTGAAAAATCAGTTTAATTCTTGCAGACATAAAGCTCATAAACATTCTGATATTTTTGTCTTAATCTGTTGTCTTAATGTCTCTGTAAGAAGTTTTGCAGCTCTGAGGGTTTAACCAAACACTTGGTTTTACTGTAACTCACAGTGGCTGCCCTTGGTCATACCTTTATTTCATATTGCTCTCAAAAGTTGTTTTGGATTCACTAGCAGGAAGAGAATTGTGTAATTGTCAAAGTTATCAAATCACATTTGTCACTTCTTCCTGTAAATACCCAGAAGGAATTTACTCCACTCAATAAATTCCAGATATCTGCCTAGAAAGACACAGGGATGCTTAAAAGCTGTGCGGTAATAATAATAAAAGTGAGAAGCCTGCCTCTGAACTCCTATGTTTAATGCATTAACATCTGCCAAATATTATTACCTGCTTTACCGTAGCACCTATATGCCATACTCCAAGATCAAAATCAAAATTATACTAAGTGGCATACAAGGTACTGTTCCAGAACCATAGATTTCACACTGGCCACAGGGACAAAGTGACAGGGAAAAGTAAACATAAAAGTAAGGCAACAGAGCTCATTCTTGGTAAACATTTCAATGATTTTCTGAGGAGAAAATAAATGAGAGGTTAACCTACAAAGTATTTCAAAGTGCATATACATGCACACAGAGCTTCTGATGCTTCCCTAATTTTAACAGAACTTCTTTTTACCAGCTCTGTATTTTGCTCACACAAAATGTACCTATAAATGTCTATAACCCAGAAATGTATTATGAACCTCATGCAGGTTGAAGATTTAAGGATCTAGAGGTAGACAGAAAGAAAACGACAGCAGTCTCAGGAGACTGAAAAGAAGAATAAAGAAATAAACAAGTTACAGAAGACCAAGAGAATGCCCAGCAGCAGACAGGCAGTGAAGCAGAGGTGGGAGGAGGTGTGGGAGGCCATGTGCTGTGTGCCCTTAAGCCAGTGCAGAAGAACATCCAGGCAATGGCGTGCAAAACCCAGTGACACTATGCAGACCTTGAAGCAGATGCACTAATTCAAAGCAGAGTTTGCCATGTGAAGTAAAAGCCACAGAAATACTGACATTTATATTTTTTTAAAAGATTCTGTCTTCGGATGTTATTTTGATCAGCAAGAAATATAATTCTACTCACAGAGTTTGGAAAAGGAATGCAGCAGGACACAGCCTCTGCCATAATTTCCTGCTAGTCACTTCTGGGTACAGACTTCTCCACATGTGATTCCCCCAGCATGGGGGTGGGAGTTAAGGGATGTCGGTGGATAACAGAGAGGCAACAGATACCCTCTCTATCCAGTGGGTTTGCAAGAGGACACATCCTTTGTCTGCTATTATCTAACAGCTGTGTGAAGTGGCTATGCTTATTAAATCCGAGGATGACACCAAGCTGAAACATATAGACTGAGGTACAGGATGAGAACTCAAAGTGATCTTCACAAATTGGAAAAATGATCAAAAATGGCCGGGTGCCATTCAGCAAGAACAATGGCAGTCAGTGAGCATAAATACTGAAGTGTGCATAATCAGAATAGCAAGAGCAGTGTACACTCAGCAAAAGAAGAGCTGGGAGTGTTAATGAATCATGAGACAGTAATGTCCACCTTTTTCGTAGCAGTATGGCACCGTAAGGTAATGAATAAAAAGGCTGCAAGACACATGCAGACTGTGAGTCTCAGAAAGGAAACTTCTACTCCAGCCTGAAGACCTCAATTGGAAGAGTGTGTTCATGCCACAGCATCACAGGACTAATGTGGATTAATTGGAGAGAGCCTGGAAGAATGCAATAAAAATGATGAGAGGTCTTGAAAAGCAGCACCAAGTGAGCAACAGGAAAAGGATGACAAAGCTGAGGTTATTAAATCTAAAGAACGCAAGACATAGGAGAAGCATAATAAAGGCTTTCAGATATATTAGAGCTTGATGAAAAGAGACAGAGAATAAACTTCTCTCCATATCCCTGGTGGATAGGGAAAGAAGTAAACTGAAGGAAGGCAGATTTAAATCAGACATTAAAGAAAATAGTCTAACCCAGCTGTCCACATTCTTCTTACCACAATCAATTCTCCAGTTCTCCACAAACAACTACACTGACACCAGCTGAGAGGGTTTGTACAGGCCTGGAAATACTCTGTGGCTGCCTAAGACAGCACTGCTACCCAGAGAAACAGGTAGCCAACTACACATTAAGAAATCTGTTTCACAATACACTGATTCAGCAGTGAAGCTACTTCCCAAAGCTCCCATTTACCTACTGCTCTGGCCACTTGTTCTCAGCCCCTTGCCTGTGCCTGACGCCCTTTCACTTGTGTCCATGCAAGGGTTGCAGAGCTGCACCATGCACAGGTACAGTGAAATGAGCCAACTTAAAAACAACCTTGGTTTTGGAGGGTTTAAGAGGGCTATAACCCGGGAGAATGCAAAATCACCGTACTGCAATGCATCTAAACCCATACAATAGACAGGTGAAACTGGGTCGCTCACATAAGTGGGGTAGGCACACCACTTTTTACACTCAAAAGTTGCTTACATCCAAAACCTAGACAACAAGTTCTCATCATGTACAACTGAGCTGGGGATTACACACCCACCACAAACTTCCATGTTTTCATATGGCTTTCTACCATGATACTTACAGGACTGTTTCATGTCCTGTACATCTCTACTGGGACCAAACAACTGGCACTTCAGTAACAGAAGTGGAATGCTACGATGACATATTCTAAAAATAAAACATTAGCATGACTTTCTCCTAGACACTCCCAAGTGAATGGTGGCGTTTCCACTATTCTGCAAATTTCAAAGCAGGTATCCCTTGAAATTAAACACATTATGACCGTTCGCAATGCTAATGCAATGCCCATTAAATAAATACATTTTCTACAGATCATAAATAAAAATCCCTTTCAAAAATAGGAAGATATCAATATAAATATTGACGTTTATTAGGGCTATAATTATAAGCAGAAGGTTAGCTAACACTATCTAAATATTTAACATTTTGGAGCTGATTGCTGGAGTACAATGGTCAATGTTGTACAACATGCATGGATCCCAGGCCTTCCAGAATATCAATTACAGTGATTACAAAGCAGGTAGGTTAAATTTGTTGTCTAAGTAGCTTAGCAATTGACCCTGAAAGTAACTAAATATGGAGGCACAGTTAATTTTAAAGACACACAGATTATATTGCTAATACAGCTCTAACAACTGGAACAGGAACAAAGAGTGTTGCCCCAAATTACAGTGACAGTCGTGAAACATTCAGGAATTAAAACAGGGTCCTACTATATCCAGTTTTAAGCTCACTTTGATAGACCACAGATATCCCTCATTATATCCTGAAGACCTCATATGGCAATTATTTTAGCCCAAAGAAAAAATCTGCAGCGCTCCACTGATTTGTAATTCTTCTGCTCTGGAGGAATAGTCATATTCCTTTGCAAACAGTTTAAATACTAATTATTTCTTTGCTGAACCCTGCAGTGAAACTCACATCTAGAAGGGGCCATGTAAAAGCACATCTAATATTTCTGCTGCTCAAAGAGCAATACTCTTCATCTGCTTCAGTGATTTTCTACCCAACAGGTACAACACTGAAGTAATGAGCATTATAAAACTTAATACAGCGCCATATATATTTTATGGCTCTGTGGATCCAGATCAGAGAACATCCAGATTGTTTTTACAAAACTAATGCCAGACACATTTCAAATTATTATGTATGCAATGATTCTAAGAAATTTATAACTCTTACCAAATTAAAACTGAAAAAACATATAGTTGAGAAAAAAGAATTTTAAAAATCCCAAACATTCTTTAAATTTCCCAATAATTTTTATGGTAGATGTTATTATGAAAGAAAATAATATATATCAAAATAAAAAGTGGCTTGGTAAGAAGCATATTTCACTAATGCAAGTATCAGGCATTAAAAACATATGTAAATGAAAAATCATTCATAATGTTTTTAGATTACTGCAGTTAAAAAGCAGTATCTTGTCAGATGTAAAGTCACATGAAAGCTCTGGATAAGGGACTGTAGAATAAGATTCTTGTATCAGACTAACATCAGAAACATAACTTTCCTGTGTAGTTTGCCTCTCTTTTCCTTTCTGTTTACCTATGGTAATGTGATCACACAAATTTCAGAAGTATCCAAACACTTCATGATCTTTGATGTTGCCTTTATAACCGGTGAGGTGGAACAGGACTCCTGTACATGACATTTAGCTGTAGGAAGATTCAAGTTACCTGCTCAAGGTTGAACAGAAAGCCTCTGGCAGCCCCACAAACCAGGTGTGGTTCTCCTGAAGCCCTAGAGATGCAAAAACAACCAGACCCACCTTGTTTGCCATTTCTGCAGGAACCACATCATGTTGCAATCACTGACAGTCCTCTGCAGAAAAAACACAACTCACCTGGAGTCTGTCTTTGAACTGACACAGAAACTACGGAAATGGAGCTTTACACTGGTGGTAATCTGAGCAAAAATGTCCTGCTTCAGGAACTGCCTCAGGAGAAAGACTGGCTTTGGATCAGTTCCAGACCAAATGGTTTGAAGAAAGTACCCGATGTGCAAAATATCTTGATTAGAAAGCTGTTCAAAGTTGTTCAACACCGTTCATTTCCACCAAACACTATGTTTTTTCTTTATTCAGTTTCTCTTCCTTAGCAGCAAGTTACAGCCTGGTGTAATCACAGAGCATTAGCTCAATATTGGCCAAGCTTAGCAAGAAGAGTCCACATGCACACGGTTCTCTGACAGTAGTGCCATAGTTAAAGCTGACATTCATGGACAGGGTTCCCCTGGCTCCTGGGGAGGAGTCATAGAATCATAGAATCATTTAGGTTGGGAAAGACCTCTAAGATCATTAAGTCCAACCGTCAATGCAACACCACCATGCCCACTAAACCATGTCCCAAAGTGCCACATCTACAAGTTTTTTGAACACCTCCAGGGATGGTGACTCCAATGCTTCCCTGGGCAGCGTGTTCCAATGCCTGACCACTCTTTCAGTAAAGAAATTTTTCCTAATATCCAATCTAAACCTCCCCTGATGCAACTTGAGGCCATTTCCTCTCGTTCTATCGCTAGTTACTTGGGAGGAGAGACCAACGCCTGCCTCACTACAACCTCCTTTCAGGTAGTTGTAGAGAGCGATAAGGTCTCCCCTCAGCCTCTTCTTCTCCAGACTAAACAGCCCCAGTTCCCTCAGCCACTCCTCATAAGACTTGTTCTCTAAACCTTTCACCAGCCTCACTGCCCATTCTGGAGATGCTCCAGCACTTCAATGTCCTTCTTGTAGTGAGGGGCCCAAAACCAAACACAGTACTCCAGGTGCGGCCTCACCAGTGCCGAGCACAGGGGCACAATCACTTCTCTGCTCCTATTGGTGACACTATTCCTGACACAAGCCAGGATGTCGTTGGCCTTCTTGGCCGCGTGGGCACACTGCTGGCTCATGTTCAGCCGGCTGTTGACCAACATCGCCAGGTCCTTTTCCGCCGGGCAGCTTTCCAGCCACTGCTCCCCAAGCCTGTGGCGTTGCATGGGGTTGTTGTGACCCAAGTGCAAGACCCAGCAGGTCCAGGAACTGCCCAGCCCAGCCTCACTTAGAAAATTTTACAAGAAAACACACTATATCATATTTATCTCTGTTTTCAAAGAACAGCAGCTCAAACTTCTGCATTAAATCTACACACTATACAGGCAGATTAAGTCTGCATATATAGTTTCATATACAGCACCAATACAAAACTGAATTTCTGTGTGAACACAATGTTGAGACCATACAGACTTGGAAAGCACAAATTTCAGCAGAAGTTTTTCCAAATCTAGTGGAAAGTACTTTCACAGAAAATCGCTCGTCTCCAGTCCAGCTTAGAATGAGCACACAGCTCCTCAGGCAGAGAGGGCAGAATACTGCCCACCACTGCTACAACGTGTTGCTTTTCTCACCCGCATTTGACAAAATAAGCCTGCATGCTGCCACCACCCTGAAGCATGACTAGGCCTGTCTAAGACCAAATTTCACCATTAAATCCAGAAACACCTAACCTGAAGAGCAAATCTATGATTTAATTATTCTATGCTTGGATACAAAAAATGTCCTCTGAGTCCATTTCTACAGAAGCAGAAACCTACTATTTCCACAGAAAAATCTGCAGCCTTGAGTTCTTGCCAGAATATTCTCTTCATATTTAAGAAACCCGATCAATATTCTCAAAGGGTCTGATTTCAGTGCAAGTTGCATGTCTTCATTTTATTTAAAATGTCTTCTGGAAACTACTGAACACCCTCTCCTTTGGTGTCTTACAGTGCGGCTCAGGCATACATGGGGAACCGCCCAGGAATACACTGCAATACCAAACACACTTCTGGTTCGGTTTAGTTGTGCTAACAAAGCACAGCCATCCCAGCTGAATTTGCCTTGTAGATAAGGCATAAGCAGCACTGCTTAGCATGCTTCACAATTGCCTCTAACAACGTTTGAATGAAGGACAGAACAAATACAAATAAAATTATCTTACTTCCTATTGCACTTAAGTTTTGACAGACTGGAAACTTTCCAAATTCTCTTACTATTTTGTGGTTAAAGTAAGAAAAATCCAGTCTGCTACAAATGGAGAATGGTCCAGTTAAACATGTTAGCTACTGAAGAATTGTCATCTCTGGAACTGCCTTGAAGCATGATGAGTCAACAAATTTGCCTGCTAAGGAAGCATCATGTATATAATGACTAAAGTTTGTGACATTAGCAAAGACCCTTCAAGAATGAAAAGAGATACAAATTGCTGCAAGCTTTGTTTTCTAAACTTCTGATTGTTCCTAAATATGACGCGAATAAAATCAGTCTAAACCTATTCATTTTCCAACATCCATTAAGGTGTCTTAAAAAGTCTACCCTTAGGGACAATTTGTCACATCACAAAATGATGACATTTGCACCACGACATGCTGACATTATACTATCCCATCAACAAGTAAATGTCACAACTTGTGACATAAACACTGCCCTATGACAACCTTTTGTTAGCCTCAATGATACCACAGACAAATATTTGACCTTGTAATACAAACAGAATCAATGGCACCTTTGGGACCAAAGCAGAGCAAGTCTGTTCCCTTGTGTAAGCCAATGTCAGTTTATTTGCTCCTAATTTTAGGGTATCAGAAAAGCCACAAGTGCTACGTGCTCTGATTCAGCACCACAAAAGCCCTGCTTCACATCCAAACAAGGTCAGTCTGACGCACAAGGAGTTTCGTCATTGCAATAGTCAGGCTAAATGAAGCAGTAACAACTCTACAGTCAACATCTTTAAGTGGTAATAAGGAAGGGTGAATCCAAATTAGCCTCCTAATTATTTTCTCTTTAACTTGATTATTTAAACCATTACCTAAGTTATACATTATAGTGCCCTGAAAATTTTTATTATAGAACAGACCTGCTCTGCTGCACTACTGTTCCTTCACCAAAAAAATGAGGGAGAAGAGTGAAAGCACCATGGTTTTTTCCCCATGTAGCTATAATAGTGATGCCTACTGAAATGCATGTCATCCCTCCGAACTATTAGCACGCAGGTGGTTCAGAAACATAAAAAAGCAGCTGTGTATACTAAAAAATAACAAATAAAATTTGTCCTGCTTCATTATCAGGACGAGCCTCATGCTGTTAGCAATGAGAGATGAGAGATCCCTCCTAATGCTTTTGAGGCTTAAATACCTCTTAACTCATATGGTGACTAGCATGGTTGCAGCACTAGCCCAAGGATCTGATCCAAAACACACCGAAGCCCGCTGTTGCCTTTTACAAGCTTTGGGTTCAGTAACACTGTGCGGAGTACCATTGCTCTCGGAGCTGTTAGCAGAGCTTATCAGTGAAATTGGAAGAAAAAGACTCCGACACAGCGAGCCTTCTACAACAGGAAAGTGATGCGGACTCAGGTCTCGTTTCTCTCTGTTGAACTGGTTGCCTGCGCAAGGAGATTGATACAGAGATCAATTCACTCCTGCCAGCTGGTTTCCCTCGATCTGCAGCAGTGGTAAGTTGATTGGGATATTAGTTTCATTCAGCTGATGTGCCTTTCATATGTAACATGCCCTAGTGATGCTGAACACACCAACACAGCAGCTAGACAGATTAAATTAACCAGTCCATAGAAAAGAAGGTAGAGGACTAACAGACAGTGAGAAGAAAAAGAAAGGCAAAAAAAGACAAACCTCTGCTCGAGCTAACAAGCTTCCTTTTTCTAGATAAACTCGATAACATAGGAAAGTTTAGGGAAAAAAATGAAGAGGAAAAACAGTAAGAAAGACAGTGTGGAATTCAACATTTGAAATATAATTCTTGCGATATTATCTGTTTCTGTTTACATTTCCCCATTTTGTAGGCTCCTGCACCTCTTCTTTCCATTACTGTGAACATTCCACTAACTGTGAGACAAATGAAACCTAAGAATCCTTCCATAATGGGTGAAATTTAAGTCAACGAAATAGTGCTGCGCTGCTCTAGCTGAGAAATCTAATCACGGCTCCGGTTCCTGCAGAGCCTACAGATAGTCCACTATAATTGAATGTTTTTATTGCTATCCTTCAATCCAATATTAAAAATGAAAAGAGAGCACTAGAAATCCTTATTCAAAAATCATGAACTATTTGTAAATAAGAATGAGCAAGACAATTTTCAAAATTCACCTCCAGCACGTCTTAATGTCTAAGAAACTTGGTCATGCCTGTTTAATAATTGGCCTTAAAGTAACTTCAGAGAAGAGGATTGATTTTTGTTTTAACAGAATCACCAATTTTTATTGAGCAAAAACCTAGCTTAATTATGCCATGCAAACGTGGAACGAACAAGCAGCATTTCTTGTAGGTATCAAAACAACTTTATTATACAGCACACCAGAAGACTGGCTGTTTTAAAGTCAAATTCTGAGACATCAAAGGCATTTTTTTATACTTGGAGAGGGTAAGACATCTGAATACTCTCAGGTAAACTTTCATAAATTAAAAATGAGACTCACTTGTTGATAAGAACATATACTGTACTGGTTATGTACCAAGAGAATAATGGCTTGAATTTAAAATTAATCCTGGCTCAGATGAGGTTGTCCATTTAATGATCATTTATTCATTTTTAAATAACCAAGGAAAACATTCAGAATATTTAGTACTTTTTCCATACAACAGTACCGTCATCCAACACTTCTAAAAAGATGCTTTAATAAATTCCATAAAAACAAAGACATCGAAAAACTACCTTTGCCATGCATCTTTTTTCTAGAAACAACTTTCACTCAAAAGATGTCGTACCCTTCAAACTTCCAGAACTGATGAGAAACAGTAGAAAATAAATACTTTGTAAATTATGTGTTGATAGGTCTACTTGTTATTTTATGTAATTTGTTGGAATTTAAATACTATTTAAATCAATGTAGTAAGAAATGGGTTTGAAATTCTAAAATGTAGCTGTACACCCACAAAATTCAAATCACTCAGAGAACATACCTGAAAATTTGAACTCATTTTGGTTTGGGGAAATGATGGTGTAATCAATAGAAATTCAGATCTAGCTATTTTGGCTAACTGCTGCATTTAAGTACAGAAGCTCATCTTCCCTGCCATTTTCCTGTTTATAAACAAGGTACGTTTCTTGCACCTGAAAAGCTTTTACAGTTACCCCTGAGCCACAAACTGCCCTCGGCCAGGAAAGCTGTCTGGTGAAGGATCACGAAATATTCGTCTGAGTCTGATGCTCTTCCCTAGATATCCACGGGTCTAGCCTAGTACAGACATTCTTACGCTCTTCTTAGAAGTCATTCCCCACAAGACGGTATCAATTTCACGTTAGATAAAAGCACTCTAAATCTGTTCATCTTCTTTCAGTCCGTGAACTGCGGTGACTGCACAGCAAGTGCACTTGCATCTGAGAAACAAGTTATGCCAGAAACCAAGACCTTAGTACTTTCCTGCTTTTGACTCCCATGTTTCCAAGGCTCAGCTAAAGCCACAGAGCTTGCATCTAGGAGCTGCAGAGTTTCCCTCCTATGACAGCTTCACGCTCATTTGCTGTCTTTGCTTTCTCAGCTTGCGTTTGTTTTCAAGAGAAGCTTCATTCATTTAAATTCCTGCAACAAGTAACAGCTTGTAAATATTTCATTTCATTTAAAGGAAAAAGAATTTGTTGCCTATAGGTTGCAAAAAGTAATAATGAGGCATACTTGGCAAAGTCACATATCAGACTGACACCACCCAAATATCAGAATCACAAGCACTAATATCTGAACTTAATCCAGACAATAAAATCCACGATAATAGACATTTCAGAAGTTGTGTTTTGCTCACAATGCCTCGTTTTGCTCACAATGCCTCATTTATGCATTAAATCTAACACTGAATACATTATGATTATTTTTCAGTTAAACCTGGATGAGCAGCAGAGTCATGCCAGTGATGGGTAGTACACAAATTCTTATCAGATGGTATGGGCAGATTACAGAACTGGATGACTGGAAATGGGATTTTGAGTCTTTCATTTCTAATTATGATGATTTGCACTCACCCAGAAGCTTGACATAGAAGCAGTGTATTTTACTTCACGTCCCCAATCCAAAACTAACCCTAGGTGAGTTGCAGAGATCGTAAGGGATCACTTCGCAGCTTTAGGCTGCGGGCATGAGATGAAATACACTGCACCTGGGCCAGTTTCAGTTTAGATGATGTATTCTGGGGACAATTTTTTTTTAAATGTCTGCTTATTGCTATCCTCTAGAGCTACAGATACTGCCATGAACACAAGATTTCCTTACGCAATCCTGCAGTGTCTGTCCAAGCCTGCAGATAACATGTGACCAAGTGTGAACATCGTTATTCACAGCAATGGCAGCTCCCAAACCGATGACATGTCTGTGTCATTACTAACCATGTCTTTGAAGGTCTTTTTTTCCAGGTGGAACCAGGAAGATGATGCTATTTAAGCCCTCAAGGGTGAGAAAGGTGATTTAATACCAAGAAGGAAATGAAGGGGGAATAACAAAGGGGTCACACAGAGACAGAGAAAAGAAAGGAGAGAGGGGGAACGAGAGACATACAAAAAAGCAGACAGAAAAGTAACAGAAAGGACAGACACAGAAGTTGCCTAAAAGGGAGCAGAGTTTCTCACTGAGTGATAGTGACGGTGACAATCGGGTTCAGTTGATACATACAAGTCTATTTAGTTGCTACAAAAAAAAAAAAAGCTTGCGCATTTATTGCAAACCATCCACATACAACAGACTCTGGATCAAAGACTATGAACTCTTTATATTACTTCCTGGCACAGAGTCTATGCCTAAATGTGAGTTTCAGTGCTCCCATCTCAATGGGCTTGACTTCTGAGCTGCCAGCCCCTGTGAAACATCACGCTGGACTGAGTCCTGCTCCCTCAGGGAGCCTCGATACACTTCACAAAATAGAGCAATGCAATAACCAGACTTGCTGGCAGTTTCTGCAAACAAGATAAAGATTATATCCTGCTCTAGCCTTACATTCCCGTCTTCAGGAACAGTCTGCAGTCACAAACATTAGAGCCGCGATGTAATCCCTCACAATAATATGGACATTGATTCAAGCAGGAAGTGGAGGGTCTTCTTTTCACGCAGCTCCAGTGTTCATAAAACATCTCTTGCCTCAGTAGCACACACAAAAGCAGCTCAAAAATTCCTGCGTGCTTGCAGACTGATCAAGCCGAACCGAGTCCACCCGCTGACGAAGCAGCTTGCCTTTGATTCAGTTCTTAAGTTCTGCCAGTTTGTGTCAGTTTAAGAAGTTGCTTTTCTGCAGTTAGCTAAACTAAAAGAAATATTACATATTGATAATTTACCAGCTAACAATCTTGGTCTCACGCTGATCATGTATGGTCATCTGATAGCAGTCATCTTCCTCCTCTCCCCCAAGTGTTTTTAAAATAAAGAAATGGAATACAGGGCACAAGGTCCTTATACAATGAATTTCAAAAACGTTGTCATCTCTTAGAGTTCTCCAGGAGCAATAAGATGATTAAAAGGAATACCAAGTTTCAAAGTCTTCTAAATGTACCCCACTTCATAAAAAAACCATCTGTTTTAAAGCAGTTGGAAGAGGAGGAAGGAAAGAAGATCTTGTTAGCAGCCCTCAGTGCTCCGCACAGTAGCCCTTGAGAGATGCTGCATGAAGATCAACATCTGTATTTCATTATGAACTGAAAATGTGTTCACTGAGTTACATCTTACAATTTTTAAGCAGAGGTGCACGATTCAGCTTATATGCAGGAGAATGCATTCCTTCTGCATCTTCCTTTACAGAAGCTGGTGGGAGCCAACAACTTAACCAGTGAACAGAATCACAGAATCACAGAATGGTAGGGGTTGGAAGGGACCTCTGTGGGTCATCTAGTCCAACCCTCCTGCCAAAGCAGGGTCACCTACAGCAGGCTGCACAGGACCTTGTCCAGGCGGGTCTTGAAT
>Ga0065711_1046354_pt1 | contig 12936 bp, 11 predicted proteins | sample Hoacrofraction12_FD_59098 | JGI IMG/M metagenome (GOLD analysis project Ga0065711, IMG submission 59098) | Hoatzin crop microbial communities from Cojedes, Venezuela - Epithelial fraction 12 v2 (version 2) | ecosystem: Host-associated > Birds > Digestive system > Esophagus > Crop | place... | reverse complement strand
CCCCCCCCAAGAGGCTTGTCTAACCGGCAAGCATTTTTTTTTTGTTATTTTTATGTAGGTTTAATAGCAAATTGCACTGAATATAGCACTGAGATATTGCTAGAGAAGCCTATTAAACTCTTAAATTATTAGATGTGTGTGTAACTGTGTGTTGTCATGCCTTGCATAAGCTGAAAGAAACAAAAGGAAATTGTGTGCCATCATTAAGGCCACAAATATAATGAGGATTATTTTAAATTGAGTTGAATGTGAAATTAATAATGAAGCTTCAGTTGTGAAGCTGCCTTTAAGCACAAGTATCCATGTAAAAGGTGATACTGACTAAGAGGATTAACTGATGTTCCTTCTTTTGTTCTCCAATGCATCTATATGTGATAGACCTCGTAGGCTGCTGTCATCTAGATCTTGTCTTAGTCCGTACGAGGTGTATGTTTGAGCCGGTTCTTTTAAGCTGTTGCTGCGTCCCCAGTGCTCCTGGCGGTAGGTGGCATCCAAGACCAGTTCTGGCTCAGGAGCACGCCATTTGCAGCGTCTTCATGCTGCGTGTCAGTGGGCTCTGGACCTCCGCTGCTGACCGCTGTCACCTTGCAGGCTTGGCTGTCACCTGCCTGCATAACCGTGGAGCTGCCAAGCTCTCTGAGGTTTGAAGCTGCTTTTTTGCAGGCTGCTTGCCATGGCCCTGCAGCTCCCAGCTGGGGAGCTGTGGATCCAGCCCTCACAGTTCCTGTCTGGAGAAGTGAACAGTCTGTGGGGAAACGGAGTGAGAAAATCTCTACAGAATTGATGCTGATATTTTGTGCTGGTGTGTTTTAAATGCATTTTTGTTTGTCCTGGCTGGGTCACGATGTAGAGAAGAGAGGCTTTTCTTCTTTTTTTTTTTTCCTCCTTGCTGAACTCCAGGTTTAACTGCTGAAAAGGTTCCTAACTCATAAATCGTCTATGAAATTAAATTTCTCATTGCTGCTTCTCTTAGTTTTTAGTGATTCATCTCAGTAAGGAAGTAGGAAGTTTTGGGTTTTTTGTTGTTTGTTTTCTTTTCACCCTCTTCCCCACTTGCTACGTTTTTGTTCTGAAGGTGTTTCTTTTTCATTGAATTTAGGTATGTTGTTTTAAAAGAATACCTACACTTCCAAAGTTAGAGATTGTATGGCAGATGGATACCCACCTTAATCTCAGTAAAGTTTCTGCAATGTAAATCATTTTCTCATTAAAGTTCTGACTGTGTTGAAGTTTAAAACTGTATTTTAATCTCTAACTCCGAGACATTTGATTTAAGTACATCAGTTTTTCCTTTGTTTCCCCACTGGTCCCTCATCTCTCAAATGGAAAACAGTATTTCCAGCTCATAAGTGCTGTTAGTTATATGTTGTATAGGAATTACTGTCCTAGAATTCCAGGTTGAAGTGCAGCTCCCAACAAAAGGTCTCTTTTGATGGGTACCAGAGGCAGTTCTGTCTCTTCATATGATCCAGTGTCTAGTCAAGTGAAGTAGCAGTTTATGAAACAGCTTGTCATCTCATATTGTGGCAGATGACTACATTAGAGTTAAGCTGTTTAGTGGAAAAGCACATAAACTACCAAACTACTCAAAGTAAAGAATTCAGAATGTTACTAGTTGCTGAACAAGGGTCCTCGTATGTTCCTTTATCTTGTTTTGTGTATACTATGGATTGTGTGTATATCACAGCAATTACTTTTTTTTTTCTTTTCTGTTTTTAACATAAACCCAAGAAAGCATCTCTGTGTGCTCTGGATCGGTAGATGGTAGCTCCTATTTCATGAAGAACCAAAAGGAGAAGCTGCGGATGACAATGCCAATGACCCTTTCATTTTGTTACATGGCGCTACTCTGGTTGAGAGAACCAATGACATTATCTGATCTCTTAAGGTATGAACAGTCTCTAGCGAAGTATTAATTGCTTTTATAAATTATAATTTTTTTTCAAAATTACATCTGTACTATTGCACTCTTACTAATTTGCTCAGTAATAGTGAGAAGTTCTCTGTGTTTAGTTACCTGTTCTTTGGCATAACAAATCGTGTAGCTGCTTTTGGAGAACGCTGATTGCAGCAAGACCTGTAAGGTCTCAAAGACCTGTAAGGGACAATATGTTGAAGCTAAAGAAATTTTTTTTCTTCCTCCTTCAGAATATCTTAAGATTCACTGGAGGTGTGTATGGTCACACTTCTGCTATGTTTGCTGTTGTCAGCATGCCAGAATTAAATGAGTAAACGTTCTCCAGGACTTATGTCAGTGTCATCATACAAACAATGCCAGCAGTGTATAGTGATCTGAAAGGTAGCTAAGTGGCTTCACGCAATGGAGTTGGGCACAGAAATTAAAATAGGAAGTCCTTTTTTGTCTTCATATCTTTGTATCTGTGGTTATCAGAGTTCAGAATAATACAGCTTTTAATATAGTAGAAATAAAATATTCTAATACGAGAGTTTGATGCTAAATGGAGACAGTCAGACTATTATTGACAATGCAGTTCCCTTCTCCCCCCTACAACAAGGCTATGAACACTTTCCTTATTTACTGAAGGAATGAAAAATAATTCATCAACTTTTCTTGTTAGCAATAAATATTTTAGATCAGGCCTAAATAGTTTAAATTCAGGAATTGTTGAGTTTTCCTTGGAAGACCTTTTGTATGATGATACTCCTTTTTAACAAGTGTTGAAATATTGGGTATTTCTAAAAAGATGGTGAAAAAATGTTACTTTGCCAAAATTTAAGGAGCAGAAAGACTCAAGTAACTGTATGTTTGCAAATCAAATTGAAAACTTGGACAAAATAAATGAAAAACTGATTAAAAATTCAGTTGATATGATAGATTTCAGTTCTTTAATTTTTATTTTTCAAATATGTAACCTGTGAGCTAAAAGGCAAGGCAGTGAGTACATCTCCCTCACCTGTGGTGCATATAACTGGTATTGCTGTTGAAAGTTCAACGAATGCAAGGGAAGTTTACCGCTGAGCCTGATCTTCCATCGTGGCCTCTCTGCCCCTGGGGTGCCAACTTCCACCTGCGCTTTTCTACCTTTGTACAAGCTTTCCAAGAAGAATGGGTATGGAAGAATGCTCTTTTGCAAGTACTTCTAAAAAAGGGGAGGTTTGTATGTCTCAAAAGTACAGGAGTCAATACTAGCTGATTTATTTCCATGCAAAACAATGTTTAACCCTTTGATTTAACTTTAGGGGGTGGCTGTTGCCTTCATCGATGAGCATTGCACAAACCATTGCATATTTGCATAAGTGGATATGCTTTGCATAAAAGATGCTTGTAAATTGTTCAGCAAAATGCCACAGTATTCAGAATTCAAACTAGCATCCTGCACTACAGATGTATTTATTGAGTAGGTTAAGAAATTGTAGAACTCAAAAGTAGTTTAGAATACCAAGATTTATTACTGACTACTGTTTTCCTAAGGAAATGCTGTCAGAGTCAGAACTACCATAGAGTACTCTATTTCTGTCAGTTATTAGAAAATAAGTATATAAATCCTGTCTGATGATGTTTGTATATGGCAAAAATCCAAGTAGTAAATTACAGTTACTGGGATCGAGCAAATGGTTCACAGTAAAGGATTATTGCTCATCCCATCCCATTTGGAGAGAAAAATGAAAAATTAAATATCTCTTCTTTGGTTACTGTATCTTGGAAACTGTCGTTGGAAAGCATGTGGGGTCGTATGAGGCAAGTACATCCTCACGAGTTCCTGTCTTAGTATGATGGTGTGTTTTGAAAAAAAACCACAATCAACAACAAAAAAACAACTCTCAAAGTCACCTGTTAAAGAGGAAAGGTAGATTGTGTTGTTTGCGTATTAATAGTATATTATTGTATTTGGCACTTCAAACATTGGAGACTGCAGAAAAGATCCATGAAAATGATTCGGAACCTGGAGAACATCCTTTGTACTGAGATGCTTAAAAGCTGAGCACGTTTGCTTGAAAGGATTTAGAAGAAACATGAAAACAGTAAAAAAATCTGGAAAATGAGAGGAAAAAAAAAATCAAGTACCAAATATAGTACAGAAAGGCATAAGCAGCAACTAATAATCGGAAATTGAGATAACATGATTTGAATGAGAAGACATCATTAATTAGATACAATTTCTGTGTGCAATACTTTTAAAAGTGGGTAAATCACAATGATTCAGTGACTTTAAATGCGCTGAATATGTGAACTGAATTAAATGCAGAAAGTGATGTTTAAAAGAATGTAATTTGTATTGCAAAGTTTTACCGTGATACGATAGTTATATGAGACCGTAATTACATTATCATGTTTCCCTCCCTGCCCTTAAGGTCTTTGCCTTTCACAAGTTTGATGAAGAAGGGGAAAGAATTTTAAATTGCATGAACTACCATAAAACACTTGTTTTCTAACTTCTGAATATGTAAGTTTAAAAAATCAGACAACGTTCACATTTTTGCATGCATTAAGACACACAGATCAAAATAGTGACAGACCAGAGATGAAAACTATGCAGAAAAAAACATTAAGTATTCAGCATTACCTTTTAAATCTTTATAGGCAAATTGTTTTATTTAAACCAGCTGAATTACAGTTGTGCTTAAAGTTCTGCCTTGTTTTTTCCTCAGTTTGGTTTTCTCCCTACGCTGAAGTCAGCTGACTACCACCCCTCCCTTGTGATACATGCTTAGGCACCATGGTAGGGCACTCTGCCAGCTTTTAAAGGATTTACGACAGCAAAAATATACTCCTCCTTGCTACTTGACACACTTAGCAGAAAAACACTACAATTACCTCCTCTGACAGGGACATTTTGTTTCAAAAATAACATTTTTAACAACCTTCTATTCAAGTTTATGCAACACATTAAATCCTTGTCCAGTGTGAATAGTCTCACGCTTCATATGCGGTATATTATTTATCTAAATGATGAATAAAATTGTTGGCTTGGGGAAAACGTTTCAAGATGCTAGACTTTGAGATTGTGAGAACCAGTGCCTTTCAAATGGGGTTGTACCTAGCTGTGCTGGCAAGACTAAACTTGTCATGAGTTTGTGGCATTACTGTGTGGCTTTAAGAGATGCATCACTTCCTCGTAGCATGCAGAGGACCTAGGATTTTTTTCATACTTGGGGCTTACTAATGTATGCTGCTGCTGCTGTAATTAAAAGAACATGGACTGTGTACTGTGTCTGCCAGTCAAATTATCAAGCACTTCACTGATGCAATATAGTCTTACAAATGTTTTGGTCTGTTAAATGAAAGGTTTGGAAGAACAGCAGAAGAAAACTGTTCTGAAGTGCCGTTCCAAATCTGGGCTTTTGGAGCAAGCGTTAAAAACCTGAATCATCAGCACATTGTATTCGCAACAGGGTACTTAGGCTGTTTCATGTGTTTTTAGAATGTAAAACCAACTTTTAACCTGAGACAAAAGAGCATTTCTTTTGTATAGAGACAGTAATTTCAAGCTAGGAAAGATGTAATTATTTTTTAAACAGTTGCAATGCTTTGACTTGGTACAGCCAAGTTACTGAAAACTTCCTTTCTTTTTTAAAAGCCGTTTTGATGGACATTGTTTGTCTCTTGCAGTGTAAAGATGTGGTTCCAGCGTTGGTTTAAGCTGATCTGAGTTTCTGTTGCTGTGGGTCCTGCATAAACATTGGTGCCCTGGGTACTAGCATTCATCCAGCTTACGGTGTATTAGTTGAAAGAAGTGGATCTGCAGAAAACTTAATTTTGCAAAAGAAAGCTTCACCGGACGTTTTAGCGCGGGTTAATTTGCTTCACTGCAGTCCCTTTCCGCCTTGCGCTGGCAGTAATGTCCCTGCAGTCAGCTGAGTCTGGCAATCTGTCTGGTTGGAATCAAACCCTGGGAAACAAAAGGCTCGTTTTCAATCTAATCCTCTGTCTGAGAAGTCACACAAGTGCTTTTGTCAGCAGGGAGGAGCGTGTGGCAGAGGGCTGAAAGGCAGGTGGGATTTCCCATCTGGGAGGCAGCAAGCTGTTAGGGTGGTTTGGCTGCGATCACCACTATGCCACACCCGAAGGAAGGTCTGGGTTGCTTGTCCTCCTCCAGCTGTTGCTGTGCTGGCTCAGGAGGTTGCTGCTTTCGGTGTCTTGGTACCAGCTCTTCAGAGCTGACAGCTGATTGTGTGATTGCGCCTGAACATGTGTCAGCCAAAGCGTATCATCAGCTGAGCCAGTAATGGGTCACTGTTGCTGAAGGAGGAATGTCTTGCTTCTCTGTCTTCTCTCCTCCTGCCTGGGCGATGCATTCCGTTCTCTCTGCTGACTTCTGCACTTGTTGGAGCCATCTGTGAGCCTCCTGGGTTTATTAGATGATGAGAAACAAACCCTTCTTTCTTTCTGTAGGGTAGCGGGCAGTCAGCTGCTGTTGTCAGGAGTTTGAGTTACCTTTGTGGAAGAGGATGGTGAGCAACAGGAACACGCAGCCAGACCAGGAGGAGGAAAGTACGACTAGTTATGTTGAGCTTTTAGGTTGGCTCAATTGATTTTGTGAAACCATCCCTCAGATTTAACTTTCTTGACTCAGATGAGCTAGGGAGCTGTCGTGCAAGCGGCTCAGCAGGTCGGGCAGGACGGCATGGACAAGCAACTGGTGCTGGGTTTGGACAATAACCTCACTGAGTCCATGGACCAGTGCACATCTCTGCTTGGACTGGGGAAATGGTGTTTATACTGGTTGAGGAAAGCTACTGAAATTCCGTTAGCAAAATGTGCATCGTGCAGTTAGGTTAGCAAGGATCGAGCAGTGACTTTTACCTGTTCGTTGAAGAGACTAATACACAGAGCGTCAGAATAAAAAGTGTTGGTCAATGTGATGCTTCAGATTGCTGTTATTTTTCAGAAGTCATTACAAAGGATGGGTTAATTCTAACTAATTTTGATTAAGAAACACACCTTTCATTTTAATCCCAGTTTGAATTCAATTTTTTGATTAAACTGAAAATTCCTTAAGAATGTTCTTTTAAAAAAATAGGATGTAACTGCAGACTTTGCAGTAACTAGCCTTTAAATAGAATTTTAGTCAACTTCGGTAGCTACTCACTACGTAACATGCAACAAGTGATGATTAGGGCACCAGACTGTGAGAGGGAAGGTGGGTTTGTGGATCGCTGAAGGCTCAGGAGGGAGGCGAATCCTCCTCAACAGTGGCTGCTCTGTCTGCGAAGACATTGTTTGCCTTATTTTTGTTCTTTATTTTTTCCTCCAGACACGTTTTGAATGAAAGTGGCAGATTGCTGTGCTTTGCGAGGAGGAACTCGGTGGTTCAGCTTGTGGGTTTGGATGCAGCTAGCAACTGGAGTGTTTCGGTACTGCCCCACGTGGGGCGCAGCTGCAGGGCCCAGCCTGACACCCGCTGTAGGAACCCCAGGGGGAATCGCAGAGTTCATAGACCAAGAAGTTCCTAACCTACGTAAAAGAATCAGAGAGATATTGTGCAGATAACGCACCTGGCAGGAGAGAAAACTGTTTTCAGATCTGTCATATTATTTAAAGAACAGTCTTCTCTGTTTGAAATGTTAACTTACTCCAATTTAGTACACTCTTTTAACAAAATTGTTTTGGAGAAGAGGGGACAGGAAGGTGGTTCTAGTTTAGTGCTGTGAGAGACCACTGATATCCTTTAATCTCAAATGAGACTAATGTCTGCTCTCTTGTGAGGATCCATGCTTGTTCAGTGCTTACTTTGCTTGGTGTGAATGTCAGCTAAGGTGTTGGATAAGAGCAGGGGTTTGGTGTGGTGCTTGCTTTTTGTTGGTAGCTGTTGTTAAATCCCAGCTTTTATATATATCTATGTGTGTGTGTATATATATATATATGCAAAAGTCAAGAAAAATCCCAAATAATGCTGCTGTTAAGTCCCAGCTTTTACATATATCTATGTGTGTGTGTATATATATACATATATATATGCAAAAGGTGAGAAAAATCCCAAATAAGGCTGTCAGCCACTTGCCAAAGTCAGTTTTTAACAATAAATTCATTATTTGGGGGAAATAAAAAAATTATTTTGTATTAGCATACAGAGTCATTTCTGTTTATACACAAATAACACTTTAAAAAAAAAAAAAGGCAGAGTACAGCTGTAATTGATGGGGTTTCAGTTCTGTGCATCTGCTCATCATTCTGTGATTTTCCTCCCTACCACATTACCTGAGTCAAACTCCTCCAGCAGAAAGTGTTTTAAAAGTAAAATTTACTTAAAGCTTTAGAATTTTGAAAAAAAAATTCCATACCATTCAAAGGAAGCTTAAAACAGTTTTAGAAATGCCGTAGCTGAAGAATGTGCAGAACAAACTCCATATAAGCCTGTTGATTGTAAGCTTAACTGCCAAAATGTTATCATTTGTCAATCATATCTGAGCTTGAACTTAAAGGCCTGTTAAATGATTGAACTGGTTTTTGTCCTGTGGAGCGTTTAGGGGCGTGTAACTTCAGGTAGAATTGCTTAGGCAATATAATACTGATGTTACTTCAAATCAGAAGTTGGTTTGTATATTAATTTTAGAATAAACAAGGTCCCTTCCAACCCAAACCATTCTATGATTCTATGATTTGTCATACTAAATACTATTTTGATTTGGTCTTCATTTTTTTTTATGCAGGTTTGTTGTTGAAGGTCATATTCCGTATTTGAATGTTTTTCAGCATTTTCCAGAGAAGATGAAGTTATGTGGACTTGATCTAAAGATCTTTTGTGTAGAGGTAATCTTTTTCTTAAGGGGAAAGATTAAAAAACCTGACCAAAACCTAGTTATTGTGTGGTATTTTAATTTTTTTGGTCACTGTACTAATAAATTGATTAAATCTATTCTTACGTTGTAGAGTTCACGTTTCGCGTTATTAGAGCCTGTGCAGAAACCAGTGCACTCTGTGACTTGGAGTGCTTTAATCTTTAACCAGTTTTATTAAGCTGATTACCTAAGTTAAAACGAAATCAGTAAGTACTTGTCAAGAAAAAGGTATTCAGAACTTCTTTTAGAACACTCAGAAAACGATTTGGCTTCACATCGAAGGGCAATATACTGTCCTTTTTGGTGCTTATTTGAAATATCTCTTGAATTTGTTTGTAATTCCATGTTCTTTTCATAAAATATGGTTTAGATGCTGTCTCTTGTTCTGTTTCTTGCTGTACTGAGTAAAATATATCAAACCTAAAATCTACATAAGGGGTTATGGCCTTTCTGGAAGCTGAATAGTGGTGGACAGTCTTGAGTAAAATGTAAATTTGTTTACGGTTGTTATGTATTGTGGTAACAATTGCACACTGGTGTTTGTGTTGCAGAAAAAAAATGTTTATTATGGATTTTTGATGTGTGCAAATCTTAGCTTTTCAGAGCAGAAAGCAGCAATTCTGCTAACAGGAAAAGCTAGGTTTTCGTCTGCTATGAGGTGTTGGTAGCCCAAGCCCTCAGTGATGATGTTGTGAGTAAGGTTACCATTCTCCATATTGTAGCTTATATTCAGCAGATCGTGAGGTGTTCAGAAACTAATCTGTAGCTTTTTTTTTTTTTAATACCACTGCTGTCCTATCAGGATAAATAATAATTATGACCTTAACTTCTAAAAATCGGGACATAAATTTAATATAAAACCTCTTGATTGCTTTTTCTGTCTTAGATCTTACCTTAGTAGAAAAGATACGTCAGGTTGAAATGTGCATGTAAGCTTTTTGGTTTTTCTAAAACTTCTAATTTTCAGTCTTCCTGTTCTTCTTTGCCTACATCCTCTGGAGGTACTTTTGTCTCTCAAAAATGGTTACATAGAGCTTGTATTCTGGCCTGACTAACTAAAATACACCCCACCCCTCCATCCTGCAAATCACACAGATAAAATTTTCGTAGGAATTGCAGCTGTAAAATGTGTACCATGACTCAAAGTGGGAGATGTGCATCTTTGCAGAGAGGAGATGACAATTGCCCTTGGAGGATCCTGCTGCTTTCTTTTGGCGTAGAGCTGTTTCTGGCATGCAGGATGACCTGATGCCAATCCCGAACGTGATTTCATCAGTCCCTATTAGCTTGCTTTCTCTCAGAGCTGTCGGTTTGGATTATTCTGCTGTCCATAGTGTCCATAAGCACATTAACACTATGGATTGTAGCATGTCCTGATGTGGGAGTGGGACTTCACAACCTGAGAGCCACAAGATGGTCAATTTAATCTTGTTCCACCTTTTATATAAAAGAGGAAGTCTAGCCACTTCACCCTTGGTCTTAAACACTTACATAGCATATATGCACTTTTCTTTTTTCACAAACAGGGAAAAACCAACCCATATCTGATTTTTTTTTTTTTTTGGTCTTACTATTGCTTATGATGAGTCTGTATCTAGTGTCGTCTGCTATTTAGCTTACAGAGAATTGCTGATCTAAAAGCTGAATTTGTGTAACTTTTGACTTCCATCTTGCTTGTCTGTGATACTGACACCTGCACCCCTCACTTCCCAAGTATAAGTAGATATACATACTAACCAAGTAATCTTTTAACTTTGTTTTCCTTGAGGTACATGGGTAAAGTTCTGTAAGCTTACTGTACGGTTTGTTTTCCAGCCACTCCAGTATTATTTTGGCTTCCTCTTTCTAGGAATATCTGCTTCCTGCTTCACCTTCAGTCTTCCTTCAGTAATGCATCCTCAGGTTGATTTAGTTTTAACATTTTTTACTACGTCATTGGGCTGATAATTGCAAAAACCTTACTAGCTGTTTCCTACATCTTATGTTTCAGAACTGATCTTGCTGCTCATTGCAGCAGTGAGATTACCAGTAACATAACTGTATCTAGTTTTGACATCTGAGTTTTGAGAAATTCAAGAGATGCGGTTATTGTCCTGGAACAGGAAGCCAGGTTGTGTAATACTGCATCCTGAAGATATAGCCTGCATTCTTTTCTCCTTGGTGTTCTGTATATAATATTCTATAGACAATTATCTTCAAAACCTTTATGAGATTATGACTGTTAATAGCCAGGCAGGTAAGATGCTCTAATGCCATGATTTGTTGTGCTTCCAGTCTGGTGAATGTAAACTGCAAACATGTTCAAAAATCTTGGTAACTGACAGGGCTATTAAATATGTCTCCTTTTTATTTTGAGCAGATTTTTAGTGCATTTAATTGTGTCTTGTGCTAATTCTCTGCAGCCCAAAGTTGACTCAAGAAGTAGTTACGTTGTAGTAGCTTGAAGGATTTAAAATTGTACCAAGTGTTATTTTATCAGTTAAGGACAGATGAAGCCTAACTTGATAAGACTCATCTTATATAAAACCATTCTCAGTGGCTGAAAGGCTTTTTTCAGTTCCGATTTCCCAGATACCCAAAATATATTGAATTTGTACAAGGTTGAAGTTACAGCTTTAAAAAGATAAATGCAACAATTATTATAAGCTGAGTCACATCTACTTTCTATCTTTCTGTGTAGTGACGTGTGTATGTGTACATGCACAAGCCGCCTTTTTTTTTTTTAATGCCTCATCATTTAGTAGTAGTATTTCATGTGCACGGAATGTGACTAGTCTCAGGCTTTCCAGCTGATGAACTTCTGTGTTGTGCAATATGGGAATGGAGTCCATATCCCTGACATTTTTTCCCTGTCCTGCGTACAATTTAGCAATTAGAGGTGATCGCAGCATCTGTCATGTGAGGAGGGGCTTAGTGGGATTTTTATCCGTGAGAAGAGAAGGCTGGGGTGGATTTCACTGATGTGTATAAACACCTGACAGAAAGGAGCAGGGATGGAGTCAGGCTCTCTTCTTGGTGGTGCGCAGTGGAAGGACAGGAGTCAGTGGGCACAAACTGAAATACAGGAAATTCCATTTAAACATAAAACTCTTCTACCATAAGCACGATTTGTGCTGGAGCAGGCTGCCCTGAACCACTGTGGAGTCTGCATCTTTACTACTTTAAATTAGTAGTAGTATGTATAAAGTTTCGTTGGTAATTGTTTTATTTTTGCTGGTAGTATCTGTCCTCCAGTGGAGCCACAGACAAATTCCCTCTTCCATGTCTGCTTGAAGTAGGGATACATCCTTAAGATACACATCCTCTATTTTGCTTGTAGGGATTTATCTTTATCCTTATAAAAATTGATTAAAGCATCCCTTTTCTCTTGAACTATCAACAAGTTGTCCTTGCCATAGACCTGTTTTTCCTTAAATTTTTGACTCAGGACAGGATACCTGATTAACTTTTATGTAATTATTTTGGCTGTGCTTTAAAGTTGATTCTGCTTTACTCTCTCATGTTTACCTTTATCTTTCATTATGTTTTATAAAACTCATTACTTTTTGGTGTATTTTACCATTAATGCATTGTAGATTGATTTTATTTTTTAAATGTCCAAAAATAATTTTTTTTTTTTTGATTCTCATGTGCTTAACACACACACGCAGACTTAAATGTACGCATATATATATAAGTAAGCAGGTCACTCCCATGGCTGTTAGGCAACATGATTTACTGAAGTACTGAAGATAACAAACACGTCACTTTGGAGTATGTGCTGTGGGCAACAGGATAGGTGTAGTCTCATAAATATCCTTCAGATCCTGTTGTTCTGAAGAACTTCAGGAGCGGTCGTCTTTTTTAGATGCGCAAGCATCTGGACTTGGCAAGGAGCCCAATATGTGACCTCAGTGAAGTTCCCGTCTTTCAATCTCCCCATCAGCTTTAAAATAACTCCTTTTTTCCTAAACCTATTAAGAATCTATGTTTTTTTTCTAAGGCATGGGGGGGAGACTAGGAGAAACTCACCTGGTGAGCTGTAGATTAATTCTGTTCTGTAGTTGTCCACCAACCTGCCCTCGAAGACAAAAGGGACGGGTACTTACCTGATTATCCTGGATTATACTGCCCTGGAGTGGGGCCACAGAATGGCTTCTCTGTATGAGCCTTTCGCGCTTTTTTTTTTTTTTTTTTTTTTTTTTTTTTTTTTTT
>Ga0065711_1046353_pt1 | contig 12936 bp, 6 predicted proteins | sample Hoacrofraction12_FD_59098 | JGI IMG/M metagenome (GOLD analysis project Ga0065711, IMG submission 59098) | Hoatzin crop microbial communities from Cojedes, Venezuela - Epithelial fraction 12 v2 (version 2) | ecosystem: Host-associated > Birds > Digestive system > Esophagus > Crop | place... | reverse complement strand
GCCTCCCTGGGCAGCCTGGGCCAGGGCTCCGTCACCCTCAGAGGGAAGAAGTTCTTCCTCAGGTTCAGCTGGAGCTTCCTCTGCTCCAGTTTGTGCCCATTGCCCCTTGTCCTGTTGCTGGGCACCACTGGAAAGAGCCTGGCCCCGTCCTCCTGACGCCCACCCTTCAGATATTTGTAAGTATATATTAGGTCCCTTCTCAGCCTTTTCTTCAGGCTGAACAAGCCCAGCTCCCTCAGCCTCCCCTCGTAGCAGAGACGCTCCAGTCCCCTCCTCATCCTCATAGCCCTCCGCTGGACTCTCTCCAGTAGCTCCTCATCTTTCTTGAACTGGGGAGCTCAGAACTGGACACAGTACTCCAGGTGCGTCCTCCCTAGGGCAGAGTAGAGGGGAAGAAGAACCTCCCTCGACCTGCTGGCCACACTCATCTTAATGCACACCAGGGTACCACTGGCTCTCTTGGCAACCAGGGCACTCTCCTTTATTATTTTTTTTAAAATTACTGTTACTTAGTTTCCTTATTTCTAGAGAAGTCAGAAAAAATAAAGAGTATGGTCAGAACATCAATATATATTAGAACAAAATAAAGAATAAATGAGTTGTTTCATATTCGCATTTGGAGGAATGGCTGAACAGAACAGTTTCCCATGGGATTGGCAGAAGCCACTGCAACACTATCTGATAAGGGAGCAAAAGACGGCCTACCAAGACATTTCTTAAGATGCTCACACTTTCTTTTTTTAACCTTTCTTTACATCATTCCCTTCCATTGCTGAAAGAAAGATACAACCTTTTGCCATACAGAAATTGTCAAAATTTTCATCAATATCACAATATGGCACTTCTCTGCTATGGTACCTGTGTTGACACTGTCATTACATTTCTTGATCTTTGGTTCAAAAAATGCAAACAGGAGCTTTCCTTGAGCACTCTTGCTGTGACTCCACCTGCTCTTACAATTGCAGGACACCAGCACACAAAGGTTTGATGATCTCATGTACAGCGCAGACATTCTTACCTTGGCTAAGCCCATGATTTTTGGAAACAGGTAAGAGGAACATCCTTCTGGGCTCTGTCCAAGTTGACTAAATGGGCTGTGAAACGTAGCCTGGGGGAAAAAACAAAAACAAAAGAACAAAACAAAGCAAATCTCACAACAGAGCACAGGACTAAAGTACCAGGATTTACTTTCTATGACCAGGTGACCTGCCTGGTGGATGAGGGAAAGGCTGTGGATTTTGTCTACCCAGACTTTAGTGAGGCCTTTGACACTTCCCCACAGCATCCTCCTGGAGAAACTAGCTGCCCATGGTTTGGATGGGTGTACTCTTCACTGGATAAAGAACTGACTGAATGGCCAAGCCCCCAGAGTGGTGGTGAACAGAGCTAAATCCAGCTGGCGGCCGGTCATGAGTGGTGCCCCAGCGCTCAGTGTTGGGTCCGGTCTTGTTTAACATCTTTATCAATGATCTGAATGAGGGGATTGAGTGCTCCCTCAGTAAGTTTGCAGATGACACCAAGCTGGGCGGGAGTGTCGATCTGCTAGAGGGTAGGAAGGCTCTGCAGAGGGACCTGGACAGGCTGGAGTGATGGGCCAAGGCCATTTGTATGAGTTTCAACAAGGCCAAATGCTGAGTCCTGCACTTGGGTCACAACAACCCCATGCAACACTACAGGCTTTGGGAGGAGTGGCTGGAGTGGCCTGTCAGAAAAGGACCTTGGGGTGCTGGTCAACAGCCGGCTGAACATGAGCCAGCAGTGTGCCCAGGTGGCCAAGAAGGCCAATGGCATCCTGGGTTGTATCAGGAATAGTGTGGCCAGCAGGAGTAGGGAGGGGATCGTGCCCCTGTACTCGGCACTGGTGAGGCTGCACCTGGAGTACTGTGTTCAGTTTTGAGCCCCTCACTACAAGAAGGACATTGAGGTGCTGGAGCGTGTCCAGAGAAGGGCAATGAGGCTGGGGAGGGGTCTGGAGAACAAGTCTTACGAGGAGTGGCTGAGGGAACTGGGGCTGTTTAGTCTGGAGAAGAGGAGGCTGAGGGGAGAACTTACTGCTCTCTACAACTACCTGAAAGAAGGTTGTAGTGAGGCAGGTGTTGGTCTCTTCTCCCAAGTAACTAGCGATGGGACGAGAGGCAATGGCCTCAAGTTGCGTCAGGGAGGTATAGATTGGATACTAGCAAAAATTTCTTTACTGACAGAGTGGTCAGGCATTAGGACAGGCTGCCCAGGGCAGTGGTGGAGTCACCATCCCTGGAGGGCTTCAGAAAACGTGTAGACGTGGCACTTCGGGACGTGCTGTAGCAGGCATGGTGGTGTTGGGGTGACGGCTGGACTTGATCTTAGAAGTCTTTTCCAACCTATGATTCTATGATTAGTTCGCATTTTAAAGCTTCTACTGTGACAGAGTTCGCCAGAAATACATCTGCACTGTTACCGTGACAGTCTTTAAATATCATCTGGTAACACTGCTTCCTTCTCTCAGTGCATCTAAGAGCTGATTTTGTCTGTATAATTCAACTCCCTTGTCAGAACAACCCCATTGATGAAGTTACCTTATTTGAATACAGTGCTCAGAGAAACTAATTTGCATGTGAAAAATCTTCACAGAAAAGACACACACATCTGCGCTAACAGCTACTAAATACATAGCCCAAATTACTTCAGAGGTAAAGTGCATTCTGCTTTCTGAATGCACACTAAGTTTATTCTACTCCTGAAAAGTTGAAGTCACTGAATCTTATTTCCTCAAATTTTATGCAAATTAAAAAGAACCTGTGGCAGAAAAGCACCATGAGATCATAAAAAACAATACCCTAATTGCAAGTTAGAACTGAATTACAGAATTTTATGTTTTGACAACTTACATCAACTTTAAGCAAGGAAGACAAAATGCTTGCCTTTATTTCCACTTAAAAATATGAACCAATACACATAAAGGGCACAAGCTGCCAATGCAGCTTTCACTGTAACAGGAGGTTTCTAGCAAGAAAGTGACAATTACAGCATTGTAAGACACGATTAGACAACATCTGCCAGGATACAGGCTAGTGTAACTGGTCCTGCCTTAGCAAGGGGAGATGAACTACAGCAGGGGTACAAACTGCTGCCCCAGGAACTGGTGCAAAATCCAGTGCAGCAGGCAATGTTAACTGACCACCCAAAATGCCGATCTGTCGTCAGACTGGGCTGCGCAGTGTCCTCTAAACGTGGTTGGTAATGATCTGCTCTGGGAATACCTGGCTGAGAATAAAAACCGATCCTGGACACAGCAGAGGTGGCCACTTCTGGTGTACGCAGTCAATGCCTAAGGCACCCCAACCAAGCTACTGAAGAATGTGAAATCAAGTAGTAATTTGGGTAAAAACGACCTTACTGCACATGAGTTCACAGTCCTGGAAAGGGAAGAACAGAGATCAATCTCCTCTGAGATGGCTTCAGTAAACTTGAAGTTAATAGGAAAGTTCTGATGAAGACTAATCTAAGTGAAGAGCTAAGTTAGACCCTACAGAAATCCTCAGGGAACTGCTGCCAAGGACACAAGCAAAAGCTGTCCCAGCACAGGTAGGAAGGTACTAACAGACTGTCTCAGCTAAATCATGAGCTTGTCACTGACTTTAAATACAAGCACTCAGAAAGTGAGAACAAGGTCAGACAACTAAGGATGAAACACATATAAGCATGCAGATACTAAAAAAAAAAAGAAATACAAGGCAAAACCAAGAAGAATTTACCAATGATTATATATATATGAGTAGCAAAAGGAAGTTCATGTATGAACCTCAAAGTAAGAAGTACAAATCCTTCAAGAAGGAAGGACACTATTAGAGGACAAAACATTTAATGCTTATTTGGATTAAACTTCAACTAAATGTATATTAATTTATAACTGTAGGAATTATTATGCTGCGTGGGAAGTGATCAGAATTCAAAACAGCCTTAATAAAGCGGAGAGGTACGAGTAAGAAGATGCTGTTTAATATGGACAAGTTGAAGTCTGGCATCAATAACCTGGTGCACAGTACACGATACATGACTGGGACAGCTGTTGAACTGGCAACTCTACACTAAGGGATCCAGGTGTTCTAGCAGACCACAAGTACGTAAATTAGGTAACGTTGTGGGCTGTCAAAAGAGAAACACAGTCTGCAGAATGTGGAGAAGTTCTTCTGCTCTACTTCAGATCAGTAAGGCATGAACGGGAGTGGTGTGCCCAGTTTGTACCACTATGCTTAAAGAGACACAGAACAACTGGAAGGAGTCCAGCAGAACGTAACTGCGGGCCTCAGAAAGCACACGAGGGAAAACTGAATGAATGGCAGCTGTTTAGCCTAAAAAAAAAAAGAAAAGATTGAGAGAGTTGATGTAAACCTGAGACATATCTAACAGTCTAGGTACACTGGTGGCTAAGCACACTTACGGCTAGTGTAGGGAGGATGAACACAGTCTGTTCTTCCAATTCAGGAACAAGAAAGAAGAGGTTCACCCTTCAGCAAAAAATGATCAGATGGGAGGGGAGGAAGAGGGAGAACCCAACAATTTCCTAGTAAAAGAAGAGATCTAGGGACTGGAACAGACTGAATAAATCATGCACATTACACAAGCACCTGTCAGGAGTGACATGGTCCTAGCTGATCCTGTTATGGGGCAAGCAGAAGGATGTCAGTCCCTTGCAGCTCAATTTTCCTAAGCCTCATAGCGACAAACCCAATCCAGCAGGGAGTTTGAGGAAAAGTCTGACACAGTGCTGAAGCAGGAGTCAAAGTACCACCCATCATAGATACTTCTGCAAGCAAAAGCCTGCCTAAAATTAACTAAGATCTTGGGTTAAATTCTGTATCCATTTAACAACTTTATACAAACGAACAGCACAGAACAAAATATAAGCCATAAAGTGGGATTCTGTGTTATGCCTTAATATAGCTTTGGGTTCTGTCTTTGGCAAGTTACCTTAAAAGGATTCTGAAGTTGAATAAACTAAAGCTTTTCCAAAGTTACCATGGAACACAGGTTAGATAAAATGCCAGTTACTGCACTTCCATTCCTTAATAATCTTTTGCTCCCTCTCCCACAGCTGACAGGGGATGACAATCATCATTTCACATCAGTTACTCTTTACTTTACCCACCAATTCAGTAAAGAGTTTCTAAACTGGAGTCAGTAACTTGATAACCATAACTACAGCAGGAAAATTCCATGCATGTTAACCACTGGCTGATGCATCCCTGTGCTGGTAATTAATATACGTGTTCCTGGACATGATATAAGAAGCCTTTAAACTTGTGTGTTCTTTTCTGTCAGATTACCCCAAACCAAATGATATTTGCTACAGAAAGTGGCTTAAAGACTGCCTTGGGATCAGCTATGTAACGTACTTACCCTGTCAGAAGCGTAGACAATGTCACACAATCCAAGGACTGTTACAGAGATTCCAATAGCTGGGCCGTTTACCACTGCTATCAGTGGTTTAGGAAAATCAATAAAATGACCCACGAACTCTCTAGAGAGAAGGAAGAACAATGTAAGAGGCACATCCTAGTCTTTTCCATCAAACACATACAACTTCCAAAACACGATTAGATACTGCATAACAAAAACCATGAGCTAGATTCTATGTAGCATGTGTTATTTTGCCCTTTCCCAAATGAATTCTGACAAAATAAGAATTATTTGAAATACCTCCATTTCCTTACCAACTAAGAATCAAACACATACATGACAGCCCAGCTCTCCTAGTTCCTGCCATCCAGTTATGAAAGTGCTGTCCTCTTCAGCTACAGTTATTGAATACAGCTCACTAACAAGAGCAGACTTTCGCCCTGTACCTACCTGCCTGTGTATCCATCCCAGCTCTACCCACGGGATACCCGTTCCCGTCACAGATTCTGTTCTGCAGTGAAGCCCCACCACGTATCAAAATTGTGATGCTACCACAACACAGAATTCCCTATTGCTGTTCTGCACAGGTCTGAGAAATAGTATTCTGTTTCATTTGACAGCTACTTCTCCATCCAAGAAGCACAAAATACATTCTCAAAACATAGTATTTTCCAAAAGTGAACAGTGTTGTAAAAACTCCAGTTCTCTGGCATCTCTGTGCATCAGCTGCGAGGAAGCACCGTGTTTATGGAATAGGAACAGCATAGCAAATACAGTCTTCCCACAAGATGAAAGACTATGCAGTACACGTGAGACTACGCATTGTGTTGAAGACCCTACAAACACTGCAGATGCTTGCCAGATACCACTGAATGACATCTTTGCAACAGATTCAGACTGCATAATTATCACTTTGCAGGGGCAACTGTGATCCACAGACAGCTTGCCTAAGTAAAAGCTACAAAACTGAGCACTTAACTTCCAGTTCATCTTTAAAATTTAAATTAAAAACATTGCTTGCTTTTCTGTATGTATGTTTTAGATTTTCTATCAATTGCAAGTGCTTGAGGAAGCAATCCAACTTGCAAGCATCTCTCAGATGTAATCATCACATACAGAAGTAAAATACAAAATCTGCTTAAACAGGGAAGAAAGAAACATGTTGTTTGTCCCCAAAAAACATTTCTGCTGCTGTGTCATATGATGCGCCTGATCTTCTTGGCCTTAGAAAATAAATCAGTTTAATGGATAGATTCAGACTTAAAGATGGAATCAAGATGTCAGAATTCCTGGGCAATTCTGAACAAGTTCATTACATCTCGTCACTGTTCAAAGAAGTCTGACAGTGAAGGTATCTTGGCATGTCCTGCTAGTGTAGACACTGTTAGATATAAAAAAACCCACACATTTTTCATTGTAGCTTACAAACTATACACTCAAAATCATGTTTTTGTCATTATATCTGCATGTACTTTGGGGACTAAAAATAAAATCGAGTCTGTATCACTGACTTAAATAACTATACTTAACGAGATTTATAATATTCACCTCATTTCCTCATTTATTTCATACAAATAATATTACTTCTCCCACATGATCCTTGTTTTAAGACACACGGTGAGCCCTTAGAAACAGTCATCTCAGTGGATGTATCGTAGCATAACTGGGTCCCTGCTGTCGTGTTTTCTAACAATGCCTGCAAATTACATTTTACCCATTACAGTAACTTATTCATATATGAAACCAAGCTGTTCTACTTCAGTAATACTGCTCCATCTTTTGCCATCTTCTTCATTTCACCGGTTTGGACATTAGTAAAATTATTCAGATCATTTCCACTACTGTAGTAGTCTCCACTTCCTGCAGAGAACACATACAAATAAATGCCCCAATGGTTTCTGAGTAGGTAAGAGAAGCTTCCATTTATTACATTTATAAAAGAATTTCATTCTAGGTGTCTAACATTAATAAATAATCAGAGGGATGGTTTCAAAGTATACACACTACCTTAAAGGGCATCTATGGTTTAAAAGTAAACTTTGACTGATAATTCACTGAAAAACAATGGGTAAAAAGCCAGAGGGTATTAAATTTCAAAGATTTGAAGGGAAAATTTTTTTTCCCCCATAACAGTCTCAGATGGAAAAAAAAATTATTTTATTTCCTTCCCTCCATACTCGCTCAGGTTTTTTTTCTGTCGATACAAAATCACACAGTAAGATGTGAGAAACTTTTTTTTTTAAACAGAAAATGGAAATGTAAGTTTATGCATCTCATTCTATCCCCCTTCAAACAGATCAAGGATCAAAAGCAGACAGAATAACCTATTTAATATGTGGTAGAAGTTTTACACCTTTTATGACCAATTAAGGAAAAAGCGTAGCATTCCAAGGATCAGACTAACAGCACTGCGTCGAAATCACTGTACTGAAGGATGTATTCTTCAGTAAGCAGCAGATAACCTGCTAGTGAATGTGTAAATTAGTTTGAGGCACCATCAAAAAAGCAGTATTTAAAAGCTGGACTGCACGACTGGATTGTCTAACTCATCTTGTGTGCCATGAGGACATTCACAGGACGGGAACTTTCACTGGTTAGCACATCCACTGCTTGACGCTGCAGCGCTCTTCCCAACTACACAAAACGGAACAGAAAGGTTTGCGCAGGGGTGTTTGCTATTTACCCCTAGCTATACACATCAGACTTCCCAGCTGTGTGAAGCACCCTTCTCATTTTGGAAGGGCTGTTGTGCCTAGTCATTGCTACGGAAAGGAAATTCAGCAGCCTGGGAATATAACGCGCTCGTAAAGAAAACAGCAGAGAAGCATATTAGGCAATTACTCCAGAAGCAACTCGTGAGCAGGCTTAAGCCCAAATTCACCTTGTGTCCACACTACTTAGCTGCCAGCCAAAGCTCAGGCTTTGGCTGATTTCCCACCTGCCTCCAACAAGCACGGGCCAGACAGGCAGCGTCTGCCCTCCGCCATTCTGTCCCTCCCGCCTGCCCTGCCACTGTGTCCTTCAGTCGGCATCAGAGACGGACCAAAGGGTCCTCCAGAGAATCCAAACGACACGTCTCCAGAGCAGCTAGACTTCACAGGCAGCATGGGTTTGGGCTGCCCTTTCACACCGTCGCTGCAGCCATCCAGCTGCACACATCTGGTGACTGGAATAGATACAGCGGGGCCAGGCTGCAGCTTGCCTGGCCAATCCTTTCCTATGGCAGCCACAGGGGGGGAAATAAAACCAAACCAGCAAAGTATCAGGTTTTTTCTGATGATTATAGGTAAATGCGCAGTGTAAACTCTCTACTGGCCGTGCCAGTGCAGGATCTGAGGGGCTTGCTTTTAGTATGTTCCAACAGATCACAGGGGTAGAGAAAATTGACTAAAAACTTCAAAACTTTGAACTTCAAAAGCAGCAGTGAAGATGCTGTGGAGCAGATATATCAGCTACTCAAAAGTAATAAAGCCCTTAGGAGTATTCCATGTCTATCTTCTCACCTCAGAAAAACATTCTGACGTTAACAGCAAGCTTGCTAAAGAATTTGAAACACCACCTTGAAAGAATTTTGCCAAAACAGTTTGGAAAACCTTTGGTCTATACTAGAGGAAGGAATTTCCTCACTTACACAATTCTATCTTAGTCTAAATACAGGTAGACAGTTCATGTCAGTACTGTACTTCGGCGTAACGTAAAATAAATCTAAGAGATGCATATGAAGTGTGTTACCAGTAATAACTGCTATGGTAGAATCATCTTTTCCAGCTTCTTCAAGTGCTTTGATAATTTCTCTGTACATCTGCATAAGAGGAAAGTCAACAAAGTACAAATGTGATGGTGCAAAAGATCATAAAAAGGAGAGTCACAATGACAACAAGGAACTTGAGAGACAGATTAACTATGGTCCTTATAAGTATGAAAAAAATTTGCATCCACAGAAAGTCAAGCATTACATGTGAGGTATTTCTCACCATAAACACACATACTTGCAATACTCTAGACTTCCAAGGCAAACCTAAATGACAAAATAAGGTCCTCTGGAAAACAGATGTTAAATGGAAACAGTTAATTTTAAAACCTGAGCAGTAGTTTAAGTGAGCAAAAATAATATATTAAAGAATTAGCAGCAGTGGGGTGAAGTCTGTGTTCTGGTATCCTTACAGCTGGTCATGCTGTTTCCAACAGGATGGACTTCCTCACGCAGCCAGCCATGGGAACTGGAAGACTATCTAGACATACCCACAATGGTGCTGAGCCAAAGTAGGCTGCACACATACTCTCTTATACATAAGGCTGCAGTCAAATCTTGTAGCCACAAAACAGCCTAGTCGTCCTGTAGTTTGCCATTTGAATTTAGTGCAGACTGTAATCCTATACTAAGTTTGAAAGAAACCAAAAGACGCAGAAAAGCCCAGGCTGTAAAATTTTCGCTGAATGGTTTCATTTTGTACTGGATATTTATTCTTTAGGTTGTTATCAGAGGCAAGATACTAAGCCCTCATAGAATTCAGACCACCATGCTTCAGTTAATTCTGCTAAACCTGTAGTAATGATTCTCTAAACACTTAAGTAGCTTAGCCAGGAAAGAAAAAATCATTAATCCTCCCAAGTTAATTTCTTTACCTTATGGTTGATGGCATTTTTCCTATCAGGTCGGTTAAACATTATCTTTGTGATGTTGTTTTTGGTGGTAACTAGTATTGTTTCATAGCCGTCACGTCTGCCCTCTTCTGCAGAAGCATCTTTTTTCTGGTCAGCAGATTCTGCAGAGACCAGACTTGAGACAAGTTCAGTATATTTCTGTCTGGCATTATCCTGCAATGAAAGAAAAGGGGAAAAAAAAAAAAGAAAAAAAAGAAATCACACAAGGTTACCAAAGGTTGACACGGAAATCAGTTTGTTGTGCTATTCAGACAATGGGTACCAGGGGTGGGGGGTGGGAAATGACACTGTGCTTCAAGACAAAAGGAAAAAAAAATCTAAATTAGAAAGCATTCTAATTAGGGTGAGAAGGGGAATATGCTGTATTTAAACACTGCAGTTCATGAACAGATCATGCTTAAAGTCATCTGGAAAGCAGCAGCAATGGATCTACAAAATAAAAGTGCGCAGATGCTGGGCTGACAACATTTATTTTGTTGGAGGAGTGCCCCCATCCACGCCTAAAATTACCTGAGATATCTTTGTCATATTCCCAGCATTTACACATTTCTATGGATCCTTTGTTTCTGCTTTCCAGTTTGACATTTCTCCAACAAAATAAGTTTTTATTTCAGAATATGTATTTCTGAAGAGTGGTGAAATGGCTCTATGGCATCTTAAAATTGCTTGAAGACACTAGTTTTCATTTAGTACAAACACAACATGCAAAAGCCTAAAGAATCCTGCCTCCCTCTTTCTAAAGTAAGCAGTGATATAAAAGAATTGTAAGGTCTTGGTTGTTACAACCTATTTTCTTGAAATCACAGAATGCTTTGGGTGGGAAGGGACCTTTAGAGGTCATCTAGCCCAACCCCCCTGCAGTGAGCTGGGACATCTTCAACTAGACCAGGTTGCTCAGAGCCTCATCCAACCTGGCCTTGAGCATTTCCAGGGAAGGGGCCTCCACTACTTCTCTGGGCAACCATGATAAATGGTAATATACTTTGAGCAACTCTGTAATCCATAACCTGTAGCACAGGAAACTGTCTGTTCCCTCTCCACCGTAACTTGCAGAGCAGATTGTTTTAAGTGTTTCCTGGCTATTCCCAAAAGCTGCAAAGCCACCCGAAAAAACACCCCAAACAAAAAACCAAAACATACCCCAAATCCCCCAAAGCAGCACAAGAATACGTTATGTTCAGGAAATCATGCAAGTATGTTTTCTTTTAAAAGAAAAAAAAAAGCACGAAAAACCCGTTCTGTATGAAGTAATATCTTTGACTGACCTCAGAAACTACTCCTGACAGCAGGCTTAATGTAGGAGTGTCACAGCTGGTTTGTAAAGCTTATGTTTTCTTCACCTAACAATAGCTGAAGAAAGTGTGGTAGCTATCTGCAATGTCAGACTTACTACAGTCTGCGTGAAAAAAGAACACACATGTGTCTTTGCATCTATATTCTTTCTGCTCGTTTCACCTGAAGTAGACTTCTTTAAAGGTTATGAAAGGTGTTAAATATGTCAAGACATACTGCGAAAGAATGAAGAGGGGCTCTCAATACACCGCTTTTTTCTAGCCTTTTAGTCAGTCACATAAGAAACTGACTTTTTAAAATGATGTAATTATCAATATGATGGATTCACAGATTTGTTCTTGTTGTAAGAACTCAGAAACTGCATCCATCTTTCTTCAAGAGAACAGTAGAATAGAATATAATGTGAAAAACACTACTTTTTTTGGAAGTCACTACATATGTAAGATCTTTTATGCTGATACAAGCTGTTAGTAATAATTTAGAACTACGCTTACACAGTAAAAAAATCTCCAAACACTGAAGCAGTGAAATGACTGTAGAATACAGTGCAAAACATTCTGGTGTCTGAAGCAGAGCTGCTCAACTAGCATGTAATATGTTTAGATGTCAGCCATTCACTTACAGTCCAGGCACTTCAAGGTAGAGTAATCTACAAAGTATCTAAGGGAAATTATAGGTATTGTCACCTGAGACAAATTGCCAAGAGAATTCCATGCATCCCACTTGGCTTTCTTGACAAAGTCCAGCATACTTGGTTTCGGAGAATTGCAGGGACCTTCGGTAGCCTGAAAATAAGAGTGAAACAAAACTTCTTTAAATCTTTGATTAACATTCAGATGCCTTGGTAGAAAAGATGATGTGTGTTAGGAATATTTATCTGATCAGGATACAGCATTCAACTCTGAGACAGAAGGAATACCTAGAGGTTGGGCAATATTCAGACAGTTCACATACCGTGCTGTTTTCAGTGTCTGCTGTTTCTTAATACCTGGTGCTGGGTTTTCAGAAGCACCTAACCAATATGAGACACTAGTTTCCACAATGCCCATGCATGTTAAGTTCTCCTATCTCAAAAATTGTGCAAGTTTTATACTTAAAAAGAAAGTTAAAGAATTGTAAACTGTGTGAACAAAGAAACCATTGCACGGGATCCATTAAGCTGAATCTTACTTCAAAGTTGGCCCTACTATGAGCAACGGCGTTGGACCAGTTGAAGTGCAAGAGTCTGAGCTATCCTGAAGTATTCTGTGATCAGTTTTCCTGAAGAAAAGCACGCTATTGGAGAGAAATTGTTCAAGTGGGAGGTGGGAAAGAAAGAACGCATTCATGAGCTCATTATTATTAATTAGTAGAACTACCTGGAACAGTCAGCTGTCTAAGTTTTTATTTAAAAGAGCAATTGATTACCTACTTCAATATAACAAGCCACAGCCTGCACTGACCCTGCAGCCAATCTTGATCCACAAATACCAGTACAAATCCTGCTAAGGACTTGCAGCTATCTGTCCAAAAGTCTCCTTCCATGCTGTAGTAAAGAAAAACCACCACTCAAAGTGTGGATGAATAGTTCCTTGAATTAAAAAAAAAAAAAAAAAAAAA
>Ga0065711_1009701_pt1 | contig 12936 bp, 5 predicted proteins | sample Hoacrofraction12_FD_59098 | JGI IMG/M metagenome (GOLD analysis project Ga0065711, IMG submission 59098) | Hoatzin crop microbial communities from Cojedes, Venezuela - Epithelial fraction 12 v2 (version 2) | ecosystem: Host-associated > Birds > Digestive system > Esophagus > Crop | place... | reverse complement strand
TTCCCCCCCCCCCCCCCCCACTAGCTTTATGCAAATCTCTCATTGTTTTATCAAAATATTAGACAAACTGAGAAAGCTTGTTATGGAAGTCTTTTCCTGGATGTGATGCATGCTTTTCTTTTTTAGCTTACTGCAAGCATAAAAGGAATGCTTTTGTGGGAGTGGTGAGTGGAAAGACAAAGCTTAGGCTGGAATGGCTGCATTATTGTTCAGCTGTAGCATTCGCATCTGTGAACACAAGTATCTAAATGTTATTTCTTTGATCACGAAGGAGGCAGTTGCATGAATCTTTCTTCATTTTGTAGTGTAGTATCCTCTTTGATATGGGTAAATACTTTGAGGTTGGAAATGTTTTATTAGTGCACTTTGCTTTCGGAACAATTTTTCATGAACCTATTTTGAATGGAAAAAATACAGTTCTGAGAAGTATTGCCAAATGAACATTGCTAATTAGAATGTATTGGAATGGTGAAGTAATACATTCAGCGAAGTTCAAATACAAATTTAAAATACTTTTCATATTTTAGGTTTATGGCAGTGAATGTTTCTGTAAATTGGGGTTGGCACAGCTGGAAAAGCAGCTGCTTCTGTGTGCCTCATCATTGCACTTTCTAGGATTGGGGCTGTAGGCTCTATCTTTGAGACGCTACTGAATCCTTAAGAAGGGCTGTATAACAGAGAGCTGAGGCTGTTAGCTTGGCATGTGTTTTTTCCAGTTTGCAAAGACTTCGAGGTACTAACTGCAACATAAAATAGGTCCTCAGATCCTTTTTTTTATCTTGGTGGGTTAAGAAGGGGAAGAAGAAATGATGAAGGCTTTTGCTCTTAATGCTCCCAGTGAGGCATTCTGCTGAACCATACAGCTCAGGTGGGGGACATCCTGTGAAATAAAAGACTTTCGATCCAAATTTGGAATGTGCATTAACTTCCCGAAAGAGTGAAATTACTGCATTTCTTGGTGCTTAGACATTTACAGATCCTTAAGTTGAGAGGATTGTTGCTGCATATGAAACACAGCTACATATATATTACATATTATATTTTATTGTGCTGGGGAATAAACTAAACCGTGACCATTTTAGAAACAGTCTCGACAGAAGCCACAGTGAGAGGCAATGCCTAGAGCAGAAGAGAGATCACACAGTTTCAGAAGACTATTTATTCTATGAGTCTTCGTTATTGAATTGCCCAGGCATTGTATCAAAAGGCTTCTCTCCGCCCCTAACTTTAAAGACGAAAAAGAAGAGTGATGATGTTTCTGTATATCTGTAAGTCTAAATCATTGCTTTTCCAGCTGCTGAGCTGTTTGAAATTCCTTGAATGAGGGGAATATTGGTTGATGATTTAGGAAATCAATTTCACTTTGGTGACTAGTCTGTTAACATTAGTGAGTTCTTACAGAATTTACTGTATTGGCAGTTCTGTTTGTTTCTAAATCTAGAGATGAGTGGGTGGAGTGAGAACTAGGCACTTAGATCTTACGCGCTGAGGAATTCTGATAGTTTTTGTTTAATAAGGGTGGAGTTTTCTGTGGTTTACCTGTTTATGAATGGTTTATTCATTTGCTTTCCAGCTCTTGACATATGCTGTGTTTAGATTGTGGATAGTTTGTGCAGGGGAATAAGGAACTCCTTATTACTGTGATGTGTAGACATATTCTAAAGCCAGCATCATTTGCCTTAACACTGTTGGAGTTCTGTTTAATTTTGTAATCCTTTTCAAACGCTACATGTTTTGATATTCTAACATAAAACTGTTTGAAAATATAACAGATTTTTCTCTGTCTCCTTATTAAGAACTTGAGAATCTGAGTGATGCTCCATTTTCTGGTGATGAAGAAAATGGTGGGTCTGAGGAACGAAAGACCGAAATCAACGGAAACTGGATTCCTGCAACTTCAATTACTGAAGCTAAAATAAATGCTAAAGCAAAGAGGCGGTTGAGGAAAAATTCTTCTAGAGATTCTGGGAGAGGAGACTCCGTTAGTGACAATGGAGAGACACTGAAGGTTGGAGTAGTTGTACCAACGAGCCCAAAGGGGAAACTCCTGGACAGGCGATCCCGGTCTGGAAAGGGAAGGGGTCTACCAAAGAAAGGTTTGTGTAGCTTATTGAAGAAAGAAACGTGATAAAGATTCTGCCCAAAACATAGTATTTTTTTTTTCTCTGTTGGGAATCATTTTCATAAGCTGAAATCTCTATGCAGGCATTTGGTTCTTTATGTAAGATAGTAGGTGACAATAGGAGCTAATAGTAGGTGGCGTTCTTATCAGAAAATTTTATATGCGTGTCATGAATTAACTTCTGTCTTTAAGGTAAGTACCTTTTATTAGTGAATTTAATACACAATTTTGAACTGTTAGTGGTTCACGGGACTGTTATTAATGCAAACTTAAAGCAAGGTTATATTTGAAAGTACAGTTTCAACCTTCAGTAATTCTTGTGCTGTTTCATAGTGCTTCTGGTATCTTACTGGAAAGTGCTGAAAAGAGTGGTTGCTAAAGCGGGAACATGTCATACAAACACACCCGTTTCAGCATATATTGTTAAGTCAGGAGATGGGCACAAGGAGTGATACATCAGTTGCTCTTTAAGTGAAAGAATGTAGGGTTGAACTTGGAAGTATTCTCTGTAAGCTGGTGGTCCTTCCTTACTGTCCCATATTTTGCCAGGTGGAGCAGGCGGTAAAGGAGTTTGGGGAACACCAGGTCAAGTGTATGATGTGGAAGAAGTAGATATTAAGGATCCTAATTATGATGATGACCAGGTAGGCAAAAGATTTCTTTGCAGTGCTGTTTTTTATTTCTTTTATTGATTTCAGTTGCTGTGATGCCTATATTAATGGAAGTTTGACCCTGTGAGTTATGTGAATGCCAGCCTGGCTGTACTTATTTTTATGTTCAAGAATGGATTATTGGCTAGCTAAAGACAGCTGGTCTAGAAGCGCCGCAATGTAATGCTCGCAAATCTTACCCCATGAGCCCTCTTTCTGTGCCTGACTAGGCAGCACCGTTTTCCCAGGTGTGTGCTTTCACTGCTGGTTCTCATGGAGGTGAACGTTGCAGTGCTGCTCTATATTGCAAACAGGCACCAGCTTAGAAGTTCAACACAGACTTTCTCAAGTCGGGAGTTTAGCAGGGGGCAGTATCCTTTATGGATTTTTGTCTTCCCTGTATTGCCAACCCACCCAATGTCTTGTATCTGCTTGGTACAAACACTTCAAACTAGTACAAAGTCAATAGCCTGGATATTTTGTTTACATGTATTTTATTTAGAATATTGTGTGGAAGATTGTACCTTACAGCCATATTATTGGGGGGGGGAAGTAAAGCTCATTGGGCAAAAGGTTCTTTATAACATCAAGTGACAGGAAAAGAAACACTGATGACAAACACAGATTACTAAAGTCTCTGAGATCAATACATTTGTGAGACCGTAAGTAAATTCTGTGTAACATAAGCAGAGCGATGGTGGTGTCCATTGAGCGGAGGCTGTTTGTTGTAGCCATAGCTGCTGAGAGGGTGGTATGTGGGAATATCAAAACCTTCTTCCAGTATCAGTTTTTTCCCTGGAAGTCAACACTTTACGTTAGCAGAGATAGCTATTAAAGATGAAGCTGATGAGTGCTTAAAAGCAAATCTAATGAAGAGCGAATATTCCTTGCAACTTCTGTATGCTTAGCTTTTTTCTAAGGTTGAAAACTGACTGATGTGGTGGAAGGATAGGCTTTTGGGCTTCTGCTATATTTCTTGATCATGGAAAGCTTCTTTCCAGTGAGCATTAGTTGGAAAACTTTGTTCAGATTTCTGTGATCTGTAGTATTGCTCTGAATGTTACTTCTGTAGTCTGTGAGGAGCAGGGTGCTGAATTACAGCGGGGAGATCTGGTTGTGCGGGAACTCTGCAGGACCAGGTTATACAGGAGGTAGTTGCTATGTGGTTGTTTTTTCCCCTTAGGGTATGTCTTCACTCACAAATATTCTGAAAATGCATTTTCTGATTTGTGCATGCTATCGCCTGTCTGGTCACGCAGTCACTAAGGAGGAGGGAAAACAGGCGGGCTGGCTGTTGGGGACTGGAGTGCCACGTGCAGGGAAAGGTGCTGAAAGTTAGAACTTGGGCTGTGACACAGCTAACTGCTGGGCTGGGACAGGAGTTTCTGTCGCTCTCCCTTCAGTACATCGGTACTTGATCTCTGTGTTCATGTGGTGTCAGCAGAGTTCTAGGAAGAGAGTTTGGAGTGTTTACCATCATGTAACAGTAAATTCAGCCTTTCAGTTGAATTCAGCTAACAGTAAATTCAAAACATAAGCAGCATGACATTTAGCCAGCATTGTTCCCGCTTTAATTGTGGAGACGTAATCTGATCTATTCTGGCACAATACTGACCACCAAGGCTAAAGCATTAAGGATTTAGAAGATACATTTTGGTGCTATTAGCACTGCATAAGATACAAGAAGAGACAGTAGTGTTTACAGAAGGGTATATGCTTTTGTTGTGTTTCGAAATAGGAGAACTGCGTCTATGAAACAGTAGTTTTACCTCTGGATGAAAGAACATTTGAAAAAACTTTAACACCGATCATACAGGAGTATTTTGAACATGGAGATACTAATGAAGTTTCGGTATGTCTCACGCCCTTTTACCTTCTTTATTTTAGGGGAGCAAACCTGTAGCGTACAAGGGAATCCAACAGCTAGCTATAAATGAGTGCATAGAGATGTTGGCAACAAATGTGCAATAAGAATACCTGAGCAGTAACATTCATTACGTGAGCAGAAGCATATATGTAAAGACACAAATATAAGCATATAAATATTTATATATTTATAATATATTTATATAATATGTATTAATAAAAGTATGAAATCTTAATCTAGTTTGTTTTTCAAATCTTATTTAGGAGATGCTGAAGGATTTAAACCTTGGTGAAATGAAATACAGCGTGCCAGTGCTGGCTGTTTCCTTGGCATTAGAGGGGAAGGCCAGTCACAGGGAAATGACATCTAAGCTTATCTCCGACCTTTGTGGGACAGTAGTAAGCAAAACTGATGTGGAAAAATCATTTGACAGACTGCTTAAAGAACTACCTGAATTGGTGTTGGATTCTCCCAGGGCACCACAGGTATATTTGTAAAGTTTTATGGCTAGTAGTCAAAAGGTTTTTCTTTTAAATTGTGGCAAAAACTGATCAAGTAAACTGAAATAGACTCTGTACTTTGAAAAAAATATGTATGGATTGTCTTACTGTCTGTAATTCCCTACCAATTTCCCAGGCTGTGTTTTTACTTTGAGATGGCTTATTTAAATAAAATCTGAAAACCAAGCACATTCTAATTGTCTACTTAGAACTGCTTTGAAATTCAGCATTCAATTAAAAATGCTTCTGTTCTGTTGCAGCTGGTGGGCCAGTTTATTGCTAGAGCTGTTGGAGATGGGATTCTAAGCAGTACCTACATAGACGGCTACAAAGGCACTGTGGATTGCGACCAGGCTCGGTAACTTTCTTGCTTTCTCTGTAGCTACAGTTTTCTATTCCAGATGCCAAAGATGATGATCAGGAATTTAGAACTTCAGCATAAATCATGTGGTTCTCTATAACTTCTTTTTTTAATTTAAAATGATAAAAAAGAAATCCACAAAGTCTGCAACAAAATTGAGATTGGCTCATGTCAGAGGAGAAATACTGAAAGTGCCTGAAAAATGTATTAATACATTTGAGTTCAGCTTGTCAGGTTTGTTGTCCAGCTTATGTTTGAGGGTGAAAAAAAAATGAGCTGAAACAACAAGTGACTATAGAAGGTTTTGTCTTCAGAAAAAGCTTTAATGTGATTAATGAGTAAATATAACATCAGGACAGCTGCTGTAAATATGTTGTGAAATACACAAGGGATTAACTGTTTTGCTGTGTAAAGGTTTGAAGCTTGTGCAGTGCTTTCCCAGACTCTCTGTAATGCTTTATTCATCAGGAAATGCAATTGTTTTCCATGTCAGGGTGAGCAGTGTGAAGGAGTAGTCTCTGACAAAGAGGGACAGTTTAATAACTAGCCACGTTTACTATTTTACCCCCACAAGTGTATGTTTCAGGCTTGGTGCAGAGGTGGTGAACTCCTGTAGCTTCTGAAAGCTCCATTTGTAAAGATTATAGGCAGGTACTGTTAGAAGGAAGGGAAATGCTTAGCTGCCTGACTTGAGGGTTCAAACTGTGAAAACTATCCTGAGACCTGAAGGATTGTAGCCTGTATACTGTACATCTGGGATGCTTTGCTGCCTTTGCTGTTTCTTGGCCAGTCTTTTCTGCTCGTTGAATCTTGGTGAATATTTTTTGTTATTGGCCAGCCCCAAGTATGAGGATTGGGATTAACTGTTCCTTCTTTAGCGGGATGGTGCTAAATGGGTATGAGATTACTTTTTTTTTTTTCCTCTTTTTTCATCTTTTCCCAGTGACCTGGCAAGCTTCCCTAGTTCATGCCATCTTTTTGCTATTACGTATATGCCTTCTGAAGTGCTGTTTTGGCTTAAATTCTCAATGTTTCATAATTCTTTAGATACAAACAGAAAATATTTCAGTAGAAAAGCTGTTCTTCGGTGTGGAAGCAACTCAAGCCTCTTTGGTTTGAGATAGATGTGCCAATCTGCATTCTTGGAGGAGCCTGGATACCATCCATCTCTGGATAAAACATTAAGTTCTTCCTTGTGAGGCTATTTCAGGTTCTGCAGTGGTGATTCAGATCTGCTGCCATCACAGATTGCTACCTGTCCTAAGTGTGGTGTAACCAGAAGCGTGAAGGTGGCAGAAAGAGAATGTGGGGAGCTAGCTTGCTGACTTCTTGATCCAGATGTCCTCGTGGAGTTGCTAACCCTGACCTCTTCCCAGGGATCTGGTTGCACTGCCCAAAGAGGAATGGCAGTGGGGGAAGTTACAGATGCCTTTTAATGAAGTTCTGTCATAACTTTTTACAACACTAACTTTGCTTTCTAGAGCTGCACTGGATCGAGCTACTGTGCTGCTGAGTATGACAAAAGGTGGAAAGCGTATAGACAACGTGTGGGGGTCAGGAGGTGGCCAGCAGTCTGTGAAACACCTTGTTAAAGAGGTAGCTGACTTCTACAGAACTCTTCTCTCTCGAGTTTACTGTTTGTCTAAGCTTATCTTGTTTGGGGTGGAGTGAAGAGATACATATATCCTGTAGCAAAATGGTATCTTGAGTGTTGCGGGGTTTTTTAAATTATTTATACAAAGTAGTTTTTAAAAACTGATCTAGATAATTTTGTTGATTTTGTATTATTTGTGAGTGGTGGGAATATGCTAGTACAATATTCTGTATTTTAAATACATACTTATTTTTGCTTTAAGCAAAACTTTTAAGCATTTAGCTTTTTAAGAGTTTACAATGTAAAATAGTGAAGTAATTAGAAGAGCTAAGATGAAACTGGCTAAACTAGATAAACTATTACTATTTTTTGTCATCACTGATTAAAAGCACAGCAGTAACTGGTAAAAAAAAAGATGAATAAATAGGAATGTTTAGAGATCCATGCTATGAAGTAGGCAGGTTTAAAGGAAAAGGTCACATTATAATTTCTAGGTTGAGTGTAACATGATAGGAGGAGTTGTTCAGGGGAGAAAATAAACTTAGTTGTACCCATATTAACCTTTTACATTGATATGCATCTCATAAAGCCATGGTTTTGGTGCTTGTGTGTCTGTCCAAACACTGGATAGATATTTGGCTTACAACGTGTTTCAGGTTGCTGATAACGTCTCAGTTTAATTAAATTTATAAAAACACTAGCAGCAAGTTTCAGGAACTAACTTGCTGCTGGATTGATCACAGATTATCAAAACAGTTGAGAGCTTTTAAATTTTAAGTCTAATTAGTGTTGGGCTTTTTGTTTGTTTTAAAATTCAATAGATTGATATGTTGCTGAAAGAGTATTTGCTTTCTGGAGATGTACTGGAAGCTGAACGTTGCCTTCAGGAACTGGAAGTACCCCATTTTCACCATGAACTTGTATATGAAGTAAGGAGAAATCGGAGTCCCTGTAATTGTCAGTAATACGAACAGGTTTGGTTTGGTTTTGATGTGGGCATGCAAATAATGTAACTGGAATCTAAAGCTCAGGTTGCAAGTTCTGATGTTATTTGAATAACTAAATTGTGTCATGTAAAGTTAATGGTTTGTGTGCTCATTTGAGTGCACAACGTGCAACAAGAAAGCTGCTGCTAACTCTGGGAAGATCCAAAATTAATTTTTGTTTGTTGGACAAATAGCTATTTCAGATTATTACAGATTCCTGAAAAAGAAAAGCTCAGTTTATTTTCTGCTGAGGAATAGCAGCAAAAACCCCATGCTTTGTTTTGTTGTTTCCTTTTAGTTTCAGGTATCTGGGTATTCTAGTGGGTGTCCTTTTCAGGGTGGAATTGTTCCATCTAGCACACTGGTAAAAGCTCTGAGGTATTTCAGAACCAGGCTATATGAGAGAAAGATCTTTGTTGTATCTGGGAGACTGCTCCCATTTGTACTCTTTTTATCTGCCAAACTGCGAAATGGTTGTTTACCAATGAAGCTGAACACCCACAATCTACAAAATTTTCTTTTCAGTAAATTCACTCTTTTTAGAAAACTCCTTCATGATAGGAAAACAGAATCCTTTTAGGTGATGGGGGTTGTGGAGTTGTGTAGATTTTAAACTTCTACGTTCTCCTAGAATCACAGATACAAAAAAGTCATAGATACAGAATTTCACAAAATTAATTAATTGCCATCTGGACTGCAGCAACCATATGGACATAGTTATGTATCTCTCAAACCAGAGCCAGAAAGGCAATGCCTTTCACTCTGTCTAATCCTTTCTGGTTTTTCATACCTTTTATCTTTATCCAAATAACTTTTCATCTGTTTTTCTTTTCAAATAATAATAATGTACTGAAATTGTGAGTGCATGTAACAAATGGACTTTTGTCCCCATAAAATGCATAATAATGCACTCCTTTTTGCACCTCATATGCTTACACATGTACATGAACTGCTTGCGTGATTTGTTTTAGGCTGTTGTGATGGTTTTGGAGTCAACTGGAGAAAAGACCTTTAAAATGATACTGGATTTGCTGAAATCTCTCTGGAGGTCTTCTGCCATTACTATGGACCAAATGAAAAGAGTAAGTGTGGCATTTAGAGAATTTTGGGTAAGGTTTTCCAAAATTTGTAGAGTTTTTACCTTCTTTTAAGTACTATTTGTAGTCTGTTGCTGACTGCTTTTTTAAAAATTCTCCATGGTCATTCTGCATCCCATACAAATAATCTGTAACTGATGCATGCACAATACTTGCCACGCATTGGAAGAAATACAAATGAATTCCAAGCAGTAGTTCTCTGTAGAACTGCGAGGTACAGAATATTTGGGTCTTCAGTGACAGATTTCCTACTGCTTTTATGCAATTAGATAGTTAAAACTAATCATCTAAAATGCTGCAATGCAGCTTCATTTTTCTTAAATATTTTATGCTGTAGTTCTTCACAGTTGAAGTAGTACAATGAGGATGCACTTAATTACAAATGCCAATTAGAACAGTATATAGAAGCTAGTATTTTACACAGCTGGAATTATCCATGGCTTCGCCTCTAGGTATGAATACAGGACAGCTTTTCTGTCCCAGGGCAAACTTGGTACCACATGCAGACTTGTGTCAGAATTTACCCAGCCGTACTGCTGGTGGGAAGTGATGAAGTCACCTCTGGTTGTCACCAGTGCTTCCCTTACTGTATAAACTTGTGGTGGACACTTGTGGCCACATTTTGTTCATTTATATGGAAGAATAAACTTTTCTTCCTTGTGTTACTGCCCATGTGAGAGCAGCCAGGCCAACATACACATTCTGTACTGTCTGGATTTCTGGCTTCTAAAGCTGTTAAAAATTCAGCTGGTGTTTTTATGGAGAAAGGTAGTTGTGTATGGTATTGTCTGGTGTTATACCTTGATTTTCCATGCAGCTGCTCTGCTTTAGGTTTGTTGAAATAGTGCATAGTATACATGAAACTATATAAAAAATAAATTCTCTGAGTGCAAAAAGCTACTGAGAAAAAAATGAAATAAAATCATAGAATAACCAGATCATTATTTGAATTCTTACATTGCAGGGCTATGAACGAGTTTACAGTGAAATCCCAGATATTAACTTGGATGTGCCACACTCCTATTCTGTGCTTGAGCGGTTTGTAGAGGAATGCTTTCAGGCTGGAATAATCTCCAAACCACTGAGAGACCTCTGTCCTTCAAGGTACTGGTTTTATTGTAAACAGGTGAAGGCGCTGCTTTTTGTGCCCTTTGTAGGTAACAAAGCAGGATCTTGCGACCAGAGTATTAGAGACTGGAACCACAAACTGTGGAGAATGCGTTGGACTGGTAAAAAGTTGTATAAAGAAGCTGCACTGATGTGAAACCTGTTAGGTGGAGGCTGGGATAAATACTTGAGGAAAGTAAGGCTTTGGTGAGTACCAGGCCGCAGGCCTGTGTGCTCTCCAGAGGGCGAAGGCCTGCCTCCCCTCTGTTTAGCTTGTTTGCTTGGTGGAGGTCAGTGCAGTACTGAGACAGAAGACAGGCTCAGGCAGCACAACGATCCATGTAGGTGACAGCGGGGAAAAAAATGGTTTAAACATACCAAACTGCATGAATAGAGTTCTAAGATGAGACAACCAATTCTAATGTTTGTGGCAAAAGGGAATGGGACACTTGCATGGAATAAGCTCTACGCACCTGATCCCTTGGTATCTGTCTTGTCATGTGGTTTGTATAGTGCTTTTTGTTCTGTTATTTATGTATTTGTAGCATAAATAATGCTGTTTGAACTCTAGTTAGTATTCTGTTCTCTCCTTACTGGTCACAATACAATTCTTGAGTATCATTTCCTGTGGGGAATCCATGTACATTTTTAACTGTGATGTTAAAACTATTACTTGCAATGTTATGCATTGGGAATACGACTTGTTACAGATCTTTTCCAGTTTGGGTGTCTTGTTAGGCTTCTTAAACCATCCTGACAGCTTGTGATAAATTCAGGTTTTGAAATGTCTTTATCAAAAACAGCCTCGGTTTGTGGACTTCAGACTCAATATTGAGTTTTGTGTATCTTGGTATCAAGTGTTTCGCAGGTTTGGTGTGTGGGAGGGTTGAAAGTCATCACTGCAACAAAAGCTTGATTATACTTCAGTTACTGTTAATACACCGAGGTGTGTTTTTGGCTTCTGTAATTGAGTTTTGGGTAGAAAAAGACCATTCCTAGGCTTTCAAACTAGCAACTTTTGCAAGTGTGAACATTGAAAGGTGAGTGAAGTAGAAAGGACTTGACAGTGCACATCTTGAAAAGCTTCTTGCAAACAAGGCTTGGTGTAAGGTTCCGATGGATTTTAAGCCGTTTGTCAGTGATCAAGAATGTCAGCTAATCTTGCTGAACGTGCACACCTTGTGTTTGATCTCACGACCAAGAGAAGACTCTTCTCAGTGATAGGTAAGAACAACCAAGTGATGCTACTTTGAATTACTGAAAAGATACTTTCTGCTTTCTTACAGGGGCAGAAAGCGTTTTGTGAGTGAAGGCGATGGAGGCCGGCTTAAGCTAGAAAGCTACTGAATGTCAGGACCAACTCCTGAAGCCTTAAAACTTTAAAGGGAAAATAGCTATCTCTATATATACAAACACGCATGCTTTTTTGGTGTGTGTATGTATATATGTATACACATATATAATATACCAAAATTAATAAGAGTTGCTTAGCACAGTTCATATTTTTTTAAAAGCACGTTTTGGGTACAAACCATTTTTTTTTTAAGAGTTTGTAAATTTCAGAAAGAAAACTTCTTTCTTTGGGCATATAGTAGAACAACTGGCCACTCTGCTGTGGTGGTGCCTTCAGATAAGCTATCCTGTTAAGTGCCATATGTTTGACCTAATCATTCCGTGTTTGCATCGATGTCTGACTGCCGCTCTTTCTTTCAAGGACAGTGTTGTCACCATACAATCACTAGTTTATGCAGAGCTTTATAGGAGGGTCAAGTTAGGCTGCTGTGACCCCATTTCCATTGCTGCTGAAGAAATACTGTGCTTTGGGAGGAAAAATAGCTGTTTCTTTGTTCTAAACATCCCAGGAAAATGGAGTTGGGTCCTAAGATGAATTCATCTGTTCCGGGGCAGAACACTGGTCGGTTTTAGCCCCCATGTACCAAACTCGTCTTTTTGTGTTTTTTTTCTATGTAACTGGAAAAGTGAAAAGTTCTGGTAAAACATATTAAAAAAATATTTTTTGTGAAGCTCTCCTTTCTGCCTCCTTTTATTGAAACAGAACAGATTAAACTGCAGGCAGATCTCTGAAGCGTGCGCAACCGAGCGGTACATCAACGCCGCCCTTCGGGGGTGCAGGCTGCAGGCCAGCACCCAGTAACTAAGCGCGGGGTAAGCTGCTACCAAACGGGTTTTAGAAAAGAAGGGAGTGGGGCGGGAGCGGGTCTGACGGTGCCCACGCCCGCAGCTTCGCCCAGGCCCCTCTCGGAGCCGGACGGTGCCCAGGCAGCCCGCCTGCTCCCTCCCGCTCTCTCGGTCCGCGCCAGGGTTTCGGGCCGGGAACCCGCGCCGCCCGCCCACCCCCGAGCCCAGCGACACGGGGGGAACGGCGCCCCGAACGCGGGAGGCCCCCGCCCGCACTCCCGGCCGGCCGTTAGACAGTCGGTACCTCCGCGGAACGGGGCCGCGCCTGGGGCCGGGCCGGCGGAGACCTCTCGGGCGGCCGCGCCGCCTCCAGCGCCGCCCGCTGCAGCTGCTCCAGCTTCTCCAGCGACACCGACTTGAGGGGCAGCACCTTGGGCTTGCACAGCACCATGGCGGCCGCGTCCTCCACCGACAGCTGCCCTGCGAGGGGAGAGAAGAGTCAGCGCCGGGGCC
>Ga0065711_1046351_pt1 | contig 12937 bp, 4 predicted proteins | sample Hoacrofraction12_FD_59098 | JGI IMG/M metagenome (GOLD analysis project Ga0065711, IMG submission 59098) | Hoatzin crop microbial communities from Cojedes, Venezuela - Epithelial fraction 12 v2 (version 2) | ecosystem: Host-associated > Birds > Digestive system > Esophagus > Crop | place... | reverse complement strand
TGATGATGGCCTCCAGGATAAGCTGCTCCATCACCTTTCCTGGGATGGAGGTGAGGCTGACTGGCCTGTAGTTCCCTGGGTCCTCCTTCTTGCCCTTTTTGAAGCCAGTATTTTTTTTGTGCCAGTACTACAACATTCATTGCCCACCCTGTGTGTCAGACACACCAGTCCAGTCTGTTCTGCAACAGCATCAGAGTCTCTTACTCCTGGACCCTCTTCTCTCAGTCTTTAAAATCTAGTAAAGGAAGTTTTGGCTGTCACACTTACGAACGTTAGTGAACGAACCTTTTTCACTTGTTTATACTGCAAGGGAGCACAGAAACACACTGAGCAAGCCCAGTCAGAGTCTTCCACACTACGACCAGTGTTCAATCTCAAGCTGTAAAAAATAATTTCCAAATTATGGACAAATTACATATACACTGAAAAATAAACTACTCCGTAAAATAAACATGTATATCTTCTACCCATTTACGTTACTGCTGCCAGAGTTTTTCTTCACATGTGAAGGAAATACATCATCCCTTAAACTAGTCCGTGTAAAATGTACATTTTTAATTTGTAAGCATCAAGATCTACAGCTTATCTGGAATACTAAAACCCATTTCCTACTTGCAGTAAATACTGCAACTACCTTGTATTATTTCTCTCCTAACACCTCCTACCTTAAAAAAAGAAAGAAAAAAAAAAAAAGGCAGCTAGTCAATCTTCGGAGCCGACATGACAAATAGCACTCATTTCAACAGGCTTTGACCACAAACAGCCACCTCAACACAGAGGAGCCTTCCCCACCTCCCCACTAGAGCAGAATCAGACCAGAAGCTAATTGAGACATGCTAACAGAGAAGCGCTCCAATTAACGAGTTACAGCTCCTTTACAGCGCAGACCAAGGGGGGCTGCTGCTCCTCGGGGTGCCGGCGGCGGCAGGGCTGTGACTCTCACCCGTAACTCCGCGCCGCCCGGCTCATCTCTCCATTTACTGCTGTCGCTCGCCTGTCAGTGCGTGCCATCAGGAGCCAGGGCGGAGGCACCGGCCGCCGGAGCACCGCAAAGCCAGCTGGGGACAGAAAAGCCACCCTGAAGGAAACCCAGTACCTGCACGAGGCTGCAGAGGAAGGTTTGAGGAGCTCATTGTGCATGGACGACGCGTGCTGGGCCAGTCATGTTTCTGATCTCCCATTGGCGAGTTTCTGTATTTTCTACTCAAAATTCATCCTCGCTGCAAAGCTGCACAACAGGCAGGATTTAGGTGCTTCACTACTATTATTCTTTAGTACTTGTGCTCTTCTAGCACCTACAAGCAGAGGTTGCGCGTTAAGGCCCATGATGCTTAGTGCTGGATAGAAGTAGAACAGAAGCAGCCCGTGACAGGAGATGAACAGGTAAAAGTCAGAAAGTGCTCTCCAAAAATGAGTGTGACAGGATGGCTCTGCCGCTGTGAGAGAGATCTGCCTCAGAGGACGGCAATGAAAGGTCCTTTCTTGAAAACACCGTAACATGTGAGCAACAGAGCCTGCAGTATGGGTCCAGCAGAGGTAGGAGACAATCGTTAAGGAAAACGACAAGAAGGACAAGGCTGAGAGGGACCTTAGCCATAAAAGCAATTATTTTGTTGATGCAAATAGTGAAGGCAGCGCCCAGTGAGGCTATTCAAACAACACGGGTCACGTTCAGAGAAACGGGACAAAAAGAGAGAGAGATCCCTGCTGCTGTGTTCCGCGTAAGAAGAGTCGCAGTAATTTAGAAATGACATTATGAGATCCTCAACAAGAGCCTGTTGAGATGTCCAGAAACAAAACTAGTACCTTCAGCAAAATGAAAGTGTATCAGCTGTCTCAGAGTGGGAACTTCAGGCTGTGGCTAAACCATTTCCTTGAAAGATGCCAGAATTAAAGGCCAGCATTTTAATTTGGAAGAAAAGGAGGTGGTGTATCACAAAGGAGCAGACATGAAGCTCATGTGCTATGGACAGCGGCTCAGATTTTTTTCCCTGCACATGCAATTGCCCTGATATGACAAACAGAAGGAGATAAAGGATACCTGCACAGAAAGCTTGAGTAGAACGAAGAGGTTTCTCTGAAGCACAAATTCAAAAAAGCAATCACAGAGAGAGGAAGAACAAGGAGTGGAGAGAGTCATGGGAACGCAGAGTTTGAGAATCCCTGCCAGGGAACAGAAAGAGTACTTGAGCAGGCGGAAGGTACTGGATTTATCAAGGGGGAACGAGGACGGAACAAGGGTTCTCGACTTCCTGGCTAGGGAACGGTCGTGATACGCACTGGTGGTGCGCTATTACTTGACTGAGTGTGCTATTACTATTACTGACAGAGCTGAGAGTGGATGCAAGAGGGTCTAGGATGAGACCAAGGAGGCTGGAAATCAGAGGGCAGCAGCTGACTGCACACTCGGCATCTGAGAGATGAAAACACAGCACTCGCAGTTATTCGTACCTGTTGCTTTGCTTTCTAGACAGTGCAGCTTAAGACAGTGTCACGTAAGTTCATTAATAATGAACGGGTTCCCTTCCCTAAAGGTTGGGGCCTGCCTATTTGCAACATATCACAACTGAAATTTACCACCCAGTTTTGGAGAGGTTTCACCTCTTTAAACAGTCCAGGCGGATCCAACAGTACTTGGAGCTCAGGGATCAGTCTTCCTAACCGACAGAAAAGCCAGCGCTGGTGCCATTTGTCAGCCCGCTCCGGGACATCCCATCGCCACACGAGGTGCAGCATATACCCCTGAGGAGAGGGAAGAACCCCTCTAGCTCGAGCTAATTCAACATGGCCTCTGCAACTGACATAGGATTTCTTCCGATTTCTGAAGCTTAAAAAAAATCAGATGTACAGAACCATCAGTTTTATTTGCTGACAAGATGCATTTCCAGGGGTTTTCCCATGAGCAAGAGAATTAATTCTGTAGGCAACCCAGACTGTCCACCCACTGCACAAATGGAGTGGGATACAAAGAGCCAGCAAGTGCAGAACAAATGCTACCTCCTACTAGAGAGCATGTTAAGGAAAGGTGGTTTGTCACTCATGAGCTGCAATCGTAAGGCTATAAACTATCCGTAGCATGTCTCAATGAATTTTGCTCCATGTTAACCAAAGAAAATCAGAGATAAAATCACACCAAAACAAAAATACACAGCCTGTCTTTTCTTCTTAGCTAGCCACCAGAAAAGCAGTAGAAGACTAAGATTTGCTGTGACACCTAGATTGTTGCTCCCAATTAAGAAAAGCATGTGCATGGAGAGCTTGCGCACGCAGAGCTTATTTTCCCCTGCCATCAAGACCTCTCTCCTTGGAGAAAAAGGAAAGAATATTTAAATAAATAAGCCAAAGCAGCTTCCAAAAAGTGAGCAGCCAGAATGTGAACTACGGTTAATTGAAGGCCAACACAAAAGTAATTTGCCCTTTCTTTTGTTTCTTTTTAAGTGTTTTTATATGCCTTTTTTTGGCTGACTGTATATTTGAAACCCTGTGTATCAATAAGCTGATCAGTTACTGGCTCCCTATCTGCTAAACTGAGCCAGCAAACTGCTCTTTTCTCTTTTGTCTCCAAGCCAAAAGAAACTTTTACTGGGAATAAGTTCTCCCCCTCCCCCTGCACTGAGTCGCAACACAGTGGTGATTTGGAAACATTCCATTTATCACCAGGAACAAAAACGCCAAGCCAGACAGCAAATAAGGGTTTGAAACAGGGTCTCTGGAACAAAAACTCCCACCACCACAGTCCGCCCAACTCCTGACTCAGGCGTTCTGCCTCTGAACACCACCGCTGCAGAGATCGTGCCGTCCTTCGGTTTCACTTCAGACTGGCTTGGCTGACCTTGTGTTCTACCACAATTCTATGTTATTAAAGTATGGTTTATGCTGCTACAAAATGTAACACAGCCTTTTGTTTCTCGATCTACCAATCCAGTGCTGCCAATCTCAAACTCTGCGTTTACGAAGTCTGCATTTTCCCTGTACTTTTTAAAGTGGAACTGTGGTCTGACGCAGGCATCAAATCTGTTCGGTGAAGAAGCAGTTCCACAGAGGGAATTTCTCAAGACAAGGTGAATGACAGCTGGGGAAGAAGAGTCTGCTGGAATCATCTGGGATGACTTCACTGACTGACACTGCTTCTCAAAGTGACACAGCAAGACAGTCGGGACAGTAGCTAAAGACCAAGGCCGGCTCCACACGACTCTGTCCAAATGCTATGCTCCAGGCTTACCCTGTTAACCCCACCTTCAGCAACCGTTCCAGCCAGCTCTTGGATAGCTAGAAGATCTTGGCCATGGAGGGCTCAGCTTCCCATCAGCAGAGTAGCTGAATTCGTCCATGTTTGCAGTAGCCTCTGTCACCTCTTACAGAGCTTTGACTAAAACCTGCTGCTGCTTCCCACTTAGGTGTCCTTACCACACAAACCGAGAGATGTATGTGCTCCCATCCCATCCAGAGATGACTGCTCCCTTAAGAACACACAGTATCCACCCGCCATGTACCAGCAGGTATGAAACACTCGCCACGTGCAGTTTTCTAGAAGGACATTAGAGCTTCTCTAAATCAGCCTAATTCATTGTTTTAGCATCCATCGCCGCCATCTTCACGTGCACAATCCCCCTTCACACCGAATTCTCGGAGAATTATGCTATCCGAACACCAGACAGCATGAGCAACAGACAAAACAACAGCTTGACTGGTTAGGTTATGAGAGCTGTATACTGGGTCCTCCCAACTGAGATAGACTATGGCCTTGGCTGAGTGGCAGTAATTATTTGAGTGTTAAACTATAAAAAGCAAGACAAACTCCACTGCAGTCCTGGACCACTTTGAAGCAGGAGGCACAATACAGCCAGCTTCCTTTCTGCCTGCCCCACATCCCCAAACAAATACAATGAGTCAGACAGTCTGACAAATCCAGCTCTCAGATTAATACTGCGTATAGTCTTCTACAAGTCCACAACAAGAAAAGCACGGGCAGAATCGCAACAAATAGCTACGTGTTCTTTTAACCCACACCGGACAAAACACTGCTCTTTTAGGACTGTGGTTCGTGTTGTATCAGAGGCAGAGCTCCTTCTCCTGCATGCATGTGCACCTATCATCTGAAACAACTGAGAACGTATACATTGCAGTTTCCCTCCCACTGGTCAGTCAATTTAATTAACGGCAATCATTAATTGCTACAGCAGGCAGAAGTAACCTAACTATAATTTACATCTTGACAGTAAGCAATCCGCCAGATTTCCAGAGGCAGACAGCATTCACCAGTCTCGGAACTTCATTGAAGCCTGGGTGCCTGGCACCTACGAAGTTATATTTCAATTTCAGACTTGGCATGTTTTCCAGGATTTCCCACCCCCCTATCTCTTCTTCTTTTACATCTTCTACATCTACAGTTCATTTCCCCCTTCCTACATCCACTGTTGAAACCCTTACAGTTTATCTTCAATGTGGCGTAGCTCAAGGTGTAACTAATATAGCTTGATAGTATATGACTGATGCAGGACTCCAGCTTGAGCTAAGTGTTGTCTTTAGCCAAACTAGCTGGGCCAAAGTCACAGGCCGAGGTGTGTCTGTTACAAACACTGATTGAATGTGCTATGAAGATCTGGCTACTTAGTGCTATTACTCTCAACACTTCAACTGACAAGTATTTTACGATGTAGCACTGACAAGAACTAGGCCACCCTTGGAAGAGTTGGCAACTCAGAGTATAGGTATCCTGGCCTCCACCGCAGTGAAGACACAGTTTGAATATTGATCTCTGCAATGAAACCCTTCTTTCACACGTTATGCCAGTTCTGCAGAAATAGGATTAGAGGGAGGTGGAAGATGTTGATGCTTATGGAGCATACGGAGGGTGTGGAGGCAAAAGAGGCACTAAACACAAGTCTCTTAAATACTTGAACTCCCTCACTGCCAATGCGTTCAGTTGAAGCAATACTTAGTACACATAGGAGATGAAACATTTCTTCAATCCCAGTAGTTAATGCATACTCACAAATGGAGATGTCTTCATAACTCCAAATCCCATAAGCAAAGAAGCACTACATTGTACACTGTAAACTCTATTAAAAGAAAATTAAGGATGTAAAGTCAAATCCTGGGAAAGACTCAAGGTAATTTTTTGCCTGCACACACAATACCTGGCTACTGAATCTGTGGAGTAGCAAGTGCACCAAGTACACCTTTTTAAAGCTTTTTGTTTGTTTCTTTCCCCCGAACGTACAGTTCAGCAGACAATGCTCCTGCTTCTTATCATCTAGTTCTCTGTCTCCAGGGAATGCAGGAAAATCATTGTTTCCTAGCAAACAGAAATCTATAAAGAATTTCCAAATCAGCCGTATATGCTACACCAACTTGCTTTTATTATGGAAGAACAAATCCAGCACTGATAATTCTACTATAAAATACTTCATTCAGTAATTTTTAAACCTGGTTGCCTGAAGTTAGGCTTCCAGAAAAGTTCCCAGAGGCATACTTAGGCACTTAAACAAAAGTATTTGCCTGGAAAGAGTATCCTGCACTGTTGGAGCAGGGAAAGCAATGAAGCTCGGCATTCTCTTCTCCTGCCTTGACAAACAGTCCAGCCTCACCACGCCCACCTCGAATGCACTGCAAAGGGGTTCGTTGTATTAGGTTTTGGGTTGGTCTGGGTTTTTTTCACTGCATCACAGATCATGTTCATTCTTCTCAAAAGCTCTCTTCGCTAGGAAGCTACTTCTCTTCACATTCAAGGCTCTTCATAGCCCATCTCTTCCTCGCAAATCACACTTAAGACTTTCACCTCTGATCAGCCCATGGCAGACACTGTCCTCTCTCCACTAAATATACTGTCAAACAAATCTCTTCAAGCTCTTTCACGAGCTCTCCTTCATGCCTGTCAGAATCTCTCCATAAACTCTCATAATTCTTCAAATTCCTCCAGTGCTGGGATGGAGAATGTACTGAGACCATGGCTACTGGGTTGTTCAATATCCTTGTTGTCATTGCCACGTCACTTGCTGCCTGCTATCCCTCTGTCATCTCTATAGCTGGAACACAACTGTCGTTTTGTAACCTAACACAAGAAAGCCTTGGGCTTTGGCTAAGCTCTTCATACCCTGGTAATAGAAGAAAGTTAAAAGCAGCAGTAACTGGGAGACTGCAGAAAGGTTTAATAGATTTGACCGTTTACAACACTAACCTGTGGGACCACACACAAGCCCCATTACCTGTGCTGGCCTTCATCAGAAATAGTTGCACACAAGCTTCAGAAGTCATCACTATCATCATCGCCTCCTCTACCACTTGGGCAGTGGCCTTCTTACCTTTCTTCTGTTACTACTAGAAGGAACGGAAAAACTTCTGCTGCCAGAATTCTTTACCCTGATCCCTGAGGGCGGGCGTGTTTTCTTCTTCAGTATATTTACTATTTCTTCTACTGTGCAAGGGTATTTCCAAAGATAGAAAGGAAGAGTTGCTCTTCCTAGCAGATGATAATCGAAAGGCACATATGGAGGACCCATGAAGCTAGCATGACAGTGATGGCCTGCTAAAGCCCAAGCTTTGGTATGTGCTGTACAAGAGCACAGAAACTCAGAGACACAGAATGTCTGCCAGTCCTGGGCATGGACTATGTAACTCCTCCATCTTCATTCCAGCCTTTACCTGTGCTAGCTGTATTAAAGCCAGGATAAAGCCTATACCATAATTACAGCTTCTTGTTAACATGGGAACAGTTTTGGCTTTCCTCTGCCTGGTCCAGGGCACACAATGACCAGTAGGATCATGCAGCTATAAAAGAACATGCTCTGATCCCCTTTGTTTTGTGGCACAGTCAAACTGACAGCGTATCAATGTTGGCATCACTGGCAGAACAAAGGAGACAAAGGCTGACACAGGAGAGGCAGACTTGGTTGGGCTCCTGGAACAGCTATGTTTAAAAAAAAATAAAAATCAAACTTTAGGAAAGGATGCACCTGGACCAGAAGTAATTTTTAAAGGAGGAGGCTCTGCCCACCTGGCATCTGCCAAATTGAGAGCTCATCATTCATAAAATCCAGTCTTTCCTTACAGTTTTGTGCAAGAAAGCATGGATTTGGCAAACAACAACAGATCCAGCGGCTCATTTCCTATGGCACCACAGCCCTAGTGATGCACGTACTGCCTTATCTCTTTGTAAACAAGCTAAACTAGGCTGGGCTAAGCGTGCAGGAAAGTACACTAACCATGAGTGGATTTAAGGCTCTTGGCACTAGACACAGTCACTTGGTTTAAGTGGCACATGTCTTAGTATTAAGGCTCATGCTAAGCAGTTGCAAATAGATGTGGCAGGCATGCTACACTCGGCGCAGAGTTTAATGCAGGAAATTGCGTATGCTCCAATACAGCAATGTACTAAATGATCTCAGAGGCTAAAAATGCATATTAGGGAATTAAATCTCTGCTCTTCTTCCTTCCCCCCATCCCCAATTCAGAACTGCCCAGAACAGCCTTTGTGTTGCCTCAAACATACTCTGATCTGCACTTACTTCAAGTACTACCTAGCAGGCAAGGGGCATTTCCAGGGAGACAAAAGGCTGTATCTCCATCCCAGGCAGCTCACAAACTAAGGATATACAGAGGGCTGATGTGCTACTTCAGTCTCTCCCTGTGCACAGCATCAGCGCCCACACTTACTGCTACCCCCCCAGTTAGAAGTATATTGCTGCATTTATTTGGGTGTTAGTACAGCAAGAGACACCTTCATCAGCTGCACTGAAACCGTGCTAGTGACTTTTGCAAATGCTACTGTTCTTAAGACATAGGATTTTCTTACATAAAGCCTGCCCACTGAAAAATGTGTTGGGGGAGGGACAGGAAGGAGGGGGAGGGAGGCTTTAAACAGACTGGGGAAAAGAAACCCTCGGAGATCCAAAAGAAATGCTTCTCGATTCAGAGGGAGGCAGGAAATCCCGCTCACAGCGAGCAGAGCCACTCCTCCGTGGCAGACAGGCATCCTGACGATTGCTGGCTTGGCTGTTACAGCAGGAAGCCCCCCAGCCGCTCCCCTGCGCTGGGCAGCCCCCCGTATTTCTCTCTCCTGCTTCCCCTTGCAGGAGCGAGCGGCTGGTAGTTGCCGGAACATGTCGCAAAGCAGTTGAAATGAGAAGCATCTCAGAGATGCAGCATCTTTCAACTCTCTCAACAAATATCTTCTTTAATTCACAGGACTGACGGTGAACAAGCTATTACAAAAAAATATTTCCTGTGGGTTAACACACAAACAGTATAGTACAAAACTTACGATACGCCACCGTATGGCTCCTGCATTTTTACTAATAATGTAAAACAACATGTACCGTTGTAACTGCAACAACCACAACACTGGTACAGATTGTTTGTGCTGGGATTAACGATAAAGTGGTTTCTTATTAATTATTTAGGTCTAGCATTGTATCAAAAGACCTGAGGATGGAATAACAGTATTCTTATTTAGTTATTTTTGACCTAGAGTATGATTATACTGTTCTCGAGTGCCAGGAGTCCAATTTTTCAGAAAAACTGGGATGTGGAAACACTTCTTACTTTCTGAACAGAAAGCACTAAGTCAACTTAATAAAATACCTTTTGAAAGGCATGGGTTTATACTAAGCAATAGCCGCAGTCACTACCCTGAGCTGAAAAGATGAGACAGAACCAGAGAGGTCTGTCCTGCTGCAGTGAACTGCAAACTTGATCAGGACCCGTACCAGTTTGAAATACGTAATCTGTATTGTCCATTTCCCCCCCTCCTCTCTGCATGCGCCCAGATGGTCAAAACCTTACAGCTAACCCTGAGCAATGGATAATGAGGTAATAACTCTGCCCAGCCTACAGCCTCTGCGGTTATTTCCAAATTAACATCCAAACTGCATTATCAGATACACATCACCAGAAACAAGCGTCTAGTTCACCAGCCAGACCACCTTGTTAGTCAGGAAACAGTTATACCAGCTACATTTCTGCACCTATTTTTGCTCTTAAAAGTTGTGTACGGCTACTGTAAACATACACATCAAACCACCTCTATGTTCCAGCTTCAAAAGAACAACAACAAAAAAACACTGGAAAAACAAAAACAACCTCCTCCTACCCAGACTTTTCCTGAATACTAATGCTAAAACTATTACAAATGCTAATTTGGTACCAACAACCTATGATTAAAAAAACAATGAAGCACCTCAAGCACATGAATTAAGGCATCATCTTAACACACGCTCTTTTCATCTTTAGCTAGAAAACCCTTATATATACATCTGGGCCTTTTTTTTTCTTTTGATGATCTCAAAGCTATATTAAAGATGTAAGTCTTTATGTAAGATAATCTAACGCCTTTTGGGCCTGAATGAAAGCTAAAGACACCACAGTACTTTTCAAGAGAATCACAGATGAAGCCAAAATCTCAGTTAAGATTTTTCTCTATCGGTAAACACGCTCTGAAGGCAGTCTCATGGATGACTGGGATGCTTATTGAGTTACTCAAGTACCATTACCTAACATTCAGCACTTAGTAAAGAACATCGCTACTTTACATATGCTTTCAGTCTGTAAAGTGCTCAAGCAGTGGCAAGGACGCACTCTCACGACACTTCGGAGGCAAGGATCTCAAAGTTTTAGCAACATGATTTCATCTTCACAGTTCTTGTTTTAAAGTATAGGAAACCAAAGCTCGAAGGGCTGATTTTACTCTGTGTTGCTAATTCATATTATATTCGTAAATATTAAACAACTCCCTACATCAGTAGTATCCTTGACAGATTCACAAGTCAGTATTTCATTCTAGTTGAACCCTTCACAGGGATCTCTGGTGAAAGATAAAAGCTCCTCCTACTCTCAATAAAGAAATTTATATGATCTAAAAACCCAGAGACACATCAAACCAAAACACGTAATTCTAGGTTCTGGAGCGTGGAGAAGCCGAATACCAGGTGAGAAAGCACTAAGCCAAGAAGTTAAAATTTTTTTTTTTTTTTTTTCCATTTGAAAGTTGTAACCGCATCAGATTGATCATACTTTTCAACTGATAAAACAAGACATTTATATTGCTTGGCTGATGTTTTCCGATTCACAATTCCAAGCAATTAACAATTCCAAGCAATTCCAGCCTCACTGTTGACCACTCATCTTACATTAAAAACTGTTCTTCTTGATTATGCTTCATTGTTAGTGCTTTTCTACTCACGATCTTGCAAAAGGCACCGTGATTCCAAAGGCGATGATACAAAAACCGAGAAATGCCTAGCCAAGTGCAAGATCAGAAGCGTTCTTTCAAATGCCTGCCTTACTTTCAAATCTACTTTTTCTAACAGTTTTAAACACTCACAGTATCAGAGAGGTTTGGGGTTTTTTTCTCGTTCGCGCTCCCCATGCCTGCCCCTGCACTTGAAATAGCAAGGCCTACCTCTCCTTGCTGAGGAAGGATGGGTAGAGGAGAGTGGGGCTTGTCAAACGTCGGCTACCCCTCTGAGATAAAGTCACTTTCCCCCCCACTGTGTTATCGGTTGCTGACTAGCAGTCCAAGCGCAAATGAAAGGCAGGATATAAAGTTGGAAACCAAACTATTCCGTGTGCGCTCAGAAGCAATGTTGATTTTCCTATGTACAGTGTAGCCAAAAGAGCATGGAGGACATGAATATATCCTTTGGACAGGCCTCCAATAGCATATCTGAACTGGCAGTGTATTTCAACAAACAATGGAAGGAGGGAGGCAAATCTTCCACATAACTAGACAAAGTAATATTTCCACTTCAGATCAGAGTAACTTAACAAGACCAAAATCACCTCAAAGCTACCCAACTACATTCCCATGGACAAAGTATTGCAGGGAACAAATACATTTGACTAGAATAAAAGTTTGTATTTTTTTTACCACCATTTTCATTACTCTCTTTGCAAAGAGTTTGTCTCCATTAGAGAATGAAGGTAGGTCAATAGCTACTACAAGGCAGTGACACTTAGCAAAATTACAGAGATTAACTAATTTTAGTGTCAGGAACTACTGTAAATCTCGGCAGTTTGAAAGGTGCTGTCAGCTGGAAAGGGCAGGGGACGAGAGTCAGAATCTATTCGGAACTTCATGGCATATAGACCGCAAACCTGTTAGAAAGAGAACTGATCTGAAACAGGAGTGACTTTGTAGCAAGTCTAAAGGACATTTTCTGTAAGACATCTTGACTGTAAGACGCAACTTCACTGTTTAAGTTTTGATCTCCCTTTAACATCTCTACATCTGGTCAACTTTCTATTAGCAATCACATCCCGAGACACAGTGATGAATAAATCACATTTTCCTCAGTTAGTACGGAGGTTCTAGGGTCTGCTCCAGCTGTCAGCTATAAGTATTTGCCTTTCTTCCATTTTCTTTTCCATCTCAGCCTAACACCATCATCATCTTGACTTTGAGAAAGCAGCAAAAACATAATAAAGACGTATATTTGTATATATTTTCCCCTTTAAAACTGTTTTTGCTCATATGAAGGCATAAACACTCTAAAGAGCCATCCCCAAGCCATCTACGGCTTTCACAAAAAGCTGCTTTTAAAGCTGCCTAGCTCTCTTCCACCTGATCCTATAAACACTGCTGGCAATTTTTCCCCCATGCCTCTAACATATTTTCACTTAGCACCAGTTTGATGTATAAGATCTGACAGCCAGGCAGTTATAGGCCACCTGCATCACTGTCGCCATGACAACAGTGAAAGACAATCCATGATCCCATGCCCTGGTCACACGTTTCAATACAGCTTATCTGTCCAAAGCCACTGAGTCTAATGGAAGAGAGTAATTACAATCTTCCACTCATTGTCAAAATTCTCACCATATAATGCTCTTCAAAATTATTTTATTCCTCTCACATGGCTCCTTTGGAAAAAAGAAATAAAAAACAAAAAGCCACAAAACACACAAAAAAAACCCAACAACACAAAAAAAAAAAAAAAAA
>Ga0065711_1046350_pt1 | contig 12937 bp, 13 predicted proteins | sample Hoacrofraction12_FD_59098 | JGI IMG/M metagenome (GOLD analysis project Ga0065711, IMG submission 59098) | Hoatzin crop microbial communities from Cojedes, Venezuela - Epithelial fraction 12 v2 (version 2) | ecosystem: Host-associated > Birds > Digestive system > Esophagus > Crop | place... | reverse complement strand
TCCTTCTCTGGAGATATTCAAGACCCGCCTGGACAAGGTCCTGTGCAGCCTGCTGTAGGTGACCCTACTTCGGCAGGGGGGTTGGACTAGCTGACCCACAGAGGTCCCTTCCAACCCCTACTATTCTGTGATTCTGTGATTCTGTGATTCATCCTCCTTTTCCCCTTTGCCAGATGGCCAGAAGAAAAGCCAAGAGTTTTCTGTTCTCCAACTTACCTTTTTTGGTTGTTTTTTTTTTTAAATTTCATTATTGGATTGTCTCTCGCTCAGCTTCCTGCCAGATCCCTGACTGTTCGCTTGGGCTGTTTGAAGCCCCTTGGTCACTGCCCCACTCTCTGCTGGCACAGAGGTTTGTGGCCAGGACGTGGTTGCAGAACGTGAACCACCAGATCTCAGAGCCCAGCACAGGTTCCCATGCCCCAGCCCTCCTTCTGCAAGCAGCTACCGGGCCAGTGGTTTTGAGCCACAGCCTGGTTTTTAAGCATTTCCTATTGTCATTGTGGAGATTCTGCATGATTTCTTTCTCAGTCGCTGAGGAAACCAGCTTTGAAGACAAAACAGGAGCAAAGGGGTCCGAGATAGGTCTTATATTTGGTGCAGAAAGACCCAGCTCCCATCAAGGGGCTGAAGCCCACGCCACCTCCCTGTGCCAGTCATGACATGGAGAGTGCCATGCGACCGCAACCATGGATGATTTCCATCGCAGCTAACGTGTCAGCGAGGGCATCTAATGGAAATAAGCTGTGCCTGTATTTTTGGCCCAGTTACCTTTTCTTTTCTGGAGTGTCAGGCAACCAGCCAGACTCTGCTGCAAGTGGGGGGCACGCTGTTGGAGCCCTTCTGGGATGTGGAACCGCTCTGTATGCCCACAGCTGTAGTGGGCTGCAGGAGATGCGCTCAGCGCTTTTTGCTTCATCAACAAGATGAGGTCCTTGTGTCCTGTGCGGATGACCTCCATGTAAGTGGCAGGCAGGGAAGTTTGCCTCGGTTTTGGAGCCAGGAGTGAGTATCTTGACAAAATACAGATTTTAGGCTAGGGATGCAGAATTTGAAGCAATCAGTCAAGTTAAGTTAGCAAGTACCTGTCCATCTGCTGATCTTGGCCTGAGCCTGAAGAAGGTAACACCTTTCAGGTGACCAAAGCTCCCAAGTTACTGTCCATCAGCTGAACCATGGGTTGGGACTGATCTGCTACGCACGACCCCAGTGAAGTGTGTCGTTCTGAAGCCCATAAGAAAGTGGAAGCTTGTTGCAGCCACTCTGGAATACCTGGCTGGGTCTGGGGGTCCATGTCTGTCCCGTACCATGAGGGTCTTGCAATGAAGTCCTCCTATACATCCATGTCTCCAACAGCTTGGAAAAAACATGTGAGCAACAGGAAGGTGCACAGGCTGTTTCCTTCGCTGTAAACAGTTACACTCTTAACGAAGCCTTCCCAGTGGAAACGAATAAATGACACCCCCCGTTCCCAGCTTTGGTGTGAGAGTCAGCCCACCGAGGCTCTCCTGGCTCTCCTCCTGCCTTTCTTTAGTCCGGTGTGGTAGTAATGGCACAAAGCCTTTCTCCCTGCTGTGAACAGGGATTGTCGCAGCCAAGGCTGCATTATACACCGTCATCTCCAGTATCAGGACAGCCAGTTAAAAACAATTACCTTCTCCATCTCCCGGCTCTTCCCCTTGTGCCTTTCAGCTATTTGCACCAAGAAAATCTGTGTTTCCTGACAAAAGAGCCATGTTCTCCTTTGCTGTTTCAGCTAGGATGGAGTGCCAGCGGTACGCTTGCCTGCTGCGTCCCCTGTGAGCGCTCGGCTTGGGGCCTGCCCCACCGGGGCATGGGGTCAGAGGGCTGACGGGGATGTTCCGTCTAGCTGCTGTCCCTGCCCTCGTACGTCACAGTGAACGGGAGCCAGAAAGAGGTGGCCAGAGGCAGCTATGCCAAGATGCAACTCCCAGGCTTTACCACTGCTGCTATTTATAATTTCTCCTGCCTGTGCCGTGTTGATGAGATAATAGGCTAGCTGTTTTGCTAGGCAAGCTGTGTTTTTTTACCATGGATCTCTCTTGCTTTGTCATCGTTTCCGTGCTTTAATGGGATGCTCTTTTATTTTTTATGAAATGCTTTACTAATTCCAGTAAATAAGAAAGGTGGGGCACATACTGGAGCGACTTCAATTGAAGTGAAAACCAGTGTTACAGACCAGAGGCGGACGGACTGGGGACTGACCGCTTGGACCCCTTCATCACTCTGAAGAACCGTATCCAGCGATGCAGTCTGCCACTTGACGGCTCCTCCTTCATGGGTTGTTGGTGGCCCAATCCGGAGGGTGCAGGCCTCTTACGGTGACTTCTGTGGGAATCTTCACATGCTGTCTACGGGGCACATCGCCCCTGTGCTGGACTGAAGCTGGAGCGCTCGGTGCACTGTATGACAGAGCCTACCAGGTAGACCTGTGCAGTCATTAGTTTCTCTGGCAGCAACAAGGCTCGAAGCTTTTCTCTAAAATCCAGTAATAATCCAGAAGGGAAGCAGAGCCTATCTGCAGGAGCCTGCCTGGAGAGCTGAATGGAGAATTATAGCCCTATGGCACTGTTTACAGAAGGATGGCTCGAGAGCTTTAAAGCTAATTAACTCTCCCTGCAGTTTCATGGGCTTTGCCACAGCCATACGTTCTTGCAGGTGGTGTATGTCCTGACCGCCACTTCGAATTCAAAAATCTCAAGAATAGAGATGCAATCAGGGAGCCAAAGGAAATTCAGAAGAGGACTGTCCGCTGAGGACAAGGAGAGAGGGCAGCCCTTCCAAAAAATGAGGTCACTGGAAACGTGCCCACATTCATGCAAGGCCTGTTGCTGAGCCTGAAGCTGTTCCCAGGCCAGCGCTCTGTCCACAAACACTGCCTTCTCTTTCGAAAAGCAGAACTATAAGTTACAGGTGGGCTCTAACCAGAAGCCAGGATCTCTAAAACCGCATAGGTTTCTGGAAACATCTGATTCACATTCAAAATTTGCTGCTTGTCTCCGCTTCACTGCATCTCAGGACTGAGTGTGTGAAGAAGGGCTCAGCTTCCCCCGGAGTTCAAGCTGTGTGCATGTGGAGACCTCTCTTATTTCTCCTGTACAACTCCTGCTTCAGCCTGAATCTAACCCACATTTATTTAACATGCAGAATTCAAGCTGCTGGTTATAGGCCTACATCCTGAGAGATCCTTTCTCCTGGAAGCTGCAGGATCCTCCCTGCAGGCCTGGGCAGCTCATCCTCCCAACATGATGTGGAGTGGAAAGTCACATTTGGGGTGTGTGACTCAAAAGGGAGTTTAAGAAAGGTGTCTCCCCCAGCGTTTTGTCCTGTGATGTCTGGTACCATGTAGGTGACCGCAGCAATCCAGAAGGGCTTATTTTATGAGAAAAAGCTGATTGCACCTTCCTTGAGCTCTCCTTCGTGCTCCACTTTTTAGGCAGTTAATTGTCATCCCTGTTCTGCAAGCAACGAACCGCTGGCACACAGATCTCAGATCACAGCCTTTACTGCTTCTCTGGCTTCCTCCCTGCTGTTTCGCACCTTTCAGAGGTTTTAAAAAGACAACAGCAGAACAGGGAAGGTTGTCCAGAACTGCTGATCTCCTTTTGCTGACCCCCAAATGGTCATGTCCTGCAACCCTCATGGAGCAAGGGAGGATGCCGCCACGCCTTTTAACTCACTTTATTTTCCTGGCAGCGCTGCTCCTCTGCCCAGGGGTCTGAGGTCTCTTGGGGTCCTGCCATCCCCTTTCTTGTGGCCCAGAGTGGGGGGGGTGCTCTTCTTCCTGTGTTAAAATGTGCAAAACAGCGGCACTTCAGGACAGCCTCACCTCTAAACCACACGGTGCCCTGGAGGGATGTCCAAGATTGCTCCTGGTTGGATGGAAATAACTGCATTAAAAAGCATCAGCCTGCTCCCAGCAGCCTGGTGGTTCATCCCGGGGGCATGGTCCCAGGCATGTCCCCAGGGTACGTCCTTGAGGCATGTCCCCTCTCTCTGCTGGTGGCCCTGCCGGGTGCAGACAGAGGAGCGGCCGGTGTTGCTGCGAGGGGAGCGCGGCGTCAGGGTTTCTGGCTGGCTGGAGCTGCCTTTCGAGGGCTGCCAGCTGCGTGTCCTCTGTGCTGCACTGAGATGGGATGAGGCACAGGGGAGCAAAGGCAGCCTGTCCCCTGGGAGCCACGCGGCTGGTGCTGGCGGGGGTATCATGGTCGTGCTCGTGATCCTGCCACCAGCTCGTGGCTGGTGACTGAATAACCTCAAGTCAATTTTTAACTTTCCGAGCACATGAGCTCCTTTTTCAGCAAGATGACGTGGCCCCTGGGAGGCTCGGGCGCTGACGAAGCAGCCGTCTTGTTGGATTTCCCCGCTTGCTGCTGCTGAAAACCACGGCTTCCTTCCCCGGCAGCGGGTGGGTGCCTCCGGCTCCCTCTGGGCCCCGTTCCCTGGGGCAGCCGGGCACCTGCTGCCCTCCCCAGTGCCCCTCCAGCCCCTCCGACAAGTACCAGGTCCCCTAATGCTTTCATGCTCCCAATCCCTTGCACCTCCAGGGGAAGGACGGTGGAAAAAGCAGTCCCAGGTGGCATGTGCTAAATGCACGGTGCAGCGTGAGGTCAGGGAAGAGGGTTTGTTTCCAGGCCCTGGAGAGCGTGGAGCCATCACGCCTGAGCAGCACTTGGGCACTGTCACTGCTGCTCCCGCTCCGGGCAGAGGGGTCAGAGTAATTGGCAGGCGTGTGGCTGCACTCCATCTCGCTTAAATGGTGGTTTCTTGTTCTGCTGGGGAGCGTGCCCCGCTGCTGTCGAAAGAATGCCAATGGCTTTCTGAAAGCAAATACATGTGCTCTGTTGAGACAGAGCAGTGCTACCTCTCTTCTTCTGAGCGGGGGGTGAGCCGTGATCAATCAATTAGCACTGATTAACCAGGAGGAAGAGGAAAGCTGGCTCAGGTAACGTAGCCCTGCTCCTTGAGTACTGGGGCAGAGTGGTTCAGGTCACAGCGGTCCTCAATCACAGCCTTGGGTGCGTGGGGTAAAGCTGTTCCTGGCTGCTTTTAAGTAGGGAATAAGCATGAGAGCATTGGGGCTGGGCAGGGGAGGGGCTGCTCTGGGGGAGGAAGAGGTGAGGAGCAGGGATGGGGGGACAGATCTAGGCGGCGGGACAGGGTGGGTGAGGCACGGTCACCCCAGAGGGAGCTGGCTTGCAGTGCTGCCTTTGGAACGTACCTTACCTCGGTGCTCCCTGGTTCTCAGATATTTGCACTTGATCACTTCAATGCCTCGTTTCCTGGTTTTAGAATCATAGAATAGTTGGGGTTGGAAGGTCATCTAGTCCAACCCCCTGCAACAAGCAGGGACATCTACTGCTAGACCAGGCTGCTCAGAGCCCCGTCCAACCTGACTATGAATGTTTTCAGGGAAGGGGCATCCACCACCTCTCTGGGGAACCTGTGCTAGTGCCTCACCACCCTCACAGGGAAGAATTTCTTTCTTATATCTAATCTAAACCTATCCTCTTTCAGTTTAAAGCCATTACCCCTTGTCCTGTCCCTACATGCCCTTGTAAAAAGTCCCTCTCCAGCTTTCTTGTAGGCCCCCTTTAAGTACTGGAAGACTGCAGTAAGGTCTCCCCAGACAGAGCCTTCTCTTCTCCAGGCTGAACAGCCCGAACTCTCTCAGCCTTTCCTCACAGGAGGGGCACTCCAGCCCCCTGATCATTTTGTGGCCTCCTCTGGCCCCGCTCCAACAGCTCCATGTCTTTCCTGTGCTGAGGGCTCCAGAGCTGGATGCAGGACTCCAAGTGAGGTCTCACCAGAGCGGAGCAGAGGGGCAGAATCCCCTCCCTCGACCTGCTGGCCACGCTGCTTTGGATGCAGCCCAGGGTACGGCTGGCCTTCTGCGAGGCTCGTGTCGTGGCTTTTCACCCACCAGTGTGACCTTTTCAGCAATCCGACCTGCGCAGCAGCAAAGGCAACGCTGCAGCAGCCCCAGGCTTGCTTGTTTTTTTTCAGCGCAGCATTGCAAACAGACCTCAGGGGTGCCGGGCTGTCGTGCAAAGCCACAGGGGCTATTCCGACCACAAGCACTCAGCCCAGCTCCCAGAAATCACAGTCACCTCTGGAGGCCCGGCCCCATCTGTTGAGAGGTGTCAGATCTGCTCTGTGAGGGCCTAAGGACTGGCGATGCAGTTTTATTCAGCAGGGAGCTCTGGTGTGTTTCGTCCAGTTGACATCGATGGCGTTGCCGGTGGGAAGTGCCAGCTGCGTGGCTGAGCACTCCTGAGGAGACTCACGGACGAATATGGGCAAATCCACTGTCTGCCCAAACTGAGAGGTCTCCGGGAGCCCGACTGTCACCCTTTTGTTGGTTCCAGGGATGGAGTTTTTAATACAGTATTTTGTCGGCAGACAAATACCCATTGAGAACTACAAGGGCATTGCTAGGGCGTGCAGAGATGCAGTTAGAAAACCAAAAGCTCAGCTCAAATTGAAACTGGCCAGAGATGTCAAAAACTACAAGAAAGGGTTCTTCAGGTACATAAACAACAAGCAGAAACAGAAGGAAAATACTGTTAAACAGGAGAGGTGAATTAGTCACCAACAATGCTGAAAAGGCAGAGGTTTTTGACACTTTCTTCACCAGCACTGCTGGGCCCCAGGGCTTGGGAGCAAAAATCCAGGTTGATGCAAACACAGAGCCATCGTCAGTGAAGGAAGAGTTGGTGTGCGAACTGTTATGGGAGATTGGCCCCTGCAAATCGATGGGCCCTGACAATATCCACCGGGGGGTATTAAGAGAGCTGGCTGATGTTGATGCAAGGCCACTCTCTGTAGTCTTTGAGAAGTTGTGGAGATTGGGGGACATCCCAGAAGACTGGGAGAAGCCTAATGTCACCTCCATCTACAAGAAGGGCTTCAAGGAGGATCTAGGAAATTACAGGCCCATCAGTCTGCCTTCAGTCCATGGGACAGTTATGGAACGAATCCTCCTGGAGTCTATAACAAGCCAAATGAAGCACGTCATTGGGAATAGCCGCCACAGATTCACCAAGGCCAAATCGTGCTTGACAAACCTGATCACCTTATACGGCAAAAAGTAACCTGCTTGGTTGATGTGGGGTGAGCGGTGGACATTGTCTACCTGGATTTCTCCAAGGCTTTCGATACGGTTTCCCACAGCCACCGCCCAGACAGACTGATGTGTTACAGTCCGGACAAGTGGTCTGTGCGTTGGGTGGGGAACGGGCTGAGAGGCTGCACCCAGAGGGTGGTGGTGGTAAATGGCTTCTCTTCAAACTGGCTACCTATCAAAGGTGGGGTCCCCCAGGGATCGATATTGTGCTCAACGCTGTTTAATATCTTCATAAGTCATCTGGATGATGGGATCAAGGGTACACTGATGACATTTGCTGATGATACCAAACTGAGTGGGGAAGTGGACACTTTGTAAGGGTGAGCCACTCTGCAGGCAGACCTGGACAGGCTGGAAGAGTGGACTGACAAGAACCTTACGAAGTTCAACAAAGACAGATGTAAGGTCTTGCACCTGGGAAAACAAAATCCAGGAATACAGCCAAGGCTGGGATCTACCCAGCTGGGCAGCAGCTCTGTGGAAAGGGACCCGGGGTCCTGGTGGACAACAAGCTCAATATGAGTGAACGGTGTGCTGCTGCAGCAAAGAAAGGCAACAGGATGCTGGGTTGCACCAACAAAGGCATCACCAGCAGAGATAGGGTCATTATCCCACTCAGCACTTGTCAGGCCACACCTGGAATACTGTGTTCAATTTTGGTCCCTGCTACATAAAAAAGATGTGGACAGGCTGGAGAGGGTCTGGAGAAGGGCCACAGAGATGATCAAAGGCCTGGGAAGCCTGCTATGTGAGGAAAGGCTGCGGAAACTGGGATTGTTCAGCCTTGAGAAAAGTAGGCTTAGAGGAGACCTTATCACCATGTGCCGATATTTAAAGGGTGGCTATAAAGAAGATGGCCAATTCCTTTTTACAGGGAGCCACATGGAAAAGATGAGGGGTCATGGGTACAAATTACTCCTGGGGAGATTCCAGTTGAACACAAGAGGACAGTTTTTTACAATGAGAACAATCAGCTGTTGGAATAAGCTCCTCAGGGAAGGGGTGGGTTCCCCAACATTGGACACTTTTAAGATCTGGCTGGAGAGGATGCTGGGCCATCTTGTCTAGATGGTGCTTTTGCCAAGAAAGGTGGGACCAGATGATCTTTGATGTCCCTTCCAACCTGGTATTCTATGACTCACTTTATTATTAGTGGGAGCAAGACTTAGAGCTACTCTTGAACTCAGAGAGACTTTTAAGCCCTCCTGCCTCCAGCAGCAGCCGCCTGTACCCGGCACCTCGGCAGAGGCAGCTGAGATGGCCCCGCTTAGCCCATCCTTCCCCACCACACTGGGGGCAAGGCTGCTCAGGGAAAGCTGGGAAGAGCAACGCAGCGCAGGTGCTGCAGTATTTCAAGCACAAAGAGATACCAGGCTATGATTATCTTCCATGAGGATGTGAACAGGTGAAACAGGGTGTAATTTATGATTCTTCTGTTCAAATGGCAATGTGTGAGCTGCTACGGTGGCTGAGGATCGAGTGACAGCAGCAGCCTGCAGGTCGGATTGCAGCAGGCGTCAGAGCTGGAGGGATGCCCGAGGGCAGGTCCCCTTGTTCCTCAGATCCGCATGGCTTTTGGTGAGGTTTACGTGGAGACGGACGACTCACCCTTGTTTTTCAGTGGAAGGGTCTGCCCTGGGCTTCCCTAGGAGCATTGTGGGGAGCTGTGGGACTGAGCCCAGGTCACAAGAACAGTCCTTGCACTGCTGTGTGTGCACCTCTGTCAGCCTAATTAAAGCCTAATAATTAGGATTACCATTCTCTTTATTTTTAATTATGAGGTAGCGCTTTATTTTAGAGTGCAAAAGTAACCCTGTAATTACCTTGTACGATTACTCGGTTGTTAGCCAGTCTCTGATGCTGCAGACACCAGGAGAGCCCTTGGCAGGCTGTCACGGGGCTACATGAGCTGGGCAGAACCCCTGGCAAAACCACGCCGTCCTCTCACCCTGACCACACCGCGAGCGGCCCCATGCTGCTCAGCCATCTGGCCCCAGCCCGTGCTGGTGCGCGGGGTTGTTCCTTGCTGGGGGCAGAGGGTGACATGGCCTCTGCCCGGACAGGTTGCAGCCCTGGCTCGGATCCGAAGGATGGATGAGTTTATGTGGTCACTGTGGCGAGAGCCAACGGTGGCTTCACCGAGCACGTGGTGATTACGATACGATGCTATGATCATACGATTCTATGAGGGCGCGGGGCCGTGCATTGCTGTGGGAGCAGCCTGGCATCGACCCGGCTGCCCGGTGCCCTGCGGGCTCACAGCCGTGCTGGAAACATGCTGGACAGCTTAATTTTTCCTTCTGCTGACAAGCCTTGGGCGGGTGGAAACGCTGTTCTCGGCTTTGCCTCTGTCACTGCCGGGACCCTGTGCTCTGCCGGGCTCGTGGCGAGGTCCCGCGTCTTCCCTCGCACCCCCCGCTGGGTTTGCTTCTTCAGCTGAGCCGTTCCAGAGGCTGGCTGGTATTTCAGTCGCTGAAGAAATTAGTAACTGATTTATGTAACGTCTCGTGTGACTGCAGGGTCTTCGCAGAGACGCAACTGCGAGCAAGTACACTATTGGCAGAATGAGAAAATGCTCCCGAAACCCTGCCCCAGGGCTAGCGGTGGGAATGGCATCGCCCGGCCAGATGCCTCGTCCGTAGCGGCTCTGTCCCCTTGTGCTCAGCTCGGCTCTGCAGGCGAGGCCCCAGCAGCCACGACAGCTCAGCCTTCCCCGGGCCAGGAGCAAGCTCCCTCCTGGAAAAAGCAGCTTTTGGCCTCCCCTGTTTCCGCAGGCACCGGGTCGGGCCCTGCCCCAGGAGCACAGTGCTCAGCACCCAGGTGTCCCATCGCCCGGGGCCCATTCCCGCTGGCATCGCCCGCTCTCCTGGGGCCGATGCTCTGAGCTGGGATGGTCCAGGGGTTGTTTTGACACACAGACGTGCGTGTCCATGGGCCAGGGTCCCCGTGCAGGAGCGGTAGGTGGGAAGGCTGAGCAGCGATGCCAGCTCCGCTCTTGGCAGCTGTGATTTAGCAGCGAAATCTAAGTAGGAAATAACAAAGAAATGCTTGCAACATAAAAATGCTTTTGGTGCGAATAGAAATGTTTAAAATAATCTGGATTTTTTTCATGTAGACAAGGCTCAGAAAATGTGCTTTGTCAAAGTGACATGCAGTGAGCTCAAGTAGGTGTACCCATTTCAGGATGAAAGAACAGAAGCCGCTCGCTTGATGGACCCAAAAGCTTTCTTAGAATTACAAAAGGAATAAACGATCTCAATCATATTAACGCCTGGGTGGTCGCCTGAATCTTCGTGAGAAGTGCTCACCACATCCCAAACGGTGTGGTTTTAAGCCCATGCAACAGACCACTTCAGATGACCTCATGATCTCTTTTTCAGTGTGTAAGTTATCGCTGTTTGGGTTTCATTCCAGCAAGAGCGCGTCCAGTTCAGTGAACCCCAGAGCAGGAAGACAACCGCTGGTCTCGCCTGTGAAGGAGCGCTCTGTGGTGCCAGCACATCCCAGCAGCCTCCTCACCAGTGTCCCAGACGAGGTCCAGCGGCTGACAGCTGGCAAGGGGAGAGGGGAGGAGGGCTGCGGAGCCGTGTGAGCGGCTGGACGGGAGATGTGGCCCCTGCTCATGCCTCCAGCAGGTACTGGCTGCAGCAGCGCTCCTTAAAGCGGTTGGGGTTGGACTAGATGACCCACAGAGGTCCCTTCCAATCCCTAACATTCTGTGATTCTGTGGTTCTCGCCCAAAGCCACAGCAGCTCAGCGTGGTGTCTTCCCAGCAGCTGCAATCAGGACACCAACGGCTGAAGCTGCTGTATGGCCATGTTTATAAAAAGAACAGAAAATAGTTTCTAGGTTGTAGCTTTCCCTCCAGCAGTGTGTTTTCAAAGGCAGTTTCTCAGACTCTCTTCTGATCTCAGGTGAGTGGGACCGCTGAGTTTTGCCGTACTTACTTTGGTTCAGCAGTTGTTGCCAGATTCAGGAAATCAAAAGTTCTTCCCCAAGGGACTTATTCAAATGCAAAATGAATTAGGCTTTTTTTATCTTGCTGCACGCGTACTTCAGGGATTTTGGAACATTAAGAACCCCCAGAGACTCCTTTCTTCTCTCCAGTTACCATGGTTCGTCTTGACAAGCCGCGATACCCGCCCTTGCAGGCAGCTGCCGGCAATGCCACGAGCGCGGGGGAGCGACTGGGGCCAGTGGGAACAGTCCCGTGTTGTTTCTGGAAGGGGCACTGGAGTCTGGGCTCCACGGTGGGGCTGTGGTGGCTGAAGTGTGTTAAGAAAAAACATCACGGGGCAATGGAAACCAAATTAACTCCCCTCTCTCCCATCCCCGCTCCTCCAGCTGAGCTGATAGGAGACAGCAAATGCTGGAAACTGTAAAATTCACTTTAATCACGCTGGATCCTGGCCACGTGCGATGGAGAGATTCTCAAGTGAAAAGGCACTGAGAAGTGCTGTGCCCAACATTTACCATCTAAACCTGGTCTGACACGACATATTGGTATCTCCCTACAAACCTTGCTTGGCTTCTGCCTCCAGCTCATCACGGTTACGGCAGCATGCTACCAAAACCATAATCTCGCAGCAAATGTTAAGAGATCTCATCAGCACGTTGTTTACTGTCGAGTAACAATGCAACACGAGGATGAGACAAACCCACTGATGAAAATCCTTTACATGTATTGTCTATAAACAGAAAGTTCACCTTCACTTCTGCTTAGGGGAAAGGAAGATGGAGCAATGTGCTTTTTTACTGCCTAACCTAGTTTCTTTTCAGATATAGAAAAAACTGTAAACATTTTTCAGCTCAATAACTATTTATATCTTTTATAAAGATATTTTTGTGTCTTACGCAGGAGTGGAGAGCATGCAGGGCAGGATTCAGTGCTGCATGACCTCTGCTTCACGCAGGAGTGGCTGATGGGAGAGTCGGCCTGCTTCAGGTCGCAGACGCTGGCAGCAAACACACCTTTGCTCCACGGGATGGAAAAGCGAAGTACTGCAAGTTTGCAGGCTCGAGCAATAGGAGCAGGCTGCGGTTTCTGTGCAGGCTGCCATCAGAAAGGAGGGGGGTCCCACACGCTCCCAGTGTTGACACTGGCGTCTTTGTGCGGCTGCGATCAGGGACCCCATCCAGCTGAAAATAAAGGTTAGTTTTCAGCTGCACCAGTTCTCTGATTGTGAAACCACGCAACAAGATGATTCGGATATCCCAGGATATCCTGAGAAGCAAACACAGCAGAACTGCAAATCTTTCCCTCCAGTGTGAACTGCAACTTGTGCCACGAGGCTTCTGCTTTCTAATTGCAACACGTACTTTCTGCGCAGTTGAGCTTCCAGTCCAGTTTCTCTGAAAGATGACAGCAAGACTCCAATTGATTCCAGAAGGAGCTGATTCCCCACCGTGCCTGGGGCACAGCACGGCAGCAAGGACCGGTCCCCAACGCTGCAGAGACCCGCTCAGATTGGCAGCTGCGCATGGGGACCGCGGCTCCGATCCTGCACTTTGCAGCGGGGATGAGGGCAGTGCCCTGCCGTGCACCACTCTGTGCAGAGAGCATCAACGTGCTGCGGGCAGCTTTAAATTAACGCTGAGAAAAACATGTCCAGGTCTCATTTGCAGGTTTCCTGAATGCTTTTTCACAGGATCACAGAATGGTAAGGGTTGGAAGGGACCTCTGTGGGTGATCTAGTCCAACCCTCCTGCCGAAGCAGGGTCACCTACAGCAGGCTGCACAGGACCTTGTCCAGGCGGGTCTTGAATATCTCCAGAGAAGGAGACTCCACAACC
>Ga0065711_1046349_pt1 | contig 12938 bp, 8 predicted proteins | sample Hoacrofraction12_FD_59098 | JGI IMG/M metagenome (GOLD analysis project Ga0065711, IMG submission 59098) | Hoatzin crop microbial communities from Cojedes, Venezuela - Epithelial fraction 12 v2 (version 2) | ecosystem: Host-associated > Birds > Digestive system > Esophagus > Crop | place... | reverse complement strand
GGGGGGCGGCGGCGGCGTCTGAGGGGAGGCGGCTCTGCCCTACTTTTCCTGGAGGCCGCCCCGCGGGAAGCTTCGCCCTGCTCTAGATTGCCGCCCCCTGTCCCTTCTCCCCTCAGGGGCGCGGGTAGGGGTCGCTGAGTAGGCCGCGGTTGCGGGCAGCTCCCCCCCTGCTCCAGGGGTCTTCTGAGGCGGGGGAGCCCGCCCGTCCCCCCCTCCCCCCGGTGGGTGCCGGGAGAGGTGGGTCAGCTTTCCGCCCTCTTCCGTTAGAGAGAGGGGGTCCTGCACCCCGTTTTCCTTCTTTCTCATCTCCTTACAGCAGGGGGGGTTTCCTCCCCTGCCGGGTGTGTGCTTCTGGCTCTGTGGGCTGGAGGCGTGTGTGAGGAAAAGGGGGTGCGGCTGGAGCCCTCAGGGGAGAAGCGGGGCTGGTGGAGGGGGGCATGCCTTTGGCCCCTGCCCAATCTCAGGTCAGGCCGAAGGAGGGCTGGCGGCACGGGAAGGGAACGAGTGGGTGAATAACTATTGATTTGCGCATTGTGTAGCGCTTTACTTCCATGTTGTCTTTCTCCATCTCCTTCCCGGATGCTCTCTCGCCGGTGGGGGTGGGGGATAGGACAGCCGTGTCATGGTCACAGCTACAGAATTTACTGACAATAGCATCTCGGCAGCAACAGTAGGTTACTTGAGGACATGGTGACGAAGGAACTGTTCTGTCTGTTAACCTTCTTCACCTAGTCCTTCGTCACCCCTGGTTATGTGTGGTTGCTGAGAACTGGAAGTCAGGGCAGGGCTTTGCTGTTGGGCTGGCTTATGTTGCATTTGGAAACAAAAAAGAAAGCTCTTCTGTGTTTGCTCTGGTTGCTGAAGACAATCACAGCGGGAAAGCTCACTGATAGAAACCCTTCTGGCAACAGACTGAGTGCAGAAAGGGGCCTGGTGCACCTTTGAACCTGGTAGCAAGGATCTGAACTCTGATGTGAAATAGATTTAAAAATATGTGCTGAAATGTCTCCAGTGCTGTTGAATGCCACCTGGGAGCCGTTCAGGGTGAACCTGGTTTGAAGCTTCTCATAGGTGTGTTCACATCAGGAACATGGGCTTGGTGTGGAGCTGTGTCAGGGGGTGCTCACGAAGGCCAGCCCACTCTGTCTCTAGCTGCCAAGCAGCAGTCAGTCTCTAGTCCTTTCAACTTTAGTAAATGCTTAATGCTTATGATACTGCAGCAAATGAAGACGATAGCCTCTGGGGCAGTGGTAGCTGGTGAAATGGAGGGGCTGTCCTGGCGTGAGAGCAGCTGTTTTTTTCAGGGACAGAAATTGGAGCTGGATGTGTGTGGAGGGAAGGGAGGGGGAGGATGTGCAGGGCTGGAGGAGCAGCACTTGCCATGGTACGGAGCCCTTCACAATAGACGTCAGCGACTCAACCTTCTGAGGCTTTGCTTTTTTAATATTTACCAGGCCCTTTTAGCCATTCCCTTAGTTATATCATGTTCTCCAGTGGAATCTGGTTTTGGATTCCTACCTGGCTGACTCAGTATTTATACCTGGGCCCAATCTCTCTGTGGTGGTTTGACCTAACTTGTTTAAAGAATTTGTTTTTAACCTTACACTAGGTAACTTGAAAGCAAGCAAGGCTAAATCACTTTGCAGCATTAATGATGTTTTGGGACTCCTGGAGGGTTACATGGAGAAACTGGATGAACGGGTGTAAACCAAGTTTGATGCAGAGTCTGGAAAATGAGATAGCTTTTGTGTTTGTAACCTCAACAATCTTGGTAACTTATAGGAGGGAGGAGTGGGAATTCGACAAGATCTATTTGGCCTTGTTCTAGTTCCAGTTTTGTTAGCATATTGATTTTAAAAAGTGTTTATAGTAATAGAAATAAACGCATGGAAATTCAGGAATTTAGGCCATTTCACTTGCATAGTTTTGTCCAGTCCTTAAAAAGCTCATGGTGCCATGACTTGCAAAAGGATTTGACTGTTCGAGCGGACTTTGGAGTTACAGGCTCACTACTAAAATCTAAAGAAGCTAAGGGAAAACTCAACAAAAAAAGTCTTGTCTGTTACCAGAAGCTGTTATTTTATTTTTTTTTAGTTCTTCCAATTTTTAAGCTACCATTTTAGAACTTGGAAGCAGATTTTTGATGTTTTATATTTCTTCCAAGGACTTTTATGTGATGATTTCCTCATAAATGCCATTTTTTGTTATGTTTTGTATTTGCTGATGGTGTGCCCCTAGAGATACTGATCATAGCAGAATAGTATGTTGATTAGTAGTGCTGGAGAAATGTATGTGTCATGGACTGTTAATACTATGACAGTAATTAGTATTGATAGTGTTACTATTCATAGTGATGTTTACTTGCAATTTCAGTGGTGTTTCGTACCAGTACCTGGAATAGGTTCTTCCTGAAAAACAGGAACACAACTTTATACCTTTTATTAACGTTTTTATTTATATTTGTCTCTTATTTGGTTAAAGGACATGAGCAGGACTCTGCAAGACCTGTTTGGGCTTGCAACAGCCCCATATAACCTTGGTAAAAGAGAGGCCAAGTGACTGGTCCCCTTTAGAAGATGACAGATTAAAGAAACTCAGTGTTGTATTTGTATACCTCACAAGTACTGAATGGAAGGTGCTGGAGGAAATACACATAATAGCCACTTCAATGTTGTTATTCTGCTGGAGTTTTTTGTTGAATTTTGTTTTTTTTCTGATACAGTCTGCTCACTTGTAGCCCATTGCATCCTCTTTGCTTTTCAGAGAAGACCTAGTTGAGACTTGTATTAGTTTTCATATAACTTCCCTGAACAGGTTACGTTCACTAAAGTGAGAGCTGTCATGAAAGGCTGTGAAGTAGCTCGTTTGCAGTTACTTAAGGTTCATATTTTACAAAAATGTTACAAAGGATTTCTCTGTTTTGCTCTAATGTGAAAGTCCACAGTCTTTAATTTTGGCCGTCTTAACTGGCAATTTGTTGGAACTCTCTGCCTACCTGGGGCTCCTGCAGTCGTCGCTTTCACAGGTGTGGTACCTTCCGCCCTTTTCCCCCCACTACTTCTCAGTGCTGCGAAGAGTCAACAGTGACTAGAGACAGATAGATTAGATGTGATACAGTGTGATGCCAAACTTCTCATGGCTTACCCGGCTTGCTTTTAGTACATCATAACTGTTTTTCTGAGCTTATTGTTTTATTTATGTTATCTCTAGATTGTAAGACTTGTAAGATAGGTTATGTGCACAACTTTGTGCAGTGTTCTTGGATGGAGTTGCTTCTTCTCAGTTCTATTGAAGTGATCTTTTTTCTTCTTTTTTTTTGTCCAGCTGTCTTTGTGGAAGCTGCAAGATATTGTGGCTTCTTTTAAAGTTAAGCTTGTCAAGCTTTTTTTCCTCTTCCTCCCTAGTTTATTAAATCAGTCTTCCAGCAGATGTGCTTGGAAGAGTCCTTAACCTGGCTGGGTGAAGTATTTTGCATTAAAAACAGTGAAATGTTTCCCAGATTGAGAGAACTTTGATCTTTCTCAAGACTTAAGGTTTGCCTGAAGTAGTGCTCCTATGGTGAACTTTATGGTTTTGTTTCTTTGCTTTATCGTACAGGAAATACAGTTTATTCCAGATCTGCACAAGATGCAGGTTCAATGAGTGAAGAAAACGCAAATACTTTCTTTATCTCCAGATTTGAATCATCAGGTTGCGCTTTTTTAATGAGAATTTTAATGAGGCAGGGAGGGAAGTCTGTCTTATCAGTTAGGCAGCCCTGTGTTTGAAGGTGTAAAACTTGGATTCAGTAGCTATGATCTTATTACTAAATATTTTTAGTGTTTAGCTGTTGAGAAAGTCCTTTTGCAGTTTTACTGTGTGTAGCATAGGTTTAATCTAGAACATTTCCGTTGTATTTTTTATGATTAAAAAACTGTTCCTAGAAGTAGGATGATGCTTTATAGACCATACTGAGATTGCTTTTGAGGAAAGAAAAAGATTTTTTTTCTACTGTGTGTGTTTTGTTAAGTGTTTTGAGGACAGTGGATATAATAATATAGAATGCAGCATATGGCTTCTGAAAGCTTTTTTGTTTCCTCTTTCTCTTTGGTTTTAAATGTTAACTGAATCACGGCTATTTTATGGTAAACATGTGACCAGTATCTTTTATTATCACATTGTCCAAGTTTTCCTGTATTTGAAGGCTGTTGCTGATCTCTTCTTTTTTTTTCTTTCTGCGTTTACATTCTTCCTGATTTTTAGACTTGCATGTTGTCTTAGATGCAGTTTCATCTGCGTGAATGTGAAAGTAATCTTGGTGTCAAACCCTGCTCTGCTCTTGGACTGTATATAATACATGGTGTTCGAAAAATTCTGATCTGTGGCTTGGATGGGTTGTAGCCTAAGGGACAGATGTCTTCTGTTCCTGGGTTTTTATTTCAGCTTTCAGTCACACGTTCTTCAGATTGCTGACTTATGATCCATTTTGAGACTGACATAAGAGAGACCTAAGTTACTGATGTTATCTTTGGGTGACTAGATGTGATGAGGGGGAGCAGGACTGCACTTCCCAGTCTTGTGCTTCATTTTCTTTTATTAGCCACTAAATGAATTTCTGAGTGTTTTGAACATGGGGTAAGTACCAAGAAGTAAATGTCCGAAATAGTGTTTAGAGAAAGATTGAAATAGTGTTAGGAGCTTGGTGCAGGCAAGCTATGGAGTATGCAAAAGTGGTTTCTTTTCAGTGTTTGAGAAAGCCTTGTGGCTTCTGACATGCGTCCTCAACCTGTTGGGTTTCTTTGCTGCTGCTTCATGTCTGGATAGCAGCCATGCCCAGGAACTTTTCTTTGCATCTTAGGTAAAAGACGCTTATTACCTTTCTTGAATAGTTCTCTGTTATGTTTGCAACTATAAAACTCTTTGCAACTTTATACCTTTACTCCAGCTTTCATTATTCACCATTTTATGTAGCAGTGTATGTTGCTGGATTTGAAGTCCCAGTGACTTTTGCCCTGCCTGATTTAACTGAAGATAGACATTCACTTGTTTTTCTTTATGTGAGTGTCTGAGCGGAAATGCTAGAGCTGGAGTTCTCCCTAATGAAGCTTGTGGGGCATTTTTGATAACAGCTTTTCTGTTATAACACTTCCTTCACTTTTTAGTTCACTTAATCACAGACTGACTGTGGTTGCCAGGGACTTCTGGAGGTCATCGTCTACTGATGCTCAAGCAGGGCCACCTACAGCAGGTTGCCCAGGACCGTGTCTGGACAACTCTTGAATATCCCCAAGGATGGAGGCTCTACCACCTCACTGGAAAACCTGTGCCAGTGCTCGGTCAGTCTCACAGTAAAAAAGCATTTCCTGATGTACAGACAGAACCTCCTGTGTTTCAGTTTATGCCTATTGCCTCTAGTCCTGTCACTGGGCACTGCTGGAAAGAGCCTGGCTCTGGCTGTGTACCTTCCCTTCAGGTATTTGTATACATTGAGAAGACAACCTCCCCAAAGCTTTCTTCTTCGTTGTGTTAAATTATTTGGCATATGTAGTTCTTCAGGCAAACTCAAGACTATATGTTGTTACATGCCTTTGAGAAGGAGATGGATTAAGGACTGAATTTAGGAGGGGTGGTGATAACAGTAATTCATGACTCTTGATAGGTAGAGAGATGCATGAGTTAGGATACAAGGGATATGCGTTTAGGGAAACTTCTGTGAAAACACAGTAAGATGCATTTTTGAGATCAAAATCATTTATGTGCTTGCAAAGAAGGAGTAATTGGCTGTCTTGGCTCTAGCTGAAGACTATAATTCAGCAGTTCTGTGAGGGAGAAACAGGTCAATCATTTGGTTATCTCATAGTGATAAAACTGCCCAAGTCCTGTGTGTTCTGTCTAGGAATTACCTGAATTGTGAATGAGGGTTTAATGTACATACAGTGTTTAGCAGAGGTTAGGCTGAGTGCTTACTGTACTTCTGCATATTGATCAGTTAATTTTATGAAGTTGTGTGCATCAAAACTATTTTTAAAAGTACTTTTTAGTGAGACTAAAGCCAAAACTTTGCAGAATTATATGACTCCTGCTAAATTAGAAGTGAACTGGATCAGCCTATTTTTCCTGTTCTGGCAAATTCAGCTCCCTTCCCCCAAATCCCAAGGACTCTCACAACTATAGACAAAGGTTTAATTAAAGTAGATGGTTAAAATTACTTTATAGTTAGGGATCTTGAATTTGAGAAGTGCTGGGACATCTCTCTTTGTACAGTCCTCTGAAATGAAACATCAGTGAGATTTAGTTTCTGCTAGGAAACCTACCTCAAATATGTATGTGACTTATATCCCTTGCTGATTCTGTTGATTGCTAGGGAATGCTTTTGAGTACTTCAGCCAGGGGAAAGAGGGAAGCCAAAATTTGTAACTTTCATGTTTCTTCTCAATAAAGAAATCCGTTAAAATAACTGATCGGCAGAAGGCATCCTAGGTGTTTCTTTAGTTATGAAATGTCCTATCTATTAGAAAATATGATAAAATGTAGGGCAGGAAACTACAGAACCATCCTTTTTCAGTTGATTTTAATATCTAAGCAAAATTGTGCACAAAAACGTAGTGAGTGATGCATCTTACCGTGCAGGCCAGAACAAGCAGGTTTTTGAAAACTGAGTCAGCCTGTGGTAACTAAAACCTTTTCAACCTAGCAAAAAACAAGTTGTTTTTATGGGATTGGAGCTGAAGGTTGAGAGAACAAATGAAAGAGTTTAGCAAATAGAGTTGGCATCATTTTCCTCACCAGGACTTTGTTCCGGAGTGGTGGGTGGCCGGGAACTGGTTTTGTGGTTGTAGGTCCCCCTTGTCAACAGACCCTGACTGAAGAGCTGACATGCAACTCTGCCTTCTCTTCCAGTTGCTCCATGGTACTGGAGGTAAGTTAGGATCAGTTGTTAGCATGTTCTTTTGATGGTACATTCTCTTCTTGACTCAATATGCAGGTCTTAATGTGACATGTAGAGAGAGAGGAACAGAATGAGTTGCCTGTGGAGGAGCAGGAGGAGCATGTGGCTTGGAGGTAGTTACAAGACAGGTTTGGGGTTGGGGAAGATGGAGGAAGAGTCTGGTATTCTTGATCACTGGTATGATGGGTTGCCACTTTGATTTGTTTGTTCAAATTATCCAGTCTGGCTCATAGCAGCAGAAATGATATCATTAAGGCTGGTGAACCTTAGGTGTGTCTTTACAAACAACAAACAAAATTCCTGCTTTGATGAACTGCGCTGAAAGCGAGTAACGGGAATGCTGGGAACGATGGGCCCTGGTGAAATACTTGCGAAGGAGGAAGGGGTCTGTGTTCTCTGCATACCTATTGGCTATTCAGTCTGCATGGTGAATTATTTGACAGTGCGACTGTGTTGCAGTCTTTTGAACCGGTGTTGCTCGGTTAGTGTGTAGTGGCTAGGGCTTCAGTAATGTGAACTGGAAAGCTGGGAGAATGTTTTGCATCTTATTTCTCCTGGTATTCCTATAAATGCATTTTTGTTCTGCATTTATGAGTGTGTGTAGTGCAGCATTGATGAGTTGCCTTTTTTCGCAGACATTTATATATGAACAGACATGCTGTGAAAGTTTTTTTAAGATGGTCTCTTTGTTCTTTTTTAAGGGAGAAAGGTTGAAGGGGAAGGGGATCAGCTATCTCTTCTGGCACTCATAACAGTGGGGAAATTTAGCTCTGTTTAGAGATTCACTTAGTCCTTCTGTTGAATAAAATGAGACCGTTACCACCTCTTAGACTTGCTGAAAAATCTCAGCTTTAGATTTCTCAGTTTCTCTGCTAGGTGAAGTGACCTCAGATAAGCATATCTCAAACACTGTGCTAAACTTAGCTAAAATGTATATCTAAACTCCACTTATTTTATTGTAGTTAAAGCCGCATTTGGCTGAAGACAACATGTAAGAGACTGATAATAGAGCTTTACACTAGGTTGGTTTATCCAAACACATATTTGGGTATTGTGACTCTATTGCATTTTAGGCTTGTATGATATTTGTGGCTGGGGAGATGTGGAGCTCTGCTTTCTTGAAATCTGAAAGACCATCTTGGAAGAAGTGGTATGCTTAGCTCTTCCAGGACTTTTTGTGAATTGACCTCCCAAGCAGTTCAACTTCTGGGATGTATCAAAGTTTGTTGAAATACTGACTCACAGTATTTAGCCTCCACCCCTCTTTTTTCAGAATTTGTATGTATTTTTAAAATGACCTGAATTTCTAATTAAAAGAAAAAAAAAAAAGTGGGAAGATGCCCTCAATTTACTTTTCCAAAGCCTGTATAAAATTAAGTTTTTTATTAAGCTTCCGATCAGTAAAAGAGGAAAGAAAAAGCTCCCCAAATCTTACTTTATAGAAGATGCTTTGAGTATTTTCCAGTTATATTTAAATCCAAAACATCACTGCTCCAAGAGTCTCAAGGTTAATCAAAACATTATCATATGTTTCTGGAACTTAGGCTTTGAAGTCCTTCACAGCAACTGAATGTTTAACTGAAGCTCTGGATGAGTTCAGCCAAAGAAATACTTGTTTACAGTGTAAAAATTTTAGATGAACATGAGTGTACTTTTGACTCTTAAACAACTTGCATTTCAGTCATGGTGAAATCTCTAGTGACAAGGGAGGTCCGGATAAGCATTCGTTTATGTTCAGTTGTCTGTGAAGTAGGATTACAGCCTTTTGTGGGTTCACCTTACTGTATAAGGTTGACTTTTTGGTTTTGTCTTTGTTTTTCTGAACACTTAATGTCACTGTGTTCACTGTGTTCCTTCGGCTTTTTGTTTTGTACCTTTTTAAATTTGATAGGTTGGGCTCTTTGTTTTATTCTTTTTTTAATTTGATAGGATTTGTGATTATTCAGTTGTACAGAGGTTTTTGTTCCAAATGTGCTTGTATATTAGAACATACATTAAAGTCTAACTGATAATTTCTGATATAGAAGGCCTTAGTCCTTGTCCTTTGTGTTCTGGGAATTTTCTGGGTTTTATTCATTGTGTATATAACATTTGAGAACTTAGAACGGTTTTAAGGGAAGTTATGTCTCTGGCTTTGGGAATGAGGTAATCTATTTAAACATGCTTTTTCCTTCCCTTTCTTCTTCCTCTGGCAAAAAAATTCTAAAAAGAGCACAAAACATTTTTCTTGGATGTATTTGTAGCTCTTCAAATGGACTTTCATGAATAAGTGCAAGTAAAAATTCTACTCCTTGAAGTTGCTGTTCTCAGCAGTTGCATGTATACTCAGCAAAGTTTAAATGCAGTGTATTGAGACATGGAAAAATGGAGGGACCAAAAGGACAGTGTCTACTCAGATGCGGCTTGTGTGCTTTCAAAAAAACAACCACCCTAAACTCCTGCAGAAGTGCGAGTTTCAGTGTCCCGAAGGTGAGACAGTGAGCAGCCTTTTAGCAGTTTGCTTTCTGTTGATAACAGCTTTGCGTGAACACTGCCCTTCTAAATGTGTCTTGGACTTTTTGCTTTTATCAGAGTAGTCATGTAGAATGATAACTTGCATTTTTCATTTTATGATTTTTATATTCCCCTTATTCTAGTGAATCAGATGCCTCTTACTAGTTTGCAAAAAGCCATGTTTTGAGCAATGTATTCATTGAACTTGAAAAACAGTCTTTGTGCGTTAAATTGAGAACATGTTTAAGGCATCATTCTGTTCTGCACTTTAAACTTGCCTGCTGTTGGTTGTATTTACAGTGTCATCTTGGCTTTTACAGCAAGTGTGCTTAGCAGACCCTTGTTTTGCTAGAGTTTTTACATAACATTCTGTAAATTACTGAAACCTATTATTGTGATTAAAAAGCTGTTACTTAAGTATGTAATGCAGTTTTTAAAACTTGTAGTATTTTATCTTGGTTGTCCCTTGCTCATCTTTTGCTTGACTTCTGTGTACATACAGCTTTTTGGTTTGCTTGGAGAAAATTGATGTTTACAACACATCTTCTGCTGAAATGTGTTTAAAGATTGCCATTGCCAAACCATTTGTTCAGGAAAGTTTTTGTACTGTGTGATGTCTAAGGCTGATATCTGTAATATTTTAATGCTGTTGCTAGAGTCGAACACCACAGTTAGCAAAATATGTATGCCAGGTGCAATCTCAGTATTCACATGTGTACTGAGGGTGAGGTGCTGTGATTGACATAAATAAGCTAACTGTTTCAGAAACTTAAGATGTGAAGTGTGCAAGTCCCTTGTCTTTCAAAAGCAAGTAACTTCATCTTGCTGCAGAGTGCTTTGTCTTTTAGACTGCTGGTGAAATAAATAGGTGACTAATATCTTCTTGGGATGTTTTAGGAAACAGATTTTCTACTTGGGCATTTTGCAGAGCATATAAACCCAGCATACCTCTGTGGAATTAGGGGATGTTAGGTTAGTACAGCGTAGTAATGAATAACCCAGCATAATACAAAAATATGTTTGAAAGAGAATGTAAGCTTTAAAAAAATAAGTGAATAAATGTCTCTGAAAAGGAATTTCATAATGGTCTGTCAATAGGAAGGAAGTTTTGAAGAAAAACTTTATATGACCATTCAGATTTTCAAACTTTAAGAAAAAATTATTCTTAGCACCTTTCTTCAATTTTATTATAAGCTAGTCTGACTTGGAAAGAAATGGTGGAGGAGAGTGAGAACTGCCTACCAAAGACAGCAAATGTGTGGAAGCCAAGCAATACTTAAGTCAGTCCAGACTTGCAGAAAAAGGTAAAGATGAGGGGGGCTGGAACATTGTCTGCTGGTCTTAGAAGCATCCTGTGGGTGATTCCCCCCACGTATGCTGGAGAGAAAATAAGTATGGAATGAAGTACAGTGAAACTTTGGACAATTTGACATCCTATGTGAGCAGCTTGTCTCTTTGGTATCTTTAGATTTTTACAAAGTTTTACAAAGGTTAAGAAACTAATGAAGAAGTGGGAGATGAGTTTCATTTTGCTTTATTAATATTAAACCCGCAAGAATAATGTGGATTACTTTATTCCTGCTTTTAGATTTGAATTCTGTGTGGAGGGCTCTTTATTCACCTGCTCCTTTCTAGCATTTTGTACATCTGATGTTGTAAAGATTGTTGGTCCTTCATGTCTTTGGACAGTTTGATATTGTTTTGGTGCAGATCAGATAGACCTGACCTCATGCAAACTTATAGAATGATGGAAAAAGAGTAAGTGAATTTACCTGTGACACCAAAATGGGAAGTTGTGATCCTGAGGAAAATAATGCTCAAAACCAAGTGGGAAAGCTTGGGGTAAAACCAAGTTTTCTGGCTGAAGCAGATCAACGTGAGGATTAGTATCAAAGGAAACTAATCAAACCCACCTTGTTTAAAGCTAGACAAAATGCTAACGATGGTCTTGTCTGTAGAAGGAGCAGTCCAGAGGTGCCAGAGAAATAAAAGTGATCTCTTACGGCTTTCAGTTCTCAGTGCTGTTTCTGTGACTGCTTGTCTCTGAGCACCTGACAATAAGCTTGAAAAAGGACTCGGCTTTTTGCAGTGTTTCACTTTAGAAAGCTAGGCTGAACCAAATGGTTGTAAGTTTTCATCAAGATTTTATGCATAGTAAAAGTATAAGGATTGTGAAGTAAGGTAAGCTTTAGTACTGCCTTAGAAACTGTTGTTTCTTTTCCTCCTGGAACTTTGTATTCAGAGTCATATATGTCACTGCAAATAAGTAAAGTTTTGATTTTTGGTGGGTTCTCATGTTGCCTCAGATGAACCTGGAGAAATATCATCACTGGGGTGAAATTATAGAAAGATGTTCTAGAATGACTTGCTTTATTTAAAAGAGTTTTTTTTCAGGAAGACTCCTCGTTTTCTTTGGTTTTCTGAATACGTATCACAAGCAGGGATCTCTACTGGTTTATCTTCCCTCAGTATCAAGGAGTATCCCCCATCTTTCCTTAGTTCAAGGAGCCGGGCTCTGTACAGGGGCAGGAATGATATCTGAGCTCTTTGGTGTTGCCACCAAAAGTCTTGAACCTAGGATCAAAAATCTGGTATCACAAGGTTTTTAGCACACTTTACAGACACAGCCTTACTGATTACTTAGTGCATTTGCTTTTGTATTACTTGTGGCTTGTAATTTAACCGTTGCTTTTTGTTGCAAGTGTTGTAATGTCATCTGATGACTTGCAACTCTGAATTAATCCTCCTCTCCAAAACTTTTTTTTTATGGCGGCACTTTCTACTTTCTTCCTCGTTGTCAGTTCTAGTGTGAATTAACTAGGTGCCCTTTTTTTTGATGCAGTTGAGTGTGTTTCCACCAGTGTGACAACGTAACAAATGTCTCTGTTCTTGCTGGGCTATTTTTAGTCCTGTTGCTTGTATCTGTTTCTATTCAAAGAATTCCTTTGCAAGCTGTTCCAGGAGAGCGTGGTTCGGCGACAGGGGAGGGAGCTGGAGGGGGCAGGGAGAGCACAAGTGCTGAGCGTCTTTGTGATCTGGCAGCGAGATGTCCAATGTTGCGTGCTGCTTCCTGTGTGCCACCCCGATTACAAGAACCCCAGTCAGAGCAAGTTCCTCCTTCTGGATATTGTGCTTGCTGCATGGTTCCCAGCTTGTGTTAGCTGTTTCTTTCTGTCATTTGGATTACCCGGGTTTTAATGTGAATAATCTTACTCGGTTTGTTTTTCTGTGTAAACAGCAGTTAATTTTAGGGGCTGTTTAGATCTGGGCCGTTACATCAGAGCGAATAACTGACATACACATCTCTACAGTTTAATAGCCAAAGCTGACAGTTCCCAGTACTTGTCTTTTTCCCTGCTCCTGCTATGGTTCAGCACCTTTTTTTGTTATGATACGGGTTTAATCTGGATTAGCTTTCCTAATTATTTTTTTAATATTTTTTTTTAGTTATTGAATAGCTTTTTTTTTTTTTTACTTGTGGCTGCAGCTAGCTGTTGATTGTAATGGTTGGTAGGGG
>Ga0065711_1046348_pt1 | contig 12938 bp, 5 predicted proteins | sample Hoacrofraction12_FD_59098 | JGI IMG/M metagenome (GOLD analysis project Ga0065711, IMG submission 59098) | Hoatzin crop microbial communities from Cojedes, Venezuela - Epithelial fraction 12 v2 (version 2) | ecosystem: Host-associated > Birds > Digestive system > Esophagus > Crop | place... | reverse complement strand
CAGACATGGGTGCTAGGTGCTAATTCCACAAAGCTAGCACACCCCTTAGCAGAGTCACAAAGACTATACACTCTTACAAAAACACAGAAATTACTCATTATATTCTGATAGATTCATCACATTATACACTGATCTTAAGTGTATTTTCCTTCTTTATTTACCTAAGCGTGCTCACAAGCTGGGGGGTGGATGCAGTCTTTCTGGTTCTGAGTGGAGTCGGTGGTCGCAATCTCCCCCTGCCGCCTTTACCTTTTCCCAGTTACCCTAGATTTTTCTTACCTTCATGCTTCTTCAGCAATCGCCCAGCTTTCAGTGCCTTCTGGGCAGGATGTACCCTTTTTATCAGTCTGTTAGGCATGGGTCCTTAGCCAAGTCCCAGGCCTTGTTTAAGCAGTCTGGCCTAAACAATGTCACTACGACCTAAGCCTCTTTGTCTGATATCAATGTGAGCACCTCCTTTCTCTGTCCACAGCTCCTCTGTTCCCTGAAAACAAAGATATTGTAGTGTCACAGTCTGCTGTGATGTAAATTACAATTTACATAAATTTATTATCTAGCAGTTGGTTGCAAAAATGTTTAGTGTGATGAGAAGCAGAATGAGATTGGAAAACATTTTCCACACAGCAGAGTTTTGTCAGGAAATGCCATTCACTAAACCCAAAATGTTTTGCTCAACATTTCTCTCTCTCTCTGAGATTCACACATACTGCCGATCGAATTCCTGACAGGCTGTTGGAGAGCCCAGTACTTCCACACTGTGTAATGCCAGAGAACGAGCTAAGCACGCGCTCGCACATTCCCTGCGGTAGAGTTGACAGATTCAGGTTATACACACCACAGTGCCAAATTTCATGTCAGGAACCTCTAAAGAGGGCCTAGGACCTTTAGCCTTACAGTAGATAAGTTAAAAATATAGACATTCATACATACGTAAATTATTAAAAGTACATTATATAACTTCTTAGACCCTATAAATAAATCCACGTTACTATGCTCATGTTATGGTGCACATATGCTAAGATATTTATATAGCAAAATCCTAAAGTAAGACATAGCAGAACTGAGAAACAAGCTGAGACAGTAATCCCATGTGCACATAACAAAAGTCTGGTTTAAGATCAATAATGAGGTGTCAGAATGCTCCCCCTCAAACAGATTATTTTTTTTTAAATGGTTAAGCAATTCTGAAAATTTTCAAGTATTCCTTAAACAACATCATGTTTCTGATACGAAATAAGCTTCCTGGGATCCACAGGATGTGGGTTCTGTACAGCATCTTTTGGGGCTTCTAGGATACTCAGCAAGTATTTTCCCAGGTTCCGGGGTCAAACACAGCAATGGAAGAAACTGCATGGAACAGTTACATATGGTGAGAGCTGGTCTCAGATGAGCCAGCGCCTGAGTGTCAGCTGTGTCCATAAACCTTGAATGCTGTAGCTGTGGCCAAGGCTTTAATGCTTAGGTTTAAAGGCACAAGACTGGAAGTCCCATCCTGAGAGCTTGCCTTGGAAAAAATGGAACATCAAAGCCCAGATGTTGATACCTGAGTATTAACGGTGTGCATGAAGTAAGCCCTATGGATGCATCACGTTACAGCAGGTGGCCCAAGGAGGATCTAAGCCACATAACTGGATAGTCTTAAAAACCTAATTGTGCAAAATCAGGGAGGGAGGAGAAGCGATCTTGTCTCTTCAGCTCCACGGTTATATTCAGACTGTTCTAAATGTTTGTTCTTTAAACAAGAAGAATGAAAGATAAAGAATAATAATCAAACCCTTTCAAGCTGTCTGTGCAGAGAACTTTCGACAATTTTCTACAAATGCTAGCTGATTTTATTGGAAGGCTTCTGAATGAATTGCCCATAGCTTGGAGCTTTTATGGCTGCTCAGTCATCTCACCATCAGCTGCACATCCGTCATCCTAGCAGAAGGGAATAGCGGCACCTCAGAATCTGCCCAACATTCATATGGACAACTAACATCAGCTCACTTTCAAAATGTATCCAGGGTTCAGCCACACTTATTTTACTGTAGGATTTATAAATAATTTCAGGTATAAAATACTTTTATATTCATACAATTATATTCATTATATAATGAATATAATTGTCTTTTTATAACTGTGGCCACTTCATTAACAGTAGGCTGCATCATGCTTACTGGTTTCATCTTAATTTAATACAGCTGGAATATCAGGCACTCTTATTTTGTCAAGTGCTCATCTCCTTGCAAAGTTTAGGGTTTTACAAATCACTTTTTCCCCTTTACTGTTTGTACTTTTTGATATACTCTTAGTCTAACTCCATTTGCTTCCCTATTGGAAACCCTTTGAGACTAAAATAACTGAAAGTATTATCTCTTGTAAAAGCACATTTTAGCTGACAATGAAAAAAAAAAATCTTATTTAGAGACTCTACATTTCCTTATTCTTTTTTCTTAGAGGCAAATCTTGATAAAGGACTTTTGTTAAAAATGCCATTTCTACTACAGGCTGGAAATACAGTTATTCCTGTTCAAAAATGTAAAATGTTCTAGCAAAAGCAGGAACTTGAGAAAGTATCTTTCCTGAACCCAGTTTTAGAGAATAGCTACTCAGATGAAAATCTCCAGCATTTAAATTATACAGACATCCATCAGGGTGCAGTGTTCAGATTATATTAACTGTAGTCCATCAGTTCTCATTTTATGCGCACTACATCACTGTGAGCTTACTGCATCAGCATGGCAGCATGGGACCCTCCCGATTTATAAGATAAAGATTAATTGTTAAAAACAAGTGTTAATTCTGCTTTCTGTGCTCTACAGCCATGTAAAGACTTAAATATTTTATTTTGATCCTAAAAAGGTCGATTTAGTAGCATTTTCATTCTCTTTGACCAGTTACTGTGGGAATATATTCAGAGATAGTAATAAACTCAGCAAAATCCTGCTCCTCATCAGCAGTTTCTACTAGGCGCCACTGATTTGGCCCTCCACCCAAAGTCCCTCATATTCCATGCGAGCTAACATACCAGGTGGCCCCAGACAGCCTGTGCTTTAGATCTGCCCTTGCCTGAAGCCATCTCCAGTGCTCATCCTTCGTGCATACTCTCTGTAAGGAAACAAGCAACTAACTCTGAAGAAGCCAAACTTTCAGTCCGATTCCTCAGAGTGCATGCCAAGTCATACACACACAGTGTTGCTGGACTTCCATGTACACGTATCAATATACGATCAGTGCTACCTACTGTGACACAAAAACATGCAGCTCTGTAAATACATAGTGCAGGTGAAAAGTATTGCTGTGTTCCGCAGGTTTCTTGCCTGCACAGCTCTTTATGTGAGCTTGTGTTCATACCGCCAGAATGGGGTCAGTTACTTGCTCAATAAGAACCAACCAGCAGAAGTTGCAAAAGTGAGTTATCAAATTCTCAGAGAACCCAACTGAGAGAAAGAGAAATAAATAATATTTTTTAAAAAATAATAGGTATGTATCTCTTTATGGGTGTTCTGCAAAATACAGGATTTGGAAGCATTTTGCTTGGAGCTAATGTTAATATTAAAAGCTCAGATACAGAGGTGAGAATGTGGTGTTGCTACCACGATTGCATCAAGGACTACTGAGGACACTGTGGTGTAGTAGAACACACGACAGCTGGGATTACCCATGAATTGTTCTAAAACAATCCTAGAGCAAGGCATTTCATCAGAGTATCTCTTTATCAATGTCTGAAAACTTAATCACACTGCTACTCTCTGTAGAGAACTTCCATAGGTAAGAATAAATGCACTGCCAAATCCACAACTTGGCCACCTATGTCATGTACAAAACTCTCTATTTTTTTCATTCATAAAAGTGTATGTTATATATCTATAACGATAACACTTGAGCATGTAACAGGTTGTACTTTAATGCTTTTACATCAGTCAGAGTTCTCTTAAGATGGTTTTCTGTGCATGATTGCATTTTTTTATTATTATTTTTGATTCTATTACCCATATAAGTGGAACTGGGGGTGAGAGGCAGCACAGAACAGACCTCTGGTATTTGAACTAATGACACTCCTGGTAACAACAGTTGTTCTCTAAAATGATCAGTGCTACCAGGGAATGATGCTTTGCCAATGGGCAAGTGGTTATGGGGAGAAAAACACGGGAGTAGGAACACAGTCATTTTGCAACCTAGGCGATTCTCCTCTGCCTTCGTTCCAGCCACACTTCCACCCGTTCTGCTCTTTTTCTGCAGAGGATCTTACTGCCATACTCTGTCCCTTGCCTTACCTCTTTTCCCTGTTTCACTCCATACATTTCTTATACTCAGCCCTTGTTTCGCTTATCTACCTTCTCCAGAATTACCGCTTCCCTCCAAGTCGCAGTCCACCCAAAGTGCCTGCCCAGCACTTATTTTTACCTTAGGCCTTTCTGGATCTCTAGGTCCGGTCTGTTCATTCAAATCACAGAGGATATACAACAGCCATCAGCTTCTAGTCCAGTTCCTAATCCAGTTTCCTACCTGTTCGCTTCTGTGCTTTAAACAAAAGTCTTGCCTCAAGTACCAGCTCTGGTTCAGTGATTTTGCCTCTGCAATGCAAGGACACTGGAGCAATGCATTACAATTAAAAACGTACAGTTTTAAATTACTTGTAACTGTTGATATTTCACTGACTGAGAAAACAACCTTAGAGACTGCCACATAATCTGAAATACTGGTTATAACATCCTATCAGCTGCTCTCATAATTTCTACATTTTTAAACCCATTTTTTCCTGATAAACCCCTGTGAATCATTTGGGAAGCTGAGTTCTATATCCCATAATTAATTCCAATTTATGCAAGAAACATTCTGATATCAACAGGAACAGTTCTTGATCAGAATGAAGTTCTGTTAGACCGAAAAGACACTGGATATTCAAATTACTGTAAAATACAATAACAATCCAACTTCCATTTCAGCTTGGCAGTAACACTAATGCTGGAAAGTCCCAACATACGATAACTTCTCTTTTGAACCTTACCAGACTACTTAATTTCAGAAGTTCAAATTATGAATATATCACTACCTGTAATAAATACTATGTACAACTCAGAATATTTCTGCTCTGTAGTTGTATGACACATTAGTGGCTGTAATTGATTTGGTATTAGTCTTGCATATTTTACTTTAACAGGTTGCACTGAACATCATAAGTACCTGTAAGTGGGTACGTAGGCTTCTTTCGAACGCTGATGTGAGCTGGCTCTGCATGAGATAATTATTACATTCCTTTATTACATTGTTTTCTTGGAATATTTATTCTCTATATACAAGTTCCAATTTTTGATGAACAGTTTAATTTTAGTTTTTCCAGTATCATGAATTTTACTGAAATATGTTCATATGTTCATTTATTCCAGAGAGTGACAAAGATATAGGAACCAACATATCTTTAATAATAACGGATTGGAACTAACATGAGGTCAACTCAGGTGAAGTGTGTAAAACAAACTCTCATGAAACTGATGTAAAATAAAAGTTAAGGATGAAATTTGTCTCTGTAGACAGAAAAATATGTGGGGCAAGACTGGGTATAACGGGCAGAGGTCCCTCACAAAAGCACCTTTCCTCTTTCTTGCAATACCAATGTTTTCCATGAAGGTCAAAACGGGCTAGAGTGGAAGTAAAAATTGGGAGAATCAATACAAACCCTGTGTGGCCAGATTTCAGAGGTACTGAATGGCTGTGGCTCCAACTTCTAGGATGCACCAGTGGATTGGGCTGCCCTTTATAGCCACTAGTTTACTTGCTGGTCTAATAGATTCCTAAAAATAAAGCTAGAGTTTCTCCAGGTTATGAGATTTTTTTTCCATGTTATTGCAAGTTCTTCCTTTTTTTAGGACAAAATACAAGATTACAAGACCATCTGTGTTTCTGTTGTACTTCTTGCCCTATTTAGATTTAAATCAGGAAATTAAAATAATGATTAAAAAATGCATGTCATGCCTGAAACCACAGAACATTATCAAGAGACTACAAAGGCTGACACAACGAAGGGATGAGCTAAAAAAATCCTGAGAAGTCAAAACTGGCTATGAATGAAGTTCTCGGAGCAAGGAAATAAAAACAATAAAGTCTCCTTCAGGTGTATAAAGTGGAGTGAGGCTGACAAAAGAAGACATTACACCATGGCAGGATATTTGAAGAAACTTAATAAAGAAGGAGGATAATATAGCCCCAGAATATAATGAGGTCCCTGTAGTGTTTGCAAGAGGAACTGGAGTTGGAAAGCAAGCAATAAACAGCACAATTCAGTTTTTCAGAAAGTATTGTTCCTAAAGGCCGTCAGGTTAATGTTCAGATTTAATGAAAAAAATGTACATACACCAGAGGGTTTAAGCACACATCAGATCTCTTCACACTGACTTAAATCTCTGCTGGGGGGCAAGGAGCAAAGTGGAACTCCCTCAAATATAAAACTACTTCAAACACAGCAGGACAAGATGAGATGGAAGAAAGTGTAAATAATTTCTTCTCTTACTTGAAGTAAGAGTACTTTGATTTTTTTGGCGAGTTGAGCTGATTGAGAAAAAAACAAACAATCCCTTTCCAGGAAGTTCCAATATTCTGAAGAAAATTAGTTGGAGCATAAAAAAATAGATATTTATATTAATGATTTTTTATGCTGTGTCTGGGCCCAGCCTTCCAGGTTCACCCTCAGAGAAGTCAGCCTCAGCAAAAGGAACACAAGGCTCCTGCAGGCTGTAACCCCGGAGATGACACTGCAGCCCCCCAGGAGCACAGGGCTTTCCTCTCCAGGGCTGCAGGGATGCTGAGGGAATGGGAGCAGCTGGGTAGGTGAGCTGGAAAGAGGATTGCTTTCTCAGACAGAGGCTAATTAAAGAGGCATGCTACTGCAAAATATTTAGATTCACGGGACATTCGGGGCTTCATCTGACAAAGTAAATGCCACCAGAATATTTCTGTCTGGCTTCAACAGGCAGTGCTATTTCCTCATATCTTACTACTCCTGAATTTACTAAGCCAACATCACATATTGTGGAATAAACACCTAGATCCACAGTCCCCGAAATCAATGGATGTTCCATTGACAACTGTGCGCTTTAGATTATAGACCCTTAAGGAGACATTACCTATTTCAAATGACCTCTTACTATGCAGTGAAAAGCAACCAGAGATAAGACACTTTTTGAGCTGATAAAAAGCCTCCAGAGCAGTGGTTCTCAAAATTAGAGTTGCAGCCTCCAGTTGAGGTGTGAAGAGGTTTTTCTGCAGGGTCACAACGTATTCTACAAACTTAAGATCTCATTGTAAAGGAAATTACTTCTAGCTCTTCTGGCAACAAAGATAACCTTCAGAATGCAAACATCTGAAGCAGTTTAGTTTATTGAATATACAATAGTGGGGAATATCCAGTTCAGGATGCTTTCTACAAGGACAGGGAAATTATTCTATTGTGGTGTTATAAATACAAAATAACAAATTTCTAAGTGTCAAATATAGGTACTATCCAACCAATCACGATGTGGTAAGCTATTTCAGTTGGGTTTCTGTTGCTGAAACAGCACCAAAGTTTCTGACACAACTCAGAGTGCACATAAACTGTGAAAGGCTATAGGATGGGAAAGCCCTGAATTTAGATTTGCCTACTGATTACTGAGAAGATTACTGAGTGCAAGTTTCAAATATCGTGGTTGATTAAACTAGAAAAGTTTAAGGTATGGGAGACTAGAAACTGCCATTGTTTAAAAGTTGCAATACAAACAAGCATTAAAATAGTCACACGGAAGTTTCATGAGAAATTGTGTGTTCACTGAAGATGGAAGGGCAAAAACTACAAATAATCCTTGACCAAGAACAAGTGTGTGTTCTTCCGTGAATATCCTGCTCTTCAGGATAAAATTTCACTACACATAAGAAGACATCCTTTAAGGTAACTGGTAATATACTTCACAGGCTGAACTGCATAATCACTTATCACCCTGTATAGCTAAAACTGAAGAACTATAGTTCTAACTCAAAAGCACTGGTCACATACAAGAGCCATCAGACGATACAGTCCTTGTTCTCCTCAACAAAAGCACAATCTGATGCCTATTGAAGTTAACAGGTATTCTTCATCCGGTGCTTTTGCACAGGAAGAAAAAATAGTACTTTTTTTTTTTTTTACTAAAGACCTGAATATACAGTGCTCCAAAGGAAATTAATACACCTAATATTTTCAGAGGTCTAGAATTTCTTCTGCTGTAGTCCAAAACACTTGTTGCTAAAAAGGTCTTTGATCCCTGGTTTGTAGGGGAATAATCTATGGGGAAATGGAACTGGCATTAAATGGGAAAAAGAGATGAATTTTAGAGGAAAAGCTATTCTACAGGGAAAAGAAAATAAATATACGTGGAGAAACAAGCAGACCAAATCAGTGCCCAAAGCAGTGAATAACATGCTCTGGTTTCAGTAATTCACATCAGTCAAGCATTCTGTCCAAGTATCACCAAACCGACTTGTTGTCATAAAACATATAAAGGAATTCAAGAGAAACCTAGGGAGGGCTGTAGAGAAACAAGGGGAGTAAAGAGACAAACAGTTCTGAGAAAAGGCAAAGGGAATGACCTGACAGAAAAAGTGGCCTTTCCCTGCTCTGTAGATTTTCCAAGAATAAACCTATTTAAAGAATAAAATTATTGCAAATCTGTCCCTACAGTTACTGTAGTGATAACGAAACCCATTAAAATGAATATTTGATAAATGAATAAATGAATAAAAATGAAGAGAATAAATGAATGGTAAATGAATATAAATACTAAACGGTGAAAATTAAATGAATAATTCTCTTAAATGAATAAATCCGCTGTGCTTCAGTTTGTTAGAGCTCTATACAGACTAAATTCCTCTTAAATGGCATCTTGAAAGGAGTTTACATTGTACCACAAGGAGGTATATACTGGGGGTTACCAGGACAACGGAAAGTAAACATCTGCATGTGTGCCATTTCTCAGTTTCTTTAGCACACACTAAATATGACAATTTAGTTATTAGTTAGATTTTACAGTTAGTATAGTCAGTGGCTGTTGCAGAGGCAGCAGTATCTCAGTTTTTGCCTGAGCTGTTTAATCCCGTTATAGCAACTGTACATTTTCTGTACTGTTATTTATTAAACACTGGTATTCTTGGCATTGTACAAGACATAAATACCAGTATGTTCAGACAGCACACAGTCTAGAAGTCAAAGAGGAAGACAAGAGTTGAAGAGCGGCAGATAGAAAGATTGTTCAACACAGCAGTATCTCTTCAGAGAAAGGGGAAAAAATGAAGAATTGACAGAGCAATTATTGAATGTGCAAGGGAAGAAATATTCTGAACAGGAGGTCAGAACTATACAGATTGCAGACAGGAGCAAAGGAACAGACAGATATGCAGAGCTAGTTGAGTAACTGAAAGATGGAGTGACATGGTCAGAAAAAAGAAATATTTGTCAGCAGTCAATACAATTAAGCTAGAAAAGAGTTCCCTAATTCACATCACTATTACCGAGAGGGTTAATCTGTGGAAGGCCCAACTGTCAGCCCTTATCCAACCGAGACCTTCTGTCACTCTGGACAGAATTGGCAACAATAAACCTGTAGCCCATGACCTTTGTCATCCCATTAGCATCAGTATTTGTGCGCAACTGTCTCCTTATTTCCTTATTTAAGCATTTCTAGCACAACTTACTTCTAGGACTAGAAAGCAAAAGTTTGACTAGGGACCTTGTAGAATCTACTGGGAGAAACTTTTTTTGTTGTTTGAAAGATAAATGCAGGTCAGCTCCACTGGGAGTTTTTATCATTCTTAGCTGTGGAAAATTAAACTGTCCTTATGCTGTACAAAACGTTCCCCTTCTTCCACTCCCCCAGTGTTAAATTCTGAGTGCTCTGCAGAAGCACAGGTCCCAGTAATTGAGGAACATGACAGTCAATACAAACAAACCCCCACAGTATGCATTAGTATACATGCCCTGAACCTCCTAACCGATGAAATAAAGCATTGCCTCAATACCTCAAATTTAAGCACCAGATTTAGTCTATCTGTGATACAAAATTTTATCTCTCTGTAAACCAAACAATTTAAATTCTGCTCCAGAGTCACAAGAATCTCAAAATAATACTGCATACCTGGAACCCTGAAAAAAAGTGAAACATCAGTCCCATTTTGAACTGTTGCTGCATATTTTACTTCGCTTCAATTCTCCTCTCATCTACTGGAGGAGACACAGTAAACAAAGATACCCGGAAAATAGCCAAAACCATCGTGTGCTTCGGATATAACTGCACCTGGCTTTGGGATTAGCTCTGCACAGGTGCAGTTGTTTGGTCACTAATGCCATTGTTTCTTAAGTAGGTCTCACTGGGAAATTAGGTCTGTTTTTTTGGTAGCTACTAAATTAAACCTGTAACTTTCAGTCAGTAACAAGTCTCAAGATGAGGTCCCCTGTATTTTGAACCAGTGCTTCTCATTCCAGAATGTGGTTCTTTGCTTGGCTGTTTCTTTGATAGAGCTTAAGGTCTGTAACCCAACAGAGTCTTTTACTTATCAGCTGATAACTCCTTCCTATTTGATATCTTGTGTAGTTTCTGTACCCCAGTTCTGAAAACAATTATTACAATATATATTCTATACATCAAAACAACGAAAATCTCAAATACAACAGTTTGCACAAAAATGGCTAGGCAATCTCAGGATTGGTTCATATCCCCTTTTTGCCACGGAAGGAACCACAACCTGCATCCCAGTACTCCTAGCCTTGATATCTAAAATAAAATTACTAGGTTAAAACAAGCAGACATCATTTAAGCCAGAAAAATGAGCAGGATGCTCACAATCCATTAAGCACGATACGATTTGCCCTGTTACCTCTGTTTCCTTTTTCAGACTCTTTAAGAGTAGGACCTGGCCAGTAAATACTTGGTATCTAGCTGTCTGTTCCCCCCTCTCCCTGTTTATCAGTACATGTGTCATCTTGGTAAATTTACAGAACTAAAGCCTCACAGCAGCAGGTTTTTTTGACAGGTTAACTTGGCTTTGAAGCAATAAATGGGAACGGCATTTTAATAGTTTTAATTCTCTGCATCACATTCTAAAACATTATTTTCATTATCTTTGTTACCATTCTGCTGTTTTCGAGGCCCCAAACCTGTTGATATCCCTCAAACACTTCAACTCTTTAAGTTAAAACAAGATTGATTAGCAAAAAATCCTGAAATATGAAGCTCCATGCAATCTTATTTACTTTTTAAATGCCAAAAAACCATTTTGTGCTCCTCATTCCTTTCATAGCTATTGACTGAAATGTTGCATCAGTATCAATTACAGGGATTTGAAATGGTGAGAATGGTGGGAAAGCAGAGAATGAGATTTCATGATCACATCAAAGCCATAAATATTGTCATTGCTACTGTTCCTATGTCCCTTAAGTTTTATTTAATGGTTAATTGATTGCTAAAAAATGTTTCAGATTTATTTAATTTTCAAAAATGTGGCCTTGTTAGTATGCTGCAAGGGCTTTTATTTTTTTTTTAACAGCAAAGTTATATATTATGTGGCATGAATTATAAAGCAGTTGTCATGGAGATGTTGCTAATGCAGGAGCCTATATGCTGCGTACTTTGAAAACTGTGGAGCGTATCTGTTTACAAGCACCTTTTCTGAATGCCTTGCAACTGGTGGTTAGGATATTACCTGGGTAGTTTATTGCACTATGCCTGAGTATTATGCTAGCACAGTGCTATGTCCAGGTACGCTGTACTCTCACCGTGCACCTGCCTAGACATTCCACTGGAAATTTCAGCAGTATTCAAAGACTGTAATGAGGCAGTGACTTGAAATACATTGAATTGCTCTGGAGCTTACGTCTTCTCACAGAAATGTAGAAATTACACAGGACTGAAACAGGTAATATTAAGAGCTTGAGATTTAGGACTTCTTTTGTTCCTTTGATATATCGATATTAATTAGTTCAGCTAAAAAACAGTAGGCATACAAAAGCGATCTTAATGAACCAGTGCTTGCAATCTGGTGGCTCAAGATTTGCTTACCTCTATAAGATTTTGGTAAGTAGGTTACAGAACAGTTTCCCTCTGTTTGCACAGCTGTGAAATGGGGACATTTATGCCTAATTATCTTTATAAACTGCTTTAGAGCTCTCGAGATTGAAAACACCATTTAGATGCTAGAAAAAGCACCTCTGCCTCAAAAGTGTTTCAAAAGATAATATTCACCCATCTTTCTTAATAGTCGTACTTTACTGTGTGTGTATACAGTGATATTAATCTTAAGTAACTTGTATTCTTGAAGCATCATATTCCATCCTTAACAGTCAGTTTGACAATGTTTTTGCTTGCATGTTACCAAACTGAACAAGCTCACATGTAGACTTGTTTTGTAAGACAAATGGTTTTGAAGGAAGTTTTGCAGTATTACAGAATCTCATAAAGGCAAAGTATCATTATCTTTCTATCTTTTCTGGTACTGCCTGTAGAAGAAACTGGGTTTTCTGACAGAGAAAACAAGGTACAGCCTTACTGAAAATTGCTAAGTAGGTTTTTCATTAAGCATCGAGTTCACCATTTCATATTTTCATAAATATGTAGCAAATCATGATGCCTTGCAAAATGAAACTTAAGAGACCAATTCATGAAAAAATTATATACTCCATTTACTCCAACCTCCTCTGTACTTTATTTTTTATTAACTCACTTATCCTTTATATGCAGGAGACCATCTCTCTAATATGTAACCCAGAAGGGTGGACTGCAGAATGGGGAGGGAGTAAACCAAAATGGACATTTGCATTTCCAGCACAGAAAGTGCATTCAGAAATTCACCCCACATTAAAAAATAAATGAACCACACCGAGTTCTGTTGTTGTTTTGAATGTTTTTTAGCCTAGATAAATGAACAAAGCTAAAAAAAAGGGGGGGGGGGGGGAA
>Ga0065711_1046347_pt1 | contig 12939 bp, 10 predicted proteins | sample Hoacrofraction12_FD_59098 | JGI IMG/M metagenome (GOLD analysis project Ga0065711, IMG submission 59098) | Hoatzin crop microbial communities from Cojedes, Venezuela - Epithelial fraction 12 v2 (version 2) | ecosystem: Host-associated > Birds > Digestive system > Esophagus > Crop | place... | reverse complement strand
CCGCCTGGACAAGATCCTGTGCAGCCTACTGTAGGTGACCCTGCTTCGGCAGGGGGGTTGGACTAGATGACCCACAGAGGTCCCTTCCAACCCCTACTATTCTGTGATTCTGTGATTCTGTGATCTGTCTTATGCTGTAACGCACTGCGTACTTGGATCTTTGAGCAGCTAGAGTAGGGATTCCCTCAGACTTAAGGTGAAGCTTTCTGCAAAGTTCAGAGTAGACCTAAAATTCAGTACCTGCAGTCATAATGGCCAACACAAATTCAGCTGGTGATGGAGTCACCAACTTGTCTGGTTTTTTTACTGCTAGCTTGGGGGAAACTCTCGCACAGAAGTGGAGAGTACTGTGGTGAGGGTGGGGAGGGCTCTCAGTTGCATGGACTAGTCCATGAGTCCCACGAGCTCAGGGCTTATCAGCTCCAGTGTTAGACCTGTCAACCAGAGGGATTTAGCCAAGGGGTGATACAGAAGGACTTGGGTCAACGCTTCCATTAGAGAAGGCAGAGTCCTTCAGTGCACTGAGCTGTGACACCTTCTCCATTTGAGGAAAGATACCTGATTTCTTAACCTTGATTACTCTTTGAAAATTGACACCGAAACAAAGGGTGCTGGAGTTAATGGTCATTTTGTGAGCTGAGTATTTGGCCATGATGCTGAGGACACTTTACTTGTTGGTTAAATGAGAAGTCATTCCCTAAGATGCAAAGAGCTGTGTCCACTTAAGTCAGCAGTGAGTGTGGCCCTGTTTTATTAATGACTGTGCACCTCTGCGTGGCAGATCTCAGTTCAGATGCTGATGTCCTCTCTAGATTTGGCAGTACTCTGGGGCTCCTTTTTAAGTACAGAAGAAACTGAGGTACTGCTCTTACTTCTGGTTCTGCCTAAAGTGAAGTTCTGTGATGATGTCTCTTATTTCCTAATTCAGGGACTATCTCCATCCATTATCAGCAAATGTCATTTCCCTCAGGTAATCCTGTCACAATTCAACTGGCCAAGGCAAGGATGTGTATCTGAATACACAACCTCATCAACGTCTATAGTTTTGATCCTTAGCTTGCTTCCTGGCACAGCCTGGACTTGTGAAATTCATTCTCCTGGCAGTTCATACATCCCTTTGCTGACTGAAGATGCAGAAATGAATATCAATAGAAGAAGGAGAAGGCCTTACGCAGCCAGGATCACAGCCATGAAGCAAGCAGACAGAATCAGTCACTACCATCTTAGCTTTCAGCTGTCTCTGTATTGTTAGGATTTCTCTTATTGCTGGACTGATCTTTTTCAAGCCGGAAAAAAAAATCTATGCCCTTCCAGTACCCAGCCCTGCTGCACACCCAGCCACTGTCTTCCACTGTTTTTGCTTTTGAATCTCCAACCTGGATGAAGGACATAGTGGCCTATTAGATAAGCTAAAAATAAGTTTTTACAAAGCACACTACAGATCACTTCAAGAGAGAACCTCCCCAGTCTGAAGAGCTGCCTGTGGTGTGATATTTAAATAGAGGTTTAGTGCAGAATAGTCAATACTGTTCAAGTCTTTAAATAGAGATTGGTAACTAAATAATAATAAACCCATTAAAACAGCTGTTTTCTGCTGTGTATGCCATTGACTGAGATACTGGAACATGGAGCAGGAAGTGCTGAGCAGGCATCAAGCAGTATTTGCCATGAAAAATACATTTTATTTGCAGCTAGCAAATACTGTCAAAAAAACCAGGAAGAGTGGGCTGAACAGACCTCAGCACAGAACTTCAGCTCTGCTTTTAGTGTGACTGAGATCCTCCTCACTGTTCTCCCTCAGGCCTTAGAGGGTGCAATGGGCTGTATCACCTCTGGGGCCTTGTGACCTTGGTGCCGGGATTCATGTATGCCCTAGCACGTCTTCCCTGGAAATGCGACATGATTTTGTGCGCTTTTGCTTTCATGTTACATAACAAAGTGAGTCTGACTTGTGAAAACTCCCTCTGAAGATGTCAGTAATGTGCTCAGTTTGCTGGGTTGTCCTGGAGGTTAGAGCTCTGTCTGTTACATGAAGAATCCCTGCGTAAGGAAACATAGCAGCTGTGCTCGTCTGAGGATATATGTCTCTTACTTTCAGCCACTTTGATTTAATGATTGGGATTTTCAAACCTTCTGCCAGTCTGACATGCATTTGTTGTAAGTACTAATTATTTTATAGAGATTAATTACTGTTCCACTCTGTTGTCCCCTCCCCAATACTGTTTTCTGATACACTAGATTTTTTTATTAGTAGTATCGTCGTCACCATCAACTCTGGAGAAAGAAGGGTTTTGATGGGTGTGGTTGTTGAGGATATTCATAATGAAGAAGGCTCTTTTGAAAGCAATGAGGTGGTGTTTGCAATGAAGAGGAGACAAAACACAGGGTCCTGAAAGGAAAATTAATTTATAAGAAGTCAGAAATTTAGGACTACTTCAGTCAGAAGGAAGATACGTGGAGAGGGGTAAACTCAAGAATAATCAGCCTGCTATAAGATATTAAGATTCAGGTACTGGTTCAGAAGAGAATTATGATATAAGCAATGTATAATCCAGAGTCAGGACAAATCGTGTTTGGGAGTGATTTGCTTATTTTACTGACTGGTCTTGCATTCCTCTTAGTCTGCAGCACGTCCTAAAGGACAAATCCTCTTCCCTCCCCTGGGTATATTGACTCATGCTGCTTTCCCAGTGTGCAGGCTCTTCTTGACAAAGACAAGTGAAAAGCTTGAGGAATTTTGCAGAAGTGCAGGTTTTCTACCATAGGACCACCTGCACCCTAATATGCATTAAGAATTTAAGGAGACAGTGGCCAGGAGGGGCATATGAGAGCAGTAGGGATTAATGAGATAGCATTTCTGGACCTCAGTCCAGAGCAGACAAATGCCCTCAGGTAAAGAAATGCACAGGTTGGAAGTTCAGGTTCCTCCAGCCTCTTCCATCCTTTCAACTCCAGCAGGGGACGAAGATGACAGAAAAATGCTTATATTTGTAGCAGACATCTCTGGGCCAAGTCTACAATGTCTTGTAAGTTTATAACTACATACATTTCAAGAGACTAGGGATGGTATGAAAGTCATGACAGTATTTTTAGAAAGGTAAGTGGAATCACCTGAGTAGTTTGAGGTCAATATTGTATTGATTTGTGGCCATAAGATGGAATAGTTGAAAGATTGAAGCAGAATTGATTTCAGAAAGTAGGGCTTAAAAGAAAATAGATCTTGTCAAATGCACTTAATTTAATTGCCTGAAATCACAGGTTTGGTTGGTAAAAGTATAATGGTTTTCTTGGGCTTCACTTTTTTGGACACATACCAGTCCGCTGTATTGCTTCCACAGCCTTGGCCATTGTCTGCTTTAGTATTTTGAGGAGATTTGAGGTGTTGTCCTAGTTTGGTGGCCTTTGTTTACAGCTACCTGACCCTTGGCATGCAGCTGACCAGACAGCCTTGCCTGCAAGTCACAGGTATCTGCTCTGAGAACCCCAGCTAGCTAATTGGCCTTTTGGAGTACAGCTGTTCTGCCCGTGTCTTCAGCATAGACATGCGGTTTTTTGCTTAGAAATTATTCTTCATGGAATTCCCACATTCTTTCGTCATCTTGTGTGGATGCAGTTGCTCATTTGTTCTGGTGACTTAGGTTAAACTGAGTTTACATACTCTCACATTGAAATGGATGGTGAAAATATGTGGGGTTAGGAAAGCACCACAAGAATGTTTTGAAGTTTGATCAATGGCCCTGCAGAGCGATTTAGCAGCTTGGTCTCCAGCTTACTTTTATGGTACAAAGGTGCTTAAATGGGGTATTATATCAACTCTCTGTATTCTTATAATCTATTAAATAAAATCATAATGAGAAAGCATATAAGTCAAAATGAGAAAATACATGCCTTAAGCAATCCTATCAAGGGCTGAGATAAATAGTAATTTGGGAGGCTTGTGCCAGCTGACTGATGTCTTTCTTCAGAATATAAGTAGATTTGCCCCAACTTTTGGGCTTCTGGCAGAAGGTACTTGGTGTCATTTTGTAGCTTCTACTGTTTGGCTTCAATACACTTACAAACCAACCAAACCTACAGCAGGAAGCACCTACCATAAATTGCAGAAGTACTTGTGTTCTCAGGTCAGATTCTTGACTGAAATGTCTGAGCTCACACTAAGATATATACTATGCTAGATCCTCAGCTGTTAAGGATTTATTTAGCACCATTAACTTCTCTGAGGCTACAGTCATTAACACTCGTTTAATTTTGCTTATGAGAAAGCCAGTCAAAGAAAGACAAGCACTTGAAATTCACTTATGTCTGGTATCTATATTGAGCCTCAAATGGAAAATTTTTATCAAAGATGACATGCCATCACTTGGGAACAAACAGAATTCTTGACTTCCCTCTAACTTCAGTAAAATTTTCACTTACTGTTTCATAACATGGCTGACTAGATTGATTGGTCATAGTGCCCCTGCAATTCGATTTTCAAATCCAAACATGACAAAAGGGAAATAAATATTGTACCCTTTCATATTCCTTAAACCTCCAAGGCCTTGCTTTAACCAATACTTTGACTATACCTGCTGCTTTAGTATAGAATAAAAACAAAGATACATCAACACAGTCAGCTATTCTGTCAACTCTACAAGGCCAGTATTTGACACAGCCGGAGCAGTACAAACATAAACAAAATTCATCCAGTTGAAAGGATAATCCTTTTGGAAGCACAACTTGAAGCATCTGTCTAGGGCATGAAGAGGGCTGTATTCCAGTGAGATTCCTGCAAAGATACTGAGCTGAAATAAAGTTGTTTTTAAGGCAGTGAGAATTAAGAACATGCTTAAAAGTTTTGCTGACCGCAAATGTTCTTGAAAACTTACCTGAACAAAAATAGCAGACTAAATTAGGGGCCTGTAATATTTCTGCTATTATTGCATCCATAGCAAAATGTATTTGATGAAAAAAACCCCAAAAACTATCCCTCTCTCTGTTCAGCATCTCTAAATCCTTACTTATTTTTACTGTTTGTCATCTGTAATTGCAGCAACAAAACAACAGATAGCCAAGTCTGTTTAATAAATGATAGTCTGACTTTCTCATCTATATGAAGTGGATATGCAAGATATCTAGCAATTTGTTTAAATAAAAAGAAACTCAGAATTAGAAAATTCTGCATAAATGCACAGTCATAAAATTTACTAATAGTTTACTATAAAGAAGACAAAATTATATACTTTGATGATCATCATATGTACTATTACTGCTCAGTCTTGCAAGATGTGTCTGCATTCACTATACTCAGGAGAGTGCCCAACTTCATTACGATAATTTTATAACTCAAATCATGTTTAGTATCTGAGCATTTTTTGCGAACAGTTATAATACCTACTTATTCACTTCAGTGGCTGTGTTTATAGAGAGAAGAGGACACCAGAGATATAAAAGATTTATCATTTTGCACCTGAAAAAGTGATTGTGCGTGACTTCTGCTGTGCACTCTTCCTTTGCGAATACAGTTGCCCGTTTTTCATGGCTGGCCATTCTGGCCTTTTGGCCAGTCAGTTCAGTGCTTAGCTCAGAGGCATGTTTTCTTTCTCCAAAGTTGTTAGCAGAACTTGCAGCAGTCAGTGATCTACATCTGTATCTCAGTCAGGTTCCTGATGGACAGCCCAGAGAAAACAAGCCACCGGGAAGAGCTCTGCTGAACTCAGAAGGCTTTGGATAGAGTCTTCAGTGAGGGGATAGCAAGAAAAGAGAAATGACATCTGAGTTCTAATCTTGAGTGAAGAAAGCAGGTTATTATGTCATGCCAGTCAGCTATCTGATGGGAATTCTGTGATTCTGTGATTCTGTGAATTGCTCTTTCATGCTTTCTGGAGTTCCATATAGTTTTTTCTCTAGGGGGCATGCACAATTCATGAGCAACTGGAACGAATGAAGTCAAAATTTAACAAACAAAATAGAGAAGACATCAAAGTTTAAAAGACTATAACACAGTAATAACTGAAAAATAATAGAATAACAATGTAATAGCAGAGGCAGCCATTCCTTGCTGTAAATCATGGCTGTACTCCTGAATATTAATAAACCCAAACAGCTGCATCTGTTAGTTCAAACTCTACCTTTTGGAAAGGGAATTCTGTCATCAAAGACAGAATCAGTTTTCAGCTGTTACTTCTTGGTTGGTCTGGGGAGTTATGTCAGTCCACACTTCAGTCTTCCCTCTGTTTTGACAGCTTGATCAGATGCGACTGACCCCTCCTGCCTGAGATTTTAGGGTGAAATCAGTGAGACAATAACCTACAAATCCTGCTTCAGGGTTCCTGAATTTCAGCCTGGTGGTTGTGAAACAGGTGTTGGCTTGCCAGAACTTGGCTTGTAAAAGTGGTATTAGAGAAGGAAAGAGAAAAAGAACAGGCTATGAAAATCTGAGCTTTCAAAAAAACATTCCATCATGGCAGAGGGAGGGAGGGGATGGGATTGTGTATTTTGAGAACCACCTATGCAGATCGCTGCAGAGCTCAGAGTCCTCTGGGAGATATGGTGGCCAAATAAATTGCCCCACTTCAGGAGAGGCCAAATAGCTCCTGAGCCAGTGTGCATCTGTGGGGAGTAGCTCAGGTAAGCAGGAGTCTACCTTAGACTGTGCTTAAATCTTATTTGTGATGAACGATACCAGAACCATGGGAAATAAAACAGCAATGCTCCACAGACAGCCCAGTTGTGCACACATATCAAGCTCTGAATATTAGTAGATTGAAAACCAGCGCACTCATCCCATTGCCTGCTATAGGTAGACGAGATTCATACTTATGGCCCATTTAATTTATAATTTGATGTGCATCGAATAAGTCCCTGGGAACAGAAGTCGATCTTTCATTTCAATGAGTGAGCCTTTACAGCTGGGAAGAAAATAAAAGTCTGAAGAAAAACTGTGAGCTGAAAGCAATCTTTCTGACCCTCTGAAGCACTGAAACAATTGTAGTGAAAGGTGTCAAGTGCTACCTCCATCCCAGTAGACCAGAACTACAACCTAAAAATGAACATTTAATCTCCACAACTATAGGCCAACCACTTCAATGGAAAAGTTGCATTCGTCTCCAGGCAAAAATTTCCCAGATACTAAAACCTCCATTTCTTTCCCCAAACAACTGCTCCAGTTCAGCTGTTAAATATTAAAACAGAGATCTGCAGGGAGCTGCCTGTCAAAAATGTGGGGACAGAGCAAAGCAGGAGTAATTGAACGGGGACGCTGTGCTGAGAGCTGAACAGCCGGAGCGATGAGCACTGCCTGATGTCTCTGCCAGCCAAGGACAGTTGGCGGGTGCTGTGAGAGGGGCCATTCCTTTTGCAACCATCTGACTTTACTGCATGGGGTTCTTACATGGCTTTTGATTTTTATCTTCTCGACAAGTTGGATGTGTCAGGAATATCCCTGCTGAAAGGCACATGAAGGTTTGAGTGTTTACTTTGCAAAGTGTTGCATGCAAACTGTGACAGATTTTTTAAAGTATTTTCCTCCCTCACAAATAAACAAGAAATTTGTTGTTATCATTCGCATTGTTTCGCCCAAACAAAGGTTCCTAAAGCAGAATCCAAACATCAACATAAGCATATAACATGCTACAGTATCCTACTGTGAAAGCATAGCCAGCCACAGAAATATTTCAAGACCCCTCAGTCTTGATTCACAGGGGATATTGCTACTCACATGAGTAATCTCATTCAGTTGACAAGAAAGGATGCCAGTTCAATAATAAATATTTGCTACTTCTTAAAAGACTTTTCTTGGACAGAAGATCTTGCTTTATTTCTGTTTTCAATGAGACTACTTCAGGAAGTGGACCAAAGCAGAGCATGTCACTTTTTGGGCTGTTTTATAAGTGTTTATTTTTGTAACTCTGTTCTGCTGATGCTTTCTTGATTTATGCTGTAACTAAGAAATAAATGTAGCAGTGCTGAGGCAGTACAATACGGGACAAGTGATCAACAAAAAACTCATATATTTTAGCGTATTTTTCACACTGTGAAATACGATAGTGATAGGATGGAAGCCTGGGTCCTGAAGGTATTTCCTGAGTGTCTCTGTGCTCTTTCATATTTTAGCAGCTAGTATGTTATTAAATATTTTTGTATGAATATTTTCTTAACATTCTATATTCTACATTAATATTCTAGATAGGAATATTCTAAAGAATATTTTCTTAAGCCTCTCTTAGCTTTAGGTAGAGAAACACAAGAGGGCACTTTAGTCCATTTATTTATTCAAGCTGGTCTCAAGGAGAATCCTTTCCATTACTCTGATCCCTGAAGGAGTTAAATCAACGAAAAGGCATTTTTAGTCACAGAGCATTTGTAAAACCACCAGAGATGGTGAACTAGGTGAGGGAATGACAAGAGAGAGAATCCAGAAGAAAATGCATGCTGTGCCTTGGGGATGGGAGTAGCCTCTTGTTAAACAACTGGTGATCACGCCTATTTGAGCTGAGGTCTGAAACAGTAGGATTAAGCATGGGTAGCTATAGGCAACATGTAGAAAACACCTTGGAAGAGGTTTTAGAAAATTATATTGCTTCCCTTTAGGTCAAAATCAGGCTGGGAGTACTATACTTCTGGAAATGTAAGCAGATGAAATATTAAATCAAGGCTTTTTTGAGACCTTTTTAATGAAACATTCCTTAGGCACAAAGTTGAAGCTGGAAGTCCAGTAGCAGTCATTCCGCAGTGGAAGTTCTCCTTACCTTCTGAGTTGGACAGTGTTTATGAAAATGTGGTTATTCTGGTGAGTGTGGCTGTATTCAGCTGCAGAATGGCTGCTATATTCATCAGTTTATGCGTCAAGTTAAATAAAAAAAAAAGCCCTGGGAGAAGATGCAAGGATAATGGCACTAAACTATTGCCTCAAGCACCAGGATTTTCATTTTGCTGCCTGTAATCAGATGCTGTCAGTAGCACTGCACAACCAGAAAATTCATTTAACCCTCCAGCAAGCTTTATGATATACGTTGTTCTTCAATGCAGTGGATTTCACATGACCTTTTTTTTTTTTAATCTTTCTCATCCACATTTTCAGCATTAATTATTTTGGAGAAAAAGGGGGGTGTTCCAGGCTCTCTGAGGTTCAGTTGTGCTTCATTATGCTTCTGTATTGCCAGGAATGTTTTGCTGATAGCGGTATTCCCAAGGCCCCGTTCTTTCCCTATCAACTCACTACGAAAACATGATTTTCAAGTTAGTAGCTGGGCAGACTCGTCTTAAGTAGTTGTAAAGCTACCTGCCACAATGTGTTGCATGTGCAGAGAAGAGAATGCATGTCCAGAGAAGCGCAGCAAAGCTGGTGAAGGGTCTGGAGAACAAATGTTATGAGGAGCAGCTGAGGGAGCCGGGGCTGTTTAGCCTGGAGGAGAGGAGGCTGAGGGGAGACCTTATCTCTCTCTACAACTACCTTAAAGGAGGTTGTAATGAGGCAGGTGTTGGTCTCTTCTCCCAAGTATCTAGCGATAGGATGAGAGGAAATAGCCTCAAGTTGCATCAGGGGAGGTTTAGATTGGATATTATGAAAAATTTATTTACAGAAAGAGAGGTCAGGCATTGGAACAGGCTGCCCAGGTAGGTAGTGGAGTCACCATCCCTGGAGGTGTCCAGAAAACCTGTAGATATTGCACTTTGGGACATGGTTTAGCAGGCATGGTGGTGTTGGGTTGACGACTGCACTTGATGATTTTAGAGGTCTTTTCCAACCTTAATGATTCTATAATTCTATGCCTAATTAGGCCATGCTAATGATGGATTATGTCATCTATCTTCAGTACCCCTGCACTCCTTCCTCCCATAGTTTGGGTACACTTGTGTCTAGATAATAGCACTCACTCTTTGTAGATGTATTACGATTACTGAATTTGATTAGATTTATTGACAAGGAAGCACTGAGTGTTTGTAGAAGAATTTCACCATTTTCTGGCTGCTTCTAAAGACCTACCGCACTGCCAAAGGATTGTTTTGAGGACCAGAAAGGAAGGTAATTTTATGGGGGCTCAAAGGAACTGGAGGCCGAACTACATAGGATGCAGTGGATTGCTTCTCATCAGTTCTCATTGGTATTGGCAATGAGTGAACAAATTTGAAAGTCATATAACACACACTCTTACTACTTCAGATTCCCTAAAAATCCACTTACCTAGTTTGTTGGACAGTGTATAGGATGTTTCTTGAATATGAGTCTATCCATTGACAAGCTTGTTTCCTTATTTCAAGCTGTAAAGACATATGAAGGGGCTGTTTGAATGACAAAGATTGCCAGATCAATTCCTAGTGTCAGCTGGCTTGAAGCTACATCATATATCACAGCAGCAATATGACATGTAGTGTATATGATTGAAGAATCCCTTGAATATTAACCAGTGCATAGTAAAGTCAAGGGGAGCTGTAGACCAGTGTAGAAGGACCTAGTTTATTTCTCATTGCACAGCAAATCTAAATACAGGCATATATGCAAGGCACCAAGGAATACATTTCTTACAGATGAAAGATTCAGAGATGAGTTGTTATTTTTTTTAATAGTAAACTCTCATATGTAATAAACCATCTATCTTCATATAATTATAAACCTTTGTAGAAAAGATGCTAAATTACAAAAATGCTAAACTTCTTAGGCACAATATTGACCTGAGAAATCCTTTTTAGTCTGTGAGATTCAGTCTAGTTTTATTTATATTGGTTATGAAGTCGCCAAGACAAAGTTTGTAACGGAACCCCACTAAGATGATAAACTCACACCTGGAAGGGAGTAACATTTAAACCTGTATTATTGAAAGTGATTAGAGTGCACATAGTGCATAGAGTGTTTTTTGTAGCATGCTGCACTTGGCTGAGAATCTTTTATTAGTGCTAGTAAGCTAATTGAAGCTGAGTTGCCAAAGGCCAGAGTGAGACAAGGCCCTGACCCTTAACTTTGAAATTACAGGCAGAGTGGTGTATGTTGCTGTGACACATTTCTTAGTGTTCAGTTAGGATGAAAACCAGCTAGCATGCAAAAAATACTGTTGAGCTATTGTGTACAGAATACAGGAACATACACTGTATGTATATTATAGACGGGTAGAAAGAAAGTATGGTGATGCATATATACGCTATATATAACATAATATTTTAGCTGTAATGTCATTGTACTATTTTGGCTTCAGACGAAAAAAAGAAAACGAACAAAAAACACTTTGGAAAGCCATCCCCTGGGTGGGAACGGCCTTTGTAATGGAACTTGTTTATTTGGTTTACGGATCACCTTGGCCTTCTCTGCACAGCTAGAGCAGAATAAGAGAAAGTGTGAATCTGGGCAGATACAGTCATAGCAGGGTGTATGCAAGTATTGTATTAACAGCAGACATACGTCTAAATGTGTTCACATTTTTGTGCTGGTGTACGAATGGCTGGTATGTATTAGTTATTAAAGTTTGTTTAATTTATGTTGCAAAGTGTAAAAGATTAAATGGGAAAACAGTCTAATCTTAGTTCATTACAAAAGTGTGTGTACATGAGGAGTTTATGAGTAGAAATGTAACATAAGTCACTAGTAAAACTTCTGTATTTAGGTAAGGCCTGCTTTCTGTATTCCTTTGGGAAGTGGATGGGATTGCTTTTATCCATGTTTTACAAGAAAATATGGTTGTCATTCATTCACCCCATTCATGCTTTGAGATCTGACAGAGTTGTGAGGGATTTGCAAGTGATCAGGGCAATGCTTGCTGATGCCTATGTTCGCAGGCCTTGCAGACTTGTGCTTTGCTGTGCCTCTACTGCACCATCGCTTGCTGACATTTTCCTGTCCTGCCCCCAGTACTTTCACAGCTACTCTGCAGGTCAGAAGAACTCGAGGCCATGGTGTTGTTTGCATTGCTGTGCTATCACAGGTATATAGATGGGCAGGGGACATGCTACAGACAACCCTCTATTTTGTGACAACAGTGGCATGGTGTTTTCCTGCTACAGTGTGCTTTCACGGGGGTGTCCCTGAGCACAGGTCAATATTAAGACAGGCATTGCTTTCTCCATGTTGTCTCCCTGCAAGACCCCCGGAGCAGGGGGTCTTGCCTTCGCCTGGGCCCACAGCCATGACCCGGCTCTCTGCGCTCTTTGGAGCCAACATGGCAGCGAGGAGAGGTTTCCTTGCTCCGGAGAAAAGCCGTACCCTTGGCAGCTTGGCAGACTCATTTAGGATTCCCTAGAAGATTTAATTTGGGTGGAAAGATAAGCTGACACTGCCATTAGCTTTCTGCTAGCAAAATCGGAGTGGTCATAAATTATCTTCTCAGTAGTGAGGCCATATGAATGAATCCAAGTGCCAGTACATTTGAGCTGTACTTTTTCTAAAACCCAGAGGAGGAATGAAAACCACACAGAAACATTTGTCTGCACCCCAGAAAAGCCGTCTCGTAGGTCTCATCCCCCCGGGCTGCAGAGGGCACCCCAGGGCCTGGCCTCCAAACTCTGGGTTGTGGCCAAGGGGGACAGCAGGGCTCAGGGGAGTTTAACGCTGAGCTGCAAAGGTTTGTAGCAGGCTCATGGCCATGGCTTGCAGGCTGCATTCGGTATGGGGGCAGCAGGGGAAAGTCGCTGATGTCGAGGAAACTGAGGGGCACAGGCGTGATCCGTAAGACCTCTGGGAATGGGAGAAAATGACAGCGCTTCCCCTTTGGGGAGGGACAGCTATGGCAGCCATTGCCAACGGACACTCAGGGCCAGCTGCCTTGGAAAGTTCAAGAAGGGCAAGTGCAGGGTCCTGCACCTGGGGAGGAACAACCCATGCACCAGTACAGGCTCGGGGCGGACCTGCTGGAGAGCAGCTCTGCGGAGAGGGACCTGGGTGTCCTGGTGGACGACAGGTTGACCATGAGCCAGCAGTGTGCCCTGGCTGCCAAGAAGGCCAATGGGATCCTGGGGTGCATCAAGAAGAGT
>Ga0065711_1046346_pt1 | contig 12940 bp, 7 predicted proteins | sample Hoacrofraction12_FD_59098 | JGI IMG/M metagenome (GOLD analysis project Ga0065711, IMG submission 59098) | Hoatzin crop microbial communities from Cojedes, Venezuela - Epithelial fraction 12 v2 (version 2) | ecosystem: Host-associated > Birds > Digestive system > Esophagus > Crop | place... | reverse complement strand
GGGGCCCAGCGCAGTCGGAGCGGGGCGGCCCTCGCTTGGCGCCCCGCGCTGCCAGGCGGGCTGGCCTTGGCCGGTCGCCACGGCAACGGCGCGGCAGTGCCTCGTGCGCTCCTCGCGCGGCGCAGACGTGTTTTGAGGGAAAGGTCTGGAACTGAGGGACGCTCGCGAGCGGGACGCCAGGGGAGGTGAGAGGGGGCGAGCGCTGCCCCGGGCAGCGGGTGGAGGCGGCGCGGCAAGGCCTGATCCCCCCGGCCGTGTGCGGGCTGCACCTGGGTGACTGTGCCTGTGTTCACAGAATCACAGAATGTTCGGGGTTGGAAGGGGCCTCTGTGGATCATCTGGTCCAACCCCCTTGCCGAAGCAGGGTCACCTACAGCAGGCTGCACAGCACCTTGTCCAGGCGCGTCACAGCCACCCAGGTGTGTTCCTGTGCCTGTGTGGCTGCTGGCGGACGTCAGCAGGTTTCTTTCGCGACGGCTGGTGGAGTAAAGGGACAAGCCGTGTCGGTACCGTACCCGTGGTTACACCCGCAGATCTGCATTAAGAAAGCATCCGCGTAACCAAACCTTTACATGAATGTGAAAGCTGTGCAGCCCAGATTTTGCAGTCCAAACAGATTTTGAAGGGAATCGTATTACTGTTTGTTATTTTTCTTTGATGTCCCTGATAAATAAAGTCCAAACACATTTGTTGTCTGATTATGTCCTGTACATATGAAATGAGAGTTTAAAAAACAAAGTTCTTTCTGCCTTTGTTGAAAACTTTAGATCAAATGGGTGACTGTGGGATATTAGGAAAAAAATCTTCACAGAAAGAGTGGTCAGGCACTGGAACGGGCTGCCCAGGGACATGGCGGAGTCACCATCCCTGGAAGAGTTCAAAAAACCTGTAGATGTGGCACTTCAGGACATGGTTTAGCAGGCATGGTGGTATTGGATTGAAGGTTGGACCTGATGATCTTGGAGGTATTTTCCAACCTTAATGATTCTGTGATTCCCTGATTCTATACTCATAAGAGTGTTTTCCCAAATCTTTAGCTGAATAGAAGGTGTTACGCCTTTCATTGAAAGGATTCCTAGTGGTGAAATCGGCGATGTCTGCATTTCCGCTGGGATAACGAGTACAGGAACGTGCAACGTCTGTCAGAATGGTTGGTCACGCTACGTAAAGCAGCAGCTTTCACCTGCCAGCTCAGAATGGCTTTTTGGCTAAGCAGGGTAAATGCATTGTCATTTTCCATGAAGGTGCAGGTAAGCACCACTTGCATCTCGCAGGGACGTGACAATTCACAGTGTCTGTTAGATCTCCTTTTACAAACAAATCTACCCAATGAGATGCTGGCCACTGGATGTAAAGCACGAAATTTTAAATTGGGATATTTCAAGCATTTTATTTAATGACAGAACAGAATTGTCTTTCCCTTCTACAAAGGAAAGAAAATACCATTCATGTAATATTAAGCTAAGGAAACCAGAACCTCAAAGTAAGAATATTCAGATTTTGTTTTCTTCTGTTGTTTTATACGTGCTGCAGACTTGTGCTTTCAAGGGTGATCTGACTCGAGGATCCTCAGCTGACTGGATGAGCAGGGTTTTTTGCTGTGCATCCACTTGTGTCGACACAGGAATCGTGTACCATGGAAAGCATAATGAGGCAATCACAGTCATTACAGAAGGAGAAAATGATTCGTCATTAGAATGGAGATACTTACCATTCTGTGAAATAAATCCTAGCTAGTAATTAAAATAAATACTGTACTGCATTTAGGAAACACGAGGTCCACACTTTGTCTAGCCTATACAGACCTATTCCTGGTCTCGTTTAAATCAAAAGCAGCATGGGTGCAGTCATGTTCACACTCCTGCAAACTGTACATCAGAACACAACATTTAAATAGTAATTATTTTTAAAAAGCAAAAAAATCTCCGCTTCCCCGCTGCAAACGTTGGTCAGGCTCGTAAGGCATCAAGCTACCAGATTTATTAGCGGATGTGACACTCTGTAGGCTTGGAGTGGTCTGTACTTCCTGGAACGCTAAACACAATGAGGGAAAAAGATGACTGTGAAAATGACCAAAGGTATTCCACTCTCAAAGGAAAAGGTCAGGTTCGGAACTGTTTGAACAGATTTCTACTAAAGCCAGCATTTTGGATCAAGCCCAAAAAAGAATCCCAGGTGGAGGCAGAATGCAGTCAACGAAAGAGAGCGAGCCACTGGAGCAGAGGCCGACGGTCTAGACCCGCATTTTTCAAACGAATAACCGCTCACCATTTCTTTTACAGAGGATGCTGTCTCATATTCAGGGATCTAAAGATTCATGTTAAGCATAAAAAATTCATTTCATGCGTTTAAAGTTAAGAAAAACTTTGGAATTAGGACCCCTATGTCAGTGTCAGCCTAAATTTGTATATATCTCAAAATATCAATACAATCTTTTTCTTAAATAATTTTTTACACAAAAAGCACAAATTAAGCAATTTTAAAATAAGATTACAAAATGGTGTGGTGGGACTGTTCAGTATATCCAAAACTAAACTTTTCAGAACCTGAATAAAACGGTTTGCATATTTCTGCAACTTCCCTTTACTTTTTGAAGGGAAATTATCCGCCAGCTTCAGGTTGTGAATAATTTGTGTTCCTTGCTGTGGAAATGCTTCCCTGTCTGCCTGTCTTTCTACAAAGTGAGATGACGATTGGTTTGTTTCTTTGAGGGGAAGGATGGAGGAGTATCAGCTGGAGTTGCCCATAGGCTTGACCTGCAGAAGCAATGAAACAGACACCATCCACGCTTGCCCTAGGCAGATCGCACAGGACGTGACCGCGCCGTACAAGCGAAACCGGGTTATTTTCTGTTTTGGATTCCACCCTGCACCAGAGGAGCTGCTGCGGTCGGCCACTGCAGTTCCTGAGGGAAAATTCCCCCAAGGGCTGTACGTTTCCTAACATGGATAACACGTCTCCAGAAAGGCAGGAGAAAGAAATGGGGAAGAAAGATGAAGAGCAAACAGTACTCTTGGGACTTTGGGTCTGGGTTTCTACTTGTCGGAGGGACCCATTACATTATTTCCTGCGACGCATTTTCTGGATCAGCAGACTCCTATCAGCTTGCTCTACAGTTCAGGCCAGAGCCAGCATGTGGGAGGACGCGGCGGGGGGAGATGGGGTAGGAGGACCGGACCGTTTCTGTTCAGCAGTTGCAGGCTGCCAGGTGCGGACCCACCTGGAGGTGCGTCATTTGAATCGGAGGTGCCACGGTCCTGCTCTTCCCCAGCCCCGGTGTTACCACCTGTGCTCTTGCGCTGACGCGGGAGCTCATGACACGGTAAGTTCGTTTGGGAAGCCAGGCTGGCCACAGGTTGACACCTGGTGGTTTCAGCCAGCTGAGCTCCCTGTTTTCCTACTTACTTGCCCGAGTGCCAGCTGGCACAAAAAAGAAGGGGGGCTGAGTGGCAGACAGAGAAAGGGCAAGACCAGGAATTGGTTGGGATGAGCTTAAGCTGCTGTGGCACCGCATCTAGGGCTGCGAGAATGGAAAGTCTAGCTTATGCAACCACTTTTTCCAAAATAATTTTCAGCATTGCTTCTGCTGGTGCCCGTGTCCCGATGCGAGGAAGGGGCACTTTTGTAGCGCTGAGCTTTTCGGCGCAGGCTGTCCTTACTGGCATTAGTTAAACAAGCCCAGGGCAAATCAGGCTGATACGCTGAAAATAGCTGCCAGGGCCAAGAGATAGCCTACATTAAGATCTCATCAACACAGGCAGATTGCAGCAAAGGATTTTAGAAGGCAAATTTACCGAGCGCCAAGTATTTCATAACAAAGCTTTGAGCGCAGGCTCTCACGCTGTGTCCCAGCTGGCAAAGCCCGGAGCAGCGTGGGGCTCCTGAGGCCGGGGAGGGCGTGCAGCCTTCCAGCTTCCCCACTGCTGGGACGGGTCCAGCAAGGTGTCACCACCCCCCTCCTCACCTCAGCTTCCACAGGGAGAGCACCCGGTGATGCCTCGGAGGAGTCAGCAATCCACAAGTGTGGGGTGACCAGGTTCTGACTTCTAATGACCTTGGGCTGTTTCAAATTAAGCTTTCATGTTCTTGCTACCTTTTTATAATGATAACTACATGCAATCCATTACTGAGGAAAATAAGAAGAAATAAAGGAAAAATTAGCCAACAATACCTGGGATTTAATTATCCTTAATTCGGGTTAATGTTTTTCACAGACTGTCTTGTTCAGAGTTAAAATAACAGCTTTCACGTTTAGCACGTCAATCAAGTGACAGTTGCTATCAGGGTATAAAATTCATACCTTGCTGCACTCCTCTTTTGGAAAGACAATTTTTAACAAAGATGTTGTAAGACGGCAGCAATTTACACCTTTGTGTCCCTGTGATATTAAAGTTTAGAAATATAATATGCCTCAAATAATTTTCTCTCAGAGTTTACTTGGATATTTGCATCATTTAGACACAAAAACAGCAGAAAGAAGAAAGAAGAAACACTAGTTCCCTACCAGTGGCAGTGAGAGTTGACCCAAACTTAAAGCTACATATCTACGCTGCGAAAGGGAAGCAAAGTCTGTGTAACATAAGATAAACTTGGTTTGTTTAAAGTCCAGAAGAGGAGTGCATCACGTGATTCATCTTTATAAAAATATCAGTGCTACACATCTTTAATTAGTTATATATTGGAGGTTTATTTGTATTCAAACTTTCGTTGTATATGCACATGGCAGTAAAAGCGCAACGTCTGTTGGCTGGAACATTAATACAATTGACAATACAGATCTGTCCTACAGCAAACTATTTTTCTGAGCTAAGCTGCCACAGTGATGCCTTGATTGAAGACAGCTTCCCTTAAGAGGACAAATAGATGTGTTTTCCTGAAGTGATGAGGAAGTGCTTCTCTACCAGCTGATCTGAAGATCTGCTGTCTCCAAAAGAGGTGACATTCACATTCCTCTCTCTCTTCTCTGTCTCTCTTTGCATTGGATTTCAGCGGTGACATTTGCTGATGCCTGTATGACACAGCAACAGCATTTCACAGAAAGAACAATCCCAGTCCCCTCTCCCCACTTTCAGCTTTGCAGTCAGCAGGCTTTCCCTTGTGCCAGCTTTGATAGTCATCTGACAATTTAGTGAGCTAATTTAGCTCACCAGACTAGCAAATAATTACTTGCATCCACCTTTTTATCAGCTTGGTTTACCTACAGAATAGATTACTGACCACTGCTGGTGCCACGAAAGCAGCACAAGCACAAGCTAGGTGGAGGTGAAGTTGTGAGAAAGGGTTGGAAGAACAGGCCCATGCTTGTTGGTTGTAGCAATAACTAAATCTTCTCAGCTGCCCCATGAAATTTGGCCTTTAGAGTGAAATTAGCTGTGTCATGGGGCGGTTGTGTTAAAGCACAGCTACACTTGAGAAGTGCTGCATTCCCACTCCTGTAACTGGCTCCCCGTGGAGGGAACTCGGCATTGAAACCCAGCAGCCATCCAGGGGCTGTACCCCTAACGTGGGTCTTTAGAATCACGGCCAGAAAAAGAGAGCAGTTATGTGTCCCTGACAGGGTTGGCATGGCTTATGCTTGGTTTGGGTTTTGTTCTCCAGCTGGAGCTGCTGGGGGGGATTCTTGTGTGGCCAGGCTGGAAGTGATCATTACAGAGCTAAAAGGCCAAGGGAAGTATGGAAACCACCCCTAAACAGGCTGACAGGTGCACTGCAGAGGCTGCCATCTGTGGGCAGGAGGAGGATGTTCGTAGTGTGTTTTTCTAGTGCCCAGAAAAAAAGGATATTCTTGTGAGAATCAAACAGGCATGACTAGGAACAGGATCCACACTTGCAAAGGAGAGAGAAAAGAAACAAGATCTGAAAACTGAGAGCATTCATGAGCAAAGAGTAGTGGGAAGGGTTTCTCCAGCCCTGCAGGGAGTGCAGTTGAACAGGACGATAATCACAGATATGCCAGAGGCAATGGCATGTCATACCTCATCCCCAGATTAACTGAGGTCAGTTTTGATAGCGCAGAGCTAGCAGCTGGTGACTGCTTGGACCGCATCATGCACTTTCAGATTATTGTGCTTGTGCAAGGCATTTATAAATGGCGCCTTAGCACTTACTCGCCTCTTTGGTGTCTGTATCTACAACTTAAGACACCAGTGATATTTTCTGAACTGCTGCTCAGCTGCCACTGTCCTACTAAGGCAGCCCAGTTTCTCCTGGTTATCACTCTGGCATTGCCCACTCACTAGCAAGCTGCTCAAGGCCCTTTCCTGAGATGAAATCCCAGAACCAGAGGCGAGATCCTCCATAATCAGGGGAAATTACCCTTTCATGCCAAGCTTGAGGCACAGGTGTTAAGTGGTATGAGGGAGATCCTGTGACCTGGAGTGCACAAGCCTGCTATGCAGTATTTCTGGTGACTGCCTTAACAACTGTGCTGTGGTACAACCATTAGCCAGTGGAAGAAGCAAGAAGGTGCACGAAGGCAGGAGTCAACTGTATGTAACACTCACTTCATCGGACATTCATTTGCTTATTCTGCCAGCGAGACCAGATCCCACAGGCACGCCCAGATCACTCCAAACGCCTGCGGCCTGCCAGCTCATGTGCCTGAAGGTCTGGGTGCAAGCCAGCGGTGGATGGCAGAGCAGAGTGTCAGCACAAAAGACAGCAGGAGGAATAAAACAGCAGGGCAAAAGTAAGAGATAGGGAGTGCAAGTACAGGATGGGAAAACAAAGCGTTTCATCTGGTGCTGGCAAACCAATCTTTGATGCTGATGTAAGGGAGGTGTTCGTAGATCTCAAGAACAGGTAGGTAGGTGCCATTTCAGGTCCGTCAGCTGTTTCCACGCCGTCAGTGGCTTAGATGCCTACACTTTACTCCTTATCCCACACTTCACTTTTCACTCTTGACCAGTGTGAGACCCTCTGTGCTCAGCTGGCTGCTTTCTGAAATATTGCTTGCACAGGTGTCTGATCGGCCCCTTCCCCGGGAAGCCTGGTTGGTTAGCTCAGTGCTGTAAAATCTGCTTGTCACAGGAGTTCAGTTGTGTCAGGGGAACTGCCACAGTTCTCACAGCCAAGCTTCTCAAAGGTATCTCAGTGTTAGCTGCTGTTGTTTCCAATAGAATAGTTAAACAATACCAAGGATCTGCACGTTGGGGCCAGAGTTCTAAAGATTCTGACAGTACCTCCATCGAATACCTCTTGTCGCTATAAATGAGATCATTGAAGAATAGAGATTTTCTCCAATTTGTTTGAAGCCTTATGCTGCTCTGTCTTTTCTTTTAAGGCATCAGCTTCTACTGTCTTTAAAACCAGAACTTTCATTAGAAATGAACAAATATCAGAACCTGTTTGCAGCTGATAGACTGGGAAGACGACCTGCAGAAATCACAAAAAAACCTAAATAAAAATACTCTTAACTTTATTTTTTTCAGGAAGATTTTTTTTTTTTTTACTACAGTCTCAGTATATAGGGGGTGTGGAGAAGGGATTTACTTATAGGTTTTTTGTTGGCAGTACTACATAATAGTGTTTCCTAGCCCTTTCTGAGATGGATGCCACCTCCTCCTCATTGTCATCATTTCCATGCACTCCTGCCTCTTCTGCTTAACCCTCAAATTTGCCTGTTCATGTTCCCTTCCTTAAATTCCGCCTTTTCTCAGGTGGACATGTATCCAGGATGCATTTAACTATGGCAGTCCCTAAAATCACAAAATTTTGTCTAGCAGTGCCTAAGAGCTTCAGAATGCTGCAATTGCTGTTGTGAGTCACTTACAGATGTCCCTGATCTAAATTATACTGTGTATCAAGGGGCTTCTGCACAAGCAGAAGGATGGATGTGACTGCCTAAATAGCAAACTGCGAGTAAAATGGTCATACAGTTTGCCCCATGTTTCTTCCACTTCCATTACGTTGTCCGCCATTTCCCTTACCTAGGGTAACGATCAGGTACTCTGGGAGTCGGTCCAGCTGACTGATGCCTTGGCAAGTACAGCAGAAACCACCCTTTGCCCTTCACTGCTTCCGGCATCGCAGCCGCACCCGCTGGGTACAGCAGGGACTTTGGCCCAGGGAATCCACAGGTTTCTTCCGGAGTAAAGTTTTGCATTGTCCAGGTTGGAAGTTCTGGAAGAGCCTTCCTCCATGGAGGCAAATAGAAAGGTCTAACAGCTTTCCATGCAGAACTTTACCAGTTTCTGGAAAGGACCCTGTGACTTGGCTGCCTGAGATAGCAATGGATGTTGCTTGCTGACCCGAAGAGAAGCCCTCTCAAAGGTGCAGGTGTCCGTTGAGATTTTTCTTCCCCGCCCAGTGCTTTGAAACAGTGTCCTGTTGTAGCGGAGAGTTTCAGTCTGACTTGGATGCATTTCTGTGTTGCTGGATCATTCTACATCACACTGCTGTAAAATCTGTAAAAATTTCACTTGGTGAAGTGGGTTTCTTTGTGAGGTTTTGGGGATTTGGGATTTTTTAGGGGGGTAGGGTTATGTAATTTTCCTTCCTACTGTGTGAACAGGTTGAGTTGGTTTCAATAGTGCTTTGTAATTACATTAGCTCAGGAAAAAGTGCTGACAGTGTAAGGAATACATATTTTTACTGATAGCAACCTTTGTAATGTCTTGCGTAACTATTTACAGTGAAACCTGTTTTAAATGGCATCCCAAAGAGCCGGTGAAAAGTATTTGCCCAGTAGAAGTAGCCCCTAACTGGAAGTGTAGTGCTGTTAACCTAATTGCAAACTATAATAATGCCATTGCTTATTAAAAGCAGTGCTTATTGCAGAATTGTGGTGTACTTGGGGACAGTCTGCAAGTAGCCGTCTACAAAGAAATGAAAGTACTTTTCAAATTCTGTAATTATTTTTTTCTGAAAGTGTTTTTTGCCTTTCCTCCATGGCTTCAGCTTATTGTCTCTTGTTAAGACAGATTTCAGTGGTGAATGTCATCCTGAATTATATTTTAATCTTTCATCAATTAGTGAAATGCTTCAGGAGGATGAGCAAAATGTATTCAGGAATTCAAAGCCAAATGGCATGATATGGAGAGGAGGGTGGGGAGGCAGGACAGCCAGAGTCTTAGCTTTGCTGTTTGCTGAACTCTCTGGGCAATTTGCTTCATCTGTCTGTTCCTCAGTTGCTTCATGTGAATAACTGTGTCATTAAATATTTGCTTGTCTGGAGGGGACAATATGAAAAACTAAAATCAGTAACTATACTTGGCGAAAAACTTTGTCCTACCTCTCTACACAGGAAATACTGGAAGTACAAGAAATATAGGTGCTACCATGTCCGTTTAGTAGGGCAATTTAATCCATTTATGACCTCGCACTGAAAGTTCAGAGATCTGTTTACAGTACAGGGTGGCAAATGCTGATGCTTGGTCTGCAGTGACATGAAAAGAAGCAGTCCTGGCCATTCCCTTCCCCCACGCTCTCTCGCTGCTCCCTGCTGCTCCATTGTGCTTGGGTGCTGTTCATTGCCTTGCAGCCACTGGGGAGACCGGATCAGGCAAATCCCACGATTTAGGAGGAGGGAAAGAAGCACCAAGCCAGGACAGATGAGGGTTGGGACCTGCCTCCTTTAGCAGCAGCAGCAAACTTTCAGCTCAGCTCAGCTGTCTTGCAAAACCTTATTTTGAGACGGCATGTATGGATGAAAGCTACTGACACTTCACCTACGTAAAGGCAGCAAGAGATGTCCTGGCATGGCTGGAGTGAAGGGCCCAGCTCCCCTCTCTCAGAGCTGCCCCGGGCAGGGGGTGCCTTCCTGGCCTGTTATGAGTATGCATATGAGGATCTTATCATCACTCTCCACAACTACCTGGTCTCTTCTCCCAATTAACAAGTGATAGGAGAGAGGAAACAGCCTCAAGTTGCACCAGGGGAGGTTTAGATTAGATATCAGGAAAAATTTATTCACTGAAAGGGCTGTCAAGAACTGGAACAGGCTGCCCAGGTAAGTGGTTGAGTCACCATCCCTGGAGGTATTTAAAAGATGCATAGGAAGGTGTGGCTTGTAGACCTCCCCTCCCTACCTCACTCTTACCTCTTCTGTCTTCCATGTAGAAGGTGAGAGACTGGCTCTGCTGAAGTTCATTGCACTTTGAAGAAGTTCATACTCCGGTAGATGTGACACCTGGGACATGGTTTAGCCGTGGACTTGGCAGTGCAAGGTTAACCATTGGTCTTGATGATCTTAAGGGTCTTTTCCAACCTAAATGATTCTAGGGTTCTGTGATCAACATATGCGTTCACGGCATCACCACAGGACGATCATTTTTGTGAAAAGAGGATGACCATGTGGCTTGGATTATTACATCAGCTAAAGTGATTGATTGTCATTTTAGCTAAATCTGCTATTGAAAGACTGTCAATTCTATGTGTACTATTCCCTGTTTGTGCTACAGCAGTGTCTGAAAGCTCCAGTTATGGCTCTGCTTCACTAAGTGCGCATAACAAAATGTTGATCCGTGTCCTAAGTAATGTGGCTACTCTGTTCTCTAAGGCCTATGTTTCTTTTTAGGGCTCCTAAAGGTGTGCGATTAAACTGCCATAATGAACCCAGCTAATTAAATATGCATTCTCAGTGAAGATAAGGAACTTTAATTTTACCGCAAAGTAACATTAGTCAGGTGATAATTGACCTGGCATTGTAACCTCATGCCAGGTCAAACAGGTTTTCAGTGTGATTTTATTTCATAACAGATTCTTCTTTTTATCAGCTGTAGCCTCCTAGCTTTTTTTTTTTTCCAGTCATTTAAGGTGCTACTGTTACGAATGTTTTTCTTTTCCCTCTTGCCAGAGATTACTGTTCTTATAGCAGAAGCAGCAAATTAGCAGGAGTATCCACCCCTCAGTTTCTCCACTTTACTGTTTGGAAGTCCATCAAATCAAAGAGCTTTCAGCTCATCAGCTTCAGGATGAATTGCAGTGACCAGACCAGGGAGGGAAGGAGAATAACCCTTCTTTTTGTTCCTGCTGTTGCTGCCTGATATAACTTTGGTGGCTGGGGGAGTAGTTTAGTGGAGGGCAGGACACTCTATAAGCTATCCCTTTTTTTTTAAGTAACTGTTTATCATTTGTATTAGCTGGCCTGAAGCTAAGTGTTTTATACATGGCACCCCTTTGCAGTGCAGACAAATCAGAACTAAACCCAGGTATTTATAGTCTTGACCAGAACTATGGAGAGTACACTTCTCCCTACCTAATGCCATAAATTAACTGACCATTTTTGTAAAAAAAACCACAACAAACCCCAAAACAACCCAAGGTATAACATAGACTTGTAATTTAGTCTATGTATGCAAAAAGTTAAGAGACATCTTGTGAGGAAAAATGCTAAGTGCCTCTAAGGTAAGTATGAAATGGACAGGAGGAGATGGTTATGATACAAGTAATAACATCTAACTGGCTACTTACTGGCAAACTATTCATGTTTCCTGGGAGAGGGAGCCTTTAAGCAAGGATGTGGAATAAGTTAATCTAGTTAACTTAGTGGCCTTATTTTTTTTTCCTGGCAGGAGTGTCTTTTGATGTCATGATGCCACTGAGGATCAAAAGAGAAAGCAGAAAAGTGTTACGGGCAATAAAAGCTTATGCCACCTGACAAAGCTGAGGCCAGAAAGGTGCTAAGATTGAAAGGATATAAGAAAACATAGAGCAGATCTCAGCCAACACAGGACTAAATCAACTGGTATTTGTGAGATGGTGGGAAGAAGGAAATAATGCAGAGACACAAAAGCAGAGGTGTCAAAGTGATGAGCCTGGAAGAAAGGCATGTTTACACAAAAATTTAGAAAACAAGATTGTATCTACTAAACTGGGGGAAAAGCGATGGCAGCAGCTTATCTATATGACCCTGCTAGAAGATAAGAAGCAAACAGTTTGTAATTTAAGAAAAGCTTCCCGTGAAGTTGCACAACAATTACATATAATGCAGATAGAATTTGCCACTAGCTGGAGATACAGAATAAACTGATCCTTAAGTTTGTCTTGGGGTAAGACGACTCCTGTAGTGCCCTCAGGACTGGGATCAGGCTTTGTGCCACCTCTGCCTCGCAGATCCTTTCCAGATGCCTTATGCTTTCTTCTAATGAAATCTATTGCCTTTCTCTATAGGTGTGTATCTTTTACAGCATTTTGGAAGTGGCTAGTATCTCTTCAGATAGTCAAAACAATCCTGGTGTTTTGATGGGCTTACATTTTGCTTCACGGATTTAAAGTGAAGACCACACAGTCTTCCGCCTCACCGATTCGTATTCGGGTATCTCTGCCCCCATCATGTTCCGCTCCCTCCTTGCTCACATACAAATGGGAACTAGGTGGCCTATTATGAATATTCTGATATCTGTGTTTTTCCCAGCACGCAGCAGTTACTCTCACCAGCTTTCAGGACCTCCACTGCCACCAGTGGCAATGTGCTGCTGGCACAGGGACTGTTACATTTACACAGAAGAAAGATTTTTCTCAGTACCTAGTCCAAGACTCATTCCACCAGAAATACTTCAAACCTCCCATTGTTGGCACAAATATAAACCTCATTCTTTCCAGTTCTTTCTTTCTTCAGTATCACAGCTAAGATATATATTTACTAAAAGCCCAAACCGAATAAAACCTCTCAAATGCTATTCTTTCCTGCTGGAGAGGAAAAAGGTTGAGCCAGACAGTAATCTTTATGTTTCCACTGTAATCTCTTATGTTTGTTACCTCTTACATATGTTAATCGTTATAAAAAGATGAAGTACCTTAGAGCTGAGCAGAACATAGCTCTGTTACAAACATCAGAGGTTGATCAGGCTGGAAACAGGGATTAGGAGATTTTGACAGAATCACAGAATCACAGAATGTTCGGGGTTGGAAGGGACCTCTGTGGGTCATCTAGTCCAACCCCCCTGCCAAAGCAGGGTCACCTACAGCAGGCTGCACAGGACCTTGTCCAGGCGGGTCT
>Ga0065711_1046345_pt1 | contig 12941 bp, 10 predicted proteins | sample Hoacrofraction12_FD_59098 | JGI IMG/M metagenome (GOLD analysis project Ga0065711, IMG submission 59098) | Hoatzin crop microbial communities from Cojedes, Venezuela - Epithelial fraction 12 v2 (version 2) | ecosystem: Host-associated > Birds > Digestive system > Esophagus > Crop | place... | reverse complement strand
CAAAATTCCTTGCCAAAAAAAAAAAAAAAATCAAGAAAATCTAGAGCTTATCCCTCATGAACAGTTCCAACAAAGGTTGTCTATGAAGATTTTTCTGGAACAACTGCCTTTCATAGAGCCTGGTTTTAAATATTGAGAACTTGCTAATCTTTCTTCAAATTTGAAAACCCTCAAGAAGCTGTTTTAATGTGGAATTAATTTCATTAAAAATCCGCAGGAACAATAACTTTCTCTGTTATCTGTTTGCAAGTATTTTAAATTTTTGTTTTAATTTATATAAATTATATAATACACTTAAAATTATTAAATGAAATAATAGATACTGGTAAAATAATTTTGAAAGCCCAGTTTTAATAGTTGGATTATTCTGGTATATTTTGAGAAACTTGGATCCAATCCATTTTTAGTCATTTAGCTATTTTGTTCTTCTATTCAGGACATTGTTTGCATAACTGATTTTTTTTTTTTTCAAAGGTCAGTCATGTTGTCATGTTTTCATTTGTTTCTGAAATTGCACTTTCCTGCTGCTGATGCTCACCCAAGTCATTTAAATATGAAAGTATCCTCTACTATATGTGTAAAGAGAATGAAAGTTATGCACAAAATTCTAGGTTGTTTTGAGGCATAGGGGACAGAATGATTCATGTAGTGCAGTGGTTTATTGGTATTTTCTAAACAAACAATTTTTTCTTTAACATATTATGACCTCTAAAGCATTGCGGAACCTGAATATGTGAGTGTAGACAGCAGGCCTCTGTTACTGAGGAGCATTTCAGTGAAAGGAAAGAGAACTGTGGGGCTGGATATTTTTTTGTTTGCATGTCTCACTCTGAAATTATCTAAATTCCCACTATCATGTAACTTCATAGACTGAATTGTTCTGCTTGTTGCTACAGAATACATGGTTGTTTGCATCTTGTTTATCGAAATCTTACTCTGGTGCTTATGGTGTATATTGTTAGGTGTATATTGTTAGGTGTATATTGTTAGGTGTATATTGTTAGGTGTATATTGTTAGGTAATGAACTAGGCAACAACTACTCTTGTCATTTACTTTCAGTGTTTTTCTAATGTCTGTCATTTGCCTTTATGCGAGAGCTTGCTTACTGTCTTATACTTTAACTAGAGAGCCATGAACACAGTATACAACATGAAGGTTAACTTCTTTGCAAATGTTACCGTGTTCAGCTCAAGCCATCTGGAGGCCGTGTTTGGACTCTGCCTTGTCTTTACTACAGTTTCATTATCTGTGAAGTGTACCAGTTGTGGCCTTTGTGAGAAAAGTCTACTGTATTTAGAACATTTGCTGAAACATCACGAAAGGCATCAAGTATAAAGAAGTGGCATATAATGGAGATTTCTTGATTGGACACCGGCCACTATTGTTATTGTGCTCTCTTGATGTGCCTTATCTATGCTAGGAGGGGACTCTTGAAAGGACGTTATTCCACTAAGTGGCGGGATATTTTAGTCTGCCCTTATAAGGGTTTAGCATCTGCAGCTGCATCTTTGATGTGCTCATGCTTAGCATTGCATGCAATCACTTGGTGAAATTCCTGAGGTAGTGATTCCATGGTTCCCAGCTGTGTTCCTGAGTCTGGGAGCTTCTGACTAATTATACAATTTTCTCTGTGTGCCGTAGGAAACAATTCCATTTTGGCTCTAAGAAAAGGGATTGGGTTGGACTGGAATATAGGATTGCATAACTTTTTTTTCATCTTTAACCACAAATTCCTATGAAAGCCATTGCACTTCCTCTGAAGATACCTGCTGTTGGCTTTTGGTTTCCAGAGTCATTAGAAATATTCAACGCCCATATATAGTCCAGAAGACCTAGCAATTGAAAGGCCTACCCAAAATTAGTCATTAACGAATCAAGCCAAGTTGCATCCCTAAGAAAACAGCACCATCCCTAAATTCCTGTTCTTTTCAAACTCCAAGAGGAAAAGACACATATAGTATGCAGTTGGGATGACCAGCAGAGGTGGCACAACTACATCATAGACTCTTCTGTCCACACTGGAGGAGGAAACATCACAAATATGGGTGCCTGTTCAAATGGACAGAATTGAAAAGCTTTTTTCTAGGTGCTGCAAATAAAACCAGCGCTTACAGTCTCTTATCTCCTAGCCTGCAACTGTAGGCAGAGGCAGAAATCTCACATAAAAGACTTCAAGCTCTAGGTGATCCAAGTAAGTTTTGTGCAACTTGAGCATCTTTTGCAGACAGGGTCTGACAGAAGGATCTTTCAACAAATCCTAGACAAGTCTGGCAACTGCCTTTTAGAGTGTGCCAACTCTTTGTACTATACAATATAATTATCTGAATATCCTTTTACTCATCTTCCTCTAATGACAGACATTGTCATCAGATGTAGTGGTTTCCTGGAGAAAGATATTGTCAGCCCACTTTACTGAGGTAAGCCTGGGCCTTCTCTGTAGTTTCAGAGGTGTGATCACAAATTCCCTGTTCTCTGTGCTTAATTGTGGTCTGTCAGCTGGCCTGCTTGGTCAGCACGTGCGTTGCTGCCTGCTGGGGAAAGAGGGAGACAACTGAGTGATCTGGGGCTCTCCCACAATTTTCCAGTCCACCACCTGCTTTGGAAGTGGCTGTAGCACTGCCAAACATGCTGAAGTGGTTAAGTGTACTAGCTCCTAAAGAAGCTGAAAGGGAGGAGTGGTTCTTGCCTGGTGGGTTTTCAAAGGGAGCTGAGACTTTGAAGTTCTGTTTTAGCAGCTGCCAGGTAGGCTGCCTCAGCCCTGTGCAGCACTTCTGCCCCCAGCCTTCGTGCATTGCGTTCTTCACAGTGCCAGGATTGAGAGAGGGAGATTAAAAAAAACCCTAATTAAACCAGGAGTGTGGGCATTAGCAATAGTGTTGCTTTATTATATTTTACCCTTTGAGTTATAGTGCCTTGTGCCACATGTCAGTGAAGCACCTTGCACTTGCCTGCGCCTATTAGAGTAATAAATTTATTTCACTTTGGTTTTCTTTGCCTTTAATTACTGCTTCCTCATCTCTCTTCTGCTTTATGTCCCCTCGCAAAATAATCATAGTAATTTTAATCTCTTGTTCTGTAATGGCCACATAAAACATGCAGAGATTTACATCCATGATGCCCCAGAACTCCTTGCTGAGACTAGAGGGACCAAATCATATTTCCAATAAGGAAAGAAAGAGACAGAGAAAAGTGGCTAAACCAAGGCTTCATATAAAGCCTCTGTTAAAGCAGGAACAGACACCACTCACTGCTGTATCTGCTGGAGGCAGTTAGCTGGGAGCTTCCTCTGTACACACTTAACTCTTCTCTGCCAGAAACAAGATGCCGTAACTCAGTTTTATTGACCTTTGTTATCATAATGTGAACTCCTCCATGGTTTTTCTTGTTGAAATAATGGGTTACTGGAAATGCTGCAGGGTGACCTCTGTTTTCAGGCAGAGAGATAGACAGATAGATCCCAACAGGAGGTGGGAATTTATGGAACAATATTAGTAGTGTAATGGGGACTGCATTCTGTATAGTTTAAAACAAAAGACCAACAAGGAGGCCAAAATTGTCATAAACTGGAATAGTCTCTTCTGGCAAGGCAACACACTTCTGTGGTATTAATCTTTGGAGGATGAAGTGCCAAAAATTGGGGAGATTCTTGCTCTGCCCTACTTGAAGAGCTTACTTTTCCAGGTGAGGCTTTATAAAAATAAAAGTCTTTCCATTCTTTTCTTGCACTTTATAATCCAGTCCTGGTATGTCGTCACTAGTTTCTGGAGGCAATAGAGGGGGGCAGATGCATAGGCAGTTTTGTTCCAGTGCTGGCTATAGATTTTTCTAAAATATTTTCTCTTTATCAAAAATTCATAACATGTAATTCAAAACTGAACCTGCCATTCTGTTCTGAAGTTATTTTTTTAAGCTACATTTTAGGTATAAACAAAATGCAAATTTGTTTGGAAAAAAAAAAAAACCTTGTGAATTTTTAGGGCAGAATTCTTTTCTGAAAAGTAGTTTTCTGCAAGTAGAGTATCTCTGGAGGATTCTTAGAAGGAACTCTGCTGACTTGGACAACTTCTGTCAGTTTTAGCTTGAGAAGAGCATTGCTAGGAGTCTGTGCTGCCTTGGTCAAAATAAGCACTTCCAGAAAGTACCTTCCATGACCTCTAAGGAAGCTGGGTGACCAGTGGAGTGAGGGGAAAAAATGTCACTTACCTTTTGCAGTACAAACATAGTGTTTTGTGGCCATCATGAGGCATGCAGGGATTACAGAAAAGCTAGCTGTAAAACAGGTAGCACCACAATCCTGGGATTGCTTTGGTGCTAACGTGCCATGCTCCTCTTGCAATGGCTGAAAGTCTGTATGTTTGTAGTGTAGTGCCTTTTTTTTTTTTTTTTTCTTCTCCTGCAATGTGTATGATAGGATGGCCTTGTCTCTGCAGCATATACAGTTACTGGTCTGCTTCTTCAATAGGTAAAATCTCATACTAGTATTCTCTCTTTGTGGATCTGAGCATATTCCACCACCCCTGATTATATTTTATGTAATCATTTTGTTACAGACTTTAGAAAGTGTGTGCTGACACAGATACAGTCACCTCTGGCTATTCTTTCTCTAACCCATTGTTAAGTGTTCAGAGAGCCACAGCAGGTGAGTTGATCTTTGTACAGGAGGTGGAGGTAAAAAGTTTTCTCCCTTAACTCCAGCATAACAGAACTGCAAAAGGAACTTGAGGAGGAAAAAATCTCCTGTTTAACAGGTGGGAGATCACTCTCAAATCCAGTCTATTTCTTGTCATACCTTGTTACCTTGTCTAAGTCCACTTGAGGGACATGGAGACCAGAAACTGCATACGAATCAAGTTTATAACATGGGGAAGGTAAGAATGCTAGAGACGCCTCTTTGACCAGCATAAAAGTGCCATAGTGCATAGGGGACTGTAAATCTATCTTCTTTTTATTGTGAAACACCTTTATCTTCATTACATTTGAGCTAGGTTGATAAATTTCAGTTGTTTAAGGGAAAAGGTCTCTTGAGGACCCTTACTCTGCCCTTGTATCAGTGCTTGAGGAATTACCCAAAAACAAGAGACTCTTAACCACAAGCATACAGCCTGACAGCAAGGACCCAGAGAAGTGACCTTTATTTCTTGGTTTGTATTTTTTTTTTCTTATTTTACTGTATTTCAGCAGCTAGATGTTACATAACTTTAGTTGTGCTATTGAATGGTAGCAGCAGAGGCATCTTGCTGGTGCCATGCTGCTACTCTACCTCTTTTACCTGGAGCGTTTCTCCTAAACATGACCGTGGCCCAGCAAGCTTTCAGGTGACACTTTCCACAGTCCCTTATTAAGTAAATTTGTGCATCTCTGCTCTGGAAGTGTAGAACAGATTCTGGCCTCCTCTTTAGGTATATAGATTATAAACGTAGAATTGTTGCTTTTTTTTTTTTTTGAAGTTCTGTTACCTGGCTGTAATTGTTGGCATTGAAGTTTATAGGCATGATGTCAGGGAACTGTACGCTTCAGCATGCTTTGTCCCCATAGCCAGACTATCTAAGCTGTCAGATTTATCAAATCTTCTCTAACAGTTGCTCATGAGAGTGTCTTCATCTACCATGTAACAAGATGATAGATGTACTGGATGTCAAGCAAAGTTGACTGCTTTCATGAACTTCGGTGCAAATTTTGTGGAATCCGGAGGCTTGTCATGTTCTTTAGAGTTTTCTTTGTGTACTCGACATTAAATATTTAGACAACAAAACACCTGAAGTTAGGAGCATATGACATCTCTATTCTATGGTCATACGGCACAACTACAAAAGTCATTTGGGCCTCAAGTGGTATGAGACCTGGACAGCGCAACCCTGGAGGAACCCATAAGGCCCTGTGGTGTAACGCCATCCTGTTCTGTGTCTTTTGGGAGGCTGGTGGTGGCAGGGGCATTTAGCTCTGGGCAGGGGCAGCGTGCTTCGAGTGCTCTCATCCATCTCATGAATCCTAACCCTACAAAACTCAACAGCCTGTTTTTTGTTTGTTTGTTTATTCTTCTCAAGTGCTCTAGATTTCACCAGTTTAGCCCAACTGTGACTTCTCACTTGCCTCTTGAGACTTGAACAAGGGGCCTGAGCTGCTTTCTTCATTCCCCATTCTCTTATTCAGTGGGATCTTGCAGCTGTTGCTTGAGCACATACAGCAGAGCACCACGCTCTGGGAAAGCCTACGCAGGAAGAAACTTAATGGAAAATATTAAGGAGAAAAAAAATGTGTTTGATGGACTTTTAATATAAAAGGGGGGGGGAAGAAAAGAAAAGGGGGAGGGGGAGATTTATTCACTGTAATAGGAACCAAATGTTGGCTGCGACAGCAGCTGCACTCTCACTCTTTCCCTGTGAACTGTGTAAGCGGCTGTTCAAAGGAGGCATTACAGGGTGCAGGGCTAACTTACTGGTCCTGACTTAACCCTTGCCTCTCTAGAGAGAGGTAGGGCATATGGGTTTCCAGAGAGATTAATGACTTTAATTACAGACCCTGTCATAAGCATGTTCTAGACAGATACTGGTGCCCATTTACTGTTTTCATCCTCATGTGCTACTGCTGCTGTCCTCCCATAAAAAGCAAAATCTGCTTGGATAAAGCACTAAAAAAAAAATATGGCTAGGAATAAATAGAGCCTATCAGTCTTCTCCAGTTCGGTTTTCAATAGACTTGCCTACATTGATGGAGGAAAAGTAGAAGAATGTCAGTACAAGACATGTTTTGATCCATGCTAGGATTTTACAGTGGAACCTCTGCAGTAAGGAATACCTTTCCCATCTCTGTAAGTGGTGCAGTATTACATGTAAATGTCTGGTACTTTGAATTCTGTGAAGTGTGTGTGTTCACCCCAGAAATTCTACCTGGAGTAGGACAAGTGATCAAATTTAAGGTGGCACTTAACACATTGTCCAAGTCTGAATGACTTATCTTAAAGTCGAGGTAGACAGTACAACTTCACTCAGAGTCCATCTGCTCTGTCTGAACTTCATTAATTAACTAATACTTTAAAATTGAGGGAGAGGGGGATGACGCAATTCAGGCATGTCAGATTTGAGCAGGTAATCTTCTCCAAGATTTCCTTATGAAACCAAAATGAAGTTTCTGTGCTAGTCTTATTGTATGTATGTCTCACTGTTAAAATGTTTTTGCAGGCTTTGACTGTGTTTGCAGGTGTGGAAGTATGTGCAGGAAGCATGAAGCCAGAACCACCTTCCACTCACTAAAGCTCACCCCTGTGTTTGCACTAATTGAGGGTAGAAAGGCTATGTGATTTTGTTAATCTAGATCACATGGAGGAGATATGCCCAGTTGTCTTCACTGCTTCCCCAGTGACCTGATGAGCCACAACAGGATGAAGGTATTGAACTTTGCAGACAACTGGCTGTTAGTTTTCTTGGTGATTTAGCTTTTCTGCTAGTGAATTTCAAAGCTGCCTGTGTAAAGACAAGAAAAATACACAGTGTTGTTTACCTGCCAAGTATTCCACAGATCAGAGACTGATAGTGTTTTGTAACTGGCATGGAGCCAAGGATGCTACTAGGGGCCCAACAAAAATTGGCTCCACTGAAGGGTAAATACTTCATTTGCGAAGACTGGCAAGTTTAGTGCTCCTGAAAGTAAGAGGTTGATAATCCAGCTAAATCTGGGAGTAGCTGAGACAGATTAGGCCTTGCCTGCAGAGGTTTTCCAGTGCTGCATAATCTCAGCCTGCCCTTTGTCTGCTAGACTGTCACAAGGCTGTTTTGATGCACCTCATTTCTAACCTGCTGTACTCATGTCCTTGCCTGTATATGGAGACCCAGGACCTAAAACACACTTAATTCCTGGTCTGCAGCAGAGCTAAGTAGGCACTACATTGCCTTTGTTATAAGAGAATCTTTTTTCTCTAAAACCCAGGTTTCTCAATGGTGGGGAAATAGCAGGAATAATTTTCAGAAGCCAGGGAGCAGGAAATAAATTATACAGCAGCATATACCAGAAAAGAAGGAAGCCCATGAACTTTGATAGTACTTGTAGAACAAAGTGAAGGAGCAAGAAGTCAGTGAGCTTTCCCTGTATAGCTATTGTGCACGCACATCTGGAATGATGTGCTCAGTTTTGACCACTTGCCTAGCCCCAAATACTGATAAAGTGGAAAAAGTTCAGAGAAAAGCAATGTACAATTGAAAGCCAGAAGGGACTGAGCTGAGGAAAAAGATGAAGGGAGTTAAGTGTACCAAGGCTGGCTAAGCTTGAAGGAGGCATAGCTCTAGTAGTGAAGGTTTAGATCTGAAATAAGAAGGTCATACGAATAAACAGAGAAAATACAAGTTTGATTGAGAAACCCAGGGAAAATTCTTGACACTGAATGTGTACCTGCCTGTGGAGTGGTGCAGCTGAGAGTGCGAGATATGGGCTCCTCCAGCCCCTGAAACGTGCTAATCCTGCACCACAAGGAGATGAGTTGGATGCTTTTGCTCACATCTTTGTTTTTGAATAAAATTCTTGTAACAACATCAACTCTGTCAGTTGAAAAGGGGAATTGTGAGAATAGCAGAGGGGGACTTCTGACATTTGCTAGTAATTAATGCACATTAAAATGTCCTGGGATGCTTGAATTGTGCCTCTGGTAGCTACTGCAGTTAACCTGTGAATGGATCTGGAAATTGTAGTTAAATCCACAGAATTTTTCGTGTTCTTTGCCTAAATCAGCCCAGTCCCAGGGCTTTTCACCTGGACCTTGTACATCTTCTGTTGTCTTATGGCACAAAGATACTGAGTGTAAAAGCCTCTTGTGTAGGTGAAAGTAGTTTCAGCGGCTGGGAAAGTGGTGAGCTGAAGAACTTCAAGCTGAAACTATTACAAGATGCCTGCATCTGTGCCTCATCACTAAGAAGGGAAAGTTTGATGGATGGTTTGGGACAGAAACTCTCCCTAGCTCATTAACTTTAGAAGCTTTTCTTTGGCTTCTCTTGCAGAGCTCAAAAGTAGATTGCAGGCCAGGTGATGGCATCCTTGTTTTATGCAAGCCAGCTGCTTCCTGTGCCTTCTCTGTCTCCTGAGTACCTGCACCATGGCGTGTTCTGGACAGCTGCCTCTGCTTCATAAGTTCTCCAGAGTCCCAGGCAGAGCTCTTTTAGGAATACTAAAAATGCTTTGCTTGCCTCTGGTGGTTTGTTTTGGTTTTTAGGTTGGTTTTTTTTTGTTGTTGTTTTTTGTTTTTTTTTTTTTAAAACTACCTTCCTTTACCCTTGTAACATAGCTGCTGCTACTGCATGTTTTAGGGGCTTGCATGTTGCAGCAACCAGAGCTACAGACCATGCTAAAATGCAGACTCTTGCTGACTAAACTGGACCAAAGTCACTCTTTTGTAGACACTCCTGATAACAGCAGAGGCCAGGAGCAAACCATTCTCAAAGACTTGTTGCTCCGTTTTTCAATTTTTACTTTATTGCTTTTGAAGCTGAGGGGAGGGAGGGAGAAAAGACAAAGAAAGGCCTTGAGGCAAGCAGCACTGCGAGAGGCCCGACAGTCCTGCATCCCAGCCAGGCCCCCAGCGTCCTGGGCTTTGTCCCACTATGTTTATCATTGCTCCATAGCCAGCCCCAATCTAGGGCCTATTGTTAGGGATGGAAGAAGCACATAGTTTGCCAAAGAAAATGTTCTGTATTTTTCTGAGTGCCTGAACATAAGTCAGCAGGATGCTGGGAGCTGCCACACTAGACAGGCTCATTAGTTACTATGCCAACTACTTTCTAGCAGCTGGTGCCTACCAAGGCTTTGTAGTGAAAGCTTCCTGGACTTGTCATACCACCTGAATGCCCTGTGGGAAAGAAACTGCTGCCCAAGATTGTCTTGCATTCCATGGCAAGGTAGGAACACTGATTTATAAATGCACTAGGTTCCCTTATTGCCAGCAATGGCCCTTGTTCATCCTTAGCTCCAGCCTTTACAGGAAAGGATGCAAAATACTTTCATTGGCAGCTTGTTTCCTCGTTTAAAAGGAGGATAATTCTTTTCTCGGTTTGCTAGACCTCCAGCTATACTGACTCCTGCTGTGATCCTATCAGTTCTCACAAACTAAGCAGGATTAAACAGAGGAATATTCTTCAAGAATGCTGAAGCTTCGTTTTCACAAGTAATTGGAGCCTAGTTTGCATTGCCTTTCAAGGGGATGTAGGCACTTTTCAAATGTTTCAAAAGTGCCTGCTTAGTAAGTGATGGGGAACACCAGTATACTACATGAATTGCTATTGTTGCATGCCACACAGGAGCTGGTATCAAACAAGTGCACAGCTGTGCCACTGGAAGAAGGCTTCACTTGACATATAAATGGAAGCCCTATGTGTAGTATTTATGATACTTAAAAAACCTTAAATGTATTTTGGGAACGCTGGAAGTTTTAAACCCAATTTATGTCCAAATTATGCATTCAGAAATCATGTTCTGAATCCCTTCTACTCCAGCCTTGCCCTCCCCTCCCCTGATTATTTCTGTGTAGTTTCACTTTTACTAAAGATTTTTCTTTGCCTTCTTGTCTGCTGTTGTCTTTTATTATCCAGTATTACACACCCCAGCAGTGGTTGTGTTGTAGTAGACCCTGCTTTGTCAGATGTTTGAGTGAGTTACTTAGGAATGGTGGATGCTGAGGGAACTGTGGGCTATCATTAGAAGTTACCAGTGTCGTTCCTTTAGTATGGAATTGCTGTGTGTCAGATAGTTCTTTGTAACTACAAGATTCTCAGTGAGTGGTGTTCTGTGGTCTGGTCTTGTCAGCTTCAGCTCTTGGTATTCTCTTCAAATCTGTTTGAAGTGGGAACAGAAGCCAGGTCACTCCTTTCTTGTGAGAGCTAATAACCACTTGATCTTCTGTATGGAAGATGGATTTCACTGAAACTTTTTTTCTGTACTCAATGAACAAATGTATTAGTGTTTTATTAGTATTTAGTATTTTAGTACGCTAGCATTAGTTCCTAGTACAGGTGTAGGTAGTTGATTGCGTAAGAGTTGCTTACATTGGAAAAGAGCTGATGAATTGGAAAAGAGAACTAGAGCAGAAAGGGAATTTGGAACCAGAAAACCTGGAGATGAGTGCATGGTGTTCTAGTGCTTTTAGGCTGGGTTGCAACCATAATAGCATGGAGATCCGTTGAAATTGGTCTCAGTTGCAAACATGTATCTTTTGTGATGCAAAAGGCTGCAGCAGAGGGGTCTTAGGCTGTCACTGAAGAGGAAGAGGGAATTCTGGCCCAAGCCTTATGAAAACTACAGCTGAAAGCAAGGAGCACGGTGGGTTTCTTGCCAAAAATAGAGTAGCCCTAAGAGCTGCTAGAAGGACAGAATCTTGCTTACAAAGGATGGGTCATAATGCCAAGGCTGAGATTTCCTGTACATAGTGAAGGTCTGAATCCTGGCCAGGTCTCCAAACTAAGCAACTCATAAATAATCCTGAGCAAGCTGTGAGAAGACTGCTCACAACAAGTCTGGCTGACAGAATGAAACCCAGTCTCTTGTGGTGGCACAGGCAGGAATTTCTGTTTCCCATTTTGCATGTGTGTGCATCTATGACTGTATCTGTCGTCTGTACATGTGAGCAAATGAATATTCAGTCAATTGTTAGCGTTCAAGCAATAATCCTGAAATGCAAACAAGCAGGTCTGTGAGTACTGACTCTACAATCCTCATTTCCATTGGGGGTGTGGGGCGTTTTCTGGTTATTTTTGGCTTTGCCTAAAAGGGTGTGAAAAAGCTTTTCCTTCAGTTTGGGGTGTTTATATAGTCTCTCTACCATGTGAACTCTATAATATCTGTTAAGGTGTGAGGTGCACTACAGCTTTTTTCCAGCCTTCGTTACTGGGCTGAGCCTGTTCTAGAATTCCTTTAGCAGAAGAGCTAACTTCAGGAAGGGTACAAAGGTGCTGTCATGCTTCAATAAATCATCTGACAGGCAGAGACTGAAAATAGGAGCTGCACCATGATACATTCCTGTGAGCCTGGCAAATACACTGAGAGCTGGAGCGTGTCTCTGGCAGCAGCATATTGAGTCTCAGATCCTAAGCCCTGTTCTCCTGGACCAAGACAAGCTTTGCCTTAGATGTAATATCAGCAACTTGACAGTATGTTGTGTGGGGACTTCCCAAAACTGCAGATGAAACATCTCTCTACAAAAGTGATCTTAAGACTTGCAAATATGCAGGCTTTCTGTTGTCAAATATTTAATGCTTGTATTATAAAAGGTTGAAGTTAGGTGTAATGAATTTATATTGATTTCCATCTATAAAGAAGAAAAACCTATGGAAGCTAACAGATGCGTATTAAATCTAGCAGGATTCTGCAGGCCATGCGAGTAAAATCTACTCAGGCAAGCAACAGTGTTTTCAAACAATACAGTATCTAGAAAAAAAGTGCTATTGTGCTGCATTTTGTGGAGAGAAGGTACTGAAACTGCAGGCAGTTGTGTACAAGACTGTCTATGCTGTAAGAAAACGTTAGCCAAAGTTCTTGTGGTTTATTTTGGGTTTTTAAAGGTAGTTCTTCCTAAAGATTTAATAACATAGTTTCAACAGTTTTCCTGGATAGTTTAAACCAAGCTTATCTGGGCAATATTATATTGTAAAGAAATTATTTTGGTCTATAGATCATCTATTAGTTAAAACAGAAAAAGTGCATGAAAACAGGTTAGAAACCAAATGAAACCATTTGAGAGTTCATTGAAGTGGACAAAAGTTGGAGCAAGGCAGCAATCCCAGTGCATTTTTAAAAATTGGACCGTCGGTCTTCAGTATTTGTATTTCCATAATCGTTAATCCTTTGCTGGATATCTCAAATCAAAAGAAATGAGGATCACAGAATCACAGAATCACAGAATCACAGAATAGTAGGGGTTGGAAGGGACCTCTGTGGGTCATCTAGTCCAACCCCCCCGCCGAAGCAG